>Ga0210040_10006054_pt1 | contig 15196 bp, 14 predicted proteins | sample CryGeyCG12114_NA_FD_185462 | JGI IMG/M metagenome (GOLD analysis project Ga0210040, IMG submission 185462) | Groundwater microbial communities from aquifer - Crystal Geyser CG19_WC_8/21/14_NA (SPAdes) (version 2) | ecosystem: Environmental > Aquatic > Deep subsurface > Groundwater | place: USA... | reverse complement strand
GCCCGCGGTCGCGGCCCTCGAGGTCGACGACTTCGTCGCGATCTGCGCGGAGAAGCCGACCGTGCACCGCTTCCCGGGGTCGATGGGCAAGCGGGTGCACGAGGTCGCGCGACGTCTGGTCGACGACTACGCCGGCGACGCGGTGCACCTGTGGGAGGACGTCCCGGACGGCGTGAGGCTCAAGGAGGCGATCGGCGCGCTGCCCGGGTTCGGTGACCAGAAGGCGTCGATCATGGTCGCGCTGCTGGGCAAGCGGTGGGGCGTGCGCCCCGACGGCTGGCGCGAGGCTGCGGGGGCGTACGGGAACGAGGGCCAGTTCCGCTCGGTCGCGGACGTCGTGGACGTCGAGTCGCTGCAGAAGGTGCGGGCCGTCAAGAAGCAGGCGAAGGCCGCGGCCCGCGCGGGCTGAGATCGGTCCTTCTCTCCCACGCTCCTTCGGGTGTGGTGGACCACCCGTGGTCACGGCTTTCCTGGAGGGGTGAACTCGTTCAGCGCCGTCCTGCCGGTCGAGCAGAGTGACGGGCCGACGGACCTGCAGCCGACGGTCAGGAGCAGCACGCGCGAACGGACCCGGGCCCTGCTCAGCCGTCTCGCGGACGCGACCCCGGCCGAGCGTGCGGCCATCCGGGAGGAGGTGGTGACCCTGCACCTGTGGCTGGCCGCCAACGTCGCCCGCAGCTTCGGACCCAGCCACGAGCTCGACGACCTGCTCCAGGTGGCCCGCATCGGCCTCGTCCAGGCCTTCGACCGGTTCGACCCCGAGCAAGGCACCTACGCCACCTTCGCGTGGGTGACCGTCACCGGGCTGCTGCGTCGGCACCTGCGCGACCTCGGCTGGTCGGTGCGGCCGCCCCGCGCGCTCCAGGAGGCGGCGAACACGCTGCGCGAGGTCATCCCCGAGCTGACCCAGGACCTGGGTCGCACACCGAGCACCGTCGACGCCGCCGAGCACCTGGGCTGGACCCCGGTCGAGGTCCGCGAGGCCCGGCTGGCGGACCAGGGGCTGCGCGCGGCCAGCATCGACGCCCTGGTCGGCGACCGCTGGGTCCCCGAGCAACCCCCCGAGTGGGACACGATCGAGACCCGGCTGCTGCTGGAACGCGTCCTGCGCACCCTCTCCGACGAGGAGCGCACGCTGCTCCGGCTCCGGTTCCTCGACGAGCTCAGCCAGGCACAGATCGCCGTCGCCCTCGGGATCAACCAGATGGGGGTCTCGCGGCGCCTGACCCGGCTGCTGCTCAGGCTCCGGACGCAGATCGGCGACCTCGACGACGTGGCCCCGCCGGAGGTGCGCTCCGAGGCGCACCGGACGAGCGTCTGCCGCTAGCCGCTGCCTGCACGGTCGACCAGGTCAGGCCGCGTCCGGCGACGCTGGCTGCAGGGCCGGCTCGGGCGGGACGACCGGGCCTGGTCCAGCTGCTCGGCGACCGCTGCCGAGGAGGCGTCGCAGCTGCCAGGCCGCTCCCACCGCGACCGCGCTGATGAGCACGTGCAGCCCCACGAACCCACCACCGTGGCCGCCGCTCAGCGCGAGGCCGGCGATCAGCGGGCCGAGCGCGGAGACGCCGGTCTGCAGCCCGGAGAACAGGCCGAGGGTCGAGCCCACGTGACCTTCCGGTGCCAGGCTGGCCACGAGCGGGTTGAGCACGGGGCCGTACATCGTCTCGCCGAGCGCGAAAACCCCGAAGGTCGTGACGAGCACGACCGCCGCGAGCTGCGGGACGGACGCGACGACGCCCAGGCCGACCCAGCAGGCGAGCCAGATCGCGCCGACCGCCATCAGCAGGGGGGCGGCGGGCCGGTGGGCGGTCCAGCGGACGACGGCCAGCTGGAGCACCATCAGGACCAGGCAGTTGACGGCGGCGGCGAGCCCCACGGTCCGCGCGGGCAGGCGCAGGATCGTCAGCGCGTACGCAGGCAGGCCGCTGTCGAACTGCGCGTAGAACGCCAGGGCGAGGGCCACCGTGAGCACGGCCGTCCAGCGCAGGGCCGGCGACCGCAGGACCAGCCGCATCGCCTCGCCCGACCGCCCGTCGACGGTGTCCACCACGGAGGACCCGGGTGCCGAGCGGGACGGCTGCCTCGGCACGGCAGCGGTCAGCGCCGCCGAGACCAGGAAACCGGCCGCCGCGGCGAGGAAACCCACGTCCAGGCCGTCGGGCCGGTCGAGGTCGACCAGGTAGCCCGCGGCGAAGGCGCCGAGGCCCATGCCGAGGGCCTGCCCGGCGGCGAGCCAGGCGAAGGTCGTACGCCGGTCCGCGCTGGCGCTGGTCCGGAGCAGCAGGACGGACTGCGCCGGCCCTGCCGCGGCGAGGGCGAACCCGAACGCCGTCATGCCGACGACGTACGCCGCGGGCGTGTCGGCCAGGACCAGGGCGGCGGCGGCCACCGCCGCGGCGAGCCGGGCGACGACACCGACCACGCCCGGCGCCCAGCGGTCGGCGAGGCGCCCGCCGACCGGACCGGCCACCAGGGCGGCGACGGAGAACAGGCTGGCCGCGACCGCCGCCACGGCACCGCCCCAGCCGCGGGTGGCCGACGCGTACGCGTACTGGTAGGGCAGCACCGTGCCCCAGCCGAGCATCGCCACCGCTGATGCACCGATGACCCACCGACTGCCGCGCACGTCCCCACCTCCTGATCCGGAATCTCGAAGTTCGTCAACGAAGACTTTCACATCGAAATTCCCGGGAGGATCAGCCCAGGCGGTCCCGCACCCGGCTCACGCGTTCGAGCACGGTCTTGCGGCTCGCGTGCGCACGTTCGTAGGCCTCGACGGCGTCGAGCCGACGGGCATCGTCCAGCTGGCCGACGGCCTTGACCGCCGCCTTCGCGTCGAGGTCGGCGTAGCCGTCGATCCCGGGGTCGTCGTGCTCGCGCGCGTGCCGACCGGCGTCCTTGGCCGCGTCGGGGTTGGCGACGAGCTGGTCGCCCTGCCGGCTGCCCTCGGCCTTGGCCGCGTCGGTCTCCTGCTTCTCCGACTCCGACAGCGCGTCCCAGGCCGCCTTCGGCAGGTAGCGCCTCGAGGCTCCGCCGCGCTCCTCGGGGGACCCGGTCCGGGCGTCCGCGCTGCCGTCGGAGGTCTGCCAGTCCTCCTGGCTCCACTGCGACAGGTGCTGCTGGGCCTCGTCCTTCTCGCCGAGGTAGCCACCGCCCTCGCGCTCGTACGCGGCCTTGAGCAGCTGCGACTTGCGCGCGCTCCACTGCCCGGGCCTGCCGCCCTTGTCGTCGGCCTGGACCTCGTCCTTCAGCCGCGCGCGCAGGTCGGGGTCGGTGTACTTCTTCGCCCAGTCCCTCGGGTGCTTCCCTGGCATCCGGTGACGCTAGCCGGGGTGACCTGGTCTGCTCGGGGCGGGCTCAGGCGGTGATCTCGCCCGCGAAGAGGTCGAGGCGGGAGCACCCGAGGCGCCGGCGGGCGACGACGGCACGGCGTTCGAGGCCGGAGCGCCTGACGCCGAAGAGGCCGGTGGCGCGTAGAGACCGGCCGGGTCGCCGCGCTCAGTTGATACGCGACACCGCGAACGTCTCGGCGAGGCGACCCGGCTCGAGCCCGGCCCGTGCGGCGTTGCCCTCGTTCCAGCCGCGGAGCATCGCCTCCAGCCCGTCGCCGAGGTGGGCGGTCTGGGACGCGTGGGCCCGCAGCGCGGCGACCTTGCGGTCGAAGCGGTCGGTGATGTCGACGACGTGCGGGCTGTCCGGGTGGGCCATCAGCCAGAGCTCGGTGACCTTCCACGGCTCGAGGCCCTCGTCGATGAGCTCGGGCCAGGCGAAGCGGTTCTCGGACGCCGGGTAGACGGCGCGCACCGTCGCCTCGCCCGCCGCCAGGTGGTCGGGGTGCGACGCCTGCAGCCGCTGCAGGATCCGCTGCGGGGACTGGCAGAGCACGCGCTGGGGCCGGACCTGGCGGAGCACCCGCACGATCTGGTGCTGCAGCTCCCAGGTCGGTTCGAGCCAGCCGTCGCTGTGGCCGTCGAGGAACCGGACGTCGGTGACCCCGAGCGCGGCGGAGGCCGCCTGCTGCTCGCGCTCGCGGATCAGCGGCATCTCCGCGCGGGGGGTGTCGTCGAACCCGCCCTGCTCGCCCCGCGTGCACAGCAGCAGCGTCACCGCGATGCCGGCGTCGACCCAGCCCGCGAGCGTCCCGGCCGAGCCGAAGTCGGCGTCGTCGGGGTGCGCGGCCACCACGAGGGCACGTTCGACCTCGCCGTCGGGCAGGGGCTCGACCCACGCCAGCGGGTCGGGAGGCGTGGCGGGTCGGGCTTGGTCGGTCACGCGGCCACCCTAGGTGGCGGCGAGAGCCGCCGCCGGCTCGAGCAGCGCGGGCTGCAGGGTGGGAACGCTGGCCGACCTGATCCGACCACGCGTGACCTGCGGGAGGCCGTCCTCGCCGTCCGTGAGCTGCTCCGTTCCTCGAGACCCGCGGGGTCGACCTGCGAGAGCACCGCGCGGTCGTACGGCTGCTCCGCGCTCCAGCCTGGCTAGGCCTGCGACACCGGGCTGATCACCAGCTCGTCGATCCGGACGTGGGCGGGGGAGTCGAGGACGAAGAGCACGGCCCGGGCGACGTCGTCGGGGGCGAGCATCACGGCGCGGGCCTCGGCGTCCGGGACGTTCGGTCGCAGCCGGAGGAAGTCGGTGTCGACGTCGCCGGGGCAGAGGTGGCAGGCGCGTACGCCGTGCCCGGCCTCCTGCGCGTTGAGGGTCTGGCAGACCATGGTCAGCGCGGTCTTGCTGGAGGAGTAGGCGACGCCGGCGCCGGGGGAGAAGCGCCAGCCCGAGAACGACGACACCACGACCACCTGCCCGCCCGCCTCGCGCAGGTCGGGGAGCGCGGCGTCGACGACGGTGACGACGCCGGTGAGGTTCGTGGCCACGACCTCGGCGAAGCCGGCCACCGTCTGGTCCGCCCAGGCGCGTCGCGGGTTGTTGAGCCCAGCCGCCAGGACGAGGTCGTCGACGCGGTCCCAGCGCTCGGCGACCTGGTCACGGGCCTGCGCCACGGCGGCGGCGTCGGTCACCTCGAGCGGGAGCACGAGCGCCTCGCCGCCGGCCTCGACGACCAGCCGGGCGGTCTCGGCGAGGGCGTCCTCGCGGCGCCCACTCAGCGCGACGCGACGACCCGAGCGAGCAGCGGCGACCGCGCTGGACCGGCCCATGCCGCTGCCCGCCCCGGTCACCCAGAGCACCCGCCCGCTCACCGCTGCTGTCCCGTCTCCGCGGCCGCAGCGCCAGCCTCGGCCAGCTCGTACGCCTTCTGCGGCAGCTGGGTGGCGAGCTTGCCGCCGCTGACGTCGAGCAGCGTTCCGGTGACGTAGCGCGCGGCGTCGCTGGCCAGGAAGCAGACGACGTCGGCGACCTCCTGCGCCTCGCCCCAGCGGCGCAGGGTCAGCGTGTCCAGCAGCCGCTCCTGGGCCGGGCCGGCCATCTCGGCGAACCCGTTCATCGCCGTCGGGATCATCCCCGGCGCGTACGCGTTGGCGGTCACCCCCCACGGGCCGAGCTCGCCGGCCAGGGTGCGGGTCAGCTGGACCACGGCCGCCTTCGACGCCGCGTACGCCCCGGACCCGACGCTGGGCACGATCGCCGCGAACGACGCCGCGTTGACGATGCGCCCGTAGCGCTGGGTCTTCATCGTGGGGACGACGGCGCGGCACATCTTGAACGTGCCGCCGACGTTGACGTCGAAGCAGCGGTCCCAGTCCTCGTCGGAGGTCTCCTCGATCGTGCCGTCCGCGACGACGCCGGCGTTGTTCACCAGCACGTCGATGCGGTCGAACCGGTCGACCACGTCGCGCACGAGCGCGCGCGTCCAGGCCCCGTCGGTCACGTCGCAGGCCATCGAGGCGCCCTCCAGGCCCGCCGCGCCGCGCGCCTCGTCCAGCCAGCCGAGCCCGTCGGCGGAGAGGTCGATCCCGACGACCACGGCACGTTCGGCGACGAAGGTCTCGGCGATCGCGCGCCCGATGCCGCGGGCTGCGCCGGTGACGATCACCACGCGTCCGCTCAGGTCCAGCTGCATCTCAGGCTCCTTCTCGCTCACGTCGGTGGGCCCATCGTGGCAGGGCGGACCCGACGGCCACGGCGGTGAGCCCGGGTGGCAGCGTGCCGGCCATCCGGGCCATGGCGGCGAGGGTGCCGACCGGGTCGTCGCGGTCGGACAGGTAGGCCCGCTGGCGCGCGGCCGGCAGCGCGAAGAACGCCGCGAAGAACTGCTCCGCACCGGTGGGCGGCAGGCGCAGCAGAGTGGTCAGCCCCATCTCGCGGAGCCGCTGCACCCGCCGGGCCGGGGCCGGCCAGAGGACGTCCCACACGTCCCGCCCGGCGGCGACCGCCGACGCGACCTCCTCGGCGAGGCGCAGCGAGACCGCGACGCTGTAGCCGGTGGCCGGGTGCATCACCCCGGCCCGTGCGCCGAGGGCGACGGGTCGGTCGGCGGGCGGGCGGCGGCCCGGGCGGGACCCGGGGCCGGCCTCCACGCTGAACCGGACCCGTTCGACCACCTCGTCGCCGCGCAGCTCGACGCCGCGCGCCGCGAGGCGGTGCTCCAGCCGACGGCGCAACTCGTCGAGCCCGAGCGCGGGCCGACCGACGAGGCAGGTCTCCTCGAGCAGGGTGCGGTCGGCGTCCAGGGGGACGGCGTAGAGGAAGGACGGCGCCGCGGCGGGACCCGCCCCGTGGTCGCTACGCCAGTCCATGAACCACGGCCCTCCGGCTGCCGCCGCACGCGCGGCCGGGACGACCAGCCCGTACGCGGTCTGCGCCGCCCGGCCGGGGCTCATCCGGGTGCCCCGGGCGTCGAGCACGAGGTCGGCCTCGACCGACCCGCCGTCGTCGAGGGTGACCTGGTGAGCCCCCGCGTCGACGACCGAGCCGCGCAGCACCTCGGCGCCGCTCAGGTCGAGGGCCTGCTGGAGCCCGCCGGTGTCGAGCACCACGTACGTCCGGTCCAGCCGGTGCTCGCCGCCCGCCCAGGCGCGGGCGTGCGCGGTCCGGGTCGCGACGACCTCGTCCGGCAGCCAGCCCGGCAGCTCGTCCTCCCACGCCGCGTAGGTCGGGGTCCAGCGCCGGTCAGGGGACGGGTCGACCGCGACCACGTCGACGCCGGCCGCGACGAGCCGGCTCGCCGTCGCCCGGCCCGCCGGTCCGAGGCCGACGACCACGACCTGCGTGCGCATCGTCACCGGACGCACGTCCTCCGGGTCGTCAGCGGTAGACATCGCTGCGGGGCCCCATTCTCACGACCTGGACGAGGACACGCCGGTCGACGACCCGGTAGACCACGCGGTAGGAGCCGCGTCGAGCCGAGTGGAGCCCGGTGAGCTCCCGCCCGAGCGGCTTGCCGACACGGTGCGGGTTCTGCGACAGGGGCCCGTGGACGAAGGCGAGCACCGCCTCCCGGACCTTCTCGGGCAACCGGTTCAAGGAACGTCGAGCCGCCGGCTCGAGCTCGACCGACCAGCTCACACGTACTCGGCGGCCCGTTCGCGGACAGCGGCGTCGGACGAGGCCAGCAGGTCGGCCCGGACGGCGGCGCGCGCCGCGTCGTAGCCCGCGCGACCCATCCGCGCGACCAGGCGACGCTCGGACTCCTCGTCCGAGCAGGCGTGCGTGCCGTCCCAGGTCTCGTCGGACGTGTAGAACAAGCCGTGGCGGGCGGTGATCTCGCTCTCGGCGATGTCGACCAGCGCCTCCCGGTCGGACAGCAGCGCGAGGGTCTCCTCGAGCGACTCGAGGTCGTCGACCGACATCAGCACCGCCGCAGGACGTCCGTTCTTGGTCACCACGGTCCGCTCGTGCGTGGACTCGGCCGAGGCCACCAGCTCGCTGAGCCGGTTCTTGGCGTCGGCCAGGCTCGTCGTGGTCATGGCCATGATTCTAGCCACGGACGTGGTGCAGGACCGGACGACCCCGTGCACGGCTCCCGATCCGTCCCCGCCCCGCGGTGTCCGGGCCCGCCTGGGCCTCTGCGCCGGGGTCGTCGTCCGCACCCGGGCGTACTCCCCGGGCCTGGCCGACGCCGGCTCCGCCGCCGCGTCGTCGGGGAGGGTGACGATGCCGAACGTCTCGCCCCGGTGCCGGTCCACCGCCACGCGGACGGAACGCTCGACCACCGGCTCGGTGAGGCGCTCGCGCAGCGGGATCGGGTCGCGGTAGAGGTCCTTGGTCAGGGCCACGCACATCATCACCATCACCAGCACGAACGGCACCGCCGCGATGATCGTGATCCGCTGCAGACCCGAGAGCGCCTCCGACGGGTCGTCCCCGCCGGCGACCAGCACCATCGCGGCGACGCAGCCCCTCAGGACCCCCCAGAAGACCATCAGGGGCCCGCGCGGACCTGCGAAGAACGTCCCCTGAGCCTGTCGAAGAGCCTCGGAGAGGTTGACGAGAACGCTGACCACGGCGTGGCCCTTCGACGGCCTCGGGGAGCGCTGTCGCTCTCGGGCTGCGTGGTGGCGTTGCCCTGGACATCGATCTCGATCAATATAGAGAGGTGCCGATGTCTGACCTCCTGTCCAGCCCGTCCGAGACGGTGGCGTGCTGCTCCCCGCTCTCGGGTGCACCGCTCAGCCGGCCGCAGGCCGAGCAGGTCGCCCCGCTGCTGAAGGCCCTGGCCGACCCCGTCCGGCTGCGGCTGCTGTCGATCGTGGCCTCTCACCAGGGCGGGGAGGCGTGCGTGTGCGACCTCAACGAGTGCTTCGAGCTGTCGCAGCCGACGATCAGCCATCACCTGAAGGTGCTGCACGCCGCCGGGCTGCTCGAGCGGAGCAAGCGGGGGACGTGGGTCTACTACCGCGCTCGGCCAGAAGCGCTGACCGACCTCGCCGCCCTGCTCACCCCGGTCGGCGGACCGACAGCACCGACGCCGTCCAGGAGCTGCTCGTGAGCGCCCACACCTCGGTGCTGGCGACGGGGGAGCAGGAGACCCGCGCCCGGCTGTCGACGGTCGACCGGTTCCTCCCGGTGTGGATCGTGGCCGCGATGGCCCTCGGCCTCCTGCTCGGACGGGTCGTCCCGGGCCTGGCGGGCGTGCTGGACGCGGTCGAGGTCGGGTCGGTGTCCCTGCCGATCGCCGTCGGGCTGCTCGTGATGATGTACCCGGTGCTGGCCAAGGTCCGTTACGACGAGACGCACCGGGTACTGGCGGACCGACGTCTGATGATCACCTCGCTGGTGATCAACTGGGTGCTGGCGCCCGCGTTCATGTTCGTGCTCGCCTGGATCTTCCTGCCCGACCTGCCGGAGTACCGGACCGGGTTGATCATCGTCGGGCTGGCCCGCTGCATCGCCATGGTGCTGATCTGGAACGACCTCGCCTGCGGGGACCGGGAGGCCGCGGCCGTGCTGGTCGCGATCAACTCGGTGTTCCAGGTCGTCGCGTTCGGCGTGCTGGGCTGGTTCTACCTGCAGGTGCTGCCGTCCTGGCTGGGGCTGCCCACGACGTCGGCGGGCTTCTCGATCTGGTCGATCACCGGCAGCGTCCTGGTGTTCCTCGGCATCCCGCTCGTGCTCGGGTTCCTGACGCGCACGCTCGGCGAGCGGCGGTTGGGCCGGGAGGGCTACGAGGCGCGGGTGCTGCCGCTCATCGGGCCGTGGGCGTTGTACGGGCTGCTGTTCACGATCGTCGTCCTGTTCGCGCTGCAGGGCGACACCATCACCTCCGAACCCCTGCACGTGGCGCGGATCGCGCTGCCGCTGCTGGTCTACTTCGCCGTCGTCTTCACCGGGAGCCTGCTGATCGGCCGGGCCCTGAAGCTGGGTTACGCCAGGGCCACGACGCTCGCCTTCACCGCCGCCGGCAACAACTTCGAGCTGGCCATCGCGGTGGCGATCGCGACGTTCGGCGTGACCTCGGGCCAGGCGCTGGCCGGCGTCGTCGGTCCGCTGATCGAGGTGCCCGCCCTGGTCGCGCTGGTCTACCTCAGCCTGTGGGCGCGTCGGCACCTGTTCCCGGGACCCGCCGCCGCGCCCGCCCCCGCGGTCGCGACCGAGGGAGCCCGTCGGTGAGCGGGCGTCCTCGCGTGCTGTTCGTCTGCGTGAGGAACGGTGGCAAGTCGCCCATGGCCGCCGGGCTGATGAGCCGGCGTGCGGCCAGGACGATCCAGGTGGAGTCGGCGGGCACCAGGCCTGGGACAGCGGTCAACGCGTTGTCCGCGGAGTCGCTCGCCGAGCTCGGCGTCGACATCAGCAGCCACACCCCCGGACCGCTCACCGACGACATGATCAGCGCGGCAGACGTCGTGATCGTGCTCGGCCGCGAGGCGCACGTGGACGAGGTCCCCGGCACCCGCTTCGAGACCTGGGACACCGACGAGCCGTCCGAGCGCGGCATCGACGGCATCCAGCGGATGCGGCTGGTCCGCGACGACATCGCGCGTCGCGTCGACGAGCTCTACGACCGCCTGGTGAGCGGGTCCTGACCCTGGCGCGGGGCGGGCACTCCGGCTCCTCCACCTCCCCACGTACGACGGTCTGCAGAAGTTCGCGCCGACGGCCCCGTCTCGCCGACGGCGACGAGGTGCCGCGGCATCACGCATCATGGCCTTTCCCATGAGCACGCACCCGAGGTCCACCGCAGCCGCTGAGCACCGCCCGACGATCGTCTACGACTCGTTCGCCGGCCGCTACAGCGACAGCCCACGAGCGCTCCACACCTGGCTGGTGCCGCGGATCGCGGCGAACCACGTGTGGTTGGTGGACCCCGCCCACCGCGCCGGCTTCCCGGCCGACGTGCGCACGGTCCGCTACGGCTCGCCGGAGTCCGTCGCCGCCCTCGGGTCGGCCGACCTCGTGGTGGGCAACACCCACATCGAGATCGAGTGGGACAAGCGGCCGGGGTCGACCTACCTGCAGCTCTGGCACGGGACGCCGCTCAAGACGGTGCACCGCGACGTCCGCTGGGCACCGCCCGGCCGGCTGGACTGGCTCGAGCCGGACATCGCGCGCTGGGACTACCTGCTCTCGCCGAGCCCCGCGAGCACCCCGCGGCTGCGCAGCGCGTTCCGCTGGGGCGGGGAGGTCCTCGAGCTCGGCTACCCGCGCAACGACGTGCTGCAGCGGCCCGCCGTCGACGAGGTGCGGGCCCGCACCCGCGCGTCGCTCGGGCTGGCCGACGACGAGACCGTGGTGCTCTACGCGCCGACCTTCCGGGACCGGACGCTGACCGACACCACCGCCTCCCTGCACCTGGCCCTCGACCTGCCCCGGCTGACGGCCGCGCTCGGCCCCCGGGTGCGGGTCCTGACCCGCGCGCACTACTTCATGACGGACCGGCTGGAGCGCTCGGACGTGCCGGGCGTCGTGGACGTCTCCTGGTATCCCGACATGGCCGAGCTCTACGCCGCCGCGGACGTCCTGGTGACCGACTACTCGTCGTCGATGTTCGACTTCGCCGTCACGGGCAAGCCGCTCATCTTCTACACCTACGACCTCGAGACCTACCGCGACGTCGACCGCGGCTTCTACTTCGAGCTCGAGCCGGTCGCACCCGGTCCGGTCGTCCGCACGCAGGACGAGCTGACCGCGGCGCTGACCGACCTGCCCGGCGTGCGGCGGGCGTCCACCGAGCGCTACCGAGCGTTCCGCGCGACCTACTGCGCCCTCGACGACGGGCACGCCACCAGGCGGGTGGGCCGGTTCGTCAAGCACCAGGTCCTGGGGCGGCGCGACGAGGTGCTCGCCCGCGCCTGAGGCCGCGGCTCGCGGCTGCCGCTCGTCTTTGTCGGAGCGCCCGCCTACGGTGACGGTCGTGGCGGGTGCGGTCGGGATCAGCGACGTCAGGTCGCTGCTGGACGACGCCTCCTTCGACCCGGGCACCAGGCAGCGCGGGCAGGCGTACGCCCGGGGCGGCCGGGTCACCCACCTGCAGCAGGACTGGGACGGCGACTCGCTCTTCGCCTCGGCCGTCGTCCGAGGCGGGCAGCCCTACCGGACCACCCTGACGCTCGAGCGCACCGGCCCGCGGACCCTCGCGTTCCAGACGACCTGCACCTGCCCGGTGGGGGACGGGTGCAAGCACGCGTACGCCCTGGTCTCGGTGCTGGCGACGACGGCGCTCGCCACCGGCGACGGGCGCCGACCGGACTGGCGCGCGGTGCTGGACGAGGTGCTCGACGAGGCCGCCGACCAGGCGACGCCCAAGACCCAGCCGGCCGTCCACCTCGGCGTCGAGCTGGTCCTGCCCAAGGCGCCCCCGACGACGCGCTGGGGTCCGGCGGAGGCCCCGTTCCGGCTCTGGGTGCGTGCCGTCCGCCGGGGCCGCAACGGCCGCTGGGTGCGCCGAGGACTGGAGTGGTCGCGGATCGGGACCGACCCGTACGGGTCCACCTGGGAACGTGCGCCGCAGGCCCCGCCGGGCGACCCGGCCGACCTCGAGGCGCTGGCCGACCTCAAGACCGCCCTGCTGGGTCGGCGGGGCTACCTCACCACCTCCGCGGACGCCATCGACCTGCACGCCGCCGGTCCCGGCGTCTGGCGTGCGCTCGAACGGGTGGTCGCCCGCGGCCTGCCACTGGTGGGCCCGGACGGCAGCGACGTCGTCCTGGCCGACGCCGCCACCCTCGCGGTCGACGTGCGCCGCAGCGCCGACGCGGTCGAGGTGAGCGTGGGTGTGACCGCGGACGCCGCGTACCACCGGGCCGGCGACGTCGCCCTCGTCGGCGAACCGCCGCACGGGGTGGTCCTGCGCAGCCGGCCGGCCGGCAGTCCTCCGGGAACCGTGTCGCTGGTGCTCGCCGCGCTCGGAAGCCCGGTGCCGCCGGCGGTGCGCTCGTGGCTCGACACCGGCCTCGACCTCCGCGTCGGTCCGGAGTCGCTGCCCGAGCTGGTCGGGGAGTACCTGCCCGCGCTCGCCTCGAGCGTGGCGGTGACGTCGCGCGACGGTTCCGTGGACATCCCGGGACCGGCGGTCGTCACCCTGCGCGGCGACGTCACCTGGGACGACGGCGGCCAGGTCGAGCTCGGCTGGCGCTGGCTCTACCGCCGCGGTGATCAGGCACAGCAGTTCCCGCTCGGCGGCCAGGAAGGAGCCCGTGGCTGGCGCGACCGGGCCGCCGAGGCCGCGCTCGTCGACCGGCTCGCCTGGGACGAGGACCTCGACGCTCTGCTCGGCCTCCGGCTGCGCGGCCCCGGGACCCTCACCGCGCGGGTGCGGCTGCGCGACGTCGAGGCGATGCGGTTCGCCTCGCGCGACCTCCCTCGGCTGCAGGCTCACCCGGAGCTGGAGATCGTGACCAACGGGTCCCCGCCCGAGTTCCGCGAGGTGTCCGGCGTCCCGCAGGTCCAGTTCCACCCGCGCGGCGCGGCCATGCGCCACGACAAGACGGACTGGCTCGACCTCGAGGTCCTGGTCTCGGTGGAGGACGACGAGCTGGGCACGGTCTGGCTCGGGCTGCCGACGGTGCTGAAGGCGCTCGCCACGGGTCACACCGTCGTGATGCTGCACAAGGGCGCGTACGTCGACCTCGACCGGCCCGAGCTGGACCGCCTCGCGCGCCTCGTGCAGGAGGCCCGGACGTTCGCCGACCGGCGTCCGGCGCGGCGGTCCGAGCCCGACGAGCCGGACGACGGAGAGCCGGGCGCCGACGGCAGCGTGATCCGGCTGAACCGGCAGGCCCACGGGCTGCTGGCCGACGTCCACGAGATCGGGGCGACGCAGGGGCAGCTGAGCGAGTGGGCCGCCGCCTCGTCGGCGCTGCGCCGGCTCGTCGAGAGCGACCCTGGAACCGGCCCGGTGCTCCCGGAGGAACCGTTGCCCGTCGGCCTGCGCGCCACCCTGCGGCCCTACCAGCACGACGGCTACCAGTGGCTGAGCTTTCTGCGTCGGCAGCTCCTCGGCGGGATCCTCGCCGACGACATGGGTCTCGGCAAGACCGTGCAGACCCTGGCGATGATCGCCCGGGCCCGCGAGGACGAGGGCCGCGAGGCCGGGCGGGCGCCGTTCCTGGTCGTCGTGCCCTCGAGCGTGGTCGCGACGTGGCGGTCCGAGGCCGAGCGCTTCACCCCCGACCTGCGGCTGGCCACGGTGACGGGGGCCGCGTCGCGTCGGGGCTGGTCGTTGGCCGGGCTCGTGGACCCGCCGGACGGGGCCGACCGGGTCGACGTCGTCGTGACCACCTACACGCTGCTCCGGCTCGAGGCCGCCGACTACGCCGCCGTCCGCTGGGCCGGGCTGGTCCTCGACGAGGCGCAGGCGGTGAAGAACCACCGCAGCAAGACCTGGGCGGCGCTGCGCGACGTCGAGGCCGACTGCCGCTTCGCCATCACCGGGACCCCGCTCGAGAACAACCTGATGGAGCTGTGGTCGATCCTGTCGCTGACCGCGCCGGGGATGTTCCCGCACGCGGAGTCGTTCCGGACCACGGTCGCCCAGCCCATCGAGCAGCACGCGGACCCGGAGGCGCTGCCGGCCCTGCTGAAGCGGATCCGCCCGGTCGTGCTGCGCCGGACCAAGGAGCTGGTGGCCGGCGAGCTGCCGCCCAAGCAGGTCTCGGTGGTCGAGGTCGAGCTGTCGCCGCAGCACCGTCAGCTCTACGACACCCACCTCGCGCGGGAGCGGCAGCGGCTGCTCAAGCTCCTCGACGACGACGAGGGCGTCGAGCACAACCGCATCACGATCCTCGCCTCGCTGACCCGGCTGCGGCAGCTGGCCCTCGACCCGGCCCTCGTCGACCCGGTCCACGAGCATGTCGGCTCGGTCAAGATCGACGAGCTGCTCGACCGGCTCGAGGAGCTGGCCGCGGAGGGCCACCGTGCGCTGGTGTTCAGCCAGTTCACCCGGTTCCTCGGCCGGGTGCGGACCCGCCTCGACGCCGCCGGCCTCGCGTACGCCTACCTCGACGGCCGGACCCGCAAGCGGGCCGAGGTGGTCGAGGAGTTCCGGCAGGGGAGCGCGCCGGTGTTCCTGATCAGCCTCAAGGCCGGCGGGGTCGGGCTCAACCTGACCGAGGCCGACTACGTCTTCGTCCTCGACCCCTGGTGGAACCCGGCCGGCGAGGCGCAGGCGATCGACCGGACCCACCGGATCGGCCAGACGCGGCCGGTCACGGTCTACCGCCTCGTGGCGGCCGACACGGTGGAGCAGAAGGTCGTCGAGCTGTCCGCCCGCAAGGCCCAGCTCTTCGCGAGCGTGCTGGACGGCGAGGTCGCGCTCGGCAGCGCGATCACCGCCCGCGACATCGCGGCCCTGGTCGAGTAG
>Ga0210040_10006053_pt1 | contig 15196 bp, 7 predicted proteins | sample CryGeyCG12114_NA_FD_185462 | JGI IMG/M metagenome (GOLD analysis project Ga0210040, IMG submission 185462) | Groundwater microbial communities from aquifer - Crystal Geyser CG19_WC_8/21/14_NA (SPAdes) (version 2) | ecosystem: Environmental > Aquatic > Deep subsurface > Groundwater | place: USA... | reverse complement strand
GATGAACCCGACGACGCGGTTCCGGAGCGGCTTGTGGGAGACGCGGCGGACCTGGAGGCGGCGCCAGGTGTAGGCGGCGAGCACGCCGACGGCGACGCCGGGGACGGAGAAGTCCTGCACGGTCGGGGGCGTACGGCGGCTGAGGAGCTGCGAGGCGCCGACGATCGAGGCGGAGGCGAGCAGGCCGTCGATGAGCTTGTCGATCACCTCGTCGGGGTCGTGGACCTTGACGTCGACCTGCGCGCCCTCGCGGCGCAGCCGTACGGCCAGCCCGGCGAGCTCGTCGGGGAGCGGCCCGAGGAGGCGCTCCCAGCTGCGCAGCGTGCGGCGGGCCTGCTTGAGCAGGGCGGCCGGCTTGTAGCGGTCGGCCAGCATCTGGGTCAGGTAGGGCCGCAGCATGTCGTCCAGCGGGACCGTGCTGCCGAGCTGGAGACCGAGGCCCTGCAGCCGCAGCAGCACGCGCAGCGGCATCAGCAGGTCGGACGGGAAGGTCAGGTGGTCCTGCCGGATGAGGACCAGGAGGTTCTCCAGCGCTGGGCCGAGGTCCTGCTCGCTGACGCCGCCGCCGAGCCAGCGCTGCATCCACTCCTCGACGTCGCCCTGCACGACGTCCTCGTCCACCTCGACCGAGGCGCGGGTGACGGCCATCAGAGCGTGGGTGAAGTCGGACGCGTCGCGCTCGGAGATCGCGAGCAGCAGCGCCTGGAAGTCCAGGCGGCGGCTCGGCGTCAGGTAGCCGACGTCGCCGAAGTCGAGGATCGCGAGGTGCCCCGCGTCGGGCACGATGAAGTTGCCGGGGTGCGGGTCGGCGTGGAACATGCCGTCGCGGAAGATCATCGCCAGGAAGACGTCGCTGGTCCGCTGGACGAACCGTTCGACGGTCCAGCCCGAGGCCTCGAGGTGCGCGCGGGTGTCGACCGCACCGCCGTAGATCCGGCTCATGGTCAGCACCCGCGACGTGGACAGCTCGGGGTAGGCGTGCGGGACGACGATGTCGGGCTCGACGGCGAGGTTGGTGCCGATCTGCTGCAGGCTGGACAGCTCGTCGGTGAAGTCCACCGCGCCGCTCATCAGGTCGCTGAACTCGTCGACGATGGCGACCGGGTTGTAGCGGGCCAGGCCGGGGTCGAGGGACTCGACCGAGCGGGCGAGCACCTTCATCAGCTCGATGTCGCCCCTGACCTTGCGGTCGGCGTCGTGGTGCAGGACCTTGACGACGACCTCGGTCCCGTCGTGCAGCGTCGCGGCGTGCACCTGGGCGACGGAGCCGGAGGCGAGCGGCTCGTCGGAGAACGTCGCGAACACGACGGCCACGGGCCGGCCGAGCTCGGTCTCCACGGTCGCGGTCGCCAGCCCGGGGGCGTCGGCCGGGACGGTGCTCTGCAGCCCCTTGAGCGACTCCGCGATCTCCGCCCCGACCAGGTCGGCCCGGAGGCTGAGCATCTGCCCGAGCTTGACCCAGGTGGTGCCGAGCTCGGCCAGCGCGGCGCGCAGCCGCTCGCCGGTCGTCATCGCCACCAGCTCCGGGTCGGCCAGCCCGGCGATCCGGAGCCCGGCCCGGTGCAGCGGGAAGCGCGGCGGCTCGTCACCGGTGGCCGCGCCGAAGACCGAGGCCAGCTGCGTGAAGCCGTACCGGGCGAACACGTCGACGATCTCGACGACGCGACGGCGCTGGTGGATCAGCACACCGCCGATGTCACTCATCTGGCTCCCCGTTCCGGGCGCCTGGGTGGCACACGTACGCGTCCGACCCTAACAACGCCCACCGCACCGGCCGGGTGCCGAGCGGCGTGGCGCGAGGTCGTCGGCCGACCGGTCACGACTGCCGGGTCACGAGTGCCGGGTCACGGCTGCCGGATCATGGCCGCCGGGTCACGGCTGGGGGTCGTGGGCGTCGTAGTCCCAGAAGCGCCGCTGCAGGGCGACGACGGCGACGAGCACGACGACGCAGAGCAGGCCGCCGCCGAGCGCGGCCCAGGCCTCGCCCACCCGGTCGGCCGCGGTGCCGAGCACCAGGTCGCCGAGCCGCGGACCGCCGGCGACGACGACGATGAACACGCCCTGCAGCCGGCCGCGCATGGCGTCGGGGGTGGCGGCCTGCAGGATCGTCTGACGGAACACGGAGCTCACGGCGTCCGCGCCGCCGGCCAGCGCGAGGAACACGAAGGACAGCACCAGCGCGGGGACCACCACGTCTCCCGGCGACGTACGCCCGACGCCGAGCAGCACGAGGCCGAAGGCGGCGACCGCCAGCCCGAAGACGACGATCGAGCCCACGATCACCCGGCCCTGGTGGCGTACGCGGACCAGCCCGCCCGACAGCAGCCCGGCGAGCACCGCCCCGACCGCGAACGCGGCGCTGAGCTCGCCGGTCGTGGCCGCCCCGCCGCCGAGCCAGAGCACCCCGACGGCGGGGAGCAGCACCCGCGGCATCGCCAGGACCATGGCGGTGAGGTCGACCAGGAAGGTCATCCGGACGTTCGGCCGGGTGGCGAGGTAGCGGAGCCCCTCGAAGACGGAGGCCAGCCCGCGCTTGGTCGGCTCGCCGGCGACGGTCTCCACGGGCGGCAGGTCCGGCAGCCGCCACAGCGCCCAGAGCGCCGCGCTGAAGAGGACGACGTCGACCGTGTACGCGAGGCCGAAGTCGCCGCCCGCGACCAGGAACGCGCCGAGCAGCGGACCGACGACGAAGGCGATGTTCCAGGAGACGGTCTGCAGCACGTTCGCGGCGGGCAGCAGGTCGGGCTCGACGAGCCGCGGGATGATCGCGGAACGGGCGGGGTTGTTCACGGCGAAGCCCGCCGACTGCAGCGCGACGAGCGCGTAGAGCAGCGCGACCGAGTCGAGGTTCAGCCAGGCCTGCAGGGCGAGCAGGCCGGAGACGACCCACAGCCCGATCGACGCGACGAGAGCGACCTTGCGCCGGTCGTACACGTCGACGAGCGCGCCGCCGTAGAGGCCGAGCAGGACCAGGGGCACCAGCGCGCAGACGCCGAGCACCCCCACGGAGAAGGTGGAGCCGGTGATCTCGTAGACCTGCAGGCCGACCGCGGTGACGGTGAACTGGGTGCCGAGGTTCGACACGCTCAGGCCGAGCCAGAGCCGACGGTAGGCCGGTGCGCTGCGGAGCGGGGTCAGGTCCAGCAGCACGGCCATAGCGCGGCTAACCTACGCGACCGCCCGGGACGACGCGGAGGACGACCGGCGCGACGCGGTCCGCGGCGCCGGGGCCGAGCGGTGGGAGAGTGTCGCCGTGGCCACCGAGGAGCTCCCGCCGGCCCGCCAGCTCGTGACGACCTGGTGGGTCCCCGAGCAGTACGCGGGCCAGACGACCGCGACCCTGCGCCGGGTCGGCGAGCAGGTGCAGCGCAGCGGCCGCCCGGTGGACCTGCTGACCTTCAGCGCCCTGCAGGACAGCGCGGAGATCACCGAACGGCTCACCCGTCGCGGCAGCCTGCCCGAGGGCGTGACGGTGCGGACCCTGTTCAGCGACCTGCGGGCCTGGGACGCCGAGGGGGTGCTGCCCGAGCGCCTGTCGACGGTCCCGGCCACGGCGCCCGCGGCCGACGCCGGCGTGGCGACGGTGGAGGAGGAGGGCAGCCGCTGGTGCCGGCGGACGTACGACGAGCACCGCGAGCTGGTGCACTCGCAGATGTTCCGCGCCGACGGGAGCCTGCTGGCCCGTGACTTCCCGGTCGAGGTCGACGGGGAGAAGAAGCGCTACCAGCAGTTCTTCGGCCCCGACGGCGCCCCGACCGTCCTGGCCGGCAGCACCTGGGACGTCTACTACCTCTGGCTCGACCACCTCGTCGGCGACGGGCCGGCGGTGGTCGTCAACGAGTCGAAGAGCACCGCGCGCTTCCTCTCGCGCTACCGCAACCCGCGGGCGACGACGATCCACGTCTTCCACGAGTCGCACCTCGCGGACGCGTCGAACCCCTACCTCGGCGACCTCTACGTCGCCCACCGCCGGATCGTCCCGCACCTCGACCGCTTCGACGCGGTCGTGTTCCTGACCGGCAAGCAGCGCCGCGACGTCGCGGAACGGTTCGGCGACGCCCCGAACCTGCACGCGGTCCCGAACGCCGGGCCTCCCGTCGTGCCCGAGCCGGCGCAGCCGAGGTCGTTGCTGTCGCGGCTCCGGCCCGGTCCCGACCGTCCCGAGCGGGGCGTCGTCGTCGCGACCCTCAAGCCCCTGAAGCGCATCGAGCACGCCGTCGAGGCCGTCGCGCTCGTCCAGGCCCGGGGCGGGCGTGCCCCCGACTTCGGGCTCGACGTCTACGGGAAGGACGCCGGGAGCCTCGCCTCGATCGAGGCGACGGTGGCCGCGACCGGCAGCCAGGGGCAGGTCGTCCTGCACGGCTACGCGCCCGGCGCCGCCCGGCACTTCGCGGCCGCGTCCTTCTCGCTGATGACCTCGACCACCGAGGGCCAGTCGCTCGTCCTGCTCGAGAGCATGGCCGCGGGCTGCGTCCCCATCGCGTACGACATCCGCTACGGCCCCGACGAGCTGCTGGTCGACGGCGAGACCGGGTTCCTGGTGCCGGGCGGCGACGTCTCGGCCCTGGCCGACACGATCGGGCGGTTCCTGGCGCTGCCGACCCGGCGGGTCCGCCAGCTGCGCGAGAACGCCCGCGAGCGGCTCTCGGCCTTCACCGACGCCGAGGTGTTCCGTCGCTGGGTCGAGGTGCAGCGGGCCGCCGTGGCCGGCCGCGCCCGGCGGCTGAGCCTCACCTCGCTGCGGGTGCCGACCTTCGGGGTGGGCACCGCGGACGGTCGCTTCGTCCTCGAGGCCGAGGCCACGGTGACCTGGGACGTCGAGACCTGGACCGACCCGACCCCGCCGCTCGCTCCGACGGCCCGCTGGCTGCTCGTGGGCCGGGACAGCGGCCGGCCCTGGCGGCAGCCGCTGACGGTCGACGCGAGCATCGACGCCGGGGGAGCGACGCTACGGCTGGCCGGTGCGGTCGACCCGCTCGCGGTGACCGTCGGCGAACGCGTCGCCGACGTCTACCTCGAGGTGACGGCGGGCTCCTCCGTACGCCGGCTGCGCCTCAACGGACCCAGCGGCGTCGAGCTCGCGGGCGGCCAGCTCTACTCCACCGCCCACGGGAACGTCAGCCTCCGCAAGCGGTAGCGCCCACCGGGCGCTCCCGCTCGGCGCCTCCGCTCAGGAGACCTTCTTGGCCTTGGAGGTCGTCGAGCCGGTCACGTAGCCGTAGCGCTTGGCGGTCACGGTGATGGTGATCTTCTTGCCCTTGTCGGCCTTGCCCAGCTTGTACTTCGTCTTGGTCGCGCCCTTGATGGCGGTGCCGTTGCGCTTCCACTGGTAGCTCAGCGACGCGCGGGTCGTCGGGTAGGAGCCGGCGAGCCACGGGGTCGCGTGCACGCTCAGCGTCTTGCCGACCCTGCCGGTGCCGTTGATGTAGGCCTTGTAGGACTTGCGGAAGGGCTGGTTGTCGAGGACGACCTTGACGCCCAGGTCCTTGCCGACCTCGAGCTGCACGCTCTCGGTCTTGAAGCCGTCGCCGGAGTAGATGGCGCGGATCCAGTAGGTCCCGTTACCGAGGCCCTCGAGGGCGAACTCGCCCTCGTCGTCCTTCGCGGCGGAGCTGCGGGTCAGGGAGATGACGTCGCGCTCGTCGCCGTTCGCGGCGACCGCCGTCAGGTCGACGTCGCGGATCGGGTCGCCGCCGCGGGTGACGACCTTGCCCTTCACGACGTGGCCGTTCTTGATCTCGACCTCGGGGGCGTTCGTGGTCTTGCCCTGCTCGACCTTGATCGTCGAGGCCGCACCGAAGGTCCAGCCGCCGTCGCTGCCCGACCGGGCCCAGGCCGAGGCCTTGTTGCCGCCGCCGGTGTACTGCAGCTGCACCTTGTAGTTGCCGGGCCGGACGTCCAGCGAGTACCGGTTGTCCGAGCCGACCGTGACGGCCTGCGCGACGTCGCCGGAGGTCGTGTACGCCGCGGCGGTGAGGTCGCTGCCCGTGACGCCGGAGATCTTGCCGCTGATGGTCCCGCGGGGCACGATCGACTTCGCGGTGACGAGCGCGCTCGACGCGGTGAGGCGCTTGCCGTCGGCGTCGACGAGGTAGACGATCGCGAAGTAGGTGGTGTCGTTCCGCAGCCCGGTGAGCTTGCCCGAGGTCCCCTTGAGCGCGCCGGACGTCTGCTGGTGGTCGGTCTGCGCGTAGTTGTACGCGTACGAGACCTTGTAGGCCGAGTCCTTCGGAGCACCCGCGACGCCGGTCCAGTCGAGCCCGACCGAGGTCGGGCTCTGGCTCGTCACCTTCAGGCCGTCCGGGGTGGCCAGCTTGTACTTGGTGGTGGCCTGGACGACCTCGAGCGAGTCCTCGCTGAGGCGCACCTCGTCGGTGGAGCCGGCGGCGGGCTGGACCACGTACGCGCGGATGTAGTAGGTCGTCGAGGCCTTGAGGCCCGTCAGGTTCACCGAGCTGGTCGTCGTCGTGAAGTACTTCGTCGGGTTGCCCTTGGAGTACACGCGGACGGTGTAGCCCGGTGCGCCGCTGACGGCCTTCCAGGACACGGTCATGCTGTCGCGGTCGACCTTGCTGCGGAAGAGGTCGCCCGGCTCGGCGAACTTGTACGTCGCCTTCGCCTCGGTCGCCGCGCTGTAGGCGCCGACCTTGCCCTTGTCCGAGACGTCCGCCACGCGGACGAAGTAGGTCTTGCCGGTCGAGAGGCCCGTGAGCGTCGTGTCGCTCTTCGTGATGGCCGGGTCGCCCTTGGCCGGCAGCGTCGTGGTGCCGCTGCCGAAGCTCTTGCTCGTGGAGTACTGCACCCGGTAGCCGGCGGCGCCCTTGACGTCCGTCCAGTCCACCTCGAGAGCGGTGCCCGACTTGGTGTCCGCCGCGACCTTCGGCTTCGTCACGTCGGCCGTCGCGGTGCTCGTCGTGAGACCGGTGCCGACCAGGGCGATCGCGACCAGTGCTCCGAGGCTCGTCCGCACCCTCTTGACGGTGGTGCCGTCAGCGCTCGTCACAGTTCCCCACTCCACTCCTCGACGTCCAACCGCTGCGGACTCTACCAACGAGGCGCTCTCAGAGGTGCCAGGAACGGGGCGCGCCCGGCCACGAGAAGGGCGTACGGGACGGAATTATTCTGTGGAGTTGAACAAAGAATCTGCTGAGGGTGTGTCGGTTGTTGACAGTTTGGGTTGGCCGAAATCTGAGCGATTGGTTAAGGTTCCGGCACCGGGGGGCTTGACGGATACATCTCTATTCGAGGAGCCCAGCAGCATGGCCCAGTTCCGCCCACGTCCTAAGCCCACCTCACCGAGCAGGCGACGCCTCACCGCACTGGTGGTGGCGACCCTCCTCGGCCTGTCCGCACTCCTGACGACGGTCCTGCCTGCCCAGGCGGCGACCGCCGTCCCGTCCGGCCTGAAGGTCGCCTCGATCGGCATCACGACGCTGAACCTGTCGTGGAAGGCCGTGCCCGGGGCGCCCCGGTACCGCGTGCAGTACTCGACCAAGAGCTCCATGAGCAAGGCGAAGTACAAGCGGGTCACCGGGACGAAGCTCGGGCTGACCGGGCTGAAGGCGGGTCAGGCCTACTACGTGAAGGTCCGCGTCATCACCGCCGACGGGGCCAACCTGAGCCCGTACTCCAAGGCCGTCAAGGCGACCACCAAGAAGGGGTACGCCGCGCCCAGCGGGCTCGCGCGGACCAGCACCAAGGCCTCCAGCGTCGCGCTGACCTGGGGCAGCCGCGGGTCCGGCGTGCGCTACCGGGTGCAGTGGGCGGACGACGCCGCGATGTCGGGTGCCTCGTACAAGCGGTTCACGGCCACGTCCGGGACCATCACCGGGCTGAAGGCGGCGACGCCCTACTGGTTCAAGGTGCGCGTCATCAGCAGCGACGGCGGCAACCTGAGCCCTTACTCCGCCGCGGTCAAGGTCACGACGGCCCGGGCGACCACCTCGCAGCCCACGCCGACGCCGACCTCGAGGCAGCTGCGGCTCGGCACGTTCAACATCAAGTGCTTCAACTGCAAGGCCGACGCCCCGAACGAGCGCTCCTGGTGGGACCGCCGGGCCGACGTCGTCCGCGACATCAAGTCCCAGCGGCTCGACGTCCTCGGCGTCCAGGAGGCGAGCCAGGCCTGGCTGCCGGCCCGCGAGGGCGGCAAGGGCCAGGACCTCAGCCAGTTCGAGGACCTGCGCAACCGGCTCGGCGGCGACTGGCGCCTGGCCAACACGAACCGCAACAACTGCGTGAGGCCGAAGACGCCGACGAAGTGCGCCTACAAGGACCAGGGCGCGTCCAAGGGCACGAGGATCCTCTACGACCGCGGTCAGGTCACGCTGGTCAAGCAGGGTTCCAAGCTCCTGCCCAGCCCCGAGGACGACCGGTTCATGGCGTGGGCGATCTTCAGCCAGCGCAGCACCGGGAAGAAGTTCTTCTTCGCCACCACGCACCTCGAGCCGGACAGCAACTGGAACCTGCACGTCAGCGAGGCCAGGGCGGTGGCCAAGGAGGTCGCCAAGCGCAACCCCTCGCACCTGCCGACCTTCATCACGGGCGACATGAACGCCCACAAGAACACGGTCAACCCCTCCGGGGCGAAGGACAACCCGGTCTGGGACGTGTTCGTGGACGACTACGGCTACGTCGAGCCGCTGGGCAACCGCTCGGGCTCGACCACCGCCACCCCCGGCGCGACCGTCGAGCGGCGGATCAACACCCCGCTGAGCAGCTTCAACGACTTCAAGTCGCTCCCGAGCCCGAACTACTTCGGCCGCCGCCCCAACGGCACCTACATCGACTACATCTTCACGTCGAAGAAGGTCCGCGTCCTCGAGTGGGAGAACGTCGCCCACCTGAGCTCCAGCCACGCCTACGTCGGCAAGCAGGCCTCCGACCACAACCTCCAGCGCGCGACGGTGACCCTTCCGTAGCGCTTTCCCGGGGTGGGCTCGGGTCACAGGACTTTCACGTTGACGTGAAGGACCTCGCTGAGCACGGCAGATCTGCCGTGCTCAGTTCCCGGTCCCACGTGAACGTGAAAGTCCTGTGACTGCTGAGACGGGGTCTGGTCGGTCGGGCAGGTCTACAAGGCAGCGATGAGGATCCGGCACCGACTACGGTGCCGGATCCTCATCGCTGAAGCAGGACCTTCTACTTCCGGATCGCGAGCAGGCGACGCACCACGCGCTCGGCGGAGTGGCCGTCGTCGTGGTGGTTGAACCGCTCGACCCAGGCGGCGTAGAGGGGCGCGTAGCGCTCGCCGGCCCGGTCGAGCTCGAGGACGGCGGTGGTGACCTCCTCCTGGGTGGAGAGCACCGGGCCGGGGGCCACCTCGGAGAGGTCGAAGTAGACGCCGCGCAGCGAGTCGCGGTAGTCGTCCATGTCCGGGACGTAGAAGATCATCGGCCGCCGGGTGACGGAGTAGTCGAACATCACCGACGAGTAGTCGGTGATCATCGCGTCCGCCGCCAGGAACAGGTCGGTGACCTCGGGGTAGGTCGTCACGTCGATGACGCCGGGCAGGTCGTCCAGGCTCGCGCCGAACCTGACCGTCCGCGAGTGCCCGCGCAGCAGGACCACGTAGTCCTCGCCCAGGTCGGCGCTCAGCCGCTCGAGGTCGAGGAACGTCACCATCGACGTCTGGTTCTCGCGCCACGTGGGCGCGTAGAGGACCGCGGTCTGCCCGGGCCGGATGCCGAGCCGCTCGCGGATCGCCGCGCCGTCGCCGGCGTACGGGCTGCCCGGGGTGAGCGGGTCGTTGCGCGGGTAGCCCTCCTCGAAGAGGGTGCGGTGCCAGTCGTACGCCGACTCCAGGATCACGCTGCTGTGGTGGTTCTGCGAGAGCAGGACGTCCCACTTCGCCTGCTCGAGGCGGATCGTCTCGATCTTGGACCGCGGCTGGCCCGAGCGGTCCAGGCCGATGCGCTTGAGCATCGAGCCGTGCCAGGTCTGCAGGACCACCTGGAACGGCTGCGGGGAGAAGGTGCGGCGCAGCCAGTCGTTCGCGACCACGTAGCGCGACGTCGCCCGCGCGTGCCACCACTCTCGGGTGCCGCGCACCACGGTGATCGCCCCCTCGGGCACCGGCACGGAGGCGTCGACGACGCCCCAGAAGCGGGTGAGCTGGGGGTAGCGCGCCGCGATCTCGCGGTCGATGGCGTACGGGTTGCAGGTCGCGGCCCGGCCGTAGAAGCTCTCGAGGTAGATCGCGTTGCGGGGGCTCCAGGCGGTGCGCTTGTAGAGCCGCTCGAGCCGGCGCTGCTGGAACGACCCGACCTCGTCGTCACGGCGGGGCGGGGACACGTTGAACCGCACCGAACGGCCGCCGCCGGACTGCAGCCGCAGCCGGAACCCCTCGAGGTGGTGCAGCTCGGGCGTCCGCCGGGTGATCGCCGGGACGTTCGAGACGGGCAGGACGACGCCGCCGCCCGTACGCGCGCGCAGCACGTAGCCCCCGACGCGCGGCGGCAGCGGCTGGCGGCCCCAGACGGAGGCGAGCAGGGGGGCCCAGCCCTCCCAGGTGCCCTGGCGGTGGCTCGTCTCCGTGAACGTCGCCTCCACGGGCAGCGTCTGCCGCGCCCCGGTGAAGGCCAGCGCCGGCCGGTCGCCCTCGGCGACCTCCTCGCCCAGCACCCACCGTCCCCGGAACCTCAGCCCCGCCGGCCGCTCGCTGACCGTGACCTCGTCGACGAGCACCCGGCCGGGCGCGTCGACGAGCGACAGCACCCCGTTGCCGTACGCGGTGCAGACGAGGGTGGAACCTGGCATGAGGGCCGGCGCGGCGTCGTCCAGCGCCGTGGAGACGCGGACCTCGGCGCCGTCGTCGAGGTGGGCGTAGAGGTCCCGCTCGACCGACAGCGTCTGCTCGCCGTCGACGACGCCTGGCCGTGTGCTCGGGACCACGCCGGTGACGCGCGTCAGCGGTCGGCCCGCGTCGTCGTGGCCCTCGGGCGTGCAGGTCAGCTCGGTCCGCTCCTGCTGGTCGCCGTCCCGGTCGGTCCGCAGCGACGCCCCCGTCAGCGCGCGCCCGTCGGTGACGACGAGGGCGGTGAAGGTCCGGCCGTCCACCTCGGCGGAGCGGGTGATCGCGGCCGGCCGGTGGCGGCGCAGGGTCAGGCCGCGGCCGCCCGCCCAGCGCGCGAGGAGCTGGGCGTCGTCCGGCTGGGTGGACGCGAAGAGGTGCCGCACGGAGCCGAGCCGGTAGCGCGACGTGAAGGTTCCGGTGCGGTCGCGGCCCCCGCCGAGCACCCCGACGTGCGCGACCCACGGCCCGTCGCCGGCCGCGATCAGCGGGGCCAGGTCGAAGGTCGCCGTGAAGGCCGTGTTGCCGTAGTCGTGCTCGCTCGCCGGGGGCGCCGCCGCGTTGACCTCGGGGTCGTAGCGCTGCTCCACCTCGGCCTCGATGCGGTGGCCGTCACGCTCCAGCCACACCCGGGTCTCGGGCGGGCCGTCGGGGTGGCCGTAGCCGCGCTCGTACGCCCAGCCGCCCACCTCGAAGGTGGTCGGGCCGGTCCAGCGGGCGGTGCGCAGGTGCGCCACCCAGCCGAGCTGCTTGCCGGTCACCCGCGCGCCGATGGCCCGCGCGACGGCGCGGCCCTGCCGATAGCCGCCCGCGACGTACGGGTTGGTCGAGCGTGACGCCTCCTGCAGGGCCTTGCGCAGGCGCTGGCGGGCCAGCGCCCGGGCCCGCACGAGGTCCGGGGTCCGCGGCCTCACCGCAGGACGGTGGCGTCGGCGCGCGCCGCCTCGATGATGGCGGCGATGGTGATCGACTCGGAGGACCGCAGCTTGAAGGACTCGGGCGTCTCGTTGCGGATCAGCCAGGCGAACTCGGCCACCTCGTAGCGCAGGCCGTCGCCGTCGAACTTGTAGTAGTACTTCTTGTTGTCGCCCGGGTCCTCGAAGCGGGCCTCGAAGTACTCCGTCTTCCACCACGGGGCGGGCACGTAGATGTAGCCCAGGGTGCCGGCCACGACGAGGTCGCCCTCGGCCTTGACGCCCAGGCCGACGCGGGCGGTGCCCAGCGCGTGCGGGAAGGTCAGGTCGACGCGCGAGAAGGTGTCGACCTCGCTGCCCTCGGGGTGCAGCGACGAGCTGGTCACGTCGGTGTAGCCCGTGCCCAGCAGCTTGACGATCGCGACCAGGGGATAGCTCGCGAGCTCGGAGATCGACCCGCCGTCGGGGGCCTCGAGCTCGCGGCCGGAGGTGACCAGCTTGGTGAACGTCGCGTCCACCGAGCGCACCTGACCGATGGAGCCGCTGCGGGCCACGGCCACCATCCGCTGGAAGCCCGGCGCGAACGCGGTCTTGATCGCCTCCAGCAGCACGACCTGGTGCTGCTCGGCGAGGGCGTACAGCTCCTGGGCCTCGGCCTTGGTCAGCGCCAGCGGCTTCTCGCAGAGCACGTGCTTGCCGGCGGCCATCGCCTGCCGGGCGAGCTCGCCGTGGGTGCCGTGCGGGGTCGCGATGTAGACCGCGTCGACCTCGGCCAGCAGCTCGGGGACGGTCTCCGCGACGACCCGCAGCTCGTGCACGTCGGCGAACTTCTGCGCGCTCGGCAGCTGCCGGCTCCAGACGCCCTCGACGTTCACGCCGGAGACGAAGCGCACCTCCTCGACCATCCGGTTCGCGATGCGTCCGGACCCCAGGACGCCGATCCGCAGGATCCCGGTCTCGTCGCGCAGCTGGGTCGAGGAGACGCCCTTGGTGCGGTCGAGGTAGACGACCTTGCAGTAGTCGTTGAGGTAGTCGAACTTGCCCAGCCAGTCCGAGCCGATCGCGAAGATGTCGATCTCGTAGCGCTGGATGTCGTTGATCTTCTGGCCTTCGTACTCCTCGATGATCACCTCATCGGCGAGGCCGCTCTTCTGCACGTTCTGGATCCGCTGCATGAGCGACTGCGACACGTTGAGCTTGCCGCGCGTGCTGTCGTAGTTCTCCGTCGTCACCGCGACGATCAGGTGGTCCCCGAGCGCCTTCGCGCGCTCCAGGAGACGGACGTGACCCTCGTGGAAGAGGTCGAAGGTCCCGTAGGTGATGACCCGTGTGGACATGATCTCCTCCCGGCCGGGCTGCTGCTCTCCGGCCGTGTCGGGGCGTCGGGAAAAGGAGGAGAGCGTGCCCGGACGGCGGCGAGTCTAGGGCATGGCGTGCCCCGGCTGCCGGTGCGACCGGCCCGGCCCGTCGGCTCGGCTGGGCGGGGGACGGCGGCCCCGGCGATACGCTGCGGCGGTGCTGAAGTCCCGGGCCAGGCAGGCCGTCCGTCGAGCGAGGCGCGTGTGGGACGCGGCGTCCGTCTCGAGCAGCCCCGCGGCCCGACCGGCCGTCGAGAAGGCGCCGGACGCGCCGCCGCCCGCGCCCGACGTGGCTCCCCGGCTCGACCCGCTGCCGGTGCTGCGCCCGCTGCCCGACGCGAAGTACGTCTTCGTCGTCGGCGCGATCCCGCGCAACTTCGGGGGCCGGACCGCGTCGATCCTGCACAAGTGCCGGCTGCTGAAGGAGCTGGGCGGCGTCGGCTCGACGATCGTCACCCTGAACTACTCCTCCGAGGTCGACGACATCGCCGCCGACCTGCGCCGGCGCGGGCTGCTGGTCGACGGCGTGGAGATCGTGAACCTGCACGACTACTTCGACGAGCAGTCCGTCGGCGTCGCGGAGCCGGTCGAGCACCCGGTCGACGAGCCCGGCATGCCCTGGATCCGGGACCCGGACCAGGAGGTCTACCGCTACTACGACGCGCAGGGCGTCTACCGGCTCTACCAGCGCTTCGACCACGCCGGCCGCCTGATCGTGCGGGACTGGTTCAACGAGAACCGCGGCCGCACCCGGCGCGACGAGTTCAACGACAACGGGACCGTCCGCCGTACGACCTACATGGACCTGCACCACAACAAGCCACGCCAGGAGATCTTCTACCGGGCCGACGGCACCCCGTACATGAACAAGTGGCTGCGGGTCGACCCGGTGTCGTGGACCAGCAGCGTCGAGCGGATCACCATGCTCGACGAGCAGGGCGCGCCGTACGAGGTCCTCAACAGCAACGTCGAGCTCATCCAGTCCTACCTCGACCGGCTGATCGGCGACGACCACACGTTCCTGACCGTGGAGTCGCGGCGCTCGGACGGGGAGACCCTCACCTACGTGCGGCCGAACGTGAAGCACGTCTACGTGCTGCACAACCCGCACATCGCCCCGCCGTTCGACGACCTCGCGGCGGTCCGGCCCTCGTACCGGCCGATGCTCGACACGCGGGACCGCCACGGCGCCGTCGTCTTCCTCACCAACGCCCAACGGGCGGACGCGGAGGCCGTCTACGGCGAGCAGGCGAACTTCGCCGTCATCCCGCACCCGGTGGCACCCGTGCCGCAGGTCCCCTTCGAGGACCGCGACCCGAACCTCGTGGTGATGCTCGCGCGCCTCGACGCCCAGAAGCGGATCCCGCACGCCATCGCCGCCTTCGGCCACGTGGTCAAGGTCCTGCCGCAGGCGCGGCTGGAGATCTACGGCCAGGGCCCCGAGGCCGAGGCGCTCCAGCAGCTCATCGACGAGCAGGGGCTGCGCGCCAGCGTGACCCTCGCCGGCTACACGAAGGACCCGGCGGGGGTCTACGAGCGTGCGGCCTGCTCGCTGCTCACCAGCCGTTTCGAGGGCTTCGGCCTGGTGCTGCTGGAGAGCCTCAGCCACGGCTGCCCGGTGGTCAGCTACGACGTGAAGTACGGGCCGGCCGACATCGTGGCCGACGGCGTGAACGGCTTCCTGGTCGGCGCCGCCATGCAGCAGCAGATGGCCCACCGGATCGTCGAGCTGCTCACCGACGAGAACCTGCGGCGCCGGCTGAGCGAGAACGCGGCCCGCCCGCGGCGGGAGTTCAGCGAGGAGTCGTTCGTCGCCCGCTGGTCCGAGCTCTTCCACACCCTCGACGACCAGGGCTGGGACGACACCGCCTCGAGCGCCCCCTGAGCCTGTCGAACGCCCCCTGAGCCTGTCGAAGGGCCCGGAACGGGTTGGCAAGTCTTCTAGACGCACAGAGCCGACCTCTTCGAGGCCCTTCGACAAGCTCAGGGGGCGTAGGGGCGCGTACGCGAGAAACGCCCCCTGAGCCTGTCGAAGGGCCCGGAACGGGTTGGCATCTCTTCTGAAGCAGACGGACGCCGACCTCTTCGAGGCCCTTCGACGAGCTCAGGGAGCGTTGGCTGAGGCTCGGGAG
>Ga0210040_10006052_pt1 | contig 15197 bp, 11 predicted proteins | sample CryGeyCG12114_NA_FD_185462 | JGI IMG/M metagenome (GOLD analysis project Ga0210040, IMG submission 185462) | Groundwater microbial communities from aquifer - Crystal Geyser CG19_WC_8/21/14_NA (SPAdes) (version 2) | ecosystem: Environmental > Aquatic > Deep subsurface > Groundwater | place: USA... | reverse complement strand
GGAGCGCACAGATGCTACCAGATTGGGTTTACTGCAAAACAAAAACATTGCTTACAAATGCAGAATCGTTTCAATTTATTAAGTAAAATAAATAAGAAAAATCATTGTCATGTGTTTCAATTTGTCTGTGTGCGTACTTTTGCTAGTTATTTTCTACTTTTTGACTAAAATCCATTGATTAAGCGCTTGTACATGCTAATCTTTTCGCCTGTTGCAAAATACTGACTATACCTAATGTAAGCACCAATATTGGAAAACTGACTTTTATGAATAGGATAAATATCATGATTTTATAATCTTCAACCAGGATCATGTCAAATATAGTTCTTCGTGTTCCACACTGGCCTAGCTTTTCAAATTTACTAGTAACATCTCAGCATTGCATTCTACATTTTTAACAAAATTTAACCCAGAGTTACACAACTACTTTACAGTTGTGCTTATCTCCATTTCTAAAAGCACAAATTACTAGTTGCTCACATTGTGGTACAGGAATACGATATTTCGTCAGCTTCACAAGTCAGTTCATCCAAAAGGACATCGGAGTGGCCATCATTGTACTTATGTGTACCTGTAAGCGCCGTGAACCAAATGGAAATGCTTATATTATGTTTCAGTAGTTCTTCATTCAGGGGCATCAAAGTTACAGCCCAGAATCTCAGGTAAAATAACACAATGCCGGATATATCGTCCAACACTTGCCTCATGGAGTCCAATCTGCTTTCTTTGTCAATGAACATCATGTAGAACGTATTTTTTTTAGAATACACAGAGCGAAATATGGGATGGTTGTTGGATGCAATTGTGAATTCCCAGGCTTGAGAACCAAAAAATGGTCGATGTAGACGTTGTATCTCCACAAAATTCAAGTTGTCGCGGGCAAGAAAAGCAGCATTCAACTTACATGCCGGTGTGCCGAATTTGACAGTATATTGGTGACCGTAGAGCACAGAATAAGTTGAATTCTCAGTCACTTTTGAGATCCTCGAGAGTATTTCTAGTCCATCAAGAAATGGCTCAACAAAAATTTGCATTGGTTGAGTGATTTTCCCTAACTGTCTCATCATGTTCGTTTCATGCATTGCTAACAGTGTTAGTTGACATGGTTCAAATTTTTGAAGTATTGAATCAAGCAATGTAGATCTACGGGTTTCTATCACGTACTCATCAAGAAGTGCCATGACACAGCATTGATAATTTGAAATTAAAAAGATGAAGAATATGCTCCCTTTAGACAGCTATTGAACATTTTGAACCCTTTGAAAATTATTCGTTGCTCAACTGATCGTTAAAAACTTTGTGAAAAGCATGGTTACAGTTCAAAAAACCCAAATGAGCGGTTTGTCTGCCTGTCTACCAAAAACTGGATTGCAGTGTCCAATATTAATTTTCAAGGTTTGAAGAAATTGATTCGGAATATAAAAGACTGCTAAGCGAAAGTGAGTTGCGTGTCATTATTATCCTGGGCCTGTTTAATACTGAATTATCTGTTAAGATCAAATGATGTTTTAACAGGCTAAAACTAGAACTGCTTTTTGGGTAGCTAGCGCATTGATCTACCATTTTCGGTCGATAATATTTCCTATACATTTACTTTGTTAGTTCATTGTGCAAAATTATAGTAATGCCATTTCCCAAATATTTATAACATATTTATGCCATAAATATCTGTGTATTTCGAGTTGGTAAATCACACATGTGCAATTATAACCAGGGATGAGCTTTATGAGAAAGGCTAAAAAAAAATTTCTGACAAATATGCAAGTGCAATCATTGCAAACTGTGCATGTTCCAGTATTGTGTATTCATCATTTCTATTTAGTGGTTAACAAGACATTTTGATGTGTGACAGCAATTACAGGCAGTCATACCTGACTGACAGACAGACGGACACGTACGGACTTTTGACGACTTGATAGGAGTCAAGTTCTTGCGCAGTAGCTTTGCTGACTTTGCTGCACTTCACAGCTTTCAAACTGAAAAAAACTTGATTGAGATTCCAAATAAGCGCCTCATGTTTCCACTTCTGAGCGTTTTAAAGATGAACGATCTTAAAATTTTGCACAAAATTTTCATGGAAGGAAATCAAGAATCGTGTTTTTTTTCAATCATTTGCAGGACCAATTCTTAATAAGTGATAAAAAATTTTATCGGAGCAATGCTTCAATTTACTAGGAATATTGTAAAACACAAAAATTTGCTTGATATTTGTCTACACAGACGGAAAAATGCATGAAAATTTTGGACAAAATATCATTAAATGATTAAAAGAGAAGAAAATCCGAGTGCTTTGTTCAGAAATCTATGATTTGCCACGAATTTTCAAAAAATATTTTATCCTGGGCCAGTTTAATAGTGTTAGTGTTCTTACGTTCCAGAATAATAATTTAAAGTTATTAAAAACCTTAAAACGTAGCGCAATTTAGTTATTTTAAGATTTTTTACTAACAAATTGATTATTTAGAATTGTTGTAATAACAAACCATAATAAAATACAAAGGAGGTAGAATCTCAATTACTGGGAGATGCCTAGAAGTCCTATTGTGGATCCCTGCATGGGGAAATAAAATATTGTATGAGTTTAAATTGTTTTGACATGTGAATAGTTTTAACACGCACTCTTATTGAAGGCTCAGGCTTTTTTTGTGTTTTAGTTTTTGCTCGGGGTCCAGTTCTTCCGCATATCTACAAAATGGCAAACCTTAAAAAACTATATAATTACGAAATGATTGGTTATAAGAGCAAGTTACCCTATCTTGCTCTCTTAAGAAACATCTCCAGATTTTTCTTGTGTCTTTACACTGTCCATCAATTGGTCTCATTTTACCTTCAAAAAATTGTTGGCCAGTCACATTTTAAATTTTCCTAAAAAGCTAGAAATTATGGCTCAAGATTTAGAACTTGAATGCATAAGGTTTCTGAAAATACCTCTGAAACACCATAGTGCAGCCTTCAAGATTTCATCTTTATGTTTTTTTGGGAACATTTTTGAATGTTCAATCATTTTTTTACGATTCACAGTCCTATCCGCTTTCACTAGTCCAGCGTATTCAAAAACGCATTGCAAAAAACACTGCAAGTACAGTAAATTAACACATTCAGTAAATATTTTGTTTTGAAAATAAAAAACTATTGTTTCTTGCTTCAAACCAGAGGGGAAAAAGAATGATTGTTCGCACTTTCTTTCCAAATGCTCCTCTTGTTTTAAAATATGTGCTTGAGTGTCCTATTATTTTGAATATGAAGTTTACCCATTTATGATGTTGCCAGAGAATGCATGAGGCGAATGCTCGGACCGCCAATCCCTCATTACCTGCTGCATCTGGATGATCTCCATCACATTCTGTCAAATTCTCCCAGTCATATAATGCAGCAAAACTTCGATTCACATATGGTGGTGCACAAATTGCCTATAGTAAATGAGTAATACAATGGCAACAGTGGAATAGGGAAAAGGAGAAGTTACAGGAGAAATGAAGAGTACGAAAAACTTGGAGAACTGGACTTACCCAGGGAACGGCAGCAACAACTGAAATTAGAAACCAATATTTGGAAATGCACTTTTTAAAAAACCTGCTAATTCTTTTGTGAAGCGTTCCCTCCATTTGCTCACATTTTATATTGGAAATCACAATTTATTGAGCATAATGGAAAACTGTAAAATCTAACTTTGACTCTGAATTGTGCATGATTTGCTCATTCTTATTTTGGTAGATAAAAGTGAATTTTATGGCTTCATTGTTTCAATATGTTGTATATACAAACCAACTTACAATTGGTTTTTATTGATATCACAAATTTAGGAGTAATAAGGCAATGTTTGTAAAATCATAAGTTTGTCGCCTCTCTCTGTCTTGTGGGCAAAAGATATAATAAATTAGTCAGCAACATCACAAGTTTCGATAAAATGCACTTTGAAAAATAATTTTTACCCTAATTGTCTAGCCAGTTTTAAATTTAAATTTATTTCCTTTTTGTGAAAAAATTAATATGCTCGTAAATTTTTTTCCATAACAAGTACATAAAATTAAATTTCTGAAACCATATTATTCACTAATTGTGTTACAATTTATTCAAATTGTATTTTTGTGGCTTATATACATAGCCACTTGGAGAAGTCATATTTCTTAAACAGAAGTATCCAGTTTTTTATTCATTCTAGCTTTCAAATCTCTAAACAAGAAATAATGTTTCAAAAGCGTCAGTTTGCCGTAAAGTCATTGAAACTGTGACAGGCCCAAAGTTTGACGGATGCCTTGTTGCTGTATTTCACAAAAAAAACTTGAAATTGTAAGTATTTTTAAGAGCATTGGATGTTATTATTCATAAAACCACGTACATTAGATCCATGTTCCACACTTTTTCGTTTACCCGTTTTAGATTTTTTCAAATGTGGATCGATGTTACATATCTATAGCGATTACAAAGTCTATGATCTGAATGCATTTGAAATTTGTATTTTTTTAAATTCAGAACATACTTTATTTTGCTCTCTGAGGAAGCAACGCCAAAAATTTTTAGTGTCTTCACATTGACCGTCGATTGGTCTCATTTTTCCTAAAAACATTGTTATAAAATAATATGCAAGGTTGTTTGGTTGTTGGAAATTTACCTTCAAAGCACCAAAACACTGCCCTAAGTAGCTCTTTTTTGTACTTATTAGGGAACAGTTTAGAATGATGGATGGCGCTTTTTCGATTAATCGTTCTGTCTTCATTCACAAGGCCCGCGTATTCCATGACACATTCTAAAAAACACTTTTTCATCAAAAGTTTATGGAATTAGGAAATATTTTGTTCATAGTTCAAATTAAGGAAAGTTTTGGAATCTAACAAGAATATAGTAAGCTAATGGGATCTCAATATATCCAAAGCGTTGATCAAACAAACAGATATTTAGTTATTCAGATTTTGAAGATTGAAAAGCACAAAAAGTTTTCTGTTTTGCACTCTTGTGCTCATGCCTTGAAATTTTCTTTTAACATTCTACAGAACTGATATATGCTTTGAGTCAAAATTAAAAGAAAAACATAATGTCTTCGATTTTCACCGTTTGTTTTTAGAACGTCTAGTTTAAGGATTCCGGAAATCCTTTGGGATAAAAAAGTGATATTTTTACCCATTTATGATGCTGCCACAGAATACATGTTGTGAATGCTTTAGTCAACAAATCTGCATTCGCTGCCACGTCTGCTTTTTCACCATCACATTCAGTTAAATTCTCGGTGTCATACAAAGTTGCAAAACCTTGGTTCACAAAATCTGGGGCACTGTTTGACTACAATGAATAAAAGTTGTATGATTTGAAAAAATGCCCAAAAATGTATGTGATTACATACCAAGGGAAAAGCTGCAATTAATGATACCAAAAACCAAAATCTGTTTACAAATTCTTGTAAACCATGTATAATTCTTTGCAACTTTTTCTCCATTGCAAAATTTTGCACTGAGATCCCTTTACTTGAAAATGATAAATAGAAATTAAAGAAGTTTCATGGCGTCTATTGTTTTTTTATTTTACAGCTCTTTTAATGTATTTTTTGAATGATTTTATTTAAGAAATCAAATTGTGCGATTGTGTCGGTGATTTTCCATATGTTTATGCGTATAAAATGCGCAAATTGTAGAATCAAATAAAAGCTACATTTATGATGCCAATTAATCTTTAGCACAAAATCATGTTGTCGTCTTTCTGATTGCTCAGAACATTTGAAAAATTATTGAGTAACTGGATATAATATGAGAACAGTTTTAATGTTTTCCATTCCACATCGTTAAAAGGTATTGTTTTGCTTAGTTAGACTTTTGTAGTGGAGGTGGAAAACTAAACTTTTTATATTTCAATATGAGTGAATATACCAATGGTAATTTATTTAGACAGCATAGACGGCATTGAAAACATCAAGTACTCACAATCAGTCTGCATAATTTTTAGCCACTAGGTGGTTCCTTAACACGGAATTTTTGCAACAAAAAGCTGTTAAGCGGTAGAGTATATGATCTCAGTGAGTTCAATATAAAGTGTAAATCCAGATTCTTCTACTCCAAGATTATTAATGCTCCCGCCACATCAGAAGGGGCAATACTGCTTCCATATAAAGAAACATATAGTCAATGCCGGATGTGTGAGATGCAGAAACAATGCTGGATCCAATGGCGGAGGATATTTTAGAAATTATCTAAATTTTTGTTGAAATTGTTGCATTATTGTAAAATACAAAATGTGCATTTGACCCTTTCACCTAACTTTTGCATCATACTTCTGACGATTATACAATTTTTTATACATTTTGCAATTTCGAAATGTGACGATTATGCTTCCACAAATAGACTCGGAGATTATCGTGTTTCTGCGCTACAGAACGAGTTGGTCCTAGAGAAAAAAATAGGGTACACCGGAAGCCGTGTACTTTGGTACATTTCTACGCTCATAAGTCTCCCAGCCAATCAGATCAGTAGGAAGATTTGAAGAGTCTGATTCACATGAGTTTTCAAAAACAAGTGGGATGATGCATTTAGCATTTGTAAATTTCAACATGTTATTCACAAGAAACATGACTTGGACAGTTTAACGAGCAAAATTTGCTTACTTTGCATTTTCGTTTTGTGGAAATAATTCAAAGTTAGCATTAGTGAGTGTATGTAGTGATTCGTGATTAATGTTAAGAAACACTTGATGCTTTTTGTGTACATATTAAAGTGCTAGTGCTGCATGCATATGATACCAAAAATACTATGATATTAATTTCCTCATAAATAAGCTTCTGGTGTTTTTATGTAGCATCCGCGTACTTTTGCTGACTTGCTGTGTATTTGAAAAAATTAGGAATATGAAAAAAATACGCATAGTTATCTTGATATGGATAATGATAGTGATTGAAAAGAAACTGAATTTTTGACAATCACAATATCTCACATGACATTGGAGCGAATCATACGAATAGATTGACAATTTCCAGCACATGTAATGAGTTGAAACGATATAATCAACCCAATGCATCCAAAAAAATAGTTAATGGTTAATGAGATCCAGATTGCTGAAACTACGCAGTCATGGCTTGATTGTGGCTTCAGGATTCTTCGCATGATGCACACAGCAGGACCAGAGCTTTTTAACAGTTAAAATTATGGATGATGGAAAACCACTCTCAGATTAAGCTTTGTTGTAGCATTTGTTTAACCAGCTTATATTATCTCTCCTAAGAGAGCAGCACTGGAGCTAAATTTCCTATCTTTGTTGCAATATACATCCACTGTGACTTTCAATAGCAAGGAAAAAAATTTCGATTGGTTAGGTGTATCCGGTTACCAAATATACCTGTCTTGTTGGCAGGGGCAATTTTTCATAAAAATTGTTTTTCAATAATATGGAAAACCACTACCATTACACAATCCACTGTCCAAAAAATATCAGGGCTTTGCTTATTTACATGTGCGCCAAAGTTAAAGGAAAAAAAAATCGAAAATGCATAATCCGTTTTCAATTATCCCGCGAAAGCTCTTAAAAATAAAGTTTTCAGTGAGATTTCCATGCTTGCACTAAAAATGCTAATTTGGACTCCAACAGTGCGCATATATGAGCCCAATGAGAGGAATAGCATGCTTCAATTAAAAAATAACGTGTCCCTCCTGACTTCGGACCCCATGGTTGGTAAACTTGTTATCCCTACAATAATTTGATACTCAAGGAAGGATGAGATTGACTGTTGTGATTAATATGAACAAAGTGGCTCCTTTGTGGGGATACGATTGTTCTGTGCACAGTCAATAGTTGAGCGACAAAAATTCATGACTCCCAGGGTCACTTTTCCCTGACTCTCATATCCGTTTCATTGTCTCACCAGTGTGATCCTATTATTGTCTCAATACACCTATCTTCCTATTGTATTTCTAATCATTTACTACAACAATGCTTGCACAAGGATGGCATTGTTTTGCACATTTTAGAAATAGACTGTACAAAAACAGCAGGAAAAGGAATTTCAACTTATGTATAATACTTTTTTTCCCAGTTCAAAGATCAGTAGAGCACTCATCGTTTAGCTATTAAAGACTATATGGAACTATTAACGGGAAATTTAGCTACAGCAATGATTATTACCATTGGGGCTGTTGACAAATGATTTACGAGCTCATAGATTTGTTGTGCAAACAATTGGGACTAACGTGCTCCCACTCACTCAGTTAGTTAGTCCGTCATTTTCAAATCTTCAAAATTTAATAACTTTTGTGAATGGAAAACAAAAGCTGACATCTTCAATATTTGGTTTTAGCTTTCCATGCTGCGTAAGCAAACTACCAAACTTGAGGACATGTTGTCCGCCCATATATTCAAAATCAAATGTCAATCTGTTTTATCCACATAGCAAATCTCACAGGTAAGGTAACCTATTTATATTCAACGCAGAGCTATCAATTTGTCAGTTCGTGTAGGTAGCATTATCATCATTATGCAATATTCTATCTATTCCAACTCTCTATTATTACAGTTGACAGTTAGTTTAAATTTAGTTAGTTAGTAATGTGAGTCTGCAATATATCTATATATAATGTGATTTGTTGTTCCCAAGAAGATGAGAGCATAAAAAAAGTAGAGTATACTTTTGGGTGGAGTATATCTTACTAGGTAGGAAATGCATTTTTATTGCTCTACAAATGAAATATGAGATGCCTCAATGTTTATGCCGCTCAGTTCATAAAAAATCGGATATCCATTCTTTAAAGTTTTGTGTTTTTGGAGGATCCCAACAAAGAAAACACGATTGAGGACAAAATTACCATGATTGGTTGGTTGGGGCACGATTTTGAGCTACTGCTCCCTCTCAAATGGTTCCATTGTTAACAGGGGACTTATTCACAATGCATGGGGATGATTTACTCACCTTCGATAGCCTACAGAAATTGAGCGCTGTGTTATGTCATGGGGATTCACTCTTTTGACCCAACACAGGAGGAGCCCATCATAAATCCTTAGTTTTCATATGTAATTTAGGGAATTTCGTGATCGTGGTCAGCTACAGTCACACTCTACTCAATTAGGCAACCCGATAGGTCACAAAATTGTATTTTATTTATATCAAATTAGTGAGGATATAAAGCTACTGTATAAGAATGCTATCGGTCTTATTGTCTGTCTGTCTGGTTGACGGTCTGTCCTGTCTTTTTCTCTGATGTCTTCGGGAAGATTTGGATAAAAATTAAAATTAAAAAAAATTGTTTTGACAATGTTATATCATTCATAGTTGAACGTCTCGTAGTTGAATAAGATGGAAAAAAAGTAGCTCCCATGCATGCATATATTTTGAAATTCATAGTTTTCATTTTTCTAAATTTAAGTATTGAGCTGGTTTGGGAAATCCAAAATTGGATGGAATTGAAAACATTACAAGCATGTTTGTATCTTAAGCAAAATAATGTAGTCACTACTTTTTTGTATCTACTTATTCTGATTTATTAGCTCAACACATGCCTTACGTTTATTTGTAAGCACATTTGCACGTTCTTTTCACACGACGGTGCACTTTAAATATCACCATTCATATTCAAGGTGAAAATTAACTTAGCAAGCGTATTTCAAATTCATTTTCATAATCGGAGGTTTCAGCTACCGTTGGGCGCAAAAACTGGGATGGCATTGAAATAATCTAAAATAATTCAGTGTTTTGAAAAACAGAAAGTATTTTAAAAAAATTCAGACTTTTTCCCACGATAATTTTTTGAAAAATTGAAAATTTTAAGGAAAAAGACGCTTGAACTTTTGTTTCAGGAGTTTTTACATGGACATAGCAAAATCATTGTTTTGTTACATGATAATATGTAACATGAACTGTGAGTTTGCAAATGCACGTGCACTCGAAGGCCCTTTTAGATGGGATTTAGATGAGCCTTGAGAGGAAATTGGTTTTGAAACCACCGATCTTCTGATAAGGCAGCCAGGAATAGGGACTACTAGAGACTACCCTTTTCATATGTGTGTGTGGCAAGGAACAAATATCCACAGCTTAACAGAGCGCCATTCAATATTCAACACACGTACTATTTGCTATAGATGGGTAGTTAGTTCAGTTAAAGTTAAACTAACTAAATATGAATGGAAGATGACAAAAAGATGAGCTCACAATTCCTTGTACCCAACAGCGCCGTTGTTCCCAAAATTACATCCAACATGAAAATTCAAAATGATTAGCACTTAAAACACTATGTAATTCAAAAGTTTTCGGGGTGTCAAAATTTGTTATTCTAAACCAGTGAACATTTTTTACAATGAATTCAAATGCATGGAAAATTAATTACCTTGCGTTATAAAGCAAAGGAAAAATGTGTGCCTTAGATTTTAAAGGAGAAAAAAATTTATGCCTTACATTCTAGGAAGTAGGAGAATGGCAAAAATTAAATTTTTTTGCGTTTTAATGCATACGATCAGTGAAAAGCGTTTGGTCACATTTATACGGTTTTTGTAAACTGAAGATGAGATGCGTATGCCGGGCTTTGAATGATGAACTTACCTTTGGGTGCTATAAAAGAGATGGACAATTACAAAATGCCCCCAAAACAATTACATGAGCAACTTGGTCACTCTGTGCAAAAAGTCAATCTTTGTGTTTTTGCGAATTTGTGAAATTCTTCTCGCACGTGTTTTGTCTTTTTTTGTGCCTTTTTTTCGGATCCTAGTCAAAATTTCAAAATGTTCAGAATCTCCAGTCTGTTCTTTGGTAAGTTGTCATTTTTCACGTTTGCGGTTTTTTGCTTTTAATTAGTTTGCTGATGCAACCGAAAGATAAGGCGTTTAGACAAAATTCGTTTTTTATCTATTTTGAATTGCTAGTGAGCAAGTTGGCTAATTTATATCTATTTCATATGCATATTTATTTTACAGTTTTTCAGAAATTTGCAAATTAGGATTAGAATTGTTTTACGCAGAAAAGGCATAAAAACTTTATGGAAAATCCACCGAGGCCAAAAAATATTTATTTATCCTGTGTTGTCACGAGAAAATTATAAAAAACTGGTTTTCTGCATGCAGCATAAAATTGTAATTATACTCGTCGTACATATTGTTCACGACTATCACAATCCCTCTTAATTAATTGATTTGGCAATCCCAAATAAATAATTTGATTGAATCAGCATGCGTTCTAAGTAACTGACTAAAACTCATTAAGGATTTAATCAGGCAATTAGGATGAGATTAGGAGTAAACTTGAAAAGTGAAGGTGAGTCTCCCAAATATGAAGGGTGCAATAATCCTTTTGAATTTTTTCCTGTTTTTTACAGTTGCCATCCTATTTGTCTCTGCAGCAGTTGCCTATCCCAGCAATCACAACAGTGGACGTGTAAGTTTTACTTTTAATCTGCAGTTTCAAGGGCTCCCGGAAATTTTTTTCATTCCCAAATAATCTGTATACTTAACTGGGATTACATTTTTTCCATTTACTCTTTATAATCCTTCTTTTTATATCTGCAACTCAGCAATATAGAAAAAAGCATTGTTTGATTCTAAAACGGAAGTTTATTTCCAATCCTGGATTCTCAAACACAAAAATAATCAGTATACTACATTCAAGCACAAAAAACTTCCATTTTTATAATGAAACGCAATAAATTTTCGATTTCGTCTTTAAAGGACAAAAAATTCCATTTGGGACCCTAAAGTACAAAAACAGCTAACGAAGACCAAAGACCATACAGCACAAAAAATTGCACTTAAGAATCTGAAACAGAAAAAACTAATTTTTCATTTTTGAATTCTGAGGCACAAAATGCCTTTTTACTCTAGTGTTTCATTTTCAATAACGAGTCTAAGATTCTAGGATTTCCTCATCATACATTTGTAACACTGATTTGTCATGAGCCTGTGTACTTAAGGTTCACATAATTGATCATCATTCATGACACACAGACAGACCGACAGACAGACAGTGGACATTCCCATTCCCAACATATAATTATTACATATATTAGCACAGAGGGGTTCAGCGGAGATTTTGCCAACCCATGTTTATAAAACAAACCGACTAGGAAGGAGCAATCAAATATAGGACGCTAGATCTCACCAGCACAATACAATTATAATAATTCATTCATTAGCTAATGATGATTAAATAATTCTATACTGGTTCAGTCACTAACTATAAGACTATGTGTGTCACATGCATGCTAACTAACTATCACGGGATCATTATAAATACACCATAATAATACTAATGATAGGGTTTGAGCAATTTTTCTACCCCCTGACTATACTTATTGATTTAGCTGGTGAGTTAGCAAAATGTTGAAGCCAACTAAAGATGATAATTGTGAAATATGTGGGCAATACTGCGTGTACCCGAGATTTATAGTTGCCATTCAAAGTCCACAGGAGGTCTATGCATGTGTGTGGAATAATATTTGCAATGCAATCTTTGTAGTTATTGCAGCAATAATAGAACTCATGTGTTATTTTGTTGAAACGGAAGCAGAAATTCGCTCCACTCATCTTGGGCGGCTCAACTTATTCTTGACACACTTGAATATCAAGTTTTCTTTGCAATGCATTTTAAACGCCCGCAAGGACGATTCACTCCTTTTGCCTTCAATTCGTGATCAGGATTGACAATTTTTAGCGACTTACCAAGATTTTAGAAACTTACAAAATCGCAGTTTTTTTCTGCATTCGAATAAAAAAATGCAAAGATGGGACTGACTGAGAATAGGATTTATATATGTAATATAATATGGGTTGGGGAGTAGAAAGGAGGATTACACTTCATTCTGATTCTGACTGACTGTGAGTGTGAATATACAATGAGATGAGTTGAATTGTGAACGCAATGTTAAGTATGAGCATTTGACATGTAAGAGTTTGAGAAATGGTGATTGTGATCATGACATATTATTTGGATATTGCACACACACTCTGCTCATTTGTCTACCACCATATGATGATGGATGATGATGATGATAATAATACCAAAGATTGTATTGTCATGTGCACAATATTTGGCCACTTATGGATGATAGTATCTGCATACAAGTCTCATGGACAAAGTAGGGAGCTCTTCAATATTATTTATGTCTTCCGTTCTGCTAGTCAATATTGTGAAATAGATTGATGAACACTTCTTCGGTGTGCTCAATAGAAAATATATATGTTTTAGTTATAATCAAGTCACCTGATGTATTTGGCTTTAAAAAACAATTTTTTTCTGTATTTTCTTGTGCATAGAGGGTGCGGCAAGCTGAAAATGCAGCACAAAATGAAGAGAATACGGATTTGGAAGAGAACCCATTAGGACTTCCCTCAAATTCTACGTCAATTCGAGCCAATATTGTGGAATCTTTTACTTGTGAAGGCAAACCTTATGGATACTACGCAGGTTATATAAAAAATACAGAGTTTTTTGCAATAGTTGGAGTGACTAGCCAGTTGTCCTTGTGTTTTTATTGTTTCCCTTATTTCTGGAAATCATGAGTTATGATGCCATTTTTTTATCAATTTCAGATGTGGAGAATGAATGTCAGGTTAGTTCAAGTTTGGGAAACATTTTTACATAATATGATGGAATTTGAATTTATTGTCGTGACGTGACGATGAATGAATTATGATGATTCTGACTTTGTGCCCAATAATGTGTGAAATTTAATGATGGGGATAAAACAACTAATGTTGAATAATTTATGGACAGGTATTCCATGTGTGTAATCCTGTAACGTTGCCTGACGGGAATGAACAAATGTACCAATATAGTTTCATTTGTCCATCTGAAACCATTTTTAGCCAGGTCAGTGGAAAAAAAAAAAACATTTTGTATGTTTGTTTTTATGTTGATGGTCCCCCAAATGAATGATAACTTGCTGCATTTTAAATCGCATTTAGTTTTTTTGTTTTCTAATTTCGAATGATAAAAAATATTTGTTTTTTATTTATCGTTCCAAGAAATGATAATTTTCTACAAATTAAATTCTATAAGATTTTCCATTTCTAAACTTTGAGTCATAGAAAAATTTTTTTGTCATTCATTAAAAAGGTTAAATTTTGTATGTTGATGCTTATAATGATTTTTTTTTTGCCTTCAAATCCAGGATATACGATTTTTAGCTATTCTAATCATTTATTATTAAAAGCAACTTTTTTGTTTTTATGTCAGGAATCATTTACATGCGCCCGAACTGACGATGCATTCCCATGCGCAGACGCTCCAACTTTGTATTCGTTGAACGAGAATTTCGGAGTAATCCCCGACAAAAATGAAAACTCTGAAACATCACCCCAAGAGAAGCCTGTTGATATTGAGGATGCCTAAACATTGTTAATTACTATCGAATAATAAAATATCTTACGTTCCTAAAAACAAGACCAGCACCAATTGAAGTTGTCCTTTAATTTGATACCATAAGCCATAGCTATTTACTCTGTGTGTGACTCCAGAATTTCCTATATTTCAACAAGACATACAGTCAGAATGGAAGTTTTCATCTTTCGCAGTAAGAAAAATATTTTTAAGCCTCAATAAGTGCGTTTGGTAGATCAGCTCTCGATCGAGCTCTCCAAACGGAGCTGTTTAATGCTCATTGAAAGTACGGATAAATATCCAATAATGAATTGAAAACACCTAAAATGAACTTTTTATGTTCAGCACAATAATACGAATAATAATAGTATAGATACTAGTTACATTCTGTAGAGCGACAATGTCAAAAAAGACATCCTATATATTAAGCAACGCTTTTGATCTGGAATTTCTACTAACTTTAGAGATACACTAGCAAAAAAAGTACTCACAATACCATTCGAACACATTGTACCGCCTTTTACATATGATCACCATTTTTAAGGAAGAAAGGGGAGGAAATTGTAGTATGTAGCATCCATCATACAATATATTGAGTGATTGGCTTCCAACTACAACATTCAGGCAAATACAAACTTGCGCCTGCTAATTATTGCATTGCAAATTTTCTGTTGTTTCGACGTAGAAATTCAACATTAGAGAAATAGAGCATCAAAACTGCTGTGAAGATTCAGCGGCGTTAGAGTTAACCGATATTTTTTTTTCTTACATTTGGAAAATGCCTTTTTGATGACTTTATATAAATGAGTATCACCCTATATAATTGAATAAGTCGAGATAAAAACGAGTATTTAACATGAGATGTTGATAGGGAAGCAACCGATCGGAATTTCAGATGAGATTTTGACAGGGAAACAACCGATCA
>Ga0210040_10006051_pt1 | contig 15201 bp, 8 predicted proteins | sample CryGeyCG12114_NA_FD_185462 | JGI IMG/M metagenome (GOLD analysis project Ga0210040, IMG submission 185462) | Groundwater microbial communities from aquifer - Crystal Geyser CG19_WC_8/21/14_NA (SPAdes) (version 2) | ecosystem: Environmental > Aquatic > Deep subsurface > Groundwater | place: USA... | reverse complement strand
TGGCGATTTGAACAATTCTCCTAATACTGCAATCTGTCTCATATTTTTGTTGTCAGTAGATAATGTAGAAGTGGAGAATCAATGTCAAACTTTTCTTACAGATTTTTAATATAACATGGATAGAAGTATATTTTGAAGGGGTACCGCACGGTACTCGTTAAAGTGGTTTACTGTATTAAAATTTAATTTAATCCTAATTTAACTTTAATCAGAAATCTTATATTTTTCAAACCGAAATAAGAATCAAAATAGACAATTTTACTTTGTTTAAAAAAATCTCAGACTTCTTATTTATTTTTTTCCATGGTAACTGTCCAGGGACAGGAAAATTTGGGCTTAGACGGATAAGGTAATGATGATGCATTTTACCTGGATTGTTCAATGTAATAAATTATTATAGTGTTAATAGAAAATGGTGCTATGCAAAAATATTATGAAAACAGCAGATTAGCCTCTTATTATATTTTTCTACCACTCATAAAAAAGCATATGGCTAAGTAAACTCCATAAACCCAAATATTACCCAAATATTGTGTGAAAAGAAATCACCCAGTCAAACCTAAAATACATGAAGATCATAGCAACAACGTTGACAACACAAATAGTATAACATTTTGAGTTCGCAAAATTTTTTACAAAGCCAACCGGATCCATCAAAAAAAATTTTTGAACTATTTCATACTATCCTCAAAATTCTTTGTTTGAAATTCGGTCATACAAAAACACTAAAAATGTCCATTACTGACTTAAATTCATCATACTATTCTCTGGACAGGATTTCTTCAAATCTAGCAGAAGATTTGCGTATGGTAAAAACGGAACTTCGAGAATTATACGCCTGGGTTGACTCTATTCCTTTAAGTAGACCCAAAAAACACATCGCGAGAGATTTCTCTGATGGAGGCATGTTTATCACTCATTTTTTAACAGCAAGAAATTATTGAATATTCGAAAAATGCCTTTTCTTACCCTAAGATTATCAATGCAATTTAGTTCTTATGGCAGAAATCATATCATTCTACTTCCCAACTTATGCAAACAGAAGAAGCTACTTCCGAGCATCGTCAAAAGCCAATAAAGAAGTTAATTGGAATCATTTAAACAGTGCCGTTCTTTTACGAAAATTTGGAATCCGTTTGTCCAAAGAGACAATCCATGAACTAACTGAAGCTCATTCTGGAGCTATCGAACGGGTAGCTAAAAAATCCTTATTTACAAAATCACGGATTTCTACAGCATCAAAGCCGATTGACCGATTGACCGTACTTTGTGTACCTGCTAAATTGCTATTGCTATACTACTGTACGTTAAATTTTCTTCACAGGTCTTATTTCTCTTGCGTACCAAAATGGGGAAACTGAAACCCGAGATATTAAAACCAATCCAAATCCACACATCAGAAAGGTCCATAATCTGTCGTACTCGTTACACTATGAACTCTGTACTGCCGCCAATTAAAACCAAAAATGGCAAAGGCTCCATCACCAAGCAAATCCTGGACCAAGAAGAAAAACGAATTCAAAGGACCTTACTACCTACAAGGCAATCCCCTACCACATTAAACGTTGCTAATGAAAATGAATTTTCATTGCAAATGCCATCGCAAATCGAAAGTTCGAAAACAGAAACTAACAATGAAACTCGTATTCAGCAAATTCCACAAATTATTTCGTCTTACAATCTACTTAACAACATTACTACTGAAGAAACTGAACTAACGACGGAAATAGAAAGTCGGAGCACTCACGATTTTCAAAAATTCTCGACCACTAAGATCAAAGAACAAAATCATGATTGTAACAACAGCTGCAGTAAGACGAATGAGGACAGACAAAACAAAAAAGATATTGATAATGCTGCAAACGGATGCAGCAGTCTGTTGAATGGGATTACAAAGGAAAAGGAATTTCAATTTTCCACCAATCCTGCACAACTGCATGCCTACAACGCCATATTTCAAGATTGTTCCACCGAACATAATGCACACACCATGAATCAGGTTGAAAAAATATGTCAAATATTGCTTTCACGAGCAAGCCTGTTGAAAAAATGTGTTGTTTAATTAGTGCTCTTTTTCAAACTAAATAGAAAAATGGAAAAGTAGGCGAATCTGAAAGATTCTGCCATTACGGGTTCGGAGAAGAGGTGATACTTTTGGGGAAATCTTTCGCTCCACGATTAATAAATATTGTTAGCCAGGTGGAAAGTCGGACTTTTGGATTAGTTTAAATTCCCAGTCCTCTTTCTTGTGCGTGGTATATGGTTTTGTTCGTGTGAAATGTAATAATCTGTTTGTTTCAATCAAGTTTTATTTTCGGTTTTCTTTTATGATTGGATAATAGTAATAGTTGGGTAGGTAATCTAAATGGGTTTCCCAGTGATGGACGAAATGTAAGTCATAAATGCTGTCACTCGTGTGAATCCAACTGGGAATGCTCGTTGGCAAGATCGGCCTCCGAAAGACACAATTCCCACTTGCATGAAAAAGGGTTGACCATTGTCTTCTTGTTTGACCACTAGGGGGCCTCCGGAGTCTCCTATAATTTGGGCCATATATAATAGTTAGTAGTAGTAAAACATTTATGCGACTAACTAAAAGTAATTAAGTATTAAACCGACCTCTGCATGGAGAAGCATCCAATTTGGTGGCTGTACAAATGAGATTTCCTGTGACCAAGCTTCGGAACATTGTTCTGCATTCGGCATTCGACATGACTTCAATAGTTGTATTTTTCAACTCAGGGCTAATTCCAGGTGCAACTTTTCATCAAAGAATTCAAGTTGAGTTTGAAATAATAAATTATGTGTCTGGAATTACACTCTTGCTGGAAAAATGGATTTGGACTTACGATCTGCAGGTTTTCCCCATCCACTAACTCGAACACTCTCCCCTACAAAGGTTTTGCCCAAGTAGAAACGATTTGGCAAGCAGATTGGTGAAACATATTCTGTAACATGATGCTCAATTTATAAATAAGTTCAATGACTGATATTTGATGAGTTCAAGTTTTTTGCAAGCAAAAAGTGGCATACTATTGAATGTAATTTTTTCAGGAAGTCTGATCACTGTGATATCGTGTGAAATGGTGTTCTCATTATATTCTGGGTGCTGGAAAATGTCTTTTCTTGTGATATTGTACACTTTCCTGTATGGCTCTTCAGATCCACTTTTTTTAATGTTTTGAGCTCCGAGGAGCAAGGTGATTTTTCTAGCTCTAAAAAATGCATAAAGTTGATCGAAAAAATCTTAGTAAATTCTTTTCATCGTAGCTAGAAATGCATTTTTTTTAAACCAAAATGATTTTAAAATGATTCATACCCATTTGTGCAATGCGCTGCTGTAAGAACCTACAAGTAAATGTAAATATCATATTTATAGTAATTTGCAATATAAACTGTAAAGCTTTAAGAATTTACATGTTGCTCGTCGATAATAGATCCGCCACAAAAGCTGCGCCCATCAATCAACATAGCTACTTGCCAAGGGACTAAAATTTTAACAATTTATAAAAGCAAAAATTTTAGACATGTTTTTTTAATTTTTGTCTCCATTTTTTATTTTAAATTAACATACAAGTTCCAGGTTTGGCAGTATCAGGTCCAATAATATGCTCATCCAAGTCTTCTCGGGTTTGAGAACTTGAGTCATCACCATATAAAAGAGGTGATTGGCCGCAAACCTCTGTCAAATTTTGTATGTTAGAGATTGCAATGATGGCACAAAATTAAATTCATTTTGAATATTTTATGGCATAGGCATAGTGAATGTGATTATTATTTTGCATACGATCAAACGGAGAAGCTTGTTGTTTTACAGAGGTACCCTCGTCAGGAACGACCTAAATGATTTATGGGAATCGATGGCTATAAAAGATGTGTAGTTAATTGATGTAATTCAATTATATTTTTTGTACCAAATACTGAAGTTTCATTCCCCTGAAGTTGAAGAAAAGGGAAGAAATGAATCTAAGCCCGAATTCGTTCCCATTTGACGAGAGAGTCATTGGAGTTCTTCGATTTAAATCTCCTCCTAACCTAATTATTATAAAACAAAATACAATAATTTTTAGACGCAGTTGATCAACCGTAGTAATCTTCTTACCTGTCAACTCTGGAAAAATTTCCATCCTTTGCGATCATAATGTAGTCAAAATAAGCGAAAAACCATGGTTGTGTGGATAAGTCGAAAATTGTTGCTTCGATATGAGTACCAGGAGGACTTTTTAAATACCATTCGCATTTTGTTCTAGCCTGATTTTAGTAAAAAAAAGTAAAAATTAAATAGAATATTTTTTAAAATTACATAAAGGTCAATTTTGAATTGCTTGCAACATTTTCACTTACCGGATATCTATTAGGATAGTTTGGCGTAGTTATTGTGCCTAGTTCGTACACTTCTAACGTACGATTTTCACTGCATCCTGTGAGTAAACCGTAGTACTAAATTATCCATGAACTGGTAACAAAATATTGTTTTAAAGATACCTTGAAAAGGTGTAAAAGATCCAGGAAAATTCGTCTGAACTTCCAATTTGTAATCATCCATATCGTCAATAATGACATCAGGAATTTTCACCGTGGGGTGAAGTGGAACAGCATTTAAAAACTGCTCTGTCAGTAAGTCCCCTCTGACCTATGTTAAAAAATGTATTCTTGAGAACAAACCATGTTACTTGTTCATTTCTTTAGCTCCAATGAAATTTAAAAATATTACATTGGTTGCAAGTTGGACTAAAGCCCAGAATGTGAAGAATTTCAGACGCCCCATCTTCAAGTTTTGTCAATAAATTCAACTGATTTAAGAGTGTCTTTTTTGCAAAACTTCCCTTGTACATAATATAGACCTAAATGAACCTTTATATGGACTTTACCAGGAGATTAATAGCAGATGTTCTATGCCATATTATTAATTTCGCCAATCCGTGCAATTTTATTCTGCGCTGATTAGAATACAATGGTACAAGGTAAATGATCGCACATGACCTTAGCAATTCAGTAACAAACTTAGATTTTATGACATTAGATGCATAATTTGATAAATCCATTGATTACTACCATTCGCATATGATGCGACTTCCCAAAATGATAAATTATTTGTGTCAGTTTGTCTCCTCTTTATTGTATTTTAAATTTACACCAACCAACATCGCATGCAATTATCAAAGGAAATAATTTTGTATCAAGAAATTTAAGAAAACATATTCAACAAAACATTAACAGTACAATATGGTAAACTACTTAAAAGGGTTTCCCCGTTACAGTGGAGATGTAGTCCATGAATGCTGTGACTCTGGTAAATCCTACAGGCATCGCTCGTTCACAGGAAGATCCCCCAAAGGATACAATTCCTACTTGCATGTAATATGGCTTTCCTTCAGGTGTCGTCTCCTTCACAATCAGGGGACCACCAGAATCTCCTGAAGAATGATTTATATTAAAATAGGTTCATTTAAGAATTCCGAAGGATTGCAAACTCATGAAGTTGTGTCAACTAGCCGCCAAGTTGGTAACTTATTTTTTGATGAAAAGTATATAAAAACTGTTTCGCTGCATTTCAAAGCCGCCTTACAAAAAATGGAAATGTTATAATTGTTCGAAAGTAGTATGGACAAATTGTTTATGCTGGCCAAATGTATTGCAGGGATGAAGTCTAAATCTCTCTTGCGTCAACACAATACAATGAACATAAAAACGAACTAAAGCCCACTTCAAATATTACAAACCTTTGCAGGGAGAAACTGTAGTTTTAGTAGCCGTACAAATCTGATTTCCAGTAACTACTCCTCTAAATACAGTTCTGCATTGTCGATTCGTCATGACGGCAATAGTAGCATTCTTCAAAAAAGGGCTAACTGTAGCTGCCTTATCACTGGGTTTTCCAAATCCAGACACCTTCACCACTCGGCCTTGGAAGAACTCACCATTGAAGAATCGATTGGGTAAGCAGATGGGTTGAATATTTTCTAAAATCAGCAAGATTTCCTATTTTCAATCATAAATCTCCCAGAAACATCATTGTTGCAAAAAAATTACCTGTATATTCAACTTTTTCTGGCAACCGAACAATAGAAATGTCGTGATCAATAGAGTATGGATTATATTGTGGGTGCTGGAAAACTCCTTCTCTTGTAACACGGAATATTTGGCGACCAGGGGTTGGATCCTTAAGATTTGTGGTTCCCAATGCTACAATTATCTCATTCGCATTATCTGTGCAATGGGCTGCTGTGAGCACCTGAGGGAACAAATTAATAGTTAGCAATAATATATCTACATATACTGTACGTTTTACATGTTTTACGGTTCAATGTCAATTTTCATACATGATAATTGTCGATCAATGATCCGCCACAGAATCCGCGTCCATCCACAAGTAATGCAACTTGCCATGGGACTGAAATTAGTAGTTAAATTGTAGTGAAGTTAGATTACATTCCTTGCTTTAATTTATGATCATCATAACTTTTTTGATCGACTATTTAATTGGATGAAGCATAAGTACTTACAAGCTTTTTCAGGAGCAGCACCTGGGCCAACAATTCTTGTGTCTAATAAATCGTCCGTCATTTGATTTTCAGTTCTGTAATGCAGTTAGAAAAAATATGGAAAAAGACGGGCTGGAAAATGTAAATGGAGATGAGAAATTATGTATTATTACAAGCTGCCCAAATGAATTTGACTAGCTTTGATTGCAGGAGGCCAGTACAAAGGTCGCCGGGTTGTGGAATTTTTACTTTCTGGAACGAAAATTGGTGTTTCGGGTACTACTCCGGGTAAAGCTGGTGGTTGCTCTTTCCCATCTTCCTCGAATAAAATTTGTGACTGTCCACATACACCTAAATGTATTTGAAGATAATGATTTTGCACTGAAGGATTACCAAAATCATACTACATACAAATAAGTCAATGAATGAATATGTTTGGCTAACCATCGTATGCCGACCGTGTTTTCACCTCTTCTTCCTCTTCTGCCGGTTTAACCTGAAAAGATGGATTTGCGTTTCGAAACCGAAATATATTCTAAAAAATGCGCAACACATGCGACTACATGATTTTACCAAATATTGGATCTTAAACCCTCTATAGTTGAATAGTGATGACGATCTAAAACGAATTCCTAATTGGTTTTCCGAAGAACGGATGATAAATGGAGTTCTGATGTTGAGATCACCAGCCATTCTGGAAGTTTAAATCTTGATTTAAAACATTAATTATTTACAAGGAGATGCTTAGTATATCTTCTAGTCAACCTTTTGGCTTCAGTAAAGTTTCCATCCTCGGAAAATTGTACATAATCAAAATATGTAAAGAACCAAGGTTGAGTATGTAAGTCGTATACACTGGCTTCTATAATTGTTCCTGGGGCACTCTTTAATATAAACGTTCAAGTAGTTTACCATTTATACTTTTAAAAGAATTTTTGCTTCAAAAATCGTTAAATTTTTCAGTCGTTACCTCTAACATCCATTGGCATAACATACCACTCTGAAAATACAGAAACAGCAAAATTTAGCGTCTTTATTATAATTGGTTAGTTATTAGTTAGTGCTTTATATAGCACCAAAGCCTACGTACCGGATAATTTCTGGGATAATTTGGGGTCTCAATAACCTATAATTCATTCCAATCATAATTTTTTAGACAATAATGTTATAATCAAAAAGTGTTGTAAACTGTCAAGCATAACATCTCAACTTACCCCAAAGTCTCCAGCTTCCAACTCGGTTCTATTTTCCCAGCATTCTGGAAGAAATCCACAATACTGCTATGAATCTCTGTAACCTACTTTTTTTAAACCCAGGAATAATGAATTTGGCATTTACCTTCCAAAGGATTGAATCTCGAAGTGTGAAGAACAGATTCCACTTTAATATCTGGTTCCTCTGGCTTAACCACATCAGGTATTCTTATGGTAGGAAAAATGGGGTCAGCTTCCAAAAACTTTTTGAAGATCTCATCGTTCGCCTATACAAAAACATAGCGGGACTCAATAACAAAACATGCATGTTGCGTTACAAATCCTATCATGTCAATGTGGTAACAATGATCATGCTGCTGGGAAACTGAATCTTACAATGGTCTGGTGAACAAGTGTGAAAAGTAACAACCAAGTCCATCCCCAACATTTTAATTTCGCAACAACAAACATTTTCTTTACAAAACTATAAAACTTACAACAAAAAGTATTCACATAAGTGAATCTGTAGTACGCATGAATAAAAGGGTTCCCCATTTGTTTCCCTACTTTATAAGCTTTATGGAATCTAATGAATGGTAATGAACACCTGAGAGACTACACAACTTTTGCACTACTTAACGGCATATAAGTATTGACTCTAGAAATCATTAATAACAACAATGGACACTGTTTAACTAACTAAACTATATATTCTCAAATTATTATTTGGTCCACCAATCAGGATAGGAAGAATCAGTTCCTCAAAAAGTTCAATAACCTGCCAGATTGTAATTGTAGGTACTTTGTTGTAGGTAATCAATGAAGTTCTTCCCAGCAGCATTATGCAAGCAATTTTTATCTGAAGCTCATCTTTTTCCACAAAAATGTGCAAACACGAGTTAGAATCCTGTGGATTGCATAATGCTCCATGTGAATTTCGTCATGTCTCACGCATTCAAAGTCAAGTGCAAGTACAAAGTAAAGTGTACAACAATAGAGGGTACTGAGTGAGCTGAAACGCCAGAATGAGTTGCATAAACGGTGGTCAAACAATCCAAACGCTTGCTATCAACAGTAGGTCATTTTTTACACTCTTTGCGTATATTTTTAGTCGACTCTGTTTGTATATTTTTATGCTCCGTCCGTCGTGTGCCTCTATACTAAAATTATCTACTGCTAAGGTATATGGCTAGTTGGTTATAGCTACTATGCATTGGGAAGCAAAATTGTTACTTTTTTGGTTAGTTAGTAATTTTTAGTTTCCAAACACTGAGACGATTTTGAGAAAAATTACTTGTAAAACAGAAGGTGCTACTTACTTAGCTAACTAAATGGCCATGTGTAAACATGAAATTTAAGCTTTGTGGCTACCATATTCCTGCACTGATGAATTTGTAGGTGAATCTGTGATATCATCCCATATTGTCACAGTGAGAAAAGAATGTAGGGTGTTGGTGGGTTCTTTTATTCTCGCATATGGATAACATGCACAACACACAGGTGGTGCTCATGAAAACATACATAACAGGACTACTGATTTCATTCAACCGTTTGTTGGCCACACGAATTTTGTGATTATTTTCATGTGTATGCTTTATAACAGTGTCAGGAATACTTTTTTTCGTCGGCTGCAGTTTCCAGAAGAGAAACGGAACCCATATGGCATCCAAGTTTGTCAAATAAAACAGCATTTTGCTTTGTATTTTTTTTCTTCTTTTGTTTTTGTTCGTGCGTCGGCACCGGCACTATTAACTTGAATTTTTCTTCACCCTACTTTTAACTAAGTTCATTAGATTCAGATTATCAGATTGTTATGTAAATTCTGTCTTTGTAAGTTAGTTAGTCAGTGACAAAAATTGTGCATGTAAGGAGAAGAAATTTGGTCACTGCTGTGTGTAAGGGATTTGATAAATACCAATAACTGTTGTTCAGAAATTTTTGCAAAATCACCTTCTAAGTACAATTCAGAGCATGGAGCAGAAATAGAAGGGTTGGTTACCAAACCAGACGCATATTTATAGAAATTGTATGTTTTTCAGGTGCTATTAAAGCAAAGTTTATTCGCATGCATTTTAGTCCCTCGAGTGTGTTAGGCTAAAGGAAGCCTTCACAAACTTAAAATTGATTTACAAACAGTACAGCATAATAATGTGATTTAGCATACTAAAACACACATTACTATGGATATTTTCTGCAATACCTATAGTTACTTGGCAAAACATTACTGTACGTTGCAAAATACAAGATTTATTGATTTAATTTGTATAAATCGAACACTTATTGGGGTAGCCGAATAGCATGAGGCAACTTTTTTCATTCTGCAAAGTACAGTAGTTTTTGTGTGTTTGTATTGTTAGGAGATTAAATTCTTGTGAAATGAGATATTAGAGAGAGAACTAATACTATTTAGTATTCACTTTCTAATGCTAGAGAAAACAGAGTAATTAGTACCTTTTTACAATGTAATACGAGAAGCTCAACAATGATTGCTACTCAATACACTCAATTGTTGACTACTAACTATACTACTAGCTAAGAATAGATTTTGAAACGATCACAACCCAAGGTAACGTTTCAATCGTGATGACTGAACTGGCTTCATGTTAAGCTCAAAAAATATGGAATGGTAGTTACTATATACAAGCACAAAGTTGCAAAATTGCAATCTGAACAAACTAATACTTAACTAAATGAAATCTGTTCTAGAGATCAATACAGTTTACCTCCATACATGAGACAAAAGCAAGAGTTAGACTCGAGAATCATAATTAAAGCTGATCTCATGTCACAATGATTGGAGATTGTCAGTCGCATCGCAATAGTGCTAACTTTAAATAACTAGTCTATGAAACTTGGACAAAATCAGTTTCTTCCATATTTTTTGTTGCAAACCAATATTGCGTTGACGCACGCCGGTTGCAACAAAAGCAATAAATAGAGGTGACCAAGTTGCATAAGTTACCGCCTGTCGATACTAAAGAGTTCTGAAGACTTGAGTAATTTCAGACTACGTCAAAATCCTCGTCGACAGCCTTTGGTTGATGACCATGAAGTCTTTTTGTGGCCATTTGATTGTGACTATGAGATTGGATCCAGTGCGATCCTGGGAGGAAGTGCTCTTTTCGGGTTAAAATAGCCATTTGACTTGGAGGTTGTCTTGAAAATCTGTCTTCCTCTGGACTCAAATATTTGTTCTCATCAAGTCGACAAGAGTCGTCTTCTGTACAAGTTTCTAAAATTCACATAATTCAGTTGAGAAACAAAATACTCATAAACATAACCGTTTATGCTTAGCTGTAATTATTCAAGACTTTTACAAAAGACCATTGCTTTATTGAACTATACATACACAATACACAAACTGTGGGTGGTAAAACCTTTACGTTTTAGTTTAATAAACATTTTATCTTTTGTTCATTTGATAATGTGAGAACGAACACGGACTGAAAGTGTAAAATTCTCACTCGTAGGATGAAAGCGAGTAAAAAGTGAAACTTACTCGGCCTTGCTTTTTTTCCCATTTTACCCCAATGAATCCAAAAATTAATTTTTCGTCAAAATTCCCAATCATAAAATGCAATAACATTTACTCAACTCATTAATGTTTTGCAGTCGTATGAAATTTCCCCAAATTCACAGTGTTCCAATATCGTGTTAAATGCATACCTGTTGAGCAGCAAACACGATCAGATGCACATTGCCCATCTATGACGACACCTTTACCCTTCCCACTGCACTCAATGCCAGGTTTGTAACAAGGTGTAGTCATCATATCTTCTTTGTAGCAGTCCAAGCTGTCTCGGGTTCCCATTAAGCAGCCTACTCCAGGAATACAACATATCTGGGGTCCGAAACATTTGCCTCCCAACATGGGTGGACCACAGGATCGACACTGAAAATCAAAAATAACAATAGGTAGTTAGTTACTTGACATTCTGACAGTCTTTCTGTCCCACAATATCTACGTAATCAACAGAAAAAATGCTTACCGAACGAATGGATGAAGATGCATCGAAGCGCTTGCCACCTGGTGGACAATTTGTAATAAAGCAGGCAGAGGTAACAACTAAACAGATCACACCTACGCCTAAGGTGGAAGTAATAGGCGTCGTCATGTTTATGCAGCTTTTTGAAGGGGGAGTTTTGCTTTGCGATTCACCCGGGATTTTATTTTGCGTGTATGTTTTTACTTCAAGGAAAATTCGGATATTAAAACTGGTAAGAAAATCATGTCGTGGAGGGTAAAAACACCATTGTGACTGCTATGACTTATAAATTAGGAATATGTACATTTTAAGAGATCCAGTCGTCTTTTATAGGCTCAAGATGAAATGGAGACAACATCCGCTGCATGGAATGAGCACGAGTTAGTAACAAGAGAGAATTCTCCAGGTGGTTTATGTAACTAATCTGTGAATACGTGATAGGTGTTACATACAGTAAATTTGAATATGATATGCAGTCAAAGGGATTGAAGACACATCCTACATCTCAACTCATGGTTTCAATGGATTTAAAATGTTGATAGTTAGGTTTAGGAACAGTACGTTGTTGTGGGCATAATATACCGTCGTCCCAATGTGATGTATAACTGCAATGTGTGAATAATGATTTACTTACGTAGGATGTTTTTTTACTCAAAGGACTTAAGATGCTATTTTTGGAAACAAATCTAGATTATTTTTTTAATCTTTCTTGCCAACAATGGTGCGGATTAGCATAGACAGGATTTTGGTACCAGGATGTCGAATGAAGTGTAAACAGATGAGTGTTTTCAATTAGACAAAGAGGGTTTTTGTGGTGCCAATGTCTTTCAGGATTAATTGTATCTGAATGAGTTCCATAAAAATGTTTAGGTATCATCTTAGTTAACTGTACGGGTTGATTTTCTTTAGCTTTTAGGGAGCAAAAAACGCTTCCAATTCGAAAAACCTATATTAGATCAACAGCAGGCATGAATTGTCCAAAAAAAAAAATTCAAACTGTAAAACGTTTACTCGGTCTACATTGGTTAGCAGATTAGTCAGAAAATTTGAATATCAACAAGATAATAGAATGCTTGCAAAACAAATACAAGTATGTAGCGTTAAAAAGTGTTAAAAAACATAAGCGATTGCTGTGTGCAATGGAAGAACTATATAATGTAAATTTTGCTTGTAATATTTGCAATAGCATAATTTAGTTTAATTATTTTGTAAAAACTATTTTAATTTCTTGTTAAAACTATGCAAAAAAACAGAATTGTCCGGTTTTAAAATTGTTGATGCTAGTAAACATTTACTGTGATATTATATGTAAATCACACCTCATTGATATAAAATCTGTAGGAAAACAATTTATTTTTATATATTTCCATTTACAATTGCAAAATAACAGATAACCAGGCGCCGGATTTTCCTGCTTTTGCTCATTTTTGCGCAGACACCTAAAGGAGCTCCAAAGTATGCGTATTAAATTTCATAACATTCGCCTTTAGTCCATCGATTGTTACCAAGCTGAAAATTTTGACGCTCCGAGTTTCGAGGAAGTAGGTAACCAATTTCTTAAAAATGCTCTAAAGTATTACGTGTAAAAAATTTCATCTCAATCCGTCAAGTCAATCGCGAAGTGTTATGCAGATGGACAGACGGACGGGCGTACTGACGGTGCGTTCTCAGCAAGTAACTACCATCACAAACTGAACGTGTTCCTTAAAAATGTAACCTATATGTTTGGCTAGAAGAAGTGCTAAGCTCATTAAAATGGAGAGAGAAGAGTATATTTTATTCTTCACTTTCATATAAATGGAAAAGAAATTTACAGAATCCTTGGTATATAATCAACAAGTCATCTCACACTTTGACAAAGCTCTGAATTTTACAGGAAAAAAGCCTCCAAACTCATCTAAATAACAATGAAACAAAATCTGGGAACAAAGACACTTTTTTGCTCTCTTACTAATGTGCATTATACTTCTGACTCAGGCGCAACACACATATAGTCAGTACTAGTACCTTTTTGAAAAGAAAGAGAACGACCATGGATTTACTTTTCACAAAGAGAGGGAAAGAGAACACGTCAAATTTTTATTATCATTATTATTATTACTACCATTATCACTGAAAAGTATACTCCTTTTTGAAGCACGTACTGTCTGCCATTTGGTTAGTTGGTGACAATTTCTCTCATTGCCTTCCCTTGCGTAGTCACTGTGGGTTCACGTATCGTTGTCAGTCATTTTATCCTAATTGCATAAAATTGATACTTTTTGTCACGGGGTTTTCTTCATTATAATGTGCAGCAGACAACAAAATAATGAATTGGAAAAGGGTCCACCAAGAACCATTCAATAAAGTATCCAGACAAAGTTTTTTATTGCGACACGCCCATGAAACAAATATAAAGCGCAATGGATTCTTGAACTTTGAGAAAACGAATAAGCTTAGGGTATTTAATTACAAACGTGATGGTATAAAATGTCAGGAACAAGCATCAAGCAATGTGTCATAAACGTTTGAACGATTTGAATGACTCACAAACCATTTCAATAACTATAAATAGTTAGTGTGAAATATTAGCATTCAGTTATCCCAGAAAGATTTGTGACTTTAAAATTCACTCGCATTCCGCACTACGCATCCAAATTCACTCGAGCAAGTCCCCAGTGCACTTGTTGTAGTCATCATCATGGTTCCTAATTTTGAATGTCATCGCCTTCGTTAGCACTAACGGAAGCAGAACGGATGATGATATTCACTCGTGCTATTATTATTTTCATAGGACCATTTCCACTGACTGGGTGTGCTACCAAGATTTACGGTAGCTATCTTGTTAGTTAGTAAAGCACAGACTATAAAATTACTACAACATTACAACCGTCATAATATAATCCGAAAGAGTACAAATTCACGTACCAAAGTAAAATTTGCATTTTGTATGCGACTCTCCGTCTACCTGTAATCAGTGCAACTGACCATAACAACAAGGCATTCCCAAAGTTCGTTAGTTATAATAGTTAAATAATAAAATTCGGTGTCGTGTTACCGACTTGTTCACGTTTTAATCTTACAGTTGTAGTAGGATGATTGCCATGTGGTCTTGGTCACAAGTTTGTGAGCGTGCAAAACACACGTCGGTGGACACAGGACACATAAATATTGGGCAACTAGTCACTTTGTAGTAGTAGTGAAGATAGTTATCAGCAGACAACGTTTAAAAACGACGAACGGTAGATAGAAGAATTTTATCAATCCTTTATTGTAGTTTTAGAGCAATGTATTAAAAGTTTCTCGAATGAATTGGATGATAATATGATAATGTATGGCTTGGATAGTGGATTGTGAATGTTGTATGCACTGTTTAGTTAGTTAGTAATAAAAATATGAATAAAATAAACCTCAGCAAGAGGGTATACCGATGAAGCCGGGTTATAAGAAATTATTTATATTAATATTTAAAAAAACCAGTAATAATAATTAGGGGTTTTTATTGTTTTTCGGTAGTCTCATCAGCTAGTCTTTCTCTGTTCACCAACTTGCAATCAC
>Ga0210040_10006050_pt1 | contig 15205 bp, 19 predicted proteins | sample CryGeyCG12114_NA_FD_185462 | JGI IMG/M metagenome (GOLD analysis project Ga0210040, IMG submission 185462) | Groundwater microbial communities from aquifer - Crystal Geyser CG19_WC_8/21/14_NA (SPAdes) (version 2) | ecosystem: Environmental > Aquatic > Deep subsurface > Groundwater | place: USA... | reverse complement strand
TACAACGGAACGAAGCACCAGGGTACGTGAGCGTTCTGAAATCGCAGAGCTGACACTTATGACTTCCCCACACACCGTGCGCGACTAGGTCGTTCTTGAGGAGAATATTTGTGAAGGGGAATAGGCTGATGCGATCGGTTCCAAGTTGCGTCTTACTATCACTTGTGGTCTGGCCGTGTAGATATTATCGTTACTGCAGCATTAATAGCTGATCAGTGTACGCCGTTGACCCTGTTGACCCCATTGACCCCGTTCGCCTTCGCGCCACTCCTCCCCTCCCTCTCCAACTTCTCCTTCAACCAAGGGATCTCTTCCTCACTATACCTATACGCCCGGAAAAGCGCATTACTCTCTCCAGGGAACATTTTCCTCGTCACCTCATCACTATACTCCTCAAACCACTCATTGACATACTCCCAGACCACTTTCCCTTCCCTTGTAACCTCAAACACCCTCCCAAAAGCACTCTCACAGAGTAACGTATTGCCGTTCGCCAGCCGCTGCGCACTCCCCATGAACGGCGTGAAGAAGTAAACCATTTGGCTCTTGTCCCTGTACTCCCAGACTATCTCCTTTGTGGCGCGATCAACCTCAATGGCCCGCGTGAACTGGACGGACTCGCCTGTGCGGAAAGCACCGTTGTCGAAGATTAGTATGTTCCCATTTGGCAGCTCAGTGGCGTTGTGTTGCTGCGCGAGGACTTCGGGTCCTAGGTCCCAGATGATGCGGCCTGTGGAGCGCTCGATGATGATTACATGTGAGACGCTGCGCAGGGAGGCGAGGATGTTACCATCTGCAAGGGGGGTGACACCGTTGATGAGTGGGTAGTGTTCCCGTGTGTAGTGTGGTTGTAGAGGGAAGAGGTCGCGAGGCAATGACTCGGAGACACGCCAAGACCAGAGAAGGTTGCCTTGGGCATCGACTTCCTTGATCACGTCGGTATGTGTTATGCCGTCAATCTCAGACCCGGGTACACCGCCGATGACATTGGCAGATTCTTCTGCTGTTAGGGCTTCGAGGCTGGTGTAGAGTATCCGGCCGCTGCCATCGGGATAATGATATGCGTCGTGGTGGCCGTATTTGTCTCTGTGCTGGCGGACAATCTTTCCTGTCGGTGAGAGCTCGGACATGACGCCGCCGCCATATTTGTTGAAGAAAGGAAAGATATTTTCGCGGTCAGGGTCAATGGTGTTGACTGCTAGGTTGCCGTTGGGAAGAATACGGGCGTGGCGGCCTATGCGGCCTGGAAGCTTCCAGCTGTGGACTTCGTGGCCGTCTATGTCTACAAGATGGGTGGTGTCGCTGGTTAGAGGGCAAATGAGGGTGTATCCACCAAAGCTGAGCGCTTTATCGACACCGGTCAGGCCGATTTTGCGGCGTTTGAGGGTGTTTTGTTCCATTGCGAGGCGTTGTTGTGGTTGCGGAGGTGGACTTGGGGCTAGATGATTTGGTGGTGCCTCGGGAGGGGTTTGAAATGCTCGAAAGCAGCACTGACGTGCAAAGTGGCATATATATAGCTTGGAACGAATTTCATGTTGATTATTGCGTTGGAAAAGATTATCGGCCTGCTCCAGCTTGCTATGTCGTTTACCAGACGATATTGGCCAAGTAGTCGTGGTGACAGGGATACCAGGAGGTCTTCCGGTGGTATGCCGGCGGCATACCGACGGCATGCCGGATAAGACTGCTTGTCAGTGATCATGGTTAACGCCATCAGTACGGCTGGATGCTCAGGTCAACAACAACCTTGCCAATTTCAAGAATCATCAATTGATTTCTCGAACAGCTTATCGCAACGGCAAAATGATATATGCTTCGACATCCCCCCTTCAAAGGGAGGTGCAAGTGAACCGCATAGAGGAGTATAGGCACTTCCGGACACTGAAAACTTCACAACGAAGACTCCCGACTCATAAAGCCTCAGCCCCATGGCATCGACAAGGAAGATGGCCACCGAGTCACAGTCTAACCAAGTCTACATGGATACCGACTTGGCGGATGCGATTGATATTCCCGGTTATGATGCGACACTCGAGTGGACGACAGCCGAGGAACGGCAAGCAATTCGAAAATGCGACACCTTCATCCTTCCGTTTATCATGCTCCTGTTCTGCTTCTTGCAGTTCGATCGTACCAACATAGCCAATGCGTTGACAGATACCTTGCGAACCGATCTCAACATTGGGAACCCAGAAATCAACATTGCACAAACGCTGTTCATTGTCGGATTCATAATCACCGAGATACCATTCAACATGATCAGCAAGCTTATGGGTCCAGAAAGATTCCTGCCAATCACCATGTTTCTCTGGGGTATAGTTACCTGGTGTCAGACCTTCATGACCAGTGCATCCGGCCTATACGCATGCCGCTTCTTCGTCGGCGCATTGGAAGGTGGATACATACCCGGCATGGCTCTTTATATCTCCAAATGGTACACCAACGAAGAGCTCGGCCTAAGGTATGCCTGCTTTTGGGCTTCGAACTCGATTGCTGGCATGCTCTCCGGGCCGCTATCGATAGGATTGATATCTCTTCGTGGCCGTGGTGGACTCGCTGGCTGGCAGTGGCTGTTCCTTATTGGTAAGTTCAAGTCCTGCGAGTATAATATTTGGCTAATGATCGCAGAGGGTCTTTTGACTTGTGCTTTAGCAGTTGTGGGGTATTTCTACCTTCCACACAGCGCGGCAAGACCCAAGTCATTCTTTGGCCGGTCCTTCAAGATGATTTCGCATCGACAAGCGAGTATCATCGTGACGCGAGTCATTCGCAGTGACCCACAGAAGGCATCTCGTCATGGCAAGCCAGTTCTGCCGAAGCACATATTAGAGACTTTCATGGATTGGAGACTCTACGGCCATATCCTTTCAGCCTTTCTATCGATGTAAGTTTGAGCACATCTGCGTGGAAGGGCGTGTTTCTTATCAGTCGTAGGACTATGATCTACCCTATGAACACATATGCACCTTCAATCATCAAAGGCCTCGGCTTCAGCGGACTTCAGGCCAACGGAATGAACTCGGTTGGTAGTGCTTGCGCCCTGGTATTTGCGCTATCGTTGGCATACAGCAGCGACCACCTACGAGAAAGAGGCATTCATATATCAATCGGGTTCCTGTTAGGCGCTGTCGGGTTGCTGTGGCTCGCTTTGGCGCCTACTGGAGTAAGCAGATGGGTATTGTACGGTAAGTGTAACAATCGCTGAGTTGAGTAACTGATTGACTCACACTGCATAGGCGGTGTCATAGTGACGCAGACGGGGATGGGCAGTGCACAAGGCCTCAATGCCGCCTGGCTGACATCAAGGATGGAGGAACACAAGAGGCCGGTTGCTTTAGCAGCGTACGCGATGAGCTTACAGCTTGCCGGGTTTCCTGGCAACCAGCTCTTCCGTGCACAAGGTAAGCAGAAACCAGTCTTCTCGGCGAATCAAGCTCACTCTTGTTCAGATGCTCCACGTTATCGGTATGGTCTCATCATAGCCGCCTCTTGCACCATTGCAGGAGCTGTCGTGATATGGATCTGGAAGTTGCTGTACCGGACAGTGGACAGAAGGATAGAGGGTGTCGAGCCGACTGCAGACAGAGAAGCAGCGGCAGCAGCCGTTACATCGAAGGTGTAACTCGTCTGAGGCCAGCTGTCAATCAGAAGCCTGTGTGAGTCCCATGCCAGTAGACTATTGTATAATTGCCCCGAAACACCTACCTAAATACCCGACCGGGTTGTATTTACCACGTAACAAATTTATGAGCAATTGCGGGCGGGCGAATGGCTGTGGCTTTTCCTCTGACTAGCCTGAGGTACGGTGTACCGCAATGAATGCTTAAGTTAGCAGCTTGCGTGATCCCGATACTAGTAGCTCGTGGTGCTAAGTTAATGGCGTTGCCCAGCAGCCTCGTTTCCTTCTTCTCCTGCGATTTGTAACTATCTAAGCCATGAGTTATATAACTCCGATGCAGTTGTTGTCATCCGATGCCGCCACTTCGGACAGAGCGGGCATCTGTAGCATGTGAGACATGTCGCAAACAAAAAACTCGCTGCTACAAGTCGAACGAGGATAGTTCTTGCTGCCTGCGCTGTAAGACACTGAAACAGCGATGCTCTCTTTCATCAACTTCGTCAAGCCACGAAGAAGCGCCTGTACTGGGAAGAGCATCACAATTTGACCTTCTAAACGAAAGGTAACTAGGTTACTAGGGATTGCTACCTGAGGTACATGGCTGAATTCAGGTAGGCTTCAGCGACTCGAGACTTCTATGAACCTTCTTGTCGAGCGGCTGCCGAGTAAAATTGACGAGCCATCACAGCCCCCCACCATAACGCAGGTTTCGACTCGTGAGACATCTTTCGAAGCGGATGTCGCGCCTGTGTTCTTGATTCGCGACGCTGCTAGTCAATCTGGCGCAACTCCCAATACTACCATCAATCAGCATCCAGCTACCTGGTCGGATGCGTCAGTCGGGCCGGCAGAGATTGATCAGTTGCTCCTTGTGTTGGTTTTCGTGTATGGTATCCTCCGGTCGCTAACGTTGTCAGGTTCCATGAGCACTACAGCAGATGGGTGCGATTCGATGAGCATGCATCACTTGAGCAACTGAGTGTGCAAGTTCGGAAATCGCCATTATTACTCTACAGTATCTGCTTGATAGCAGTAAGGCATACAACAGACGAATACGCTACAGCTGTAGCGCCTCGCCTGTTCAGTGAAACACAGTCGCTTATCGGAAAATCCTTGCTTGTGGTAGCCCAGACGATTGATGTCTTCCAGGCAATACTCGTCCTCAGCTTATGGTCAACAACAGTTGGCCAAAGGCCGATGGGGATAGACGGATGGCTGCTTACGAGCTATGCAATTAACCAGGCTCAAGTGTCTTCGATCTTCGACGAGGTGTTTCGTCGGTCCGCTCGACCACGTTCACTTGAGCATAAATCTCACGTCGATGCTTGGTGCATATGGAATCACCTTTGTCTGGCGCATCTCCAGTAAAAGATCCGCACAGTAAGAAACACATCATGCTAATTTAGACAGGTATTGTGTTGGCACTCGAAGGATGGCAATCCTAGACGACACAAAAATCAATGCTTGCTCAATGTTGCTCGAACGCTACGGACGGTCCCGATTGTCGAACTTCGAAGTACGCATGGTTGCAGAGGTTAGACTATACTGGATAATCTACAAACACTACATGGGGATCTCGGATAAAAGTGCGACAGACACCGGCCTTTCTCTATGGAAGCAAGAATGGATAGACTTATTCGGTAAGCCCTCAACTGTGTCAATGTACGCTCTGCTGAAGATCTCCAGATGAACCCCGAGCCCAGTTCTTGCAAATGGGATACTACTTCGCATTCTTACTTACTCGCAACCAGTCACTGCGACGACGTGGTGGTGACTTATCACCTTCGGATCTTGATGAGCTGCTTCGCTTCATAACATCTATCTTACACTTGGCCATCAACACGACCGATGAGCGCACGGAGCACTTGACAGACCACATCTACCACATCATCACATTCTCAACTCTGATACTGTGTCAGATCCTACACAGATACAGAGACAAGCTAAGGCTGTCGCACAACATTGAATCATTACATCTCCTTGTTTCGAGAACGGTGGATTGGTTGCGATCAATCGGATTATCATGTCATGTAGCCCAAATGCTCGCACGAACAATCGAGGCGCAACACAAGAAGATACGTCCAACGGAAACGGGTATATCCAGCAACAATTCGAGTTACGAGTCTCCAGCACTCGACTTTTCTGCTGCATTTCCGGAGTACCTCACTGCTGAAATGTTCGACATTGACACCGACAATGACACTTGGCCAATGACCTGGAACAGCGTGACCTAGTTGCTACAAGTCTCGAATGGCCTACTATACTTGATTCGCCTTTTTGAGCGTCCGGGATACAAGACCGTGCTAGGTAGAATGCGGTTTCAAAGGGTTATGAATATAAATATAGCGAAATGTTCTATTTCTCGATAGATTAGATTTCAGGAAACAATATTAAGTGACCTTGAAGTAGATGGAGCATTATGCGATTTGCTATAGAGACGTTCTGGATGGTATTCATGCACAATCGTATACTATTACAGCTCTGAGGGAAACTAGAGACTTGGGAGTTTCAGTACCGTTCTCGCAGAGCCTCGGCGGCACCAACCAACCACCTTGGCGAGAAGACCCTTAATTCTCGACCTTCACATCTCTAATATTTTCGTGGCGGTGCGCAGGCGAGAACAGCTGGCCAGTTCCGACTTGCTCATCAACATAATCCATTCTTGCTCGCGCAGTCTTTTCTGCATTTCTTCTATCCGACTTATTACAGACGCTACCACAACACCACACCTTATCCGTCAACCCCAACAAGTAAACGCACAATGGCGCTCAACCCGCAGATGTATGAAGCTACCCTCTACTGCAAGCCCAAACCACAACTAACATGCACACAGCACCAACCTGGTGATCATTCTAGGCATGATGCAGGTATCAAAGAAGATCCCATTCGACGATCCTCAAGTTCTCCTGGGAGTCCGCATCCTCTACGTGGTCTCGAACTTGATTATCTTTGGCTTGTACTTCTATGCTGGCATGAAAATTAAGGAGAAGAAGGGTATGGAATAACAGAAGCCGGTTTATGGGGCGATGTACTGATGTTCGACCGCAGATATGACGACCTTGAAATATGTCGAGCCGGCGCAGATGGGCTCGGGAGAAGATCCAAAGCTTGTCACCACAACCATCCAGGAGTACGACAACAGCCAGCTTTCGCAAGCTTACCGATCGCAATTGATGGGTGTTGGAATGATGGCTTTCATGCATGTCTACATGAAGTACACCAACCCGCTCCTCATTCAGTCTATGATCCCTCTCAAGGGAGTGTTTGAGAGCAACCTTATCAAGGTTCACCTGTTCAACAACCCGGCTGTTGGAGAGCTCAAGCGACCATGGAAGGCTGCTGGTGGCATGATGGGCATGGGTGCAGGGGAAGTCAAGAGCGACAAAGCGAGCGTCGGTAAGCTACACATTTCCAATCTCTTCCAAGCGTTTCTGACCGTCTGTAGAAGCAGCCGAGCGTGCAGGCCGTGGAGGAGCCAAGGAGGAGTAAACTTCTTAAGAGTCAATATCAGTATGTCGACGAGCTTTGCATGTATGTATGCTGCTATCTCAAATAGACCTCCACGCAAATCCAAGCATCTTATCCACGCCGTCCTGAGCAATCTTTGTGTTGTCACGCTTCACTTCTAGACCAACCGCCGCTGATTAGAAGCGGAATGGACCTCAAGCCACAATTGACCTTGTTCCTACCTAGCCATGGATGGCTGACGAATGATTTTCGTACCAATCCGTTCTCGGTTTATCCACCTAGGTATGGATCAACGTAAATGCGGATCTCCTGCCTTCGCAACCAGAGCCTCAGCTCCCGGAGTTCCGATGATCGGACGGACTGGTGAAAGTATGTGCTATGTCTTTTCTACCATGCAGCATCTGCTTGTTTACGAGTCAGCCAGCATGATAAGCCACCAGTAAAGCTCTGAGTCGCACGTCAGTGTGGAGATAGAAACATAGGTACCTAAGTTCAAGCTGGAGACATGCAGGAGTTCGTCTGCCATCACTGCGCGGAAGACCCGAAGTGCAAATTGACGCGGAAGTCATTCATTGGCCCCGCGTACCTACCTAGGTCGGTACCTATCGTCTCGATTGACCATCGTCACATTCACCCGCCCAAATGGACAAGCAAAGTCGATCTTGGCTGACGTGTAATTCGTTCTCGCAACTTGAACGCCCCTCCATTTCAGCGTGCCCGCCCCACCACTAACAGTCACCAAGTAAAAGCTTTGGGTTGTCTGTTTCGTTCAACATTATTTCTTCTACTCATTCAATCAATTTGTCTATTACAGCTACGCATCCAGTCCATACTCAAACACTCAGAACCTCTACAACAACTTGAATGTAAGCGATTACTGCCGTCCCGCACTCTCCAGCCGTGCATTGGCTCCACTGCCGAACTCTGTTGACTGACATTTGACCTGCCCAGAGCAGCTCACGACCTCTCAACATGGTTGTCAAGGTTGGAATCAACGGCTTCGGTCGTATTGGACGTATCGTGAGTGCACCCTGCTTCCCGTTGCCTGCTACCAACCACGCTGACACTATCTGCAGGTCTTCCGCAACGCGTCAGTATACTCCGACCTGCCCTGCTCCTACGACGGTCCAACAAGGAAACGAGCCACAAGATGAGCTATGCTGACATACGAGTAGCGTCGAGCACGATGATGTTCACGTCGTCGCTGTCAACGACCCCTTCATCGACACAAAATATGCTGTAAGTCCTTGGTCGCGGAAGAAGTCGGAGAACGTCTAGGGGCTAATCTCGACCTAGGCCTACATGCTCAAGTTCGACTCCACCCACGGACAATTCAAGGGCACGATCGAGGTCGGCGAAGACTCTCTGACCGTCAACGGAAAGAAGGTTCAATTCTACATGAAGAAGGACCCCGCGGAGATCCCATGGGCCGACACAGGCGCGTATTACGTTGTGGAGTCCACTGGTGTCTTCACCACCAACGAGAAGGCCCAGGCTCACTTGAAGGGTGGTGCGAAGAAGGTCGTCATCTCGGCACCTTCTGCTGATGCCCCTATGTTCGTTATGGGTGTCAACCACGAGGAGTACAAGTCGGACATCCCAGTCATCTCCAACGCGTCCTGCACAACCAACTGCTTGGCTCCTCTCGCAAAGGTCATCCACGACAACTACGGCATTAAGGATGGTCTTATGACCACAATTCACTCTTACACTGCCACCCAGAAGACCGTTGACGGCCCATCTGGAAAGGATTGGCGTGGTGGCCGTGCTGCTGCACAGAACATCATCCCCAGCAGTACCGGTGCCGCCAAGGCTGTCGGCAAGGTCATTCCTTCTCTCAATGGCAAACTTACTGGCATGTCCATGCGTGTCCCAACTGCCAACGTTTCGGTTGTTGACCTTACCTGCGTTCTTGAGAAGCCAGCAAGCTACGACGACATCAAAGCCACCATCAAGAAGGCTTCCGAGAATGAGCTTAAGGGTATGTCCCCAGCTTGATGTTGAGTCTCCGATATATTGCTAACGTTTTCCAGGCATCCTTGCATACAGTGAAGACGAGCTTGTCTCCAGCGATCTCAACGGTGACACCCACTCTTCCATCTTCGATGCCAAGGCTGGTATTGCTTTGAACGACCACTTCGTCAAGCTGGTCTCCTGGTACGACAACGAGTGGGGCTACTCTCGCCGTGTCCTCGATCTGCTCGGTAAGTCCTAACGTTCGGATCAGATATCTTGCAGTAATTGCTAACTCTACTTAGTCTACATCGCCAAGGTTGATGGTCAGGCCTAAATCTTCCGAAGTCAGTTCGGGAAAAACCGGCAAGCAGCAACGCTCGGTCCGACGTTGGAGGGCATGATCTAGCCAGGAGAATAAATCCATGAGGGGTTGCGAGAACATGGGGTGTAGCAGCTTTACCGCCTTTCACAGCCTTCAAGTTCCTGACAGAATATTTCTAGTCTTCAGTCCAAAGCCCAACAGCTATGAGATACGACAATTAATATGCTGAGTCAATAATCTTAACACAACGTGATCTTCATGCTTCCTCATTTGAATTGCGCATCCGCGCATCCCTGTTCTCTTGCTGGAAGCACGCGCTGATCGTCGAGGTAACTTTCTACCTAGGTAGGTAGGTCCCTACGTACAGGCTAGCGTCCACAAGTATCACCTCTCAGCCTTGCGACTTGCCACCCACGATCACGTGATATGCTTGGCAATCACGTGCCCGTCTCCTAATGCAGCTATTTCTGGTTCTCGTTGTTTGCTTCTACCCAAACACACGGCGTTGATCACTTTCTCCTAATCATCGTTCACAGCCGTGACCGGAGGATTTCTACAATCTTGGAGCCCTGTGCATGGAGGATCTTCGCTGGTAACCCGAGCGGCTTTCACCAATAAGGCTCACCGAAATTCCTACCCCAATGAGCACTTCCATCGTAAGTATCTCTTTTCTCGCTCGCATTCCTACACGAAACCACTTTCCAGCAAACCACTTTGCTTTGCCGGTACTGTAGCATGCGCCGAACATACAGCGTTATCTGACCGGACGCAGCTACAGAGCTGTCATGACCATGGGATGTTTCTCTAGCCAGCCAGCATGATATCGGCTACCAAACTTCACCCTTGATCAAAGTCGACAGACAATAACGTCACAGTCGACCAAGATGTCTTACCCCCATCCCCTATCAGGGAACGGATTGTCTCAGCACGTTCTCCCTGGTACCGTACCAGAAACACGCCATCTGCAGCAACCATTCAACGATACTTCTTTGAGAGGTACGCCTGATGTTTCGCCAGAGCTAAGCCAAAAGCTGCAGATCGAGTCTTCGGAAGACGATGAGACCGATAGCATGACTAGTGATACCTCTGATGACGAAGATGACTATCTTGTGACAAAGGGATTGCCAACAGCAAAGAAACCAACCGGTCTATGCTACGATGAGCGTATGCGTTATCATTCCGAAGTCTCAGCTATCAGTGGCGAAAACGTCCATCCCGAAGATCCACGTCGAATATACTATATCATGCTCGAGCTGATGAAAGCCGCCCTTGTTGCTGATTACAAAGGAAACAAACCTTTAGTTGAACCACCACTCAGGAGGATAGATGCACGCGAAGCCACCGAAGATGAGTGTCGTCTGATACATACAGAGGAGCACTGGAACTTCGTCAAGAGAACCGAAGGTATGTTTGGTTGGTTCACGGATGCTTGGTGCTGATCCGTCTTGCAGATATGAGTGAATCAGAACTCATCAATCTATCAGAGAGGTATGACATGGACAGTATCTACTTCAACAAGTTCTCCTTCTTCTCTGGAAAGCTTTCGGCTGGCGGGGCTATAGAGACCTGTCGTGCTGTCTTCTCAGGAGAAGTAAAAAATGCGATTGCGGTGATCCGACCTCCTGGTCATCACGCCGAAGTGCAAAGCACGATGGGTTTCTGCCTATTCAACAACGTCAGCATTGCTGCCAGAGTATGTCAGGAGGATTTCGGCAAGGATTGCCGAAAGATATTGATTGTGGACTGGGATGTACACCATGGCAATGGCTGTCAGAAAGCGTTTTGGACCGATCCGAATGTTCTGTACATCTCGATACATGTCCACATGGGCGGACATTTTTATCCCTCCGGCGACTATGGAGGCATGCATAAGGTTGGTGAAGGTGCAGGGCTTGGAAAGTATGCGTGTCCAGTGCTCTCCAATCAACCGCGACTAATATGTCCTCTCAGGAATATCAATATACCTTGGCCAACGAAGGGCATGGGAAATGGAGATTACATGTATGCCTTTCAAGAGATTGTCATGCCAATAGCTATCGAGTTCGACCCTGACTTCGTGATCGGTATGTCGTTCGAAGTTTGCCGCATGGCCATTCAACTGACAAGTCAACAGTGGCATCTGGTTTTGACGCCGCTGAGGGAGACGAGCTCGGAGGCTGCTTTGTCACTCCGGCATGTTATGCTCACATGACGCACATGCTTATGTCACTCGCGAAAGGCAAGATTGCCGTCTGCTTGGAGGTGTGTATATGCCCTGTACAATCCGCGACAGGCTCCTAACGTCGCGACAGGGCGGCTACAATTTCCGAGCCATATCCCGCTCCGCCCTGGCTGTCACCCGGACCCTGATGGGTGAGCCACCCGACCGGCTTGACGCAACAGCCGCGACGCCCTCCGCCGTGAAGACTGTAATGGAAGTGAAAAAGATCCAATCAAACTACTGGAGGTGCATGTATCCAAAGGGTAGCTGAACTGGTTGAGAATATACACTGCTCGTGCTGATGGTAATAGAACCGGACCCAACTGAGAGTGAAGGACTACCTTTACACGGTAAAGCATTTGCACAAAAGGACTAACTTCATGACTGATTCGGTACCCTAGATATCCTCCGCCAATGGCAAGCCATGCATCTGTACGATAAGTACAAGTTGACGTCTCTACACATCATAAGAGATACCGTGTCTCCGTCCTTTGAAGGACAGGTTCTAGCAACGTGTGTAATCCACAAGCCGAGTTGTGCATGTCTGACACTTCTAGGCAATTATATGAAGAAAAGCCACGCCTCCTCGTCATCTTCCACGACCCTCCCGAAATGACAACCCAAACCACCAACCCACTTACCACTTCCCTAAAACCGCACGAAACATATCTGGTATTTGTTATTCTTCCCCTGTCCTCTTCTATGCCCCCCTATCAGCACAACTAACACTAACAGCACGACTCTACACAGCGCTACCTCCACTGGGCCGTATCCCAGAACTTCGGCGTCCTGGACATCAACATCCCCGAACACATCACTATCACAGCACCCACCTCTGCCACCGATCTGCACTTTCACAACCAACCTGTCGAGTATGCCAGCGTCTCCACCGACATCGCCAGAAAGGAGGGCGAGAAGCTGGCGTATTACCTCTGGGAGAACTACATCGAGCCGTACGACTTTGAAGACGGCATCGTGATTATGGGCGCCGGACATGCCTTCCATGCGGTCGCCAAGCTGATCAGCGAAAATGGTATCGAATCCCCCTCTCCCCACGAACGTACTAGAAGCTGATGTCATGCAGAGTCGGTCTACCCTCGCCTAAATTCCGTCCTCGCGTTCATCGCTACGAATCCAGTACGACCGGTCAACAACAGCAACAACCCCTGGATCGGTCAGTGGTACCGCGAGCACAGCCGCGTGTATGTGGCTAGTTCGCACTCTTTGTTCCGCAAGGAAGGCAAGGTCAGCAAGAGGTATGGACGGATCATGAAGAGCGAGTGTACGACGTTGAATGGCATGATGACGGCGCATTTTGACGATTGTGTGGCGTGGATCAAGGACGCTACCGGGTTAGAGAGTGAAGGAGAGGCGATGGAAGACGTGGAGAGCATAGTCGAGGTGAAGCTCGGAGTGACAGGTGAGGACGTGGTCATGTGAAGGTCACGAGCAGGGTTGGCCTGGGCAGGTGTTGCTGCGCAGATGCAGAGAAGACGAAGTATCCAGAGATGTCAGTGCGGACTAGACTTGCATTCACATGCCGAAAGATTCCGTTCGACATCGCTAAGCAACATGTTGAGCAAGACAGATCATATTGTCTAGCTTCAAGCTTTGAAGCATCGCCATTGCGACTACATGTACCGAAGTCTAGGACTGCGTTTCCTCATTGCGAGGTTACAACCATGCTTTGTCGTAGAATCCGTCTGCCAAGTAATCGTCCACCTCAGAATCACTCAATGTCGGAAAAACTAATCATGCCTTCAGGTCTCAAAGGTTTTCTGATCACTCTTTTCGATGGTGCCCTTTGATAGGTTGGCGGCGACTCTGCTTTCCTCTTACGACTATCGGAGCGTGGAGCCGTGTCGACAGTCAGCGTATCGCTTGTAGGTGTCTCCAGCGAGGTTTGCGCCGAGTACAGTCCAGGCGGAATTGGTCTGCCGGAGGTATCCTTGTATGGCTTGTGGATCTTACGGGTTATGGAAGGCGATGCGTTTGCTCTTGCCAAGCTCTGAACTGCGCTGAGCGCGGCTTCCTCCCAGGACGGTGCGCCTGTGACCCAGTGGACATGATGGTTTTCCGTGTCGGTCTCCGATCTCTGCTTCTCGTTCCCAATCTGCTCTCTCGTTTCTATCTCCTCAGACTTGCCCGCCGTGTCCCTACACAGTTTGATTCTACTCATCAACTGCTTCGTCTGCGCATCATCGAAACCGGTCAAGCCCTTGAACAAGGTGGAATGCACATGCCTCATCTGCGCTTCCGTGCATTCTTCCCTGCCAATATCATCCAGCAGCGCTTTGCCCGTCGTGTCCTCATCGAAAGCGTCAGCCAAACCCTCGATCTCGCAAGGCCGGAAAGCCGTGACGACTTTCTGTCGTTCCTCTCTCAACTTCAGTTTCTCGGCTTGTTCGAGCGCGGCGGCACGTTGTTGTAGCGCTACGGCTTGAGCATGCAGCGTTTCGGTTTCGGCCACAGACACTTCGGCGTCGTTCCTGCGTGCGTTCTCGTCCTGCTGAGCTTTCTCCAACGCCTGTTCCAGCCGCTCACGGTGTCTTCTCGCGTTGTGCCAGGCCGAGACACACTGTTTGCTGTATCTACAGACTTCTTCGGCCCGTGAATACAGCGTTGTAGCTTGTTGGTGGAGCTCGCCTGGCGTTGGAACAGTGTCCAACATTGGTCTAGTGGTAGGCTTTGGAGGCATCTTCGTGTTGTCGGAGGTTTGTTGTCGATGCAGGTGAAAGGAAAGGAAGAGCAGAATTAGGTGGGTGATATGGCTAAACACATGGTGGCATGTATGGTAGTGAAGTAAGCGGACTGCTCAGTGAAGAGAAGTGAGATGAGACTGAACAGTTGTAGTCCATTAGCATGCTAATAGTCGATACTTCGCTGACAGTGAGAAATTGAGGCCAGTGGCAATCATTCAGCGAGGCCGAATGCGTCAAGCACTAAGATGTAGATGTGGAAGAGCTCGTGGTAAATGGCGGTTACTGGTAACAGCCACCAGAGACAAAGACAAGAGCGAATGGCTCTTATAATGTTTTGAAGTGTTCGAAGGTCGGGCCACATGCGAATGATGCGAGGGAAAAGTTTCGATGCGATGGCAGTATGGCCAAAGACAGCTGGCCATCATTACAGTCCAGTAATCAGCCTCAGCTGTTACTAGTAGCCCGTGGTGCGGCAAGAAGAGCTTTGTACGTCGAGCTGGAGGGAGAACAAAACGGCACGCAACATAGACTTCCTCTCTCTGTGTACTTATAAGTAAACATGAGCCGGGAGGTACACCAAAGTTTGAGCTTTTGGAGCTAGAAAGATAATTATCAGGTTATCAGGTGAGGTACCTATTATTCTTCCCTCCCACGTCTTGGCCGGTCGCTCTTGCCAGAATATGGACTGCATGCTTTGTCCAGATATACCGGAAGCCGATTCAAGTGCAACTTCAACACACGGGGACGAACAGCATTATTGTATGCCTGTCCAGCTGCTATGGTCTGCTTAGATTGGAGCACACGAGCTCCGCCAGAAAGAGTTCGAGTTCCCCAGCTCGCAGGAAATCATCGCCAAGCCTTTGCTTTATCATGATACATTGTACAACCCTTCAAGACTTCAGCTTCCACTTCGTGAGCGCAAGGGACTGAACGCGTTG
>Ga0210040_10006049_pt1 | contig 15205 bp, 11 predicted proteins | sample CryGeyCG12114_NA_FD_185462 | JGI IMG/M metagenome (GOLD analysis project Ga0210040, IMG submission 185462) | Groundwater microbial communities from aquifer - Crystal Geyser CG19_WC_8/21/14_NA (SPAdes) (version 2) | ecosystem: Environmental > Aquatic > Deep subsurface > Groundwater | place: USA... | reverse complement strand
ACCAGATCGAGAGCTTCGCCGTCGAGCGCGTGCCCGCCCACCTGCGCTGGCGGATCCCGGCCATCAGCCTCGTGCTGCTCGGCAACTCGACGGCCATGTTCTTCTTCTCGTTCGGTGCCCAGGTCGGATTCCAGGTGGGTTTTCCCTGGATGCTGGCACCGCTCGCCTATTTCTTCATCGGGTCGACGATCACCGGCGCACTGACGATGCGCATAGCCAGCCGTGAGGGCTTGTCGCAGAACGTGCTCACCCGGGGACTGGGATTCGGTTCCCGGGGATCTGCGGTGACGTCGTTCATCTATGCGTTCAACTACGTCTTCTACTTCGTCTTCGAGGGGAGCATCGTCTCCCACGCCATTGCGAACTACTTCGACATCCCGATCACGTCGTTCCTCAGCACGGTGATCTTCGCCCTGGTGGGGCTGGCCACCCTGGCGCTGGTCTGGCGGGGCATGCACGCCATGTCGTTCCTGCAGACCTGGGGCTTCCCGATCTTCGTGCTGCTGCTGGCCTACGGGCTGTGGAAGCTCGGCACGGAGCACGACGTGGTCGGCAGCTCGGGCTGGGACCCGCTGGGCGACACCGGCTACGCAGCCGTCTGGGGTGCGTTCAGCCTGGCGAACGGGCAGATGATCTTCCAGGGCCTGATGGCGACCGACTACGGCCGGTTCGCCGACCGGGACATCCGGTACCGCGGCACGGCGTCGATCATGCTGTCGATGCTGGTGCCGATGTTCGTCGTCATCTTCCTCGGCGTGCTGATCGGGTACACCGTCCTCGGTGAGCTCGGCGGCTCGAACCCCGAACTGCAGGCGCAGGACCCCGGTTTCATGTTCATCTACCTGATGGGCGGGGTCGGCGTGATCTTCGCGGTGATCACCCAGATCCGGATCAACGTGATGAACCTGTACTCCGGGTCCATCGCCCTGGCCAACGGCTTCGACACCGCGGCCAACTGGCGTCCCGGGCGACCGAAGTTCATGTTCCTCGTGCTGGTCGTCGGGATCGCCGGCTACTCGCTGAACGTGATCAACCACCTGGGGACGTTCACCGCCATCACCGGCGTCCTGACCAACACCTGGGTGTTCGTGATCCTGGCCGACTACTTCATCTGCCGCCGCTGGCTGGGTCTGGGGCGCAAGGAGGACATCGAGTACCGCAGCGGGGACGTGCCGGCCTGGAACCCGATCGGGCTCATCTCCCTCGGCGTCGCCGTGCTGATCGGCGCGCTGGGGATCATCGAGGTCTACCCGACCTACTACGCCTCGTTCATCGCCATGGTCGTCGGCCCGGTGCTGCACGTGGTGCTCACGGTGGCGACCAAGGGGCGGTTCTACGGGCGAGCGGCCACCTCGGCGAGCTCGGAGTCACCGGCCGCCCAGGCCTGACCGCCCGCACCGCCCGGGACGGCGTCATGCCTGGGGGATGACGCCGTCCCGGGCCAGCGTCGGGACGTCGACCGGCACCGTGTCGGGGTAGAGCAGACCGGTCCCAGTGTTGAGCACGACGACGTCCTCGCTGCCGTCCAGCCAGCCGGACTCGCGCAGCTGCGCCACCGCGGCGAAGCAGGCTGCACCCTCCGGGCAGATCCAGGTGCCCTCGTCGCGGGCGAGCTGCCGCTGGGCGGCGAGCAGCTCCTCGTCGGTCACCGCGACGGCGGTGCCGCCGGTGGAGCGGACGGCGTCGAGCACCAGGAAGTCGCCCAGCGCCTTGGGCACGGTGATCCCGAACGCGACGGTGTGCGGGTGCGCCGGTGCGGTGCTCTCGGTCAGCCCGGCGTCGAACGCGTCGACGATCGGGGCGCAACCGGCAGCCTGGACGGCGACGAGCCGGGGCAGGTCCCCGCTGATCCAGCCCAGCTCCTGCAGCTCCAGCAGCGCCTTGTGGATCGCGATGATCCCGACGCCGCCACCGGTCGGGTAGAGGATCACGTCGGGGCAGCGCCAGCCCAGCTGCTCGGCGATCTCGTAGCCCATCGTCTTCTTGCCCTCGATGCGGTACGGCTCCCGCAGCGTCGAGGTGTCCTGGTAGCCGGTGCGCTCGGCGACCGCCTGCTTGATCAGCGCCCCGGCGTCGCCGATCAGCCCGTCGACCAGGTACAGCTCGGCACCGGTGACGACGCACTCCCGGCGGGTGATCTCCGGCGCGTCGACCGGCATGGCGATCAGCGCGTCCAGCCCGGCCCGCGCGGCGTAGGCGGCCCAGGCAGCGCCGGCGTTGCCGTTGGTGGGCATGGCGATGCCGCGCACCCCCAGCTCGGCGGCCCGGGACACCCCGACCGCGGCACCCCGCGCTTTGAACGCGCCGGTGGGCACCAGTCCCTCGTCCTTCATCCGCAGCCCGGGCACACCGAGCCGCGCACCGTGGGTGGGCAGGTCGAGCAGCGGCGTCATCCCCTCGCCCAGGCTGACCACGCGCTGCTCGCTCCGGACGGGCAGCAGCTCGTGGTAGCGCCACAGGGTCGGCGCGCGGCCGGCGATCTCCGCGCGGGTCACGGTGTCGGCGACCCGCGCCAGGTCGTAGCGGGCCAGCAGCGGAGCGCCCAGCGGCGAGGTGCCCTGGACGACGTCCGCGTCGTGCCGGGACCCGTCCCGCGAGCACTCCAGGTGGGACAGGGAGGAGAAGGTCACCCCGGCAGTCGACCACGGCTCGCGACGGCGGCCGACCGCGGGGAGCACTCCGCCCCGAGGACGCCGATACTGCGGAGTCGTGGCCTCCTCGACGAACTCCGCTCCGGAGGGCGCCCCGGTCGGCCGACGCGTCGTCCTGGGCCTGCTGGGCCTCGGTGCGCTGGGGATCGTGGGCGGCGCGCGGCTGCAGGACGGGCTCAGCGCCGCACTCGCGCCACTGCAGACCCGGGACCCCACCGGGCTGCTCGGCCTGCTGCCGCTGGGCAACAGCTTCCGCTACTACTCGGTGACCGGTGGGGTCGACCGACCCGCTGCCGCGGACTACCGGCTGGCGGTGTCCGGCCTGGTCGACCGGCCGGTGCGGCACACGCTCGCCGACCTGCAGGCGATGCCGCAGACCGACCTGGTGCGCGACTTCCAGTGCGTGACCGGCTGGCGGGTGCCCGAGGTGCCCTGGGTCGGCGTCCGGCTGGCCCACCTGCTCGACCTGGCCGGCCCGACGGCCGGGGCGACGGCGGTCCGGTTCACCTCCTTCGACGGCACCTACACCGAGAGCCTGACGCTGGAGCAGGCCCGGCGCCCGGACGTGCTGGTCGCGCTGCAGCTGCTGGGCGGTCCGGTCAGCCACGACCACGGTGGCCCGGCCCGGCTCTACGTCGCGCCGATGTACGGGTACAAGAGCCTCAAGTGGCTGTCCGGGATCGAGCTGACCGCCGACGTCGTCCCCGGCTACTGGGAGGACCGCGGCTACTCCGTCGACGGCTGGGTCGGCTCGTCCAACGGCCGGTCCGATGACCCGACCAGCTGACCCGGCGTCCGAGCCCGAGCTGCTCCGGTTCGGCCGGCCGGCGCGGTGGGTGCACGGTGCGCTGGGCGTGCTGATGCTGATCTGCCTCGGCACCGCAGCGGTGCTGTACATCGGCTCGCTGCAGGTGCTGGTCGGGCACCGGCGGGCGGTCGAGCTGGTGCACGTCTGGTGCGGGTACGCGCTGCCGGTGCCGCTGCTGTCCGGGCTGCTGTCCGCGGGCTACCGGGCGGAGCTGCGCCGGCTCAACCGGTTCACCGGGCACGACTGGCGGTGGCTGCGGTCGCGCACCCGGCGGAACGGCGCCATCCCGGTGGGCAAGTTCAACGCCGGCCAGAAGCTCAACGCCTCGCTCAGCACGGGGGCGATCGGCGTCCTGCTGGGCACCGGCATCGTCATGCAGGCGACCGACCTGGCCCCGCTGTCCTGGCGCACCGGGGCGACGCTGGTGCACGACTGGTCGGCCCTCGCCGTGGGACTGCTGGTGGTCGGGCACAGCTGGTTCGCGGTCAACGACCCGATCGCGCTGCGCAGCCTGCGCACCGGCACGGTGACCAGGCGGTGGGCCCGCAGCCAGCACGGCGCGTGGGCCGCCGAGGTGGAGGAGGCGGTGGACGAAACACCGCTCCGCTAGCGTCCGCGGCTTCCGTCGCAGCAGGGAGGTCGGCATGCCCCGTCAGCGGCCGCCCGCGCCCTGGGTCGCCGAGCTCGCCAGTGCCCGCGACGCACCCTCGCAGGCGCTGGTGCTGGAGCAGCTGCGGACGGCGATCCTGTCCGGCCGGGTCCGCCCCGGCGCGCCGATCCCGGTGGACGACGTCGCGGCACGGTTCTCGCTCAGCTCCATCCCGGTGCGCGAGGCGCTGAAGACGCTGGTCGCCGAAGGGCTGGTCGCGCACGAGCTGCGCGGGGCCTACGTCGTCGCCCGGCTGACCCGTGCCGAGCTGGCCGAGCTCTACGTCGTCCGTGCGTCCCTGGAGCGCGCCGCGATCTCCGCCTCCGTCGCCCGGGCCACCGACGCCGACGTGGCGGTGGCCGCGACGGCGCTGCGCGAACTGGAGGCGGCGACCGCCCGGGGCGGCGCCGAGGACCACCACCGGTGGAGCCGCCGGTTCCACCGGTCGCTGCTGGCGCCCTGCTCGATGCACCGGCTGCTGAAGATGCTCGAGGGCGCCTGGAACGTCACCGAGCCCGGCCGGCCGATGTCGCACGCCTCGCCGGGAGCGACCGCCGCGCTGGCCGCCGACCACGTGGACATGCTGGACGCCTTCGCCGCCCGGGACGCCGCAGCGCTGGTCGCGCTCACCGAGGTCCACTACCGGCGGCTGCAGGACATCGTCGCGGGGATCCCCGCCGAGGGCTGAGCGGATATACCCGCGGCGTCATCCGGGAGCAACACCGCGTCCCTAGCGTTCGCGCCGTCGATCCCGGACGGCCGCTCCCCCGGCGCTCACCGGACACCGACGCGCTGTCCACCTGCCGCTGCCCTGCCTCGTCGACCCGCGGGAGCCCCCATGACCACCACCCAGCCCGAGCCGGTGACGCTCGCCCCCGAGGCGCACATCGGTACCGCCCCGTCGGCCGCCGCGCCCGGCGGCGCCGTCGTCGGCGCCGACTACGACCCCCGGCTGACCAACGAGGACCTGGCGCCGCTGAAGGAGCAGCGCTGGGGCTCGTACAACATCTTCGCCTTCTGGATGTCCGACGTGCACAGCGTCGGCGGGTACGTCACCGCCGGCAGCCTCTTCGCCCTCGGCATCGCCGCCTGGCAGGTGCTCATCGCGCTGGTGGTCGGCATCGTCATCGTGCAGGTGTTCGTCAACCTGGTCGCCAAGCCCAGCCAGCAGACCGGCGTCCCGTACCCGGTGATCAACCGCGCCGTCTTCGGCGTCAAGGGCGCGAACATCCCGGCGATCATCCGTGGGCTCATCGCGGTCGCCTGGTACGGCGTGCAGACCTTCCTGGCCGCGCAGAGCCTGAACATCATCTGGCTGAAGTTCGTCCCCGGCTCGGAGTCGCTGCTCGAGCACTCGTTCCTGGGGCTGGCCGCGCTCGGCTGGATCTCCTTCGCGGTGCTGTGGGTGGCCCAGGCGGCGCTGTTCTGGCGGGGCATGGAGACGATCCGGAGGTTCATCGACTTCGCCGGGCCGGCCGTCTACGTCGTGATGATCGTGCTGGCCGGCTATCTCGTGTCCCAGGCCGGCTGGTCCGGCATCGACCTGAGCCTGCACACCGGCCCCACGCTGAGCGGCTGGGCGACGGTCTCCACGATGCTGGGCGCGATCGCGCTGGTGGTCTCCTACTTCTCCGGCCCGATGCTGAACTTCGGCGACTTCGCCCGGTACGGCAAGAGCTTCTCCGCGGTGAAGCGGGGCAACCTGCTCGGGCTGCCGCTGAACTTCCTGTTCTTCTCCCTGCTCACCGTGGTCTGCGCCTCGGCCACCGTGCCGGTCTTCGGCGAGCTGATCACCGACCCGATCCAGACCGTCGAGGCCATCGACTCCACGTTCGCGATCCTGCTCGGCGGCCTGACCTTCGTCATCGCGACGGTCGGCATCAACATCGTCGCCAACTTCATCGCCCCGGCCTTCGACTTCTCCAACGTCTCGCCGCAGAGGATCAGCTGGCGGGCCGGCGGGATGATCGCCGCCGTCGGCTCGGTGCTGCTCACCCCGTGGAACTGGTACGACAGCGCCGAGGGCATCCGGTTCACCCTCGGCATCCTGGGCAGCCTGATCGGCCCGCTGTTCGGCATCCTCATCGCCGGTTACTACCTGGCGAGCAAGCAGCGGATCGCCGTCGACGACATGTACTCGATGGCACCGACCGGCCGGTACTGGTTCCGCAACGGGTACAACCCGAACGCCGTCATCGCCGTGGCCGGCGCCGGGGTGCCGGCCATCCTGCTGACCCTGTTCGCCTCGGTGGGCGACTACGGCTGGTTCATCGGCTGCGCGCTCGGGTTCGTCCTGTTCGCCGGGCTGGAGCGGGTGCGGCCGATGATGCCGGTGCTCGACCCGGCCGAGCCGGGCGTCTCCGACGGCACCCGCGCCTGACGGCGGCCGACTCCTTGCTGATCCAGGTCGTCAACCCGAACACCACCGCGTCGATGACCGACCTGATCGGGCGCAGTGCCCGGGCCGCCGCCGGCCCGGGCACCGCGGTCGTCGCCGTCCACCCGGAGATGGGGCCGCCGTCCATCGAGAGCCACTACGACGAGGCGCTGGCCGTGCCCGGGCTGCTGGCCCGGATCGGCGCCGGTGCAGCCGCCGGGGCCGACGGGCACGTCATCGCCTGCTTCGGTGACCCGGGGCTGGACGCCGCCCGGGAGGTGGCCACCGGCCCGGTGGTCGGCATCGCCGAGGCAGGCATGCGGGCGGCCACCTACCTGGGGCGGAGCTTCGGGGTGGTGACGACGCTGCAGCGCACCATCGGCCGGGCGGAGGAGCTGGCCGCCCGGTACGGGGTGCGCGAGCAGTGCCGCACGGTGCGGGCGGTGGAGATCGCCGTGCTGGCGCTGGAGACCGATCCGGCGGCGCGCTCCCGGATCGCCGCGGAGTGCGCGGACGTCGTGGCCACCGAGGGCTGCGATGCGATCGTGCTGGGCTGCGCGGGGATGGCCGACCTCGCCGTCGAGCTGACGGTGCGGGTCGGCGTGCCGGTGATCGACGGCGTGGCAGCGGCCGTCGTGGCCGTGGAGGGCCTGGTGCGGCTGGGCCTGCGCACCGGCAAGCGGGGCGAGTTCGCCCCTCCCCCGCCGAAGGCCTACACCGGCGCGCTGGAGTCCTTCGGCACGCCGGTCGCAGCCGAGCTCGCCGTCCGGTGAACCCGGTCGGCGACCCCCTAGCCTGCCCAGCATGGTCGGGACCTGGGACGACTCGCGTCGGGCGTTCGCCGACGCCACGCAGTGGTACGTGGGCACGACCGCCCTCGTGGGTGACCGGTGGGGCTCGCCGGGGCTGGGCGAGTGGGACGTCCGCGCCCTCGTCGGCCACACGAGCCGCTCCCTGCTGACCGTCGAGTCCTACCTGGCCGGCCCGGCCGACGCCGTGGAGGTCACCTCGGCCGGCGAGTACTTCCGGGGAACGCGGGCGATCGCCGCGGGTCCCGGCGTGGCGATGCGCGGCCGGGACGCCGGGGCGGCGCTCGGCACCGACCCGGCGACCGCCGTGGCCGAGATCGCGGCCCGCGTGCGCCCCCTCGTGGACGCGTGTGCCGGCACGGAGCTGGTGACGACGATCGTCGGTGGCATGCGGCTGGCGGACTACCTGCCGACCCGGACCTTCGAGCTGACGGTGCACACCGCCGACCTCGCCACGGCGCTCGCCCTCCCGCTCGACGTCCCGGCCACTCCGTCCTGTAGGCGGCCGCGCCGGGTGACCAGCTGCGGCGCCGCTCAGGTGTCGGTGGACCAGACGTCGGCCAGGGTCACGGTGACCAGCTGCCGCTCCTCGATCAGCCGCTGCAGGTCGGGCATGACCTGCAGGACGGCGGGGTGGTTCGCGTGCCCGACCACGATGTGCTGGGCGAGGAACCACTGCTGCGCGAAGCCGAGCAGGTCGGCCGGGCCGATCACCCGGTCGTCGCCCAGGGTGCCGTTCCACAGCGCGATCGTCGGGTGGCCCAGGTCGGCGGCGATCCGGTCGGTCCGCTCGGTGTGCGATCCGTACGGCGGTCGCAGGAACGGCGCGGACCCCACGCCGTAGGTCTGGCGCAGGAAGTCCTCGGCGCGGGTGATCTCCTCGGCCACCTCGCCGTCGCTGATCGTGGCCAGGTCGGGATGGGACCAGGTGTGGTTGCCGAAGCAGACCTGCCCGGACTCGACGAGCGGGCGCAGGGCCGGGGCGACGTCGGTCCAGGACGCGTAGCTGCCGTTGGGGAAGAACGTGAGCCGGACGCCGGTCGCGGCGGCGAAGTCGACGTAGCCGGCGACCACCTCGGCGCTGGTCCCGTCGTCGATGGTGAGCGCCAGCGTCGTCGCCGGTCCGGGCAGCTCGTACACCTCCCCGCCGGGCGGGAGGACCGGCACGATCCCGGGCGGGCGGCTGGGCTGCGGCGCCGCCTCGAGCCTGCGCCAGTCACCCGTCGCGGCCTCGCCGGGCCGTGCTCCCCGCAGGTCGGGCCCGGCGGTGCCCCGGCCGACGGCGGCACCGACCAGACCGGCGGCGAGCACGGTGAAGAACGACCTGCGGTCCATGCGCGGCAAGGTAGGCAGCCCGCCCGCCGCTCCCCCGGCGACGCCGCCAGGACGCGCCAGCGGGCTTCCGCGAGCCGCCCGGCCGTTACCCCGCGCAGCCGCTGCGCCGCCCACCGTGAGCGGAGCGCCGCCGCGCTCAGCCGGTCAGGGACATCACCAGCCACGCCGCGCCGCCGCCGGCCGCCAGCAGCGCGGAGATGAGGTAGGCCACCACCCAGTCGGAGCCCGGGCCCGCCGGCCCTCGGCCGGCACCAGCTCGCGCAGCTCCAGCACCGGCGCGGGGTTGCGGCGGTACCAGCCACGGACCACGACCTCCTGGTCGAGCAGGTCCGCACCCGGAGCAGCCCGAAGACGCTGCGGGCGAAGGGCCAGGGTTGCCCGTAGCTGATCGGCACGAAGCCCGACTCGTCCTGGACGACCAGGTCGGGCGAGAGCACGTAGCCCGGCGTCGCCCGGCCGATCACCTGACCCCGGAGCTCGACCGCGAGGCCGGTCGCCGGGCTGGCGTCCAGCCGGGTCAGCAGGGCGGTGACCCGCGGCTGCGGCCGGCTGGGCACGAGCGGCCGCTGGCGCCCCCCACCGTGGCATGGCGATCGCCGGCGCCGTCCTCGGCGTGGTCGACATCGCGATCTTCGTGATCCTGGTCGTGGCCGTGGCCAACGGCGACGGGTCGTTCTACTTCAACGTCGGCTGACCGCCGGTACCGGGACGCAGGGTCGATGACCGCCCTGGCGCCGAGGCCCTCCGGGGACGCACCGGCCACAGACCCTGCGGCCGGTGCTCCCCAGGCGGGACGGGCGCTGCTGGAACGAACCGTCCTCGACGAGCAGGTCGCGGCCGCCAAGCAGGCCGATCCCCGGTCGTGGGGGGTGCACAGCTGGCTCGGCCCGCTGCTCAGCCTCGCCGCGCTGATCGTCGGCTCCGGCTTCGTCGCCGCGGCGCTGCCGGAGGAGGGCGCCGGGGAGACCTTCGGCCTGGCGGCGCTGTCCATCGGCCTGGAGCTGGTGCTGCTGGCCGTGCTGGTCGCCTTCGGCCGGCCGCTCGCCGCACGCGGTGGCGGCTGGCGCCGGGCGCTGGGGCTGGACCGGGTGCGGCGCTCGGACTGGCTGCCGTGGATCACCGGGGTCGGCTTCGCCTACCTGGGCCGGACCGTGGTGGCGACCCTGGCCCTGGTGCTGTCCGGCGGCACCGCGCTCCGCGAGGCCAGCAACATCTCCGGGGGCGACGGCAGCGTCGTCTCCATCGTGGTCCTGGTGCTGGTAGCCGTGGTGCTCGCGCCGGTCGCCGAGGAGCTGATGTTCCGCGGGCTGATCCTGCGCACCTTCATGCGCCGGATGTCGTTCTGGCCGGCCGCGGTGCTGTCGACCCTGCTGTTCGGCGGCTTCCACGTCTACGAGGTGGACACCGTCGCCGGCGCGGTCACCCTCGCCGCCTCGGTGGGCATGCTCGGCCTGGTCAACTGCTACCTGGTGCGGATCACCGGCCGGCTCACCCCGGGGATCATGGTGCACGCGACCTACAACGCCCTCGCCGTCGCCGTCGTCCTGCTGCTCGGCTGACCGCCGCCCGGGGCCGACCGGGCGGCGCTCGAGAGCGCTCAGACCTCGACGTCGCTGCCCATCGTGACGGTGCTGTTCGGCGGCAAGCCGAAGTAGGCGGCCGGGTTGGCGGCCAGTGACGCCAGGCCGACGAACAGCCCCTTCCGCCAGCGGGCCATGCCGGGCGCCGCCGTCCGCCGGATGGACCCCCGGGACAGGAAGTACGAGGCGCTGTCCAGGTCGGCGTCCGGCGGCTGGATCATCCCCTCGGCCTGCGCCTGGCGGAGCGCCGCGGGCACGTCGGGTGGATCGGCGAACCCGAGCCGGACGGAGAGGTGCTGGATGCCGTCCGCGTAGCCCAGGTCGTCGAAGGTGAGCCGCTCCTCCAGTGGCACGTGCGGCACGCCCGCCGTCCCCATGGAGACGATGACGACCGTCTCGTGCAGCACGTGGTTGTGCTCGGCGTTGGCTCGCAGCGCCAGCGGCACGGTCTCCTTGCTCGGGTGGGGGAAGACCGCGACGCCGCGCACCCGCGGGGTGCCGTGCTGCCGTACCCGCTCGATGAAGTCGTCCATCGAGCCCTCCATGGTCCGGCGGTTGACGCTGACGATCTCCCGGCCGCGGCGCCACGTCGTCATGACGGTGAAGACGAGGACCGCGATGAGCAGCGGCAGCCAGCCGCCGTGCGCGACCTTGGACAGGTTGCCGGCGAGGAAGACCAGCTCGACGCCACCGAAGGCGACGCCGGCCAGCACCAGCTTCCATGGCCGCCACGACCAGAGGACCCGGGCGACGACCAGCAGCAGCACGGTGTCGACGACCAGCGCGCCGGTGACCGACACCCCGTAGGCGGTGGCCAGGCGGGCGGAGGACCGGAAGCTGAACATCAGCACCAGCACGCCGACGAACAGGACGGCGTTGACGCCGGGCAGGTAGATCTGGCCGCTCTCCTCCTCCGACGTCTGTCGCACGGTCAGCGGCGGGAGCAGGCCCAGCTGGATGGCCTGACGGGAGAGCGAGAACGCCCCGGAGATGACCGCCTGGCTGGCGATGACGGTGGCCGCGGTGGCCAGCACGACCATCGGGATGCGTGCCCAGTGCGGGAAGAGCAGGAAGAACGGGCTGGCGGCCGAGCCGGGGCGGTGCAGGATCAGCGCGGCCTGGCCGAGGTAGTTGAGCACCAGCGCCGGGAAGACCAGGAAGAACCAGGCCCGCGCGATGGGCGGCCGGCCGAAGTGGCCCATGTCGGCGTAGAGCGCCTCCGCACCGGTGATGACCAGCACGACGGCGCCGATGGCGACGAACGCGATCCCCGGGTGGTCGAGGACGAAGAACAGGCCGTAGGTGGGCGAGAGCCCCTTGAGCACCCCCGGGTGCGGCAGCACCTGCCCCAGCCCTCCCGCAGCGAGCGCGAGGAGCCACAGCGCGGTGACCGGCCCGAAGAAGCGGCCGACCTTGCCGGTGCCGAACCGCTGGGCGGCGAAGAGCAGGGTGAGGATGACGGCGGCGATCGGCAGGACGACGTGGCTCAGGCTCGGCGCGGCCACCTCCAGCCCCTCCACCGCGGACAGCACGCTGACCGCCGGCGTGATGACCGAGTCGCCGTAGAAGAGCGAGACGCCGAGGACGCCGATGAGCAGCAGCCACTTGGTGGGCCTGCCGCGGTCGGCGTACAGGCGCTTGGCCAGGGCGGCGAGGGCCATGACGCCGCCCTCGCCGTCGTTGTCGGCGCGCATGACGACGCCGACGTACTTGATCGAGACGATCAGCGTGACCGACCAGAACATCAGCGAGATGACGCCGTAGACGTCGCCCGGGGTGGGCTGGACGGCGCCGTCGTCGATGGAGAACACCGTCTGCAGCGCGTAGAGCGGGCTGGTGCCGATGTCGCCGAAGACGACGCCGAGCGCCGCCAGCACCAGCCCCTTCCTGGCGTGCGAGGCGAGAGGTTGAGACGGCCGAGGCGTGCTCTCAGCGGCGTCGGGCTCGACGACGGACTCGGTCACCGGGCGCTTCTTGGTTGCACGACGAACCAGTGTGCTCGCGTCCGCTGTGCGCCGGCACCTGGGATCACCCGCACGTGGTGAGCGGCCCGTGCGACGGGGTCGACCACCTGACGACGCCCACCACGGCGCGGCTGGCCGGCGGGCTACCGCAGCAGGCCGACGAGGATCTCGGATCCATCGGGTCGCCACGTGCGCCATCGGCGGCCCGGTGGTGCACCGTCGTCCCGCTCGACCCGGAACCCGTGGTGCACCTTGGTGTGGTGGCGCTCGCAGAGCAGAGCGGAATTGTCCAGCGAGGTACTGCCGTCGTTGATCCACTCCACGAGGTGGTGGACATCGCACCAGTGCGTGGGGGCGTCACAGCCGGCGAAGACGCAGTGACCGTCGCGCCGCTCGACCGCCTTGCGCAGGTGCGGCGGAACGACCCGTTGCTCACGTCCGACGTCCAGCGGGAGCCCGTCCGGGCACAGCACGATCCGGGTGACGGTCGAGTCGCAGGCCACCCAGCGCGCCCGCGCCGCCGACAGCATCGCGCCGAACCCCGTTCGGGCCGCGCCGCGACCAGTGCTCGGGTCGACCAGGGCCGCCACGTCCACGGTGACGAACACCTGCGGCGTGACGGTGCGCAACGTCGGCAGGTTGCCTGCGGCGAGCTGGTTGTCGCACAGCTGCACCAGGGCGTCGGCGTTCTGCTGCCCGCGGGTGCGGGTGTCGCCCTTGGGCCGGGCGGCCTGCACGATGGACTCGATCGCCGCTCGCACCTTCTCCCCACCCACGGCATCCAGCTCGAACCGGCCGCTGACGCTGCCATCGGCGTGCTTGGCCATCGACAGCCGCCGTCCCTCGGTCGGGTCGGGCTCCGGACCGTCCGGGTCCAGGGCGTCCTCGAAGCTCTGCACCGCGCCGACGAGCACGTCGTGCGGCGCGGCTGCGGCGATCGTGGCCCAGGTGCGGTCGAACTCGCCGAGGTCCACGTCCTGCTCGGCGGCCCGGGCGCGCTCGGACTCCCCCACCTTCTCGGCGACCGCGTTCACCTGCGCTGCCGTGACCTCGCCGCCGGCGAACCCGGTCGCCATCGCCGGGAAGTGCTCCAGCGCACGCCCGGACCGGACCACCCGAGAGGCTTCCGCCGGGGCCAGCCGCGCGTGCCCGATCAGCCACGACCGCATGCTCGTGAGCCCGTCGCGCTCCGCCGCCTGCGTCGTCTCGGCATGCCGGACGGTGCGGGTCAGTTCAGCGGCGACCCGGTTGGCGACCTGCACCAGCATGGCGGTGCGATCGAGCACCTGCCCGACGGCGAGCGTGTGCAGGTCGTCGGCCGCCAAGGCGTCGAGAGCCGACCGCAGCTCGCTCACGACACCTCCCGAGCCGTTCGAACACCTGTACGGATACTATCGACTTCCGCAGCCGCCCAACCCGAAAGCGCAGCTCAGGCGCGTATCCGCCTCGGCCGGCGGGCCACCGTGGCGGCGCGGTGAGCACCGGCCGTCCGCGGCACGCACAGCCCCGGGAACACGATCCCGTCCCGTGTTGGTTGGTTGTCCTCGGCACTCATTCCCCGAGCAGGACGGCTCGGTGTCAGACCGGGTGGCCACCAGCGAGAGGGGTGCCGTGACGACGGCGACAGATGCACGGACGACCGGAGTCGGCTTCCGATCGGAGCGCGGCCCGGTCCTGATCGGGGTCATGCTCTCGACCGGCCTGGTGGCGATCGACTCCACGATCATCGCCACCGCCGTGCCCTCGATCGTGGCCGACGTCGGTGGCTTCGCAGAGTTCCCCTGGCTGTTCTCCATCTACCTGCTCGCGCAGGCGGTCACCGTCCCGGTGTACGGCAAGCTCGCCGACGTCTTCGGCCGCAAGCCGGTCATGCTGTTCGGCATCGGGCTGTTCCTGCTCGGTTCCGTGCTCTGCGGCTTCGCCTGGAGCATGGGCGCGCTCATCGCCTTCCGCGCCGTACAGGGGATCGGCGCGGGCGCCGTCCAGCCGATGGCCATGACCATCGTCGGCGACCTCTACTCGCTGTCCGAGCGGGCCAAGGTGCAGGGCTACCTGGCGAGCGTGTGGGCGATCAGCTCGGTCGTCGGCCCGACCCTGGGCGGCGTCTTCAGCGAGTACGTCAGCTGGCGGTGGATCTTCTTCGTCAACATCCCGCTCTGCGTCCTCGCCGCCGGCATGCTCTGGCGGAAGTTCACCGAAACCGTGCAGCGCAGCCGGCCCCAGATCGACTACCTGGGCGCCGGGATGCTCACCGCCGGGCTCACCCTGCTGGTCCTCGGGCTGCTGGAGGGCGGCCAGGCCTGGGCATGGACGGCGCCGCAGAGCTTCGGCGTCCTCGGGGCCGGGGTGCTGCTGCTCGGGGTGTTCGTGCTGGTGGAGCGGCGGGCCGCGGACCCGGTCGTCCCGCTGGCGCTGCTGAGCTCCCGGCTCATCGTGACGACCAGCCTCATCTCGGCGTGCGTCGGCGCGGTGCTCCTGGGGCTGACCTCCTACGTGCCCACCTACGTGCAGGAGGTGCTGGGCACCGGGCCGCTGGTCGCCGGCTTCGCGCTGGCGGCGCTCACCCTGGGCTGGCCGGTGTCGGCGTCGCAGGCGGGGAAGCTCTACCTGAAGATCGGCTTCCGGGCGACGGCTCTGCTGGGGTCGGCCGTGGTGGTCGCCGCGAGCGCGCTGCTGATGCTGCTGGACCGCTCGTCCAGCGTGCTCCAGGTCGGGGCGACGTGTTTCGCGATCGGGCTGGGCATGGGCATCACGGCGGCACCGACGCTCATCGCGGCCCAGACGGCGGTGGGCTGGCAGCAGCGGGGCGTGGTCACCGGGACCAACATGTTCTTCCGCTCGATGGGCAGCGCACTGGGGGTGGCCGCCTTCGGCGCGGTCGTCAACGCCACGCTGGGCGCGGCGTCGCTGGAGGCCGCCGACGTGGAGCCGGGGGCGCTGACCGTGGCCGTGCACCACGTCTTCATCGCAACGGCGGGGGTGTCGGTGCTCCTGCTCATCGCCGTGCTGCTCATGCCGCGCGGCGACCGGCC
>Ga0210040_10006048_pt1 | contig 15207 bp, 9 predicted proteins | sample CryGeyCG12114_NA_FD_185462 | JGI IMG/M metagenome (GOLD analysis project Ga0210040, IMG submission 185462) | Groundwater microbial communities from aquifer - Crystal Geyser CG19_WC_8/21/14_NA (SPAdes) (version 2) | ecosystem: Environmental > Aquatic > Deep subsurface > Groundwater | place: USA... | reverse complement strand
CGAAAGCTAAAAAGCCCCTCCCACAGGTGCGGATGCAGCCAGCTAAATCCTTGCCCCTGATAGCTGTATACCAGCCATTGCCCCGTAGCGTAGTGCCAATAAAACGGCTGAATACTAACCACCGCCGCGCTGGCTACTGCCGCCGTCAGCAGCTTACCCCAATGCTCTTGCCAGAATGCTAGCCGCTCGCGCAGCGCGGCCCACATTGGCGTGAGGCCCCAAAGAACAGGCAGTAGGGCCGCCAGGATTTCCGTGGGTCGGGTTAGCATCATCAGCCCTACCAAGGCCCCAATGGCCAGCGCCCTACCCACCGTAGGCCGACGGTAGAAGGCCGGCGTGAGCAGCAGAAGTCCCGCATACGCCGTAAAAAGCCAGTTGTGCGTCATGGCCCCGCCAATGGCACTGTACTCCAGGTAATTGGTGGCCAGCACAAGCGTCAGCAGCGTCAGGGCAGTAGGCCACTCGCCGAAGCGCGCCCGGAGCGCCCGCCGCACCAGCCAGAGGCCTAGTAGCGCCACCAGCACGCTGCCCAACTGTATAGCCAGCTGGTAGGGCAGCGAAAAGCCATCGGCCGAGTAGCCCAGCAGGGGCGCCAGCGCGTGCGCCGCCAGGAAAAACGGCAGGTACTGCACGGCCTGCCCGGCCGCATACTTCATCACGTAGTTGGGGCTACCCGGCGGCTTAAACGCCTGATCGTAGGCCGTAAACGGCAGGTATTTTTGCAGCAGCTCCTCGTGAAAATCCTGCTTTTTTAAGTCGTGGTAAACGAAAATGGCCGGCAGGTACAGGTAGTAGCCCGATACGTCCCAGCTCAGGGTGGCCTCGGTGCTTGGCTTGTTCCATTTGGGATAGTACCAAAAGGACGTCAGCAGGATAAAAAGGGCGCTAATGGCCCAGGCCAGGCGCGAAGGAGATTTCAGCATTTGACTTGCGGTAGCCATCTGGGCATAGTTCTGGGATAAAGATGGGGAAAACCTGCTTTGCTTCCGCCCCAGCCTTCTGTCTATCTTGCAGCTTTCCTACCTACCCTCTATGTCTTTCTTGCTGCTTACTCGGCGCCGGGTTGTTGCGCTGATTCCTTTTTTGCTTCTGCTGAACGTTACGAGTTGGGCGCAGGCGCCCGCCACGCGCAATCTGTTGCCCGTGCCTACCCACACGGCCTGGGGCCTGGGTCACCTACCCCTGAAAAGCCCTTTTACGTACCGCATCACCTCCGACACGCCGCCCGCTGACACAGCCGTAGTGGCCGCTGCCCAGCGGTTCCAGCGGCGGCTGCGTGCCTACCCGACGGCTTTCAAAGCCCCGGTGGCGCGGGTGCACCACTCAACCGCCTCCGCGCCCACGCTCATCATCCGCTATGGCAAAAGTGGACGTATGGAAAATGCCGACGCGGAGCGCTACAGCTTGCGCGTGACCCCTATGGGTGTCTCGCTGACGGCCCCTACCAGCCTGGGTGTGCTGCGGGGACTAGCCACGCTGGAGCAGCTACTGGTTCGGACGAAAAAGGAACTGTACTTTCCGGAAGTCGATATTGATGATCAGCCGCGCTTTGCCTGGCGGGGACTGCTGATTGACGCCGCGCGGCACTTCATGCCCGTCAACGTTATCAAGCGCAACCTTGATGGTATGGCTGCCGTGAAGCTCAACGTCTTGCACTGGCATTTATCCGACGATCAGGGCTTTCGGGTGGAGAGCAAGCGCCTACCTCGCCTGGCTAGGGTAGGTGGCGAAGGGCAGTTTTATACCCAGGCCGAGGTGCGCGACGTGCAGCGTTACGCCGCAGCGCGGGGCATTCGGGTGGTGCCGGAGTTTGACATGCCGGGCCACGCCACGGCCTGGCTGGCCGCCTACCCCGAGCTGGCTTCCAACGACTCGACGTACGGCGTGTCGCGGCGCTGGGGTGTGCTCAACATTGCGATGGACCCCACCAAGGAATCGACCTATGCTCTCTTGGATACACTGCTGGGCGAGATGACCGCGCTGTTTCCGGACCCCTACTTCCACATTGGGGGCGATGAGAACGACGGCCGCCAGTGGCTGCGCAACCCACGCATTACGCAGTTTATGCAGCAGCAAAATATGGTGCGCAATGGCAAGCCCGATAAGCACGCGCTGCAAACCTACTTCAACCGCCGTATTCTGGATATGCTCACCCGTTACAACAAGAAGATGATAGGCTGGGACGAAATTCTGGGTCCCGACCTACCCCAGTCCGCCGTCATTCAGAGCTGGCGGGGTAAGAAAGGCTTGTATGACGCCGTGCAGCTAGGTCACCCCGCCATTTTGTCCAACGGCTACTACATCGACCTCTACTACAGCGCGGCTGCGCACTACGCGGTGGACCCACTCCCCGCCGACGCCCCGCTCACCGATGCGCAGAAGCAGTTGGTGCTGGGCGGTGAGGCCACGATGTGGTCGGAATTTGCCGACAGCACCCTCATCGACAGCCGCATCTGGCCTCGAGCAGCCGCCGTCGCCGAACGGCTGTGGTCGCCGGCCACCGTCACCGATGTACCAGATATGTACCGCCGCCTCGACGCAGTTTCGGCGGAGCTGGAAACACTGGGCCTGCGCCATCGGCGTGCCCCGCAACTCCTGTTGCGGCAGTTGGCCGCGGGCTACCCGGTAGCGCCGCTGCACACATTTGCCAACGTGCTGGAGCCCGTGAAGGAATACAAGCGCCATCACCAGGATTTTAAATATACTACCCAAACGCCCCTTACCCGGTTGGTAGACGTTGCCCCCGCCGAGTCGGACGTAGCCCGGCAGTTTAATTTGGCCGTGGATGCGCTGCTGGCGTCCTTGCCGACCGGTAAGCAGGCCGCTACTCCCCTACCCACGGATGCACGGGCCACCTTAGCCAAAGTCCAAGCGCCTTTGGTGCAGTGGCAGGCCAACGACGCTCTACTACTACCCTTGTTTACTGCGGCCCCCGGCTTGCAAGAGTATGCGCCGCTGTCCACAAAGCTAAGCGGCTTAGCCCAACTCGGCCTCGAGCGCCTGCAGTTCCTGGAGCAGGACCAGACGCCTACCGCTGCCTGGCAAACGGCCGCCCAACGCCAGCTCGATGCCGCGAAAGCGCCCGCCGGCCAAACGCAGTTGGCCGTTCTGGACGGCCTACGCAAGCTGATTACCCGATAGGGAGCAGTAGGTTGGTGCTATACTGCACCGGCTGCTAAAGCAATTCCTTTATAAACCGAGAAACGGGCCACCAACTGCGCTATGCAGTCAGTGGCCCGTTTTCATTGGGCTATCTTCTTAGACAAGCTAAAAATTCAGCCGAGTGCCGTTTACAGAATCCGCGCAATCTGGCGAATCTGTGGTCCGGACTACTCTTTGTAGCTGTATACTTTATGCCCGCCGTGCAACAGGTACTTGTCGCGCTTGAACAGCTCAACGTCGGCTTGTACCATTTCGCTTACTAAGCGAGCCAGGTCGTACTTGGGCTCCCAGCCCAGCTTCTCTTTGCACTTGGTAGGGTCGCCAATGAGCAGCTCAACCTCCGTAGGACGGAAATAAGTAGGGTTTACCTTCACTACTACCTGTCCAACAGGAATCTGGTATTCTGGGTTTGAGCAGCTTGCCACTGTACCAATTTCATCTACACCCTCGCCGCTGAAGGCGACATCTACGCCTACCTCAGCAAAAGCCAGCCGCACGAACTCGCGCACCGTCGTTGTTACGCCGGTAGCAATTACAAAGTCTTCGGGTACTTCCTGCTGCAGAATGAGCCACATGGCTTCTACGTAGTCCTTGGCGTGGCCCCAGTCGCGCTTGGCGTCCAGGTTGCCCAACTCGATGCGCTCCTGCAGGTCCATCACGATCTGTGCTACACCGCGGGTGATTTTGCGCGTCACGAAGGTTTCGCCGCGTAACGGTGACTCGTGGTTGAACAGAATGCCGTTTACGGCAAACATGTCGTATGCCTCGCGGTAGTTTACCGTAATCCAGTAGCCGTAAAGCTTGGCTACTGCATAAGGCGAGCGGGGGTAGAAGGGCGTCGTTTCTGACTGCGGCACCTGCTGTACCAAACCGTATAGCTCCGAGGTAGACGCTTGGTAGATTTTGGTTTTTTTGGTCAGCCCCAGGATGCGCACAGCTTCCAGAATGCGCAGCGTACCGATGCCGTCGGCGTTAGCCGTGTACTCCGGCATTTCAAACGACACCTTCACGTGCGACATAGCACCAAGGTTATAAATCTCGTCGGGCTGCACCTCCTGAATCAGGCGAATCATGTTGGTCGTGTCGGACAAGTCGCCGAAGTGCAGCTTGAACTTCGCGCTCGGGTCGTTGCCTTCGTAGAGATGGTCGACGCGGTCGGTGTTGAAAAGCGACGAGCGACGCTTTACGCCGTGTACTTCGTAGCCTTTGCTCAACAGCAGTTCGGCGAGGTAGGCGCCGTCCTGACCCGTAACGCCGGTAATGAGTGCAACTTTCATAAGGAGAGAGGTTTCAATTGGTATGTTGCGTAGCGCACGCGCGCCACAATGACGATAAGATGATATTTGAAGAAAGTGGACCGTTTGCGCGCTACTGCGCTACCGTCACATTATTAACAAAGTCCTGGTAAACGCTCTTCACGCCTTCTTCCAGGGTAGTAGCATAGGACCAGCCCTTACCAGCCAGCTTGCTCACATCCATGAGTTTACGGGGTGTGCCGTCGGGGTATTGAGCGTTAAAAACCAGTTCGCCTTCGTAGCCGACCGTTTTCTTGATCATCTCGGCCAGCTCGCGGATAGTTACGTCTTCGCCGGTACCGATATTCACTAGGCCCGGCTCGTTGTAGTTCTGCAGCAGGTAATAGCAGGCATCGGCCAGATCATCCACGTACAGGAATTCGCGGCGGGGCGTACCCGTTCCCCATATCTCTACTTCGGGCGCTTCATTTACCTTGGCTTCGTGAAACTTACGAATCAAGGCCGGCAGTACGTGCGAGTTTTTCAGGTCGTAATTGTCGTACGGGCCGTAGAGGTTGGTCGGCATTGCCGAAATGAAGTTATCGCCGTATTGGTCGCGGTAGGCATCGCAGAGCTTGATACCCGCAATCTTCGCAATGGCGTAGGGCTCATTGGTTTCTTCCAGCGGCCCGGTCAGTAACGCCTCTTCCTGCAACGGCTGCGGCGCCATCTTTGGGTAGATGCACGAAGAGCCCAGAAACAGCAGTTTTTCAACGCCGTTGAGGTGACTGTGATGAATGACGTTGCTTTCGATCATCAGGTTCTCGTAAATAAACTCAGCCCGGTAGGTGTTGTTGGCCAAAATGCCGCCTACTTTGGCCGCGGCCAGCACCACATACTTAGGCTTTTCCTGGGCAAAGAAATCGGCCACATCTGCTTGGTTTCGCAAGTCTAGTTCAGACGAAGTGCGCAGCAAAAAATTGGTATGACCAGCAGCCTTCATGCGCCGCAGGATGGCCGAACCCACCATTCCACGGTGCCCGGCAATGTAAACAGGAGCGTTAAGATCCATTCAGAAAGTGTAATGCTGAAAAATATGAGAGACGCTCGGTGGGATAGTAGACAAATAGAGAGCGGCAATAATGGTGCAAAGATACATTACGAAGACTAAATATAAATTTTCCTTAAATAAAATTGAACTTTAAGTTTAGAGATATTTTAAAACAACACCGATACCTGCATTCGGCCGGTGTGTACGGCGTTTTGCCCATTGGGTTTCCGGCCGTCGTAAGCCAGCGTCACGTTTAGGCCATTGCTCAAACGCTGTTCCATATTTAGATTCCAGGTCATATTATTTCCGGGACGCAGGGCTTGCAGTATCTCAACCCCTACCACCGAGGCTAAATCGCCCTCGAAACCAACGCGCACGTAGCGCATGGCGGCCGTCACGGTACGCTTGCTTACCTGGCTGATGCGGGTTTCCAGACCCAGTTGATCAAAGCTGCCACGGGCGCCAGAATCCAAGCCGTTTTCAAACGTATTCTGCTTGCTGGTGCGCAGATACGTGCCCGTGAACCGCAACGTGCTGGAGGGCTGGTAGCTGACTTCGGGCGCTATTTCGTAGAATAACAGGCGGTAATTGCGGGCCTCTAGGTAAGTCGATTCGTTGCCGCGAACGCTGCGGGTAGTGGTGAGGCGCCCGGTGAACTGCTGGCCCAGCGTCCGGCGCAACAACAGGCCCTGACTAGCCAGGTTGCGAATGTCGAACCCCTGCGTGAGTAGCACCTTTTGCTGGGTTTGCTGCACGGTGAACTCAGCGCCAAAGATGGGATTGGACCGATTGAAATACAGTGTGTTGCGCAATAACTTATTGAGCGACAACACGGAAGTATCTTCCGTTTGGAAAGAAAACGGATTGAGCCGGGCGCTGATGCTTTTGTCCGTTGTGCGGCTGTCCAGCGTGACGGTAGTGATGGTGGAGAAGCGGGCCAGGAAGCTGCGGAAGCCCTCCGCATCGCGCCAGGACCGCGGGGCCGTGGTAGCCAGGCGGTAGGTGAAGCGGTTGGTAAAGGCCGTGATGTACTCGTCAGTAGGCAAAAACACCTTAATAAAAGTGCGATACTGCGCGTCGGGCGTTTGGGCTTCAAAGAACTCCTCCTTGTCCTGGCGGCCATTTTTGATGGCATCGCCGCCGTAGTAATGGGTGCCTTGGCCGCCGGGCACGGCCAGGAAAGTGTAGTCGCGCTTTAGCTCGCGGCCGGTAGCCACGCTATAGCTCAGCTCCGAGCGCAACACGTTGTTGAGCAGGGTGGCATTCCAGTCGAGCTTGCCCAGCATGGTACGCTGGCGGGCGCTGTCGCGGGCCATAAGGTCGCGGTAGGTGGCGAGTAGGGCAATGTCCTGGTTGCGGCCGATGCGACTGGCGAGCGTGCCCTGCCAGGTTTGGGCCCGGCCCCGGGTTTGCAGCTCATTATTCAGCGGCGTCTGGTCGCGGCGGTAGGTATAATCGAGGCGGAACCGGGTGCGGGCCGAGTCGCGGCTTTGCAGAAACAGCGCGTGCTCGTCGTAAACCGGGTGCGGGCCGAGTCGCGGCTTTGCAGAAACAGCGCGTGCTCGTCGTAATAGTTAGCCGTGAACAGCGAGTCGCCGCTGGGTAGGGCCACACGGTTTTTGTCGAAGCGGTAGGCGTAGCCAGGCACCACCGGGCCGCGGGCGTAGCGGGCCGTGGCCTCGCCCCGCGCCCAGTTCGACTGGCGCCGCCCTACCTGCGCATTCAGCAAAAACAGCGTACCGCGCATTTGCACATCCCCTACCTGCTGGGCGGCCTCCACCCAGTGCTGCACCCCACTCACCTCGGTGGCTCGGTAGCGCCGGCTCAGGCGGTAGCTAAAGCTGTTGTTGACATCTTTCACCAGTCCCAGCGAGAAATTAAAAATGTTGTCCTCGTGGGGCGAAAGGGCCGTGGTGTTGGTTTGAGCCGCCACGCCGTTGGTGATGTTGTTGCTCCAGTTGCGGTTGAATTCAATGTCGCGGTAGCGGTCGATGGGCGAAAACTGGTGGCTGGTATACTCATAGTCGAGGGCGCTTTGCAGCCGGTAGTCGCGCAGCACCGGCAGGTTGAGCTTGCGGTTCTGCACCACGTAGCCCACCCGAAAGGCTTGCCCCGGCGCCGACTCCGGCGAAAACCGGTTCAAATCCAGCTGTGACGATGCCACATCCAAAAAGACGCTGGCCGTAGAGTCAAGCTGGAAGGAGGCACCGGCCGAGGCCATTTGCTTGAGCAGCGGGGTAGGCAACAGACGAACCGGCGCATAACTGCCCTGCGACACCCCATTTTTGGGTTCCACGTACTGATACACACGCCCGTTGGCGCTGGCATTCTGAGTGCTCAGCACATAGTCGCCCTGGTTCGCGCCGCGGTTTGTGAAGCGCACGTTATACACGCCGCGCAGCGTGTCGAGGCCAGTAGCGTACCTGAAAACCACCCGCCGCTCGCCCGTGCTGGTGGTAATAATCGTGCGGTTATACTGTACCTGACGACGGTCGTAGGCCGCCGAGTCGGCGCCGGGGGTAGCGGCCAGGCTCACGTTGTCGCCAATGTTGCGCAGGATATCCTTGTCGGCGGCGCTCAGCGTGAGGTTGGGCGAGTTGTTGGGGTTGTCGGCCTCCCGGTAGTAATTGGCGTGTAGTTGCAGGCGCCCTACCTGCTGGTAGTGGCTAAGCGTGGTGAGGGAGCGGGAATAGTTGAAGTCGGAATACTCAAACTCGATTTTAATGCGCGAGTTACTCGTAATCAAATGCTTCGGAGCAAACGTCACCTCCGCCTGATTGTAGTCGACGATGTAGTCGAAATCGAAGCCGCGGGTGAGTAGGCGGCCGTCGAGGTAGACGCGCTCGGAGTTGGCCAGTACAATAATGAACTGCTCGCCATTAGGTCCCCGTAGGCGGTAGGGACCTTGCACGTTCTCCAGCGGCACTACGTCAATGGAAGCAAACTTGCCCTTCGCCACGCCCGCCGCCACGGTGGTACTGCTGCGACTCTTGCGCCCCTGCCGAAAATTGGCCTCAATAGCTGCGCCCTGAATATTTTTGTAATAGCGCAGAAAGTAATCCGGCTTGTTGCGCAGCACCACGTCGCCGGCCGTTAGGCTCCAGTTGGGGTGCGTGAGCGTCACGTAGATGCGGTCGAACTCCTGTAGCTGCTGGGTGTTGCCCTCGGGTTGAAAGGGCACATTCTGGTCGGAAATGGCCGCCGTCAGGTTGATCTGGTCAGTGAGTTTGCCCTCTAACTGTAAGTTCAGCGCCGAGTTCACGAAAACGTTCTGCGTGTTACCAAACGACACCCCCCGCGACAGATTACCCGTCTTATTAATACCGGGCGTGCTGAGAATCTGCTCTTTCACGGCGAAATCCTCGTAGGTGTAGGGCTGCTGCCGAAACCCGACACTGTCCAACAAGCTACGCGGCCGACGAAAGCGCGGCGCTGCTAGCGCCAGCGGCAGCACCCTGTAGCACACCAGCACCGAATCGGGCTCGCGGGTGGGCAGCACCACTTCGGGCCGGCCGGGTTCAGGGGCCGGGAAGCGCGTCCGCTCCCGCACGAAGGAGTAGGCGTCGGTGCGGGCGTCGTAGCTGAGCGAACGACCCGCTAGCACCACCGAGGCGGGCACCACCGTCAGCGAATCGGGCAGGCGAAACACGACGGTATCGCCGGCGCCGGCCACGGATACCCAACGACAGCGGCGGGTACTGGGAGGCCCTACCTCCTGGGCTATAGCCGCGCTAATGCCACTCCATAGGAGCAGTATCAGCCAGCTAAAACGCAGAGAATAAGTAGTAAAGCTCCCGCCCATGCAAGATCAGCCAGGGTACACAAATATATTTCCACCCACACAACGCACGCACGCGCAGGATTCGTGCCGGCTCCCTGCTTGGCCGGCACTAATTCAATACTTCGCTTACCACGGGAGTAGGCAGCTCGGGCGCCAAGGGTAGTTCCACGCAAAATGTGGTGCCTTCGTCTGTTTCCGTTTCGAACCAGATGCGCCCGCCTGCACTCTCGATGCCGCGCCGGGCCACGGCCAGCCCAATGCCCGAGCCTTGTTCTTTGGTGGTGAAATTAGGTACGAAGATCTTGCTCTGCACCTCCTCCGGAATACCGGCGCCGTTGTCCTGGAAGCAAATCAGGATGTGCTGCCCATCGGGTTGGCGGTCCAGCCACACGCCAATATCGGGATGACGGCCCGCCGGCATTGCTTGCAAGGCATTTATAATCAAATTGTTGAACGTTCTAACCAGCAAGCTCTCATCCGCGAACACGACGTACTTACCCGCATCCGAATCTTCGGGCAGTAGCAAATAGAGGTGCCCGCCAATGGCGTTGCTCTGGTGCAGGCTCACGCAGCGCCGCAACAACGGTATCACGTCGATGCGCGCGGGGCGCATGGCGGGCAGGTTGGTGAAGGTGCTGAACGAGGTAGCAATATCCGACAGCACATCAATCTGGGTAATCAACGTCTGGGAAATTCGCCCGATCAGTTCCTGCACGTTGGGCCGACGCTCTGCAATAGCCTTCTGCAGAAACTGCAACGACAGCTTCATGGGCGTGAGCGGGTTCTTAATTTCGTGGGCTACCTGCCGCGCCATCTCGCGCCAGGCAGCCTCTTTCTCCTGGATAGCCAACTCCTGCTTACTCTCCTCCAACTTGAGTAGCATGGCGTTGTACTCCCGCACCAGCAGGCCAATCTCATCCGACGACTCATACTGTAACAGCTCATTTTGGTTGGTGAGGCTGGTTTGCTTGAGTTTAGCGGTAATCAGTTTCAGCGGCTCAGTCAGAATGCGCGAGGCAATAAATGTGAGGGCCGAAAACAGGATGAACATGATGGTAAAAATGTTCAGGATGGTCGAAACCAGCTCAATGAGCTTACTATCTAGTTCCTTTTCCGAGTCAAAAAACGGGATACCCACGTAGCCGATAACCGCTCCTGGCCGGCCGGGGCGGGCCTGGGCCGAACGCAGCGGTAGGTACAATGCGTTGAACGGTAGCGCGCCCGCGCGCTCGGTGAGCAGCACGCGCGGCTGCCCGCGCTCGGCCAGCGCCGCCATGGCCTGGGGATTCATATTCTCGCTCAGTAGGCCCGATTCAAAAATCAGCATTTGGCTGCTGACGCGCAATTGGCCGTTGGCGTTGTATAGATTCAGGTCGGTATCGGTGAGGCTGGCGACGTTATCGGCTAAATCAATCAAGCCCGCACTATTGGCCGAATCGGTGAGTAGGGCGCGATTCTTCAGCAGGTTTTCCTGCACGGCCCTACCCCGCCGTTCGTAGGTGCGGCGCAAGTCGCGCTTGTACGAAGACGTTACTTGGCTAGCCGTGGCTACACTCACAATCAGCAGCGGCACCAGAATACCAAAGTTGATGAACAGCTGAATCTTCGTGCTAAAATTGGTGCGGAATACCTGCAAGTATTGCCCCCGCGCCAGCGCATACACGCCAATGCACGCCAGCCAGAAGAAAGCGTGCATCAAAAACAAGAAGGAAAAGTTGGAGAGCCAGTCGCCGAAGGAATAGGTAGCCGTGGTAACCACTACCGTCCTGTTCTGAGGGCCGCGCACGGCAAAGTGGTGAAAGCCATCCACGCCTAGCCCGCTGTTGTACAGGCGCGGGTCGTTCAGCAACCGCGGCGTTAGCTGATTAACGTAATCGAAGTCGCCTTCGCTGTAAACGAGCTGGCCATTTTCGTAGCCCGCGTAGCTTAGCTCCGGCCCCAGACTCGGCTGAAAGAACTTCTGGTCGACCAGCAGTTCGGGAATCACACTGTAGGCCGTCAGCTTCTTCAAGGATAGCTCCAGCACAATCGTGTTGGTGCCGTGCGTAGAGGTAGGCACCGGCACAATGGCCACGTAGCGCCGAGTGCTAAAGGAATTGCTGCCGTGAATGAGGTAGATGTCGCGCTGGTCGGTGGGCGTCGCTTTGTCGAGTAAGCGCTTGCGCAAGTCGGCCAAGCTCATGGTACCATCGGCGGTGCGCCCCGTGGGCCCAAACAGCGTTACCACTACCTCATACTTGTCGAAGTAGTCACGCAGGTAATACCGGGCAATTTTCTGTCGCACGACTTCCTGATTGGAGAAGACTCCCGCCATGCCGGAACGAACCAAAGGATCGGCCGCTATCTGGCGGATTCGTTCGGCCAACAGATACTCGCCCTGTAAATCATTTTCTACCAGTAAATTACCCGCAATGCGCTGCTTATTCAGGATTAGCTGCCGGTCGAAATGCTCGTAGAGCGCCAACGCCCCTACCGTAGCACTAACGGCCAGCATCATAAAAATGAACAAGTAAATCTGATAGGGAACAATAACCGCAATCTGCTTCAGGCCGGTGATGCGCAGTATCAGAAATAGAAATAGCGTAAGCCCCAGTAGCATCATGTGCGGCTGGTTGATAACAAAACCGGCCGGCAAAAAGAGCAACGCCAGCACTCCCAGCAGTGCCAGACCCAACGGACGGGTAAGGGGCTGCACGCTGGCGTTGAATAGCTGCGAGAGAACGTAGAAGCCCACCAAGTACCCACCGCTGTGCAACACGATGGCTAAGCAAAGCAATATTTTGAATCCGGAAAACTGAATATTTTGCGTGATATCCAGTATAAGCTGCGAATTATTGACGCTGTTGGTGTAGAAATGGTAGAGTTGATCCAGCAACCCGTAGAATACCAGTACAACGCAACTAGCCAGCACTAACCGTAGCGGCAAGCGGCGCATACGTCTCACCCGCCGGATTAGTCCGTAGCGCCGAAATAACAGCAAGCCGTAGTTTGCAATGATCAGCAAGACGACTGCATTTATTAGCAAGTCGCCCAACGACGGCGATAACCACGATGCCGCGTAGATGCGCGGGTCAAACAAGGGTAGTTCGATAACCGAAAAAGGTAGCCCGGCATACAGCAGCGCGGCCCGAAAAGCGCATAGCGGTAGCACGACCGCCGTCGCACCACGCAATGTTTTGCCCTTGTCGAACCACCCTATCGCCAAACGTAGCCATGCTACCGCGTAGCACACGAAGCCCAACAGTAACAGCACACAGGGCAGGTATTTGCCCGTAATTGGGTTTGGCTGTGAGCTTTCGACAGAAAACAAGTAGTGCCCATCGGCTGCGTGCAGTTGCGGCAGGTGCGCGTCGGTGCTGTTGGGCACTATCCGAATACTCTGGCGCTTGAATAGGGCTTGTTCGCCCTCATTGCGCAGGTAGCGGTTGCTGATGCTGTAGTGCCGCTTCAGCGGCAGGTAGGTCAGAATAGTGTAGCGCCCGGTAGTGCGGCGCAGCACCAGGAATTGTCCGAAGCGCGTTTCCAGAAATTTCTCCCGAAAATTTTGGTGCACGTTCTCCGGCTCCGACCGTGTAGTATGATCCGACCAATACAGCAACTTGTCGTCCCGGTACACAAAGCTCGGGTACGAGGTATTACGGATTAGACCCTCAAAACCCAGATCATGTCGGCTGATCCGGCCTACAATGCTGTCGGCCTCGTGCTCGGCGAGTAGTTCAGCTTCACTCAGCAGATTTTGTAGCCGAATGGCATCTGCCCGAAGCAACGCCCCCGATTGCTGGGTGTAGTGATTGCTCACAAAGGCGCCTGTGAAACAAAGCACGGCAGCCAGCAACAGAACCAGCGGAGAAAAATAAGTCGACTTCAACAGGACAGCACGCTAAATAAAGAGCCAGGAGTCGCAAACTAAGAGTAAGCAATTTACCATCAACACTTTGCACTCATCTTTTCCCTTGATGCCATGCAGAACGCCCTACTCCCCAGATTGGCTCTCAACAAAAATGCCGCCATTCGGCGGCATTTCCTATTCCTAGCAGGAGTTCCCGACTAGGTCTTCGTAGTATCGTGCAGTTGGGTATCACCGACGTAGTGCGGGTTGTAGTGGATACCACCAAACAAGTAAAGCATTACGGTACGAGAGTAGCGTAAACTTAAAGGGGCAAATAAGACAGTCAGCGCCGCTACCGTCGTTACATACACCCAAGTGGCAGGGTCGCCGGCGAAGTAGTATAGCAACACGCCTACCATCAGCATAATGCCTGTGCTGAAAGCAAAGCTGATATACATGGCGCCCCAATAGAAACCTGGCTCCGGCTCGTAATGCAGCCCACATACCGGGCAGTCGTCATACATCTCGTCGAACTTGGAGATGTTAAATGCCGAATGAGTAAACAACGGCCCCTGATGACATCGGGGACACCGTTGTGCTACCAGCGCCAGAAAGGATGAGCGCGGGCCAGCCATTAGCTATTGATTTTGTTTTTTTTGCTGTTCCGGTACCAGAGGTAACCAACAGTTCCCATTAGGAGGTAGGGTACCGTCATCAGGTATACGATGCCTTTGTTTAGGCCCGTTACATCATAGCCATCCTTTTCGGTGCGCGATGACTCTACTTGTGATTTACACAATACACACTGCGCTTGTACTGAAAGAGGTACCATGCTTAGGAGGATACCGACCATCAGGATAAGCAGGGAAGTAGCAACTGACTTTTTCATATCTAATAAACAGCCGCTTAGCCGTTAAGTTGTTTGTAATTACCTTTCTTCGAGGAAAGCTTTATATGCTTCGCCTACCCTCTTACGTGTAGTACGGAGAAATCATGAAGTAGACGATAACACCCGTAATGGATACGTACAGCCAGACGGGAAATGTCCAACGCGCAATTTTGCGATGCTTCGTAAACTGCTCCGTTAAAGCAAAATACAGCGTAAATAGTACCAAAGCAACAGTTACGGCGGCCAGCACGATATGAGTCAGCAACAAAAAGAAATATACGTATCGAATAGTCCCTACTCCCCCAAACTTAGTGGTGATACCCTGCGAGTGGTAGGCCACGTAGGACACCAAAAAGATAGCGCCTAGCAGGAAAGCAATGCCCATCATGGCCCGGTGTTTAGCTACTTCTTTACGCTGGATGAAGTAGTAGCCCAACAGCAGAAACACCGCTGTCAACGAATTCAGCAAAGCGTTTAATGCCGGTAGCATCTTTACGTTGGCGCCCTGAATACGGAATACACCTGGGAAGTAATACAGTACTGCCACAGCTAGCGGGACCACGGCGCCTAATACGCCGGCGGCAATCTTGTATTTGGTATAGGAGCCGGGCTTAGCGGCGGAGGTTGTCGTGCTCATACATGTACAGCAACACGCTGATTTCAGTCAGCAGGCGGTCTACTTCTTTGGTCTTGGTACCATTATACATCCCCCGAACGCGGTGGTTGTGGTCTACTAGAAACAAGGTAGGCGTTTGAATAGTGCTACCAGTTGCTACTAGTTGGTAATCATGCGCAACCTGCTCCAAAGCAGACCGGACGCCCGTCAGAAACCACCATTTGCCGGCAATGGCGCCGTGCTGCTCCGCCGCTTTCTCGGGAGTGGTAGCACCGCTGGTCAAAAAGGTCACTAGTTTCACCCGCGAGTCGTGGCGGTACGTTTCCTGTACGCGCATCAGTTGACTAGTAGGCACTGTGGAAGCACCAGGGCAAGCTGCGCACAGAAAACTAGCCACGTACAAGCCGCTATCCAACACCTGTTGCGTTATCGGACGTCCGGTTTGCGCAGTAAGCTGAAACGGTTGTAACTGGCGGTAAACAGTATCGCGCTGCCACTTTCCGCCTACTTGCGTTGAGTCAACGCGTTCGGGTAGGAAAGTTGGCAGCGCGTATTGATTTGTACCGAAGCTTTTCAGAAAGAGAAAAGCGAGTACGGGCACCAGTAGTAAAAGGCCCAGAAACAACGTCTGCTTGGGCCGCATT
>Ga0210040_10006047_pt1 | contig 15207 bp, 15 predicted proteins | sample CryGeyCG12114_NA_FD_185462 | JGI IMG/M metagenome (GOLD analysis project Ga0210040, IMG submission 185462) | Groundwater microbial communities from aquifer - Crystal Geyser CG19_WC_8/21/14_NA (SPAdes) (version 2) | ecosystem: Environmental > Aquatic > Deep subsurface > Groundwater | place: USA... | reverse complement strand
TGGTCAGCGCTTCCTTGCCCGCCTCGACGGCGTCCTCACGGCGCTCCTTGGTGAACCACTGCCGGATCTTGGTGCGCGCCCGGGACGACCCGACGAAGGCCAGCCAGTCCTTGGACGGCGCCGCCGTGGCCGAGCGGGAGGTGAAGACCTCCACCACGTCGCCGTTGGACAGCTTGCTGTCCAGCGAGACCAGGTTGCCGTTGACCCGGGCGCCGATGCAGCGGTGCCCGACCTCGGTGTGCACCGCGTAGGCGAAGTCGACCGGCGTGGACTCCCCCGGCAGGCTGATCACGTCGCCCTTGGGCGTGAAGACGAAGACCTCCTGCGGGCCCAGGTCGTAGCGCAGCGTCTCCAGGAACTCGCCGGGCTCCTGCGCCTCGCGCTGCCAGTCCAGCAGCTGGCGCAGCCACAGCATGTCGTCCCCGGCCGAACCCGGCGTCGGACCGGACTCGGTCGTGCGGCCGCCGCTGCGGGCGTTCTCCTTGTACTTCCAGTGCGCGGCGATGCCGTAGTCGGCGATGCGGTGCATGTCGTGCGTGCGGATCTGCAGCTCGACCGGCTTGCCCTGCGGGCCGATCACCGTGGTGTGCAGCGACTGGTACATGTTGAACTTCGGCATCGCCACGAAGTCCTTGAAGCGGCCGGGCACCGGCTGCCAGTGCGCGTGCATGATGCCCAGCGCCGCGTACACGTCGCGCACCGAGTCGACCAGGATGCGGATGCCGACCAGGTCCCAGATGTCGGTGAAGTCCCGGCCGCGGACGATCATCTTCTGGTAGATCGAGTAGTAGTGCTTGGGCCGACCGGTGACGACCGCCTCGATCTTCGCGGCCTTCAGCTGGTCGGTCACCGAGGCGGCGACCTCGGCGAGGTAGGTGTCCCGGGACGGCGCCCGCTCGGCCACCAGCCGGACGATCTCGTCGTAGCGCTTGGGGTAGAGCGTGGCGAACGCGAGGTCCTCCAGCTCCCACTTGATGGTGTTCATGCCCAGCCGGTGGGCCAGCGGGGCGAGGATCTCCAGCGTCTCGCGCGCCTTCTTCTCCTGCTTCTCCGGCGGGAGAAAGCGCAGCGTGCGCATGTTGTGCAGCCGGTCGGCGAGCTTGATGACCAGCACCCGGGGGTCGCGGGACATCGCCACGATCATCTTGCGGATCGTCTCGGCCTGCGCCGCGTCCCCGAACTTCACCTTGTCGATCTTGGTGACACCGTCGACGAGGTGGGCGACCTCGGGGCCGAACTCGGCGCGGATCGTCTCCAGGTCGACGCCGGTGTCCTCGACGGTGTCGTGCAGCAGGGCGGCTACCAGCGTGGTGGTGTCCATGCCCAGCCCGGCGAGCACGGTGGCGACCGCGAGCGGGTGGGTGATGTAGGGGTCGCCGCTCTTGCGCTTCTGCTCGGCGTGCGCCTCCTCGGCCACGTCGTAGGCCCGCTGCAGCAGCACCAGGTCGGCCTTGGGATGGCTCTGCCGGTGCAGCGCGGCCAGCGGCTCCAGCACCGGCCGGATCCCGGTGGACCGCTGGCCGGCGACGATCCGACGGGCCAGCCGGTCCCGGACCCGGCGCCGGGGAACGACCTCGGCGTCGCCACCGGGCTCCGGGGCGACGTCGTCGGGACGTCGGACGGCGGGGCGCTCGGGCAGCGCGGCCCGGGGCGCCGGCTCGGGAACGGCAGGCGCATCGGCCGTCCGGGGTGCGACGACGTCGGAGGCCACGGGTGCTCCTGCCTGTCGAGGAGGTGGACCCTCCCCATGCTAGCCGCGGTGCCGCACGCGTTCGCGCCCGCGCTCACAACGGGCGGGGTGGTGGGAGGTCAGGTGGTCCAGAGCGCGTGCACCGGGTGCGGGGCGATCCGCTGCCGGCCACCGAGCTCGGCCAGCTCCACGACCACGGCCACCGCGGTCACCACCCCGCCGAGCTGCTCGACCAGGCCGATCGCGGCCTCCAGCGTCCCGCCGGTGGCGAGCACGTCGTCGACGACGAGCACCCGCTGCCCCGGCCGGATGGAGTCGGTGTGCAGCTCCAGGGTGGCCGTGCCGTACTCCAGGGCGTACTCGGCGGCCACCCGCTCGCGCGGCAGCTTGCCCGCCTTGCGCACCGGCACGACCCCGGTGCCGGCGTCCAGCGCGACCGCCGCGGCCAGCAGGAAGCCGCGTGCCTCGACGCCGGCGACGACGTCGAAGCCCAGCCCGCCACCGCTGAGGGCAGCGGCCCGCGGGTCGCAGCCCGCCGGTTCGGTGAGCGCGTCGACGACCCGGCGGAACGCTCCCGCGTCGGCGAACACCGGCGTCAGGTCGCGGAACACCACCCCGGGCTCGGGGAAGTCGGGGACGTCGACGGCGAAGGTGGCGATCAGCTCGTCGATCGGCAGCTCACCGGCGGCCACGTCCGCGGCGGTGCCGCTCATCGGCGCTTCCTCCCGGCCGGTCGCTGCGGACGCTGCCCCGGCCGGGGGGTGGTCGTCCCACCCCGGCCGCCGGGCTGCACCGAGCTCGGCGACTCCACCTGCACGTCGGCGTCGGGCCGCTCCGGGAGCACCTCGGGTCGCTCGGCGACCGCCACCGACGCCCCGCGGGCCGCACCGCGCGCCCGGCGGGCGCTGGCCACCGGACCGACGGCGGTGCCGGTAGCAGCCGCCCGCGCCTCGGCGGCGCGCCGGGCGTGCACCCGCTTGCGCAGCGCCTGCATCCCCGGCTCCCGCTCCTTGAGCTCGGCCAGCACCGGGGTGGCCAGGAAGATCGAGCTGTAGGTGCCCACGGCCAGACCGACGAAGAGCACCAGGGCGAGGTCCTTGAGCGTGCCGGCCCCCAGCAGCCCGGCGCCGACGAACAGCAGCCCGGCGACCGGCAGCAGCGCGATCACCGAGGTGTTGATCGACCGCATCAACGTCTGGTTCACGGCCAGGTTCGCGGCCTCCCCGTAGGTCGAGCGGGCGCTCTTGGTGAGGTCCTTGGTGTTCTCGTCGACCTTGTCGAAGACCACCACGGTGTCGTAGAGGGAGAAGCCCAGGATGGTCAGCAGCCCGATGACCGTCGAGGGGGTGACCTCGAAGCCGATCAGCGCGTAGACCCCGGCGGTGACCACGATGTCGTGCAGCAGCGCGACCATGGCGGCCGCGGCCATCTTCGGCTGGAAGCGGAGGGCGAGGAACACCATCACCGCGGCCAGGAAGACCACCAGCGCGAGCAGCGCCTTGTTGGTGACGTCGCCACCCCAGTCGGCGCTCACCGCCTGCGGGCTGACGTCCTCGACGGGAACCCCGGCGGCGTCGGCGACCGCGGCCACGACGGCGTCCTCGGCGTCCGGGGTCAGCGCCTCGGTGCGCAGCAGCACGGAGTTGCCGCCGACCACCTGCGCGCTGGACACCTGCGCACCGGCGTCCTCGGCGGCCTCGCGGATCTCGGCCAGCTGCGAGCTGCTGGCCGGCACGCGGACGCTGTTGCCACCGGCGAACTCGATGCCGAAGTTGAAGCCGCGGAACACCATCAGCAGCACGCAGACGACCACCACCACGGCGGTCACCCGGAACCAGCGACGGCGGTTGTTGACCACGTCCAGCCCGGCCTCGCCGTTGTACAGCCGGTGCGCCAGCGATCCGCGGGCCGGCGCACGTCGCGCGGCGGGGGCCGGTGACCCGTCCTCGGTGGGCAGGCCGGCGTCGGCCAGGGCCCGGTCACCGGTGCTGTCGCCCGCCGCGGCGTCCAGGACGGCGTTCTCGTCGACCGTCTCGTCGGCGTCGGTGCCCAGCGGCACGTCGACCCCGTCGGCGGTGCCGCTGCTCTCGCGGGGGGTCATCGGTTGCTCCCGTTCGTGCTGCTGCCGACCAGCTCCCGGTCGGGGCGGGCGGGCTGGGCCGGGCGCCGGCTGTGGTCGACCTGGCCGAGACCGGACAAGCGGTTGGTCCCGAAGCTCTTCACCCGGCTCAGCACCGCCATCAGCGGGTGGGTGAAGAGGAAGACGACGAGCAGGTCGAGCACCGTGGACAGGCCGAGGGTGAACGCGAAGCCCTTCACGTCACCGATCGCCAGCCAGTAGAGGATCGCGGCAGCCAGGAAGCTGACCGCGTCGGCGGACAGGATCGTGCGCCGGGCCCGGACCCAGGCTCGCGGGGTGGCGCTGCGCAGGCTGCGGCCCTCACGCACCTCGTCCTTGAGCCGTTCGAAGTAGACGACGAAGGAGTCCGCGGTGATGCCGATCGAGACGATGAACCCGGCGATCCCGGCGAGGCTGAGCGCGAAGCCGATCTGCCGGCCGAGCAGCACCAGGCTGGCGTAGACCACGACCGCGGACAGCAGCAGGCTGGCGATCATCACCAGACCGAGCAGCCGGTAGTAGATCAGCGCGTAGAGGAACACCAGCGCGACGCCGATGGCACCGGCGATCAGCCCGGCCTGCAGCTGCTCGCTGCCCAGCTCGGTGGAGATCGACTGCGCGGTGGCCTGGGTGAAGGTCAGCGGCAGTGCGCCGTACTTCAGCTGGTTGGCCAGGTCGGTGGCGGTCGTCTGGGTGAAGCTGCCGCTGATCTCGGTCTGGCCGCCGTTGATCGCGCTGTTGATGCTGGGCGCGGAGACGACCCGCCCGTCCAGCGTGATGCCGACCGAGTTGCCGACGTTGGCGGCGGTGTAGGTCGCCCACGCCTCGGTGCCGGAGCTGTTCAGGTCCAGGGTGACGATCCACTCGCCGGTGGTGGACCGGGTGCCGGCCGCTGCGTCGGTGACGTCGGTGCCCTCCAGGACCGCCGGCCCCAGCAGGTACTTGGCGCTGCCGTCGTCGGAGCAGGCCGCGATGTAGTCATCGGCCCGGTCGACCTGGGTGGTGGTCGTGTCGCAGGTGAGCGTGGCGTACTCCGCGGTGGCCTCCTCCACGGTGACCGCCGGGGCGTCGGGGTCGACGGTGTCGGTGGCCGCACCGGAGGTGGTCGCCGCCGCGCTGTCGGTCGGGCTCGCCGCCGCGCTGTCGGTCGGGCTCGCCGCCGCGCTGTCGGTCGGGGTGGCCGCCGCGCTGTCGGTGGCGGCGCCGGAGGTCGGTGCCGCGGAGTCCGTGGCCGCACCGGAGGTCGGCGCAGCGGAGTCGCTGGTCGCCGGGGTCGCGGCCTCGGGCCCGCCCAGCACCGGGCGGAAGCGGAGCTGCGCGGTGGCGCCCAGCTCGCGGGCCTTCTCCCCGTTGTCGCCGGGGACGGAGATGACGATGTTCGTGCTGCCCTCGGTGACCACCTCGGCCTCGGCGACACCGAGCCCGTTGACCCGCTGCTCGATGATCTGGCGGGCCAGCTCGAGGTCCTCGGGGTCGGGCGCCTGGCCGTCGGGGGTGCGCGCGGTGAGGGTGACCGTCGTCCCGCCCTGCAGGTCCAGGCCGAGCTGCGGGGTGCGGGAGTCGCCGGTGAAGAAGATCAGCGCGTACATCCCGGCGATGATCAGGGCGAACACGGCGAAGTAGCGCCGGGCGGGGAACTGACGGGCGGCCATCGGTGGGGGCCGGCTCAGCGAGCGGGGTCGGTGGGGTCGCCGTCGCCGTCGGCGAAGCCGGTCGCCCCCGAGGGCGTGCCCGGGACGTCAGCGGCCGGGGTACGGATCTCCAGGATCGCCGGGCGGGCGACGGTCATCACCACACCGGGCGCGATCTGCAGGTCGATGGTGCCCTCGCCCAGGCCGGCGACCGTGCCGTGGATGCCGCTGGTCAGCATCACCGGCGTGCCGATGGTGAGCGACTCCTGCAGAGCCTGGGCCTTGGCCGCCATCTTCTTGCGCTGCCGGTTGGGCAGCACGAACAGCATGAAGGCGAAGAGCACGAGGATGATCAGGAACGGCAAGGATTCCACGACTGGTGAGCCTCTCTTCCGCGGCGAGCGCGCGCGGTGGGTGCGGCCCGGGGAGGGCCGCTCGGGTACGTCGGGCTCCGGCGCTCCCTGCAGGCGGGGGCCGGGACGCGGCAGCCCGGACGTCCCGGGTTGCGCGCCAGCGCCGTGGAGTCTAGGCGTCGAACAGCGTCTGTGACGAAGCCCCGTCCGACGGCGGGTCGGCTGTGCCCCCGCTGAGGGCGAGCCCGCCGCGCGGCACCGGATGGCCGAGGTGCCGGAACGCGGCCTCGGTGGCCACCCGCCCCCGGGGGGTGCGGGCCAGCAGACCGGCGCGCACCAGGAAGGGCTCGCAGACCTCCTCGACGGTGTGCGGCTCCTCCCCCACGGCGACGGCGAGGGTGGCCACGCCGACCGGTCCGCCGCCGAACCGGGCGACCAGCGCCTCCAGCACCGAACGGTCCAGCCGGTCCAGCCCGAGGTCGTCGACGTCGTAGAGGGCCAGCGCCGCCCGGGCCACCTCCAGGGTCACCCGGCCGTCGGCCCGCACCTCGGCGTAGTCGCGCACCCGGCGCAGCAGCCGGTTGGCGATCCGCGGGGTGCCCCGGGAGCGACCGGCGATCTCCGCGGACCCGTCGGCGGTCAGCTCGACCCCGAGCAGATCGGCGCTGCGGGCCAGCACTCGCTCCAGGTCGGCGGTCTCGTAGAACTCCATCTGGCCCACGAAGCCGAACCGGTCACGCAGCGGCCCGGTGAGCAGCCCCGCCCGGGTGGTGGCCCCGACCAGGGTGAACGGGTTGATCTCCAGCGGGATCGCGGTGGCGCCGGGGCCCTTGCCGACGACGACGTCGACCCGGAAGTCCTCCATCGCCATGTACAGCAGTTCCTCGGCCGGCCGGGCGATCCGGTGGATCTCGTCGATGAACAGCACGTCGCCGGGCGCCAGGTTGGACAGCATCGCCGCGAGGTCGCCGGAACGCTCGATCGCCGGACCGCTGGTGATCTTCACCGCCGTGCCGAGCTCCGAGCCGATGATCAGCGCCAGACTGGTCTTGCCCAGCCCGGGAGGACCCGACAGCAGCACGTGGTCCGGTGGCCGGCCGCGACGCTTGGCGCCCTCCAGCACCAGGTCCAGCTGGCGGGCGACCTTCGGCTGACCGATGAAGTCGGCCAGCGAGTGCGGCCGCAGCGCCGACTCGACCACCCGCTCCTCGTCCCCGGCCCGCGGGTCGACCGCGTCGTCGGGAACCCGGCCGGGGCCGGCGTCCGCTGCGGGCAGGCCGCGGTCGAAGGGCCCGCTCATGCCCGGCCCAGCAGGCGCAGTGCCTGGCGCAGCAGCACGGCGATCTCCACGCCGCCGGTCTCGGCGACCTGCTCGTCGGCGACCGGGGCGAGCTGCCCGAGCGCCCCCTCGGCCTCCTTGGCCGTCCAGCCCAGGCTCATCAGGGCCGAGGTGAGCTGGTCACGCCAGGGGGCGACCGGCGTGATCGGCGACAGCCCCGGCGCGGCCGGACCGTCCAGCGAGATGTCGCTGCTGGTGGTGCCCAGCCGGTCGCGGAGCTCCAGCACCAGCCGCTCGGCGCCCTTCTTGCCGATGCCCGGCACCTGCATGAGCGCCTTGAGGTCGCCGGTCGCCACCGCGCGGCGGACCTCCCGGGGCGGGTGGATCGCCAGCACGGCCTGGGCCAGCCGGGGGCCCACCCCGTTGGCGGTCTGCAGCAGCTCGAACAGCTGCCGCTCGTCGTCGTCGGCGAAGCCGTAGAGGGTCAACGAGTCCTCGCGCACCACCAGGCTGGTGGCCAGCCGGGCCGCCTCGCCCACCGTGAGCCGGGCGATCGTGCCCGGTGTGCACTGCACGGACAGCCCGATCCCGCCGACCTCGACCACGGCGCCGTCCGGGGAGACCGCGGCCACCCGACCGTGCACGCTGGCGATCACCGGGAGATCCCGGTCCACCGCGGCAGCGTCGCGCTGCGCACCGGGGCGCCGATCCCGCCGGCCAGCGCGGCCACCCGCAGCCGGTCCTGCGCCGGCCCGCGCCACACGTGGCAGACCGCCAGCGCCAGCGCGTCGGCGGCGTCCGCCGGCTTCGGCGCGGTGGCCAGGCCCAGCACCCGGGTGACCATCAGCGTCACCTGGTCCTTGTCGGCCCGGCCGTTGCCGGAGATCGCTGCCTTCACCTCGCTGGGCGTGTGCCAGGCCACCGGGACGTCGGCCTGCGCGGCGGCCAGCGCCGCGACCCCGGCAGCCTGCGCGGTGCCGGTCGCCGTCCCCTTGTTGCTCTGGTGGAAGACGCGCTCGATCGCCATCGCGGCGGGGCGGTGCTCACGCAGCAGCGCGGTCACGGCGGTGTGCACCTCCAGCAGTCGCAGTTCCAGGTCCAGGTCGGGGGACGTGCGGACCACGCCGACCCCCAGGGCCGTCGGGCGCGCGCCCGGGCGGCCCTCGACGACGCCCCAGCCGCACCGGGTCAAGCCCGGGTCGATGCCCAGCACCCGCATGACCGTCCTCCCCCGCCTCGCACGAACACCTGTTCGAGGGAACGCTAGCCGGGAGACGTCGGTGGCCCGGGTGCGACTCGCCGGGCCGGCCCTCGGCCGACGCCGATGGCGATCACCGGTGTGGCCGGCCGCAGCCCCGGAGCGGGCGGGCCGCTCCGGGCCAGCGCGACCAGCACCAGCAGGACGGCGAGCGGCAGGACGCCGGCGCAGCGCCCACGCCCCGCTCAGGCGTCGATGCTCTCCATGACCTCGTCGGAGACGTCGTAGTTGGCGTAGACGTTCTGCACGTCGTCGCAGTCCTCGAGCGCGTCGATCAGCCGGAAGACCTTGCCGGCGCTGTCGGAGTCCAGCTCCACCTGCACGCTGGGCACGAACCCCGCCTCGGCCGAGTCGTAGTCGATGCCGGCGTCCTGCAGCGCGGTTCGGACGGCGACCAGCTGCCCGGGCTCGCAGACCACCTCGAGGGTGTCCCCGAGGTCGCGGACCTCCTCCGCGCCGGCGTCCAGCACGGCCATCAGCACGTCGTCCTCGGTGGTGCCGGCCGAGGGCACCACGACGACGCCCTTGCGGGAGAACAGGTAGGCCACCGAGCCCGGGTCGGCCATGTTGCCGCCGTTGCGGGTCATCGCGGTGCGCACCTCCATCGCCGACCGGTTCTTGTTGTCGGTGAGGCACTCGATGAGGACGGCGACACCCGCGGCCGCGTAGCCCTCGTAGGTGATGTTCTGCCAGTCGACGCCACCGGCCTCCAGGCCCGCGCCGCGCTTGACCGCCCGGTCGATGTTGTCATTGGGCACCGAGGACTTCTTGGCCCGCTGGACGGCGTCGAAGAGCGTGGGGTTGCCGCTGATGTCTCCGCCACCGGTGCGGGCGGCGACCTCGATGTTCTTGATCAGCTTGGCGAAGAGCTTGCCGCGCTTGGCGTCGATCCCGGCCTTCTTGTGCTTGGTCGTCGCCCACTTGGAATGGCCGCTCACGGTTCCTCCTCGCCGGCGCCTGCGTCGGCGCCCTCGGTACGTGCACCCTCGGCTCGGGCAGCGCGGACCAGCTCCACGAACAGAGCGTGCACCCGCGGATCGCCGGTCAGCTCAGGATGGAAGCTGGTGGCCACCAGCCGGCCCTGACGGACGGCGACGATCTTACCGTCGGCCGGGCCGCCCTCGACCCGGCCGAGCACCTCGGCGTCCGGACCGACCTCCTCGACCCACGGGGCGCGGATGAAGACCGCGTGCACCGGCCCGCCGGCGACCCCGCGGACCTCCACCTCGGTCTCGAAGGAGTCGACCTGCCGGCCGAAGGCGTTGCGCCGCACGGTGACGTCCAGGCCGCCGATCGTGCCCTGGGCCGGGGCGCCGTCGAGCACCCGGTCGGCGAGCATGATCAGCCCGGCGCAGGACCCGTAGGCGGGCAGCCCGTCGCGGACCGCCGCCCGCAACGGCTCCAGCATCCCGAACCGGGCGGCCAGGGTGGCGATCGTGGTCGACTCCCCGCCCGGGACCACGAGACCGTCGACCTCGGCGAGCTCTGCGGGACGGCGCACGACCCGCGCCTCCGCGCCCGCGGCCCGCAGCGCGGCGAGGTGCTCGCGGACGTCGCCCTGCAGCGCGAGCACCCCGACGACCGGGGTGCTCACCAACCGCGGGTGGCGTACCGCTCGGACTCCGGCAGCGTGGCCACGTTGAGGCCCACCATCGGCTCGCCCAGCCCGCGGGAGACCTTGGCGATCACGTCGGCGTCGTCGAAGAAGGTGGTGGCCTGCACGATCGCGGCCGCCCGCTGGGCCGGGTCGCCGGACTTGAAGATGCCCGAGCCGACGAAGACGCCCTGCGCGCCCAGCTGCATCATCATCGCCGCGTCGGCCGGGGTGGCGATGCCGCCGGCGGTGAACAGCACGACGGGCAGCGCACCGAGCCGGGCGACCTCGGCGACCAGGTCGTGCGGCGCCCGCAGCTTCTTGGCCGCGACGAACAGCTCGGTCTCGTCCAGCGTGCCCAGCGCCTTGATCCCGGCCCGGATGGCCCGCATGTGCCGGGTGGCCTCCACGACGTTGCCGGTGCCGGCCTCGCCCTTGGAGCGGATCATCGCCGCGCCCTCGGAGATCCGGCGCAGCGCCTCGCCCAGGTCGGTGGCCCCGCAGACGAACGGCACGGTGAAGCCGCTCTTCACGATGTGGTGGGCCTCGTCGGCCGGGGTGAGCACCTCGGACTCGTCGATGTAGTCGACCCCGAGGGCCTGCAGCACCTGGGCCTCGACGAAGTGGCCGATCCGGGCCTTGGCCATCACCGGGATGGAGACCGCGTCGATGATCCCGGCGACCATGTCCGGGTCGCTCATCCGGGCGATGCCGCCCTGCGCCCGGATGTCGGCGGGCACCCGCTCCAGCGCCATGACCGCGACCGCGCCGGCGTCCTCGGCGATCTTCGCCTGCTCGGGCGTGACGACGTCCATGATGACGCCGCCCTTGAGCTGCTCGGCCATGCCGCGCTTGACCCGGTCGGTACCGGTACCGACCGGGGTGCTGCTGTCGTCCAGGGACACGGTGCTGCCTTCGCTAGATGGGCGGTGCAACCAGCTTACGACCGGGCGGCCGGCGGTCTCCCGGCTCCGTGGGCGGGGCCGGTCAGCACGGCGTCCAGCCCGTCGTCGATGTCGAAGTACCGCGGCAGCGGCCGGCGGGCGTGCAACCGGAGGAGCCGCGGCAGCCGCCGGCGGCGCAGCGCCCGGGTGTCCCGGACGGCGTCGTTGTAGAACCGGCGGGCCAGCGCGACCCGCGTCCCGGCGTCGATCAGCTCAGGGGTGTGCGCGGACCCGGGCACCCGGCGCAGCAGCCGGCCGAGCTGGTTCTCCGCCGCCTCCCGGTCCCCCGCGGTCGGCGCCCGGGCCCCGGCCGCGGCCGCGGCGAGCGAGGCGGCGAGCTCGGACCCCAGCTGTCCGGCGTGCTCGCGGGCCAGCACGCCGGACAGCTCCGCGCGGCGCAGCAGGCCGGCGTCCAGCACCTCCCGTGCCCGGCGCACCCGCCCGGCGAGCCGGCGCAGCCGGGTCAGGGTGAAGGCGGTCCAGGCCAGCAGGACCAGGAGCAGCACCCCGGCGAGGAGCAGCAGCCAGGCACCGGTGGTCACGGGGGTCCAGGCTAGCGACGTACCCGCCGCCGGAACGGTCCCGGCGCTCCCGGCTCGGCGCCCTCGGGTCCGGGCGGGCCACCGAGCAGGGCGGCGTCGTCGGCGGCCGAGGCGGTGACGCCGATGCCGCCCGAGGGCGCGACGGTCTCGTAGACGGCCAGGATCCGTCGGGCCACGACCGACCAGTCGTAGTCGGCGACCGCCGCCCGGCCGGCGGTGGCCAGCCTGGCCCGCTCGTCGGGGTCGGCGAGCAGCTCCGCCAGCGCCGCGGCGAGCGCATCGGCGTCCCCGCGGCGGACCAGCCGGCCGGCTGCGCCGTCCCCGAGCACCCGGACGAAGGCGTCCAGGTCGCTGGCGACGACGGGCGCGCCGGCGGCCATCGCCTCGAGCAGGATCACCCCGAAGGACTCGCCCAGCAGGTTCGGGGCGCAGTAGACGTCGACCGAACGCAGGAACGCGGCCTTCTCCGGCTCGGCGAGCTCGCCCAGCAGGGTGACGTGCGGCGCCAGCTCCTCCCCCACCAGCTCGGCGAACTCCGCCGGGTCGCCGCGGCCGGCGACCAGCAGGTGGGCGTCGGGGTGGTCGCGCACGACGGTGCGCATCGCCGCCAGCAGCGTCGGCAGCCCCTTGCGCGGCTCGTCGTAGCGGCCGACGAAGCCGATCGTCGGCGCACCCCGTCCCCGCGCGTGGCCGGCCAGCGGCGGCCCCTCGGCGAAGGCGGCGACGTGCACCCCGTTGGGGATCACCACCGCATCGCCGCCGAGGTGCTCGACCTGGACCCGGCGGGCGAAGTCCGAGACGGCGATCCGGCCGCTGATCCGCTCCAGCCAGGGCCGCACCCACGGACCCCACACGGCCAGCCACTTCGAGCGGACGGTCGCGGCGTGGAAGGTGGCCACGATCGGGCCGGTGGCGATCATGCAGACCAGCAGCGACACCGACGGCGGCGCCGGCTCGTGCACGTGCACCAGGTCGAAAGCACCCTCGCGCAGCCAGCGGCGCACCCGGGCCGCGGACACCAGACCGAACTGGAAGCTGGCCCGCGAGCCGTTGTACGGGACCGGCACGGCGCGTCCGGCCCAGGTGACCCCCTCGGCGGGCAGGCTCTCCTCGCGCTCGGCCGGGGCGAGCACCTGGACGTGGTGGCCCAGCCCGCGCAGTGTCTCCGCGAGGTCGCGCACGTGGTACTGCACCCCGCCGGGCACGTCCCACTGGTAGGGGCAGACCAGGCCGATCCGCATCAGCGCGCCGCCGGCGGGACGCCGCCCGGCCCGACCCCGTCCGGCCCGACCCCGTCCGGTCCACCCCCCGCCGGTCCACCCCCGCCCGGTCCGACCCCGGGCCAGATCCGGCCGAGCACGTGCCAGTCCTCGGGCTGCTCGGCGATGGTCTCGGCGAACGCGTCGGCCACCTGCTGCATCGCCGCGGTGACCCGCTCGCGCAGCCGGCCGGGGCCGTCCACGGGCACCGGGGGGTGGACGACGAAGCGCCAGCCCGAGCCGTCGAACTGGCACACCGCCGGCAGCAGCACCGCACCGCTCTGCGCGGCCAGCAGGGCCGGACCACCGGGCATGGTGGTCGGCCGGCCGAAGAACGTCACCGGGATGCCGGCGCCGGACAGGTCCCGGTCGACCAGCAGGCAGGTCGTGCCGCCGTCGGCGAGCCACTCCCGCAGGACGGCGGAGCTGGGCCGCGGGCCACCGGTCAGCGGCACCACCCGCATGCCCAGCCGCTCCCGGAACTCCAGGAACCGCCGGTACAGCGACTCGGGTTCCAGCCGTTCGGCGACGGTGAGGAAGGGCCCGTCCAGCCAGTCGACCAGCCAGACCCCGGCGGCGTCCCAGTTGCCGCTGTGCGGCAGCGCGATGACCACGCCGCGCCCCTGCGCCCGGGCGGTCTCCAGGTGCTCCCGGCCGGGCATGCGGGAGTTCGCCACGATCCGCTCCCGGCTCAGCGTGGGCAGCCGGAAGACCTCCTGCCAGTACCGGGCGTAGGACTGCATGCCGCGGCGGGTCAGCTCGTCCAGGCCGGCGTCGTCCAGCCGGCCGCCGGTGACCACGTCGAGGTTGGCGCGCAGCTGACGTGCGCCGCGCACCCCCCGGCGCACCGCCAGCGCCCCACCGGCGGCGAAGGCGCGCGCGGCCACCGCCTCGGGCAGCAGCCGGATGGCCCGCCAGCCCGCCGCGTAACCCGCGTCGGCGAGCCGGGCGCCCAGCTCGGGCCCGCGGATCACGGTGCGGGCGGGCCGGCCGGCTCGTCGGCGCCCTGGCCGGCCGGGGTCGGCAGCCGCAGACCCCGGGAGCCGCGCCAGACCGCGGCGAACCGCTGGGCGACGGTGATCGCACTGCCCACCAGCAGCACCCACAGCGCCACGTGCACCGCGTACGGGATGCCCAGCCCGGTGAAGCCGGTGCCGACCAGGACCAGGATCAGCCGCTCGGTGCGCTCGACGATGCCGACGTCGGCGGACAGCCCGACCCCCTCGGCACGGGCCTTGACGTAGGAGGTGAGGATGCCCAGGACCAGGCAGAGCAGGGCGAGCAGCACCAGCAGCCGGTTGTCCCCCGCGCCGGCGTACCACCACACCAGGCCGCCGAAGATGGCCGCGTCGGCCGCCCGGTCGCCGGTGGAGTCCAGCACCGCGCCGAACACCGAGCCGCCGCCGCGGGCCCGGGCCAGCGCGCCGTCCAGCATGTCGAGCAGCACGAAGACGGTCACCGCGAAGGCACCCCAGAAGAGGTGGCCGGTGCCGATCCCGAACGCGGCCGACGCGACGGCGCCGAGGGTGCCGGTGAGGGTGACCGCGTCCGCGGTGACCCCGGCCCGGACCAGGCCGCGGACGACGGGCGCCCAGAAGCGGCCGACGGCGGGGCGGAGGTTGACGCCGAGCACCTCAGACCGCCCTGTCGGTGGCCGGCCACTGCGCGGCCAGCAGCGCGCGGGTCTCACCGAGCACCTGCGGCAGCACCCGGGTCAACCCGACCACCGGCATGAAGTTGGTGTCCCCGCCCCAGCGCGGCACGGCGTGCTGGTGCAGGTGGTCGGCGATGCCGGCACCGGCGACGGAGCCCTGGTTCATGCCGATGTTGAACCCGTGCGCGCCGCTGACCGCCCGCACCACCCGCATCGCCGTCTGGGTGAAGGCGCCCAGCTCGGCCACCTCGGCCCCGGTGAGGTCGGTGTAGTCGGGCACGTGCCGGTAGGGCACCACCATCAGGTGCCCGGCGTTGTAGGGGTACAGGTTCAGCACGGCGAAGACGGTCTCGCCGCGGGCCACGATCAGCCCGTCCTCGTCGGTCATCGCCGGGATGAGGCAGAACGGGCAGTCGTGGTCGCCGGTCGGCTTGTTCTCCCCGCGGATGTAGGCCATCCGGTACGGCGTCCAGAGGTGCTCGAACACCGCGGAGGGCCCGCCGTCGTCGTTGACGACCGGGATCCGCAGCTCCTCGGGGTGCTCGGTCACAGGGTCGCAGCGCTGGGGTCGACGGCGCTGGGGTCCGCGGCGCTGGGGTCCGCGGCGCTGGGGTCGACGTTGTGCCGCGCGGCGACCCAGTCGACGATCCGGGCCACGGCGTCGGCGACCGGCACCCCGTTGCGCTGGGAGCCGTCCCGGTAGCGGAAGGAGACCGCGCCGGCCTCGGCGTCGGTGGCCCCCGCGATCAGCGCGAAGGGCACCTTCTGCTTGCTGGCGGTGCGGATCTTCTTCTGCATCCGGTCGTCGGAGTCGTCGATCTCCACCCGGATGCCCTTCGCCCGCAGCTGCAGCGCGACGTCGGTCAGGTAGGGCACCTGCTCGT
>Ga0210040_10006046_pt1 | contig 15210 bp, 10 predicted proteins | sample CryGeyCG12114_NA_FD_185462 | JGI IMG/M metagenome (GOLD analysis project Ga0210040, IMG submission 185462) | Groundwater microbial communities from aquifer - Crystal Geyser CG19_WC_8/21/14_NA (SPAdes) (version 2) | ecosystem: Environmental > Aquatic > Deep subsurface > Groundwater | place: USA... | reverse complement strand
GAACCTCCGTCTCTCCGGCGGGACGTCGCTCGCCGCCGCGATCCTCGGCTCGCTCAGCGCGATCACCGGGCGCACGGTCGCGGTCGGCCCGAACGGCTCCCTGCCCGACCTCGGTTACTGGGGCTCGGCCACCATCGTGCTGTTCTCCGACGGGGGCAGCTCGATCGGGAGCCAGGACGCCGTGACGGCGGCCGCCACCCTCGCCCAGAACGCCGGCGTGCACATCGAGACCGTGGGCGTCGGCACCGCGGCGGGCGCCAACGTCGCGGTGGACGGCTTCTCGCTGCACACGGGCCTGGACGCCGACGCGCTGACCGCCGTCGCGAAGACCACCGGTGGCGGCTACCACCCCGCCTCCGACGCCGCCCAGCTCGACGACGTTGCCACGACCATCGACCTGCGGCTGACGGTCGCCAAGCAGGACGTCCCCCTGGCGGGCGGCGTCACGGCCGTGGCGCTCGCGCTCCTCGTGGCGGGCGTGGTCCTCACCGCGCTCCGGACCGGCCGGTTGGTATGACCTTCACCTGGCCGTGGGCGCTGCTGTCGCTGCTGGCGATCCCGCTCCTGCTCGCGCTCACCTGGCTGCTCCGCCGCCGCCGTCGGCGCGCGGCCGTACGGGTCACCTCGATCGCCCTGGTGCGGGCCGCGCTGCCCCGCAGGACCCGCTGGGTCCGGCTGCTGCCGGGGCTGCTGCTCCTGCTCGGCCTCGCCTCGCTCGGCCTCGGCGCCGCGCGCCCGCAGGCGCGTGTGCCGGTGGCCTCCGACTCCACGACGATCATGCTGGCGATGGACGTCTCCGGGTCGATGTGCTCGACCGACGTCGACCCCAACCGGATCACGGTCGCGCAGCAGGCGGCGATCAGGTTCATCCAGGCGGAGGGCGGCGGCACCCGGATCGGCCTGGTCGCCTTCGCCGGGGTCGCCGGGGTCCAGGTGCCGCCGACCACCGACACCGACGCGCTGATCAAGGCGGTCAACGGGCTCTCGACGTCCCGCGGCACCGCGATCGGGTCGGCGATCCTGACGTCGGTGGACGGCATCGCCGCCGTCGACCCGAGCGTCGCGCCGAGCGGGGTCGACGCCGAGGCCGCCTCGCGGTCCGGCTTCGCCCCGGACGTGATCGTCGTGCTGACCGACGGCGCGAACACCCAGGGACCGGAGCCGGCGACCGCGGCCGAGGTCGCGGCGGTCCGGGGGCTGCGTGTCTTCACGATCGGCTTCGGCACCACCACCCCGACGCGGATGGCGTGCACCGGCCAGCAGGCCGGCGGCTGGGCCGGGGGCGGCGGTGGAGGTGGCTACGGCGGGGGTGGTTACGGCGGGGGCGGCGGCGGTGGACGGAGCCCGCTGGTCATCGACGAGGACGCGCTCGAGTCGGTCGCCCGGACGACCGGCGGCACGTACTACCGGGCCGAGAACGCCGACCAGCTGGCCGACGCCCTCGGCGACCTGCCCACCCACGTCACGGTGGTCCGCAGGAACGTCGACGTCGCGTCCTGGTTCGCCGGCGGGGGCGGTCTGCTCGTCGTGCTCGCGCTCGGGCTCTCCCTCTGGTGGAACCGGGTCCGTACGCCGAAGGCGTCCTGAGGTCTGACGCAGGCCCGTACGACCTGGACCCGCCGTCGGCCGAGGTGCAGTAGATTTGTCTGAGCGCCGTCCTCGGGGGATGGACGAAAGAAAGAACCCATGTTCTCCGAGATCTCCTGCCGCGCTGACAGCCGGCCCTCGTGACCGCCATCGCCGGTCCTGACCGGCTGACGCGCCTCCGGATCGACCTCCGCCTGCGGGTCCTGGTCCAGCTGGCCGCCTGGGTCGTGGTCGCGGGTGCCGTGGGGGTCTACCTGGGGGTGGGGACGCCCGAGAGCGGTCGCCGGCTCCTGATCGGCAACGGCGCCCTGCTCGTCGCCATGGTGTTCGGCGTCGTCTGCTGCGTCTCCGCCGCGAACCGTCCGCGACCCGGTCGACGGGCCTGGGTCCTCATGGCGGTGGCCCTGGGCCTGGGTGCGCTGGGTCAGGTGGTGTTCATGGCCGCGGTCGTCCGCGGCGCCCCGCCCCGGCCGTCCGTGCTCAGCGACACCATCAGCTACCTCGGCTACTCCGTCCCGCTCCTCGTCGCGCTGCTGCTGTTCCCCCGCCCGCCCGAGCGGCTCATCTCCCGGTTCCGCGGCCTGATCGACGCCGTCGTCATCGCCCTCGGCGTCCTGCTGGTCAGCGAGGGCACGGTGCTCGGGGTCCTGCGCCGGGCGATGGACCTCTCGTCCGCCGCCGGTCTCGCCACGCTCGCCTACCCGGTCGCCGACGTCGCGATCTGCGCCGTGGTCCTGACCCTCGGCATGCGTCAGGCTCCTCGCGACCGCCTCGTCTGGCTGTGGATGGGTGCCGGGCTGCTCAGCTTCGCGATCACGGACAGCGCGTACGTCCGGCTGCTCGCGGACGGCGTCACCAACGCGACGGGCACCCCGCTCGTGCTCGGGTGGGTCGCGGCGCCGGTGCTCATCGGGCTCGCGTCCCAGACCGCGGGCCAGCCGGAGGGACGTCGGCACCGGGACCTCGACCTGCTCTCCCGGCTCCTGCCGTACGCACCCGTGCTCGGGGCTGCTGTCGTGCTGGGGCTGCGTTCCGTCAAGGACGACTCCTTCCTGCTGCTGGGCGGCGTGCTCCTGCTGGTCACGGTCACCGTCCGGCAGGTGATGATCGTCTACGAGAACCTCAGCCTGACCCGCGACCTCGAGCAGAAGGTCGTCGAGCGGACCGCCGAGCTGGCGACGCTCGGGTCGATCGTCACGTCGTCGCGCGACGCGATCGTCGGCTGGGGCCTCGACGGCACCGTCGTCGCCTGGAACCCGGCCGCCGAGCAGCTCTTCGGCTTCCGCGCCGCGGACGTCATCGGCCGCACCTCGACCTTCCTGCCCGACGAGGCGCAGCGACGCATCGTCGAGCTGCTGCAGACTGCAGCCCGGCGCGAGCCGCTGCACAGCTACGAGATCGACTGGGCCCGACCCGACGGCTCGACCGTGCCGGTAGCCATCACCGCGTCACCGGTCCGCGGTCCCGACGCGTTGTCCGGCGTCTCCATCTCCGCGCAGGACATCACCGAGCGCCGGCGCGCCGCCGAGGTGCTCGAGCAGGCCCGGGAGGAGGCGCTGCAGTCCTCGCGGGTGAAGTCGGAGTTCCTGGCCACCATGAGCCACGAGATCCGGACCCCGATGAACGGGGTGATCGGTCTGGTGTCGCTGCTGGTCGACACCGATCTGGACCCGCAGCAGCGTGAGTACGCCGAGGGCGTCCACCACGCCGGTCAGGCGTTGCTCGACGTCATCAACGACATCCTCGACTTCTCCAAGCTGGAGGCCGGCAAGCTCGTCCTCGACGCCGCCGACCTCGACCTGCGCGTGCTCGCCGAGGAGGTCGCCGACCTGCTGGCGCCCGCCGCGTACGCGAAGGGTCTGGAGCTGCTGGTGGACGTCGACCCCTCGGCGGTGACCGCGGTCCGCGGCGACCACGTGCGCGTCCGGCAGGTCCTGCTCAACCTCGCGTCGAACGCGGTGAAGTTCACGGCCGAGGGCGAGGTCCAGATCAGGGTGACCAGCTCCGCGGTCCACGAGGGCCAGGTCGGTCTGCACGTCGAGGTGGTCGACACCGGGATCGGCATCGCCGAGGCCGACCAGCCGCGCGTCTTCGAGTCGTTCTCCCAGGCCGACGCCTCGACCACCCGGCGCTTCGGCGGCACGGGTCTCGGGCTCGCGATCTCCCGGCGGATCGCCCACGCGATGGGCGGCAGCATCGGCGTGCGCAGCGTCCCGGGGGTGGGCAGCACGTTCTGGTTCGACCTGCAGCTGCCCGCCGGAGAGCTGTCGGCGGAGGCCCCGTCGGAGCTGCCCGTGCTCGGGCTGCTGCCGGCCCGGCTGCGGGCGCTCGTGGTCGACGACAACGCCACGAACCGCACGATCATGACGGCCCAGCTCGGCTCGTGGGGGATCTCCGTCGACGTCGTGGACAGCGCCGTGCACGCGCTGGCCGCCCTGGCGACGGCCCAGAAGACACGTCGCCGCTACGACTTCGCGGTGCTCGACATGCTGATGCCCGACGTCGACGGGCTCGAGCTGGCCCGACGGGTGAGCGCCGACCCGGAGCTGGCCGGTGTGCCCATGATCATGCTCAGCTCGGCGCCCCGCGTGGCCCAGCCCGTGCTGGACAGGGTCGGCGTGGATCGCTGGCTCACCAAGCCCGTCCGGGCCGCCGCCCTGTACGACAGCATCGTCCGGCTGGTGGCCGACACCGACCGCTGCCCCCTGGAGATCGAGGACGAGCGGGCCCGGGCAGAGGCCGCTCGGCGCACCCTGGTCCGGGGTCGCGTGCTGGTCGTCGAGGACAACGAGCTCAACCAGCTCGTCGCCCGCGGCATGGTCGAGCGGCTCGGCTTCGAGACCGACGTCGCCGCCAACGGCGTCGAGGCTCTCGAGGCTCTCGCCTCCCGGGCCTACGACATCGTGCTGATGGACTGCCACATGCCCGTGATGGACGGCTTCGAGGCCACCGAGAGGATCCGCGAGACCGAGCGCGGACGGACCCGCACGCCGGTCGTGGCCCTCACGGCGAGCGCGCTCGCCGCCGACCGGGAACGCTGTCTTGCCGCCGGGATGGACGACTACCTCGCCAAGCCGATCGACCCCGACCTCCTGGCCGCCGTGCTGGAGCGCTGGTCGACGCCGGGTCAGGAGACCGACGGCGTCGTCGCCCGCAAGGGCGCCGAGCTGTCGGTCGTCCGGGACCCGCACCTCGACCCCGCCCAGATCGAGGGCCTGTCCGAGCTCCGTACGCCCGACGGCGGCAGCCTGCTGGCCACGTTCATCGCCTCCTTCACCCGCCGGGCCGACAATCGGCTCGAGACGATCAGGAGCTGCGCGGACCGGGCGGACGACGAGGCCCTGGCGATGGCGGCGCACGAGCTCCGGGGGTCTGCCGCCACCATCGGGGCGGTGCGGGTCGCGTCCCTGTGCGCCGAGCTGGAGCACGGGGGCGCCGAGCTGCTGAGCCGGCGGCCGGCGGTGCTGGACGACCTGGAGTCCGAGCTCGCGCTGGTGGTCCTGGAGCTCGACGTCATCGCGGGCCAGGCCGCATGAGCGCGGCTCCCGCGACAGGGCCCGGCGGGGCCGGGGAACGGCCTCCGGGCGTCGGGCTCGTGCCGCACCGGCTGCCGGTGCTGTCGGCGAGCGCGACGGCCCGTACCGCCCTCGCCGCCTTCCACCGGGCGCTCGTCGGGGTGGGTCTCGGCCACTACAACCTGGTGCGGCTCTCCAGCGTCATCCCGCCCCACACCGAGGTGGGCGTCGGGCGTCGTGGACAGGGACCCGCGCTGACCGGGGGGTGGCGCGGGCCGCGGCCCGAGGAGCTCGTCGACGGCCACCACGGCGACCGGGTCTACTGCGTCTACGCCGAGCACCGGGTCGACGTGCCCGGGACGGAGGCCTGGGCCGGGGTCGGCTGGACGCAGCGCGTCGACGGCCAGGGCGGCTACTTCGTGGAGCACCACGGCTCGAGCGCCGAGGCCGTGCGCGAGGACATCCGCGCCAGCCTCACCGACATGGTCGAGAACGAGGTCGCCGCGTTCGGGCCGGTCGAGTGCGTGGTCGAGGGCGTGGTCTGCGAGAGCACGCCCGTCTGCGCGCTCGTCGTCGTCCCGTACGCCGTCGTCGGCTGGTAGGGCCCCCGCCGCTCGGACCGGGAGCGGTGCGACCCGGCGCCGGTCAGCCGGCGGTCGGCTCCACGTCGTGGACCAGCCAGACGTTCGCCTCGACGTAGGTGCCCACCCCGTCCACGACGGTCAGCGGGGCCAGGGCGCCGGGCACCACGTACGCCCCCGGCCCCGGCAGCGGGTCCTCGACCCACGTGCGCCAGTCGTCGACCGACCCCGTGATCGTCATGGACGCGGGTGCGACGCCGAGCAGGCGGGCCCCGGCCCGCAGGTGGGTGCGCACCCACGGGTCGAACATCTCGCCCTCCGGCGTGCGCCAGGTCAGGTACTCGTCCAGGTCGACGAGGGGGTAGCGGTTCTTGAGGACCGGCCGCACGGGCGCGATCAGCGCGTGCCCCCCGGCCCGGCGGGTCGCCTGCCCGAGAGCGTCGATGAGGCGGACGGCGAGCCCGCGGCGGGACAGGTCGGAGGCCACGGTGATGGACAGGGCCGTCGCGGCGGTCGGCGACCCGCCGGCTCGTCCCAGCGCGGCCGCCCGGCTGACCGCGTCGTCCCACCCGGCGGGCAGCCCGGCGACCGACCCGTCCCAGTCGAGCGGGAGGGAGAAGGCGACCGCACGGACCCGGTCCTCGGTGTCGACGGCCAGCACCTGGTGCTCGGGGAAGGTCTGGACCAGGGCGTCGAGGTCCTCGTCGTGACCCGCCTGACCGGCCAGCATGAACATCGGCCACCGCGACGACAGCAGCGCCCCGATCTCGTCGGTCAGGTCCGGCCGCTCGGCGAGGGTCACCAGGCGCAGGTCGTCGGTCGGGGCCTGCCGCGGGTACGAGGCCTCGGCCGGTGCCCGGCCGGTGCGGTAGTCGGCCACGCTGTAGGTCTGCGTGTCCAACGACGAGACCGTGCTCCTCGGCCCGAAGAGCCAGCCGCTCCAGCGCCCGATCCCGTGCTCGTCGGTGAAGCCGGAGGTGTCGAAGCCGATGACCCCCCGCACCTCCTCCAGGTGGGTCTTGATCTCGGAGGCCATCAGCAGCAGCGCGTGGGAACGACGACGCTCGGGGTCGATGAAGATGTAACCGAGGTAGAACAGCGCCCCCCGCTCGGCGGCGTCGGGGAAGCGGGTCCAGAAGTAGGACGGGTTCACCCAGGGCACGGCCGTCAGGTCCCGGGTCAGGGTGGTGAGGCCGACGGGGACGTCCTCGTCGTCTCGGACGACCACCTTGAGGATGCGGGGGTCGGCCATCTCGCCGTCGAACTCCGCCCGGGTGAGGACGTGCCGTGCGGCGGCCCGGGTCACCAGGGGGGCGAAGGCTCGCAGGTAGAGCGGGTGCAGGACCTCGAGGTCCGCCCCAGCCACGACGGGCTCCACGCGGACCTGCACGCGACGAACTGTAAGCGCTTGCGCCGTTGCTCCCGGGATCGCCTCCCGGGAGCCGACGAGTGACCCACACCTGCGCCACGGCAGGACGTGCGTGCCCGGGGGTCGGGTGGACGGGAACCTCGTCGTGCCCGACGGACTAGGGCTGTCCACGTACCTTGGCGCGGTGAGGCGCTGGCTCGTGGTGGTGCTCGTCGCCGTGCTCCTGGTGGGTGTCCCCGTCGCGGTGCGGCACCGTCCCGGCGGCGGACCCACGACCGCTCCGAGCGCCGCGCTGCTGGCCCGGATCCAGGCCTCGGCGACGGTCGGCTGGTCCGGCCGGGCGGAGAGCAGAGGCTCGCTCTCGCTGCCGAGCAGCGACTCCTTCGCCACCCTGGGTGAGCTGCTGGGCGGCCAGGTCGAGCTCCGGGCCTGGTGGCGCAGCGCGCGCAGCTGGCGCGTCGACCGGATCCGCAGCACGGGGGAGACCGACACGTTCCGCGACGGCGGCGGCCAGGTCCGCTGGATCTTCGAGTCGGAGCGCGCCACGTTCTCCCCGGTGTCGACGATCCGGCTGCCCGACGCGGTCGACGTGCTGCCGGCGACGCTCGGGCGCGACCTCCTCCAGGGCGCGCGCGTCGACGAGCTCTCGGCCCTGGCCGGTCGGCGGGTGGCCGGCGTGGACGCCGTCGGGCTCACGCTGCGGCCCGCCGAGGCCGCGACCACGGTCGACCACGTCGACCTGTGGTTCGAGCCCACCACCGGGCTCCCGCTCCGGGTCGACCTGTACGGCAGGGGCGCGGCCCAGCCGGTCCTCACCACCGCCTTCACCGACCTGACCCTGCAGGCCCCCGACCCCGCCGCCGTACGGTTCTCCGCCCCCGCGGACGTCACCCTCGCCTACGAGGAGTCCACCGACGTGGCGGCCGCCGCCAACGCGCTCGAACAGCTCGACCTGCCCGCGACCGTGGCCGGGCTGAGCACCCGCGACGGCCAGGACCCGGGCGCGGTCGGGGTCTACGGCCGCGGCCCGACGACCATGATCGTCTTCCCGTTGCGCGGCTCGGTCGCGCGACCGCTGCGCGACCAGCTCAGCCGCAACGGCGCGGCCACCGAGACGGCGGCCGGCACGCTGGCTCCCGTCGGCCCGATCACCGTGCTGCTCACCCGGGTCCCCGGGCGCGGCGGCGGGTTCCTGCTGGCCGGGACCGTGACCCCCGAGACGTTGACCGCTGCCGCCGCGCAGCTCCAGGAGGGCGCATGAGCGAGCAGCCGGTGATCCGGACCCGGGCGCTGACGAAGCGCTACGGCGAGCTCCGGGCCGTCGACGCGGTCGACCTCGAGGTCGGTGAGGGCGACGTCTACGGGTTCCTCGGCGCGAACGGGTCGGGCAAGACCACGACCGTGCGGATGCTGCTGGGCCTCGTGCTGCCGACCTCCGGCGAGGCCGAGGTGCTCGGCGAGCCGATGCCCGCGGCGCGGGCGACGGTGCTGCCGCAGGTGGGCGCCCTGGTCGAGGGACCGGGGGCGTACGACCACCTGTCCGGCCGGCTCAACCTGTCCCTGCTCGACGCCGCCGGACCGGACGCGCTGCCCCGGGCGCAGCGCCGGAGCCGCATCGACGAGGTGCTGGAGCAGGTCGGGCTCGACCCGGGCGACCGGCGGCCGGTGCGGGCGTACTCGCTGGGCATGCGCCAGCGGCTCGGGCTGGGGTCGGCGCTGATGCGTCGGCCGCGGCTGCTCGTGCTGGACGAGCCGACGAACGGCCTGGACCCGCAGGGCATCAGCGAGATCCGGACGCTGCTGCTGGCGCTGAACGCCGCCGGCACCACGATCTTCCTGTCCAGCCACCTGCTCGCCGAGATCGAGCAGATGTGCACCACGGTCGGCGTCCTGGACCGCGGCCGGCTGGTCCTGCAGGAACGGCTCGACACCCTGCTGCGCCCGACCGGGCTGGTCGAGGTGCACAGCCCCGACGCCCGTCGCGCAGCGGTGCTGCTCGGCGACGCGGTCGTCGAGGTCGCCGGCGAGCGGCTGCTCGTGCGCGCGGACGACGCCGCCGGGCTCAACCGGCACCTGGTGGGCGCGGGGGTCCGCGTCGCCCGGCTCGGCCCGTACGAGCGTGACCTCGAGCAGGTGGTGCTCGAGGCGAGCCACACCGTGCCACCGGTACCGAGCAGCCGGGTCGAGGTGCTGACGTGATCCGGGTCGAGCTGGTCAAGCTGGTGCTGCGCCCCCGGACCTGGGTGATCCTCGGCATGCTCGTCGCCCTGCCGACGCTGGTCGCGATCCTGCTGGCCGTCACCGACATCGCGCCCGCCCCGGGCGAGGGACCGCCGTTCCTGTCGGCCGTGCTGAGCGACGGCACGCTCTTCCCGCTGGCGGCCCTCGGGGTCGTGCTGCCGCTGTTCCTGCCCATCGCGGTGGCGGTGCTGGGCGGCGACGCGATCGCCGGCGAGGTCCAGTCCGGGACGCTGCGCTACCTGCTCGTCCGGCCCGCGAGCCGGCTGCGGCTGCTGGTCGCCAAGCTCGTGACCGTCGTCGCGTTCGTCGTGATCGCGGTGCTGGTGGTGGCCGTCGTCGCGTACGTGGAGGGACGGCTGCTGCTCGGCACCGCGCCGGCGGCGGGGACCGTGAGCCTGAGCGGGTCGACGCTCTCCCCGGCACAGCTCGCCTGGCGCACGGCGCTCGCGCTGGCGTACATGGTCGTCTGCATGCTCGGCGTGGCCGCGGTGGCCCTGTTCCTGTCGACGGTCAGCAGCTCGGCGATCGGCGCCGCGCTGGGCACGGTCGGCGTCCTGATCGGCTCGACGGTGCTGCTCGGCCTCGACGCCGCGCAGGCGCTGCACCCGTTCCTGCCGACGCGCTACTGGCTGGCCTTCGTCGACCTCTTCCGCGACCCGATCCTGTGGGACGACGTCGTGCGCGGTCTGGTCGTCCAGCTCGGCTACCTGGTCGTCTTCGGCCTCGCCGCCTGGGCGAACTTCGCGACCTCCGACGTCGACGACTAGGTCGGCGGGCCTCCGGCGTCGCTGACCGCTCCGCGGGGCGCCGGCGAGGTCGTCCGGACGTGACGAGAGCCAAGGCTCGCCTGCTCGGGGGTTCAGGTGGACCTTGGCTCTCGGGAGTGACATCGCGCAGGACGCGCAGGCGTTGCACCTGAGCCGTAGGACCTGCGTCACAGGATGCCCGGCCAGGTGCTGGCAAGGTGCTCAGCCGCTCACGCTGCCCCCGCGCCTGGTGAGCGGGAGGCAGGCGCGACGACGAGTCAGAGATCCGCAGCCCTCCGCCTGCCACGCAGACCGAGGCGGCGGCCGTCAGCGGCAGCCGGCCGGGGGCGCGGTCGGAGCGTCCACCCCGAGGACCGTGCCCAGGGCCGCCAGCACCACGGGGTCACCGGGGAGCCCGCCGTGCGGGGTCGTCGCCGCGGGGCACAGGTCCTGGACGCGGAGGTTCAGGGCGCCGTCGAGCTCGGCCGAGCTGGTCGGGGTCACGACCTGGTCGTCGTCGGAACGCACCGTCGCCCAGGCCGGACCGGCGGGCGACTCGTCGCCGGCGTTCAGACGACGGAGCAGCGTGCTGTCGGGCAGGAGCTGTTCGCAGGCCGGAGGGCAGCCGCCCGCGACCTCCGCACCGAGCGCGGCCACGCTCGTCCCGTGCTGCGGCGACCCGAGGGTCAGCGCCCGTCGGGCCTGGGCCGCCCCGCCGTGGTCACGCACCCACAGGCGGACGACGACGCCACCCGCCGAGTAGCCGACGACGTCGACCGACGGCGCCCCGCTCGTGCTCAGCACCGCGTCGGCCACGTCGCCCAGGTGGGCTGCCTGGGCGTCCAGGTCCCCGGTCCCGTCGCCGACCGGGTCCACGACGGTCACGGACCGGCCCTGCGACCGGAGGGCAGCCGCGAGCGGGTCGAGCGAGGCCGTCCGTCCGCCGTACCCGGGCACGAGCAGCACGGGACCGGGCTGGTCCTGCGGAACTGGACCACCGCGGGTCAGCGCGCGCACGACGAACGTCGCCACCAGCGCCAGGACGAGGACCCCGACGACCACGACGAGGCCGAGCACCAGCCGACGTCGTTGCGGCGAGAGGGACTCGAGCACCTGGCTCCTTCCGCGAGCGGTGGGTTGCAGCGCTCCGTACGCCCGTACGGACGCCGCAACCTACCGTTCGTCCTGGTCTGAGGCCCTGCGGTAGGTCAGGTCAGGACGACGTGCTCGTTGGGGACGCAGTGGGTCATCACCAGTCCCGACACGTCCCGCGTGCCGTTCTTGCCGAGGTTCGCCGCGCGCTCGAGCTCGGCCTGCGTCAGCGTCTGGGTCTGCAGCGGCTCCAGGCCACGGACGTCGTCCGCGCTGATGCCGAGGCCGTCACCGACCCGCTGGCCCAGCTCGTCCTCGGCCATGAACAGGTGCCAGACCATCCGCTCCTGGATGCCCCGGTCGCACTGCGACAGCCCGTCGACGAGGTTGGCGACCAGCTCGTCGCGCTCCCACTGCTCGCTGAGCAGGTAGCGCTGCCCGGCCTGGGTGTAGTCGTCGGTCCGCGGGATCCGCTGGCGCGTCAGCCGGCCGACGATCTCGGGACCCTGCTCGTCGTGGCCGGGGGCAGCCGCCTCGCGCAGACCGCCGAGGATCGACGGCTCGTAGTTGACGTGCGGGTTCTGCCCCTCGCCGCGGCCCTGCGCGTACGCCATCTGGCCGTCGCGCTGGTTGGTGGCGACCCGGGTGTGCGGGGCGTTCACCGGCACCTGGAGGTAGTTCGGGCCCACGCGGTAGCGCTGGGTGTCGGAGTAGGAGAACGTCCGCCCCACCAGCATCTTGTCGTCGGAGAAGTCGAGCCCGTCGACCAGCACGCCGGTCCCGAAGGCGATCTGCTCGCTCTGCAGGAAGAAGTCGTCCGGGACGCGGTTCAGCGTCATGGTGCCGACCTTGCGCAGCGGGAAATCGTTCTCCGGCCACACCTTGGTGTCGTCCAACGGGTCGAAGTCGAGCTCGGGGTGGTCGGTGTCCTCGATCAGCTGGACGTGCAGCTCCCACGACGGGTGCTCGCCGCGCTCGATCGCGGCGTAGAGCTCCTTCGTGTGCACGCCGAGCTCACGGCCCTGCGCGACCGCGGCGTCGGCCGTGGTCCAGGACGCCACGCCCTGCTTCGGCAGCCAGTGGTACTTGACCAGCTGGGTCTCGCCGGCCTCGTTGACCCACTTGTACGTGTTCACGCCGAAGCCCTGCATGGTGCGGTAGCTCGCCGGCGTGCCCCGGGGGCCGAAGACCAGCGTGATCATGTGCAGCGCCTCGGGCGTCTGCGACACGAAGTCGAAGACCCGGTTGGGCACCTGGCGCTCGAAGGTCACCGGGTCGGGCTTCTGGGAGTGGATGAAGTCGGGGAACTTGACCGCGTCGCGGATGAAGAACACCCCCAGGTTGTTGCCGACCAGGTCCCAGTTGCCGTCCTCGGTGTACATCTTCACCGCGAACCCGCGGGGGTCGCGGACGGCCTCGGAGGAGTCCCGGCCGCCGGCGACGGTGGAGAACCGGACCGCGACCTCGGTCTCCTTCCCGGCCTGCTGGAACAGCTTGGCGCGGGTGTACCTCGCGACCGGTTCGTCACCCACGGTCCCGTCGGCGACGAAGACGCCGAACGCGGTGGCGCCGCGCGCGTGCACGACCCGCTCCGGGATGCGCTCGCGGTCGAAGTGGCTGATCTTCTCGAGGAACTGGTAGTTCTCGAGCGTGGCCGGGCCGCGGGCGCCGACGGTGCGCTGGTTCTGGTTGTCGTGGACCGGGTGGCCCTGACGGGTGGTCAGGACGGGCCGGTCCTCCTCGCCGGCGGCAGGTCCCTGGCTGGCGACGTCGGTCATGGTCATCTCCTCGTTCGTCGGTGCAGGAGCCTGGCGGGGCTGGCCGGGCTCCCTGCTCCCAGGTCTACCCCGAGTGCGCCCGGGATCAACGCCCGGGATCAACGCCCGGGATCGACGCCCGGGATCACGGCCGAGGACGGCGCAGCGACCTCAGGCCTCCAGCACGGCCGCGTACGCGTCGACGGAGCGGTCCTCGATCGAGGTCGGCAGCTCGAGGTGCCAGGCGCCCGACGGCAGCAGGCCGGCCCCGCCGAAGCGTTCCGCGACCTGGAGCTGGGTGACGACGTCCTCCCCGCGCAGGTTGTGGGGCAGGTCGGCCCAGAAGCCGTAGCCGCCGACCTCGCGCAGGGCCTCGGTCCGGAACAGCACGCAGCCGGCGACCCAGGCGACCTTGTACGCCGCCCAGCCGCGGGCGTCGAGGGCGCCCGGCGGGAGCCGGTCGACCAGGTGCTGCACGTTGGCGGCGTTGTGGAGGCGCCAGCGCTCCCACCCCGGGTCGCCCTTGCGGACGCGTTCCGGCTCGACCCGGCCGCCGGGCCACAGCTCGAACGTCTCCAGCTCGGCCGGGCGGACGTCGTCGAGGTAGGACGCGGCGGCGTGCGCCATGCCGACGAAGCCGCACCCCAGCACGTCCATCGCCTCGACCAGCCGGTGCAGCACCCAGCGCTCGAGCAGCACGTCGTCGTCGAGCATCAGCAGGTACGGACGCTGCGCCCGGTCGAGCAGGTGCTGGCGCTGCTCGGTCACGCCGCGGCCGGGCCCGGTGCGGTGGTCGACCTCGACCTCCCAGCCGCGCAGCCGCATGACCGAGATCAGGCTCGCTATCTCCGGTTGCTCCACCGAGCTGGACCCGGGCGTCTGGTCGGCCAGCACCAGCCGGGCGGACAGGTCCTGCGACAGCAGCCCCGCCAGGGTCACCGCGAGGGCGGCCGCGCGGTCGCGGGTCGGGACGAGCACGTCGAGGTCGTCGCGGTGCGGGACCGCGGACAGCGCCGCCGCACGCGAGGCGGACGAGGCAGGATCGGGGGCCGGCACGCCGCGCATCGTGGCACGCCGGGCGCGGCGGCCGCTGCGCGTCGGTCGGCTGGTCTTGACGGGTGGAGGGAGCACGGTGCGGGTCGCCCTGGTCTGCGGGACGTACGCGCCCGAGCGCGACGGGGTCGCCGACTACGTGCGGCGACTGGCCGAGGAGCTGCGCGCCGCTGACCCGGGGACCGACGTCGTGGTCGCCGCCCGCGCTGACGACCCCGGCGCCGCGCCGTCCGGAGCCGTCACGGTCACGCCCGACTGGTCCCTGCGGAACGTCCGCCACGCCGCCCGCGCTCTCGACGCCCTGGAGGCCGACCTGGTGCACGTGCAGTGGGCGCCGTCGGCGTACGGCTGGTCCGGCGCGGTCGGCCTGCTGCCCGCGCTGCTGCGGACCCCGGTGGTGACGACGCTGCACGAGTACGGCTGGTGGGGCTGGCCTGCCCCGGTGCCGCCGCGGGTGTGGCCCGCGCTGGAGCGCAGGGGCCGCTACGACCGGGAGAGCGGTCTGCTCGGTCCGCGGAGCCGGGCCCTCGTGGTGACGAACGAGGCCCACGCCCACGTGGTGCGGGAGAGGCTGCACCGGGAGCCGACGCTGGTCCCGATCGGGCCGAACGTCCCCGGTCCGACGCCGGACGCCGAGGGTGCGCGGGCCCGCGCACGGCAGCGCGTCCGGGCCCGGCTCGGGCTCGCGGACGGGGTGCCGCTGCTGGTGTTCTTCGGCTTCGTGCACCCGGTGAAGGGCGTGCGCGAGCTGATCGACGCCACCGCCCTGCTGCGTGACGGCGGCGTCGACCTGCACGTCGAGGTGGCCGGCGGGTTCGCCTCGCTCGCGCTGCCCGGGGAGGAGGCGCGGTCCTTCCGCGCCGAGGTCGAGCGCCGGATCGCCGACCGGGACGTGGGCGACCGGGTGCGGCTGACCGGGTGGGTGGACGGGACCGAGGTGTCGGAGCTGCTGTCCGCGGCCGACGCGGTGGTGCTGCCGTTCACCGCCGGCGTCACCACGAAGAGCGGCTCGCTGCTCGCCGCGCTCGAGCACGGCGCGCCCGTGCTGGCCACGGTCGCCGACGTCCGCGACCCGGAGCTGGTCGACGGCCGCACCATCCTCGACGTCGCCGCCCGGCGCGACCCGAGGGCGATCGCGGAGTCGATCCTGCGCCTGCTCGAGGAGCCGCAGCTCGCAGCGACGGTGGCCCGGGGCGGCCAGGAGCTCGCCGCCCGGCGCAGCTGGCCCACGATCGCGGCGATGCACCGCGCCGTCTACGCCTCGGTCCT
>Ga0210040_10006045_pt1 | contig 15216 bp, 11 predicted proteins | sample CryGeyCG12114_NA_FD_185462 | JGI IMG/M metagenome (GOLD analysis project Ga0210040, IMG submission 185462) | Groundwater microbial communities from aquifer - Crystal Geyser CG19_WC_8/21/14_NA (SPAdes) (version 2) | ecosystem: Environmental > Aquatic > Deep subsurface > Groundwater | place: USA... | reverse complement strand
AAACTACAATGCCAAACTGGATCCATATAAAAAGGGTATTTGAAACGACTTACATGCATAAGATTCCCCAGCAATGAAAAACTCTCGGGACTGGTAATCTGGGAATAGCTGGAAGAATTGTACCAATGCAGCATATAGATCTTGTGCAGCTTCTCCACTGTTTTTCGCATATCCGTTGATATCGTCCGTAAAACTGAACCCTAAGATGAGATTTTTTACATCATAACCATATATACATGCAAGACAGATAGACGGAAATACTAGTTTAGTTATAGCTGGCTTTCAACATTGGTGAGTATGTCTTGTACAATCTCTCCTCATCATACTGCTTCAGTGAGCATTTTAATCTTTAACAGTTAGACTTGAGCATGATGATGATGATGATATGAACACAACGTTGGCTGGAGACTGAACCAAGCTAATCTCTAGCTGCTTCACAATTCTCCAGCCATAATAATAATGTGAAGCTTTTTTGTGTCTTAGTCTTGTCCCACATTGATAGTAATCCTAAAGTGAAGGCTTGAAATTTAGACAAAAGAAAACAGGCTGAAGGCTGGAATGCTTGAAATCACAATTAGTTGTGAAATTGAGAATCGACCTAAATGTCTGGATTGCGCAGAGTGACTACTGCTACAATGATTATATTTAATTTCGTTTTCTCATTTTAATTTTGCCTTTCATTTTTCATATATTTTGCCGTCTACATAAAATTGTTTTTTTTGTTGTCAATTTTCACTTTTTTGTTTTGGTGGAAAGAAAACACGTTCCAGCAGTTGCATCGAATTGACAAATCATAGACAGTGAAGTCGTAACAAACAAACACAGGCGTCATGCATAAGTTTCTAAACCGCGATTTTACTATCCAGAACAAAAAAGTTTCATGCGTACCAGATCCCACAGAGCTATCCATATAGATGACTGAATGTGTTAGTGTCCATGGTGTCTCTCGTCGGTGCAAAATATTTTTTGCACTCACTGAGAATGGACCATTCTTGTTGAACAAGCCGTATAAAGATGTCACTCCAGGACCACTGCCTAGCCACAAAACAACTTTGGCAGTCTTGGCTTCATGCTAGATAAATAAAAGTTTAAAACTTTTTGGGATTCACTTGCTTATGGTTAGTTACTTGCAAACTTTTCTTATGCTACCCACGGTTAGTTACCAACTGAAACTTACTTATACGCAAACTTATTTACTTTTTGAATTTACATTAGTTAAGTTACTACGGCTATCAATCCTATAATTTGAGAGAAAAATTTTGAGCTTAAAAATATTAAGATGGACAAACTTTTCCCACATTTGCATATGTCATCATGGGTGTCTGGAAGACCAAATCTCAACTTGATGAAAAATTTTGAATACCCCAATTCTGTATGTACTCACCTGAGATGGGAAAAACCAAAAGAATAGATTGGAATTATAATTCTGGTTGACGACCAAAAATCCACTATAACTTTCTGTAGCCGCCATATCCCTAACCCTAGATAATTCTCGGGCCACTCGGACACTGCCATTGTTTATAAATGGTGTCAGTACTAATGGTTGACCAGGATTCTCACTATTAATAAATCCATTTCGTTGACCCTGAAAAAATCTTTGTTCACCTGAACGCGTTCTTTGACACTGCACTAAACTGTTGTGAGACGATATGGAAATTGAGAGGAACACAAACACACAGGAACACAGTGTAGTCACTGATTTCATTATAATAGTAGTAGTGGTAGTACTCCTAAATTTGTCACCCCGGAACTCACTTCTTTTGACTGGAGAATAAAAACAGTAATTTTTCATGTTGATACTCGTTTTTGTGGCTCATGATTTAGTGCTTTTGTGAACTGTGCAGTCAACACCGTAAGACTGATGGATTGGAAATGCACGGATGCATAAAGAAGTAAATAGGACGAATAAGAGTGGAGCTCAAGCAAGATTATGTCAGCGTTACGAAATGGGTGCATTTAGTTTTGTCAGCTTGCTAAATAAGACAAAACACGTTGTAAAAGATCATTGTACAATATCTAACATTGACCGGTAGACCATGATGCCAGTAGTAAGTTAGTAACTAAAAATGCAATGCTACTGTTAGTTAGTTACTTTTGACAGTGACGGGCTAATAAGACTACTTGCTACTGTATGTAAAAAGGTTGTTCCCATTTTCCTAGCATGCAAGATCAAAAATATATGTAAGAGGGAAATGAAAGATTGAATGCTTAGTAGTTCTATATTGTGAGCGTCTTTTAATTACAAGTTTTTTTCCTATTTGGGTATCCCGTATATTGCCAATTTAGAGCACAACTGTAGCAACTTGGTTGAGAGAACTGTTTGCAATAGTTTGTGATGGATTTTATTTAGATTTTCTGGCAATTTTCATGTTAAACTTAAGTATGTGTTATGTCTAGCTAGTTCGTTAGTCCCTGAATCCAAGAGTAATTCTTTGCATAAGTTGTACGTAAGTTCTTTTTTGCACGCAGTGATGAACAAGCTGAAGTAATCTCGTGCCAGCTATACGTTATGTGGATCTTTTGAGGCTCGCATGATCATATATGCCGATAAATGGGAAGAAGTGATGAAATCATAATAATGGTAATAACAATGCGTCATGATGAGTGGACTAGTGTAATTAATTAAATGAGCTTCCTTTTGAGCTACAAATGGTCCAAAAGTTGGAAACTTATAAGTCACATCGTGCTATTAAGGGCATTGGAGCGCTAGGTTGAAGGTAGTAGTTAGTTTGTCAGTTATTGGGGTAATTTAATATTGTAGTTAGTTGGAACTCATAGTTAGCAAGAAAAAATGCTTCCTTTATTGCAACGAAACATAATAAATACGTCTGACATTTAAACGGAATGATAAATTGGAAAATTATAGTGTAAAGAAGATTTTGTTTCAAAAAATTTCCAAACGGTAATGTTAATATTTTTTTAGAAACATGTTACAAGAAATAATAATATTATTACTTAATTTTAAGAACAACATCAAAAAGTCAACAATAACACAACACCGAACAACGAAAAAAAAATTATATTTAGAAAAAATTAGTTCCTCAAGTTCCCATCCTATAGGTCGGTTTATATATAAATTCGTTCAGCTGAGCCTAGCAGAGCATTTTACACTGCCAGTTCTTGAATTGTGTGTCAAGACGCTCGTGTGAATCGTCTCATAAGTTCTAGAATCCATTCGGGTTGATCCACTGGTGAGATATGACCACAGTTCCTCACAAACAGGTACGTAAAGTTCCCTGCAGACTTATAATAGCCAGCAAGCTGTCGGTTCACATGCCACTTTCGCTTTTGCGCTCTTTTGAACTCATAAGCTCCGCTCCATTGCAGCTTGTTGATGAAATTAGATATTGTAGTGTGGGGTACGACGAGATCTAGTTGACCTGCAATAATGATTGTAAAAATCTTGTGCAAACAACTAATTAAAATAACATGTTAATTCTGTAAAAATAGTGGTCTTGAATTAAATGTGCAAACAAAACTACTAGCCAGTAGTTAGTTGTTAGCACATGTAAATTAATGACGGCCTTGCGTGTTTGATTTGTAGTATTGAAGTGTACTGCTCATCTCACAGTATTTTCAATATCATTGGATTCATGAATGAAATTTTCGGCACAAACTCACCATGCGAGGACGAGGAAAAAACAGCAACAAACCTGAGTATAGAAGAATATGGTAACCAGCATTTAGTAAAACTTCCAGTTCTGGTTTCACAGTCTGATAAATGTCATCTTTGAACAAGTCATAAACTGAGGAAGAAGTAGTTGAAAATTTTTTCACTGGCGGATTCCCAACATGTAAGGCGTCCAAAATATGCGCTTGTTGGAGAAATGGGTCTTGTCTGGTTAAGAATGACGGACGATGTAATTCATTGAGATTGTAAGGGAAATCAAGACCAGATGCATTCACCAGGGCTGATTGGATCCCCTTTGGATAGCCTAGAATCAGGGGCTCGATAACCTGGCAAGGACAAAAGGTTATAGCTGCTAAATTAATGAAAGAATGCTGCTAGTTAGTTACAAATTGTAGTCAGTGAGAAGACTTGAGTTTCCCCTGCAAAAGTAAGTATTTTAAAATTAATTAAGATTGCTAAGTTTGTGAGAACTTTAGTTAGTTAGAAAACAAAATGAACGCAAAGACAAAACCAAAAGAACCATAGTGCGAATAGATCTAAAACTACTTAACTACAGACAAACAAACCCACTGCACATTTACTATTTACATTTTGGGGGTGTTAAAGTTTTGCAAAAGTTTTGCAACCATCCACACCTCAAAAGCAGCTCTCCATTGTTGGCTACGAATGTAAGTTTTAGCAAGTCGTTCCTGGGCTTTAAAGAATGCCCTTTCCTGCTCATCCAAGATGCCCACATTGTAGTAAAAATCACCGTAGTCAATTTGATTAATAGGATCTGTGAAGCCACTTCCGACTAGAACTCCTTTCAGTCTTATGAAATCCACCGGTCGGGAAAAGTAGGACTGTAGAATTTCATTTTGCTCATGGATCTTGTACGCTATGGCTGGTGCCCATTTCCCTACAAGAAAACTCACGGTTTGTTTCGTGTTTCCACCCACCCAACTTTTTACTTAAGTTCATTGCTTGAGAGTCACATTTGTTAGTAAATAACTTAAGGCTTTTTTTAACAGAAAAGTAAAATACAGGGAATCCATTAGTTTTCAAAGTAAATAATTTTTAACCTGCTCAAGCCACATTCATATGGATGAAAATATAAATGTTTCTAAAGGAAAACATCAAATAACGCGTATTGAATTTGCAGGATTCTACCATTTCATGAAAAACAGAGTAGATGAAAAGCCAATTGAGTTATTCACTTCTCCATGTTTGTTGCAAGAATTTACCTCCATATGAACCGCTGGCAATGTAAAAGTCGTTTTTCCTAAATCCTGGAAACAGTTTGAAAAACTGTTTTAAAAAGATATACGCGTGTTCGGCCACTTGGCGTGTTGAGTTTGTGAAGCAGCTCTTTCGTCCTGTGTAACTGAAGCCTGCAGATAGATACAAACAAGAATGCGTTATTTAGTGTGGTGTATACAAAACCACGGTGTTTTGCTTCAGTAGTTGTTGTAACAAACAAGGTTAAAAATTAATGAGGTTTGTTCCTGAAGTTCCAACCAGCTCGCCAACAGCCAACAAGCAATTAAATGCTACCATGTAGTGTAGTGTACAGTGTGAAGACTTTAATGTAATGACACATTAAGGAGAATATATGTGTCGAGTTGTATTGCAAGTAAAAGATATCATCCCATTTGGTTTATCATGAACTAGGATTTACACGTAATTTACGTAGTAGTTATGTTATCTCCTTTACTCGACCTAAAACCACTCACTGACTGAGTTTCTACGTATTTTTGGGAACCAACATGGTTTTGAAGCAATTGTAAATAGCCCTTTAATTGCCATACTAAGGTTATGTTTACAACAATAGACCGAGAGTATTGCAATTGCAAATTGCAAGTATTGAAATCAGGCTCGACGCTCGATGGAATAGAAACATTTGTTCATTCAGTTAAGCAGCTAACTAACTAAAACTTAAGGATTCCAATACAACTACAATTTTTGATGAATTTCACTCCATCTTTTCTCCGGCTGGACAATATTCTTACCAGTACCAACTGGACTATCCAAATAAATGACCGATCGTGTGTGAGTCCAAGCAAACTTTCTAGGTTTTAAACTACCATCTGTTTCCAAATAGAACGGTCCATGCTCTGCCATCAAACCTAACATGGCGGAAGTCCCAGGACCCCCACCCAACCAAAGAATTACTGGTGCATTTGGTTCATACCTCTAAAGTAAACAAAATACCACGCATTATTCATTCATTCCATTAGTTTCCACTCTTAAACGATAACGTAATTTGTATTTGCTTAGCGCCATTTCCATTGTCAACTTACCGCGACCGGGAAAAACCAAAAAAACAAATTGGACTGACAAGAAGAGTCGACCGTAATGAAACCACTGTAGCTTAAATATTCACTTAGCAACTGACTACTTGAATTTCCAGTGTTATGAACTTGTGCCAGTTTCCAAGCTTCACGTAATCTTCCGGATTCAATAAATGGCGTAAGTAATAAATTATTGGATTTCGTAACTTTAACTGTTGAAACTAAAACACATTGTAGTAGCAGTGACAACAGTATTGGTGAATTTCGAACCCCACATGGTTTCATCTTGGCCCTAACTAACAAACTAACGGCTGAAATTTGTTAACAATTAGTGCCAAATTCCAAATTGACTGGGGACACTGGGGAGTGAGATCGAATGTAGTTTGGTTGGTTAGGAAAGAATTTATTGACAAATGTTCGAATCCAGTTAGTCAGTTAGTTAGTTAGTACGTCGAGTTTGTACAGATTGCAAACGGTGAGCACAAGTAATTATCACCGAGATGTTCATTCCTATTAGTTCTCCATTTTACGTAATCAGGTAGGTAGTTATTACGAGCTCCCTTGCTCGTAGTTACTTTACATGCATCATGCTAATGACCATGGTATTTGGATTCCATTACTCCGTCACTACTCTGAAGTGCGCTGGCGTAGTCGTCATACATTACTGAGATTATGAATTGATGTAATTTAGTAATTTCCCGTTTAAATGAGCATATAAATAATGGTGTTTGGAAAAATGTGTATTTAGTAAGTGACAATGGAATCAGGAAGATTTTATTAGAAGTACTTCTTTCAAAGTGGGTATTCATTTTTTGTCTTACATTTTATGTTTACAGTTTTTACATTTAGCACTTCAAGTTAGGTATATAAATAGAATATGCATTTTTTTGCGAAAAATTTCTCTCTTGTAGTAAATACAAATGGCAAAACTCATTCAAGAGGATTTAGTTGGATTTGACAGTAACTACTAACTAACTCTTGTTTCTTTTTGCCTGTCGTCAACACAGATTGAATGGGAGGCTTGTAAGTAGAAACTATTGAAACCAGTGAAGCATGGGCTAATAAGATGATATATTATGAATGTCAAACTGACATAAGTACGTTGTTATTTATGGAGAGTTAAGAGTTGTTCCTAGTACCATCTTGACAACACTTGGGACCATGCGAGTGACCAAAGTGTTCTCATGGTGTGGATGCACAGCACAGCCACTAATCCGGTTGGATATTTTCTGTTTGAGCCGCCCATCCTGTCATCAATATTAGAGAAGTAGGAAAGCGTAAAAATTTGTTCTCATCTCATCGGAGGCTCTTTCTTTCTCAAATATTAGGAACCTACAATATACGGTATGTCAATTTGAGTATCGGTGTCCTCGCGTTAAGATTTTTCCGCAATTTATCAAACTCGATAAACTCCTTATTCGTGTCGCTGGTTTATTTGCTCACTTAATCATTTGTTTTTGCTGGATTTAAGTGGCTTTAAGAAAACTGTCTGAGTAGTTGAATATATTCTAACCAGCTAATGGTAATTGTTACCTTCAGTATTGTTTGTGTATGGTTGTCACATTGGGAAGTAATTTTGGAAATCAAGGTCTTATAGACAGTTATGGTTAGCAGGATTACTGCTACATGCCGAATGGTTCGTGTGTGATGAGGATTAAATAACTACTGACTGGTCATCATTAGTTAGTTTTGCATGGTTGGTGGGATGTGGGATGCTAAAAGCTTTCGTATTTGCACCGATTTGTGATGATCATCTCCCATTGTCCCACATGATGTAAGAAAGCCCAATCGGTAATTAATTATAATGAGTGGCTACTCATTATTGAGGTGCACTGTTGGATTGTATAACGAGAAAGGGGAATTGATGCTTCCTCATTATCATCAAATGAACACTAAAGTCGATGCAATAGGTTTTTCTAGATCCGTTGCCATTTGTGAATGCTCCCATGGTTAGCGTACGTGCGAAAACGCCTAGGCAAGTTTATTACTGTGACTAAAAACAGACAATTACTGGTGTTTAATGAAGCTCATGAGAAAAGTACAATAATATGATAATCGAACTCACAGTTTTTGATAAGCAATGTGGATAAAAATTAAATGCTTAGAAAGTTTTAATTGTTTGGAATTGGGTGACAAGTGTATGCTTCGCAGCTGAGTGAAAAATAGAATGTTTCGACGAGATAAGTTTTCTAACGTAAACTAGTGAGGAATTCCAGATCATTCTAGTTTCTCATTTTGCACCCAAAAATTAAGAAAAGACTAATTATGTGAACTTGCAATTTCTTCTGCGTAATAAAATAAAACCAACGCCGGTTTATTTATTAAAGTGCGGTCCGAGCACGAACATATTAATAATGCAAACAGTAGAAAATAAACTAAACTGTCACTGTTTAAATTGCAAAGCAAAAATTTATTTGAGAAAATCCCATGAATCAAGTAAATAAACAGCCGTAGGTGTGAGAGTATTCAACTCATGAATATACCCCATGCATGTAATCATTTGTGTGTGTAGTTTACAGGCAATTTCGAGTCGCACTTTGTTACACAATTTACAAGTCTTTTATGCATTATGTATATTACGTATATAGCCATGTAATATAAGAGATTTTTGCTTTAAAAATTTTCTTGAAAACCTGCAAATTTTTTTTAGGGCTGGAGCGTTCAAAATCGTCTAACATTTTGAACAAGACTTACAGCTCACGCTATGATTAAGGCAACACATACAATACAAATATACTAAAATCCGCTACTCATTTTTCTTTCATACAGCAGGACAGCGTATAGTAGAGTTCAGGGAGCCTGCAGCTGTAATACTATTCAAGTAATCCTTATCTCGCATTCATTCATTCAAATAAGCCTTAAAATTTCGCACAGACAAACACTTGACACATTATATTGCCTCCCATTGAAAATTGAAACACTCAATAAATGTAGTAACTCTTTAGAATTCAAATAGCAGTCTGATCTGCTTTGAAAAGGCTTTTAGAAAAATTACAGAAGCACGAGCTATTTCCTAGCTACTAATTAATTAATTGCAAATTGGAATTTGAAAGCATCTAGTTTAACCTTTATAATTACTGCTATAATCGATTATAACTTGTAATCCATGAATGAGTTATAATTAAGAAGAAGTTTTCCACTTCTTTGTTGGTTAGTTACTCTGTAAACTGAATGCATTTTTTTTTCAGCCATGATGAAGCCATAAGAGCAAATGAATTTGATGGCATTATGAAAATAACTAGACGTTGAAGAAATGATCAATCACATTTTTTACGCTATAAAACACATTTACTGTACAACAAAAATACTTTTTTACAATTTTAATAATGCGCACTGCATTATAAAACAGGAAGGAAGTGATGAAAAATTCTTTGAAAAAATTGTTGTTAGTTAGTAAGCGCAAGACAACATATAACCGTAGAAACTTAATGTAGTAATGCATTGCTTACCCTATAATCATCGTAAAAGTAAAACTAAAGGTTATCTAAAAGGTCATCTCACCAATTTCACCCATGATTAAAGGACAATCAACAAATGCAACTCAAAAGGTAAATCCTCCATGCTAACTAACTGCTCTAAACCTAGTTGCAGTAGTCAGTTATTTCAACGGTTCAATACATGCATTCCAATTCATTTCCCCTCATTTATATAATTTGATCACGTAGAAGTTGCATTACTAACGTTTACAGGATAAGCTATAAATTCATTTGAAAGAGAAAAATAAATTACCAATGAATGATGCACACACATTCCAATACCCGTCAACGCACAGTAAAACCATTCCAACAGAACACATGCTCGAAACATAAATCCGAAAATATAGTAGTTTGTGTCTCCCTTCATAAATAAGAACAAGTAATATTTTGTGTAACATATAATATCTAAGCTAAAAAGACTTCCTAGAAGTAAATCGGTTAATTAAATCAAAAGTCCACTCAGGATTATCATGAGGAGCCACATGGCCAACATTTCTAATGAACAGGTAAATCAAATTTTTAGCCGTCCTTGAGTAGCCAGCAATCTCACGATTTACCTTCCATATTTTTCTCTCAGTAGCTCCATACTCTTCAGCCCCTTTCCATTTCAATGAGCGAACAAACCTTGCAATCCCTGTGTGAGGAACTGCCATATCCAATTGACTCGAGTAAATAATCATCCTGTAGTCAGCATCCAACAACTCTTCAACCCAAGGCTTTACACTCTGGTGATAATCTTGTCTCATGTATTTCAATACGCTCGAGTTGAAATTTTGATATGTAGTACTTCCCACGTGGATAGCTTTACGAACATAGTCCCTTTGTATATACTGTTGGTAGAATCCATAACTCTTGGGACGATTCTCTTGGAGGAAGTTCTTATTAAAATCGAATCCTGTCGCATTTTTGAAAAACGTGGGGAATGGAGTAAAATCTCCGTGAAGTAATTCATCCATTAGCTATGGGAATGGAAAAAACATAGTCAAAGGGTTAAACATGTGATACCATCAATGAGCATGACAGAGTTGGGCAATAAGTTAACTAACGAAATGTTTGTTTGCTAGAGTAAAAAACATGACAGTTGTAAGTTTGCAATAGATTGGCAACACTAACGAACTAACTATTACGACGATAATTCCGATGAGAAATAATGGACATGCAGACAAAAAAAAGTGAGGGTGCATGAGTAAAAAAATGCTATTGTCTTTTCATATTAGGGTTAGTTTGTGAGCAGTTAATGGGAACTTAAGTAATGTTCAAGGATTTTTTTCTGATTATTCGTCACATGTATGTAATCATCCATAAATACGTGCATTAAGCTGCACATGTTATGGTGTTGTCATTATAAAACGTTTTTTATGCATTGTTATTATTAAGACGAATGTTAGTTAGGTCCATGCACTAAGACCCTTTTACCGCATGACGCATGAGTGTACTAGTCAAGTCAAATACCACTATATGGTTACGGTTACAAAAGTAACACAATTAATTATAGGCTAGTTAAATGTCCTTAATTGATAAGGTAGACTGATTCCCACGTTCGCTGTTGTAGTAATCGTGAATGAGTCAACCTAAATCGTTTTTGCAGGAAGCACCCATGAACTAAACTGCAAATATTTTTCTGTTCTGTCGCCAAAAAGGAGCTACATATTGGACAATAAAAATAGATGCAAGCCTGATACGTACTTTGCAAGCACGTTTGATTTTAAATAAAAACCTTTGAGACAATAGAATGGCATACCCCGACCCGAAACGGAGTGGCACACGTAAAAAGTAGCAAACGACAAAAGTAAACTAACTATGGGTGGTATTGTGGAAGGAGATAAAGAGTAATGGGATTCCAAAAGGATTTTATTTTTCACTCACATTATCGACTTCCAGCCATTTGCCTCTTGAAATCAAATCCTTTGCTTCTGCATACATTTGGTCGAAGTGTGCTCTCCCATTTTCGTCAACAAGGCCAATATTGTACATGTATTCTCCGTAGTCAACCATACTTGGTGGATCTAGGAATGGCGCCCCAAGGATGAGTCCTTTCATATTGATCCGAATTGGAGGCAACTCTTGGTTCTTTTGGTGGATCAGTTGTGCAATGCTCACGGCATATTTACCTACGGACGAATAAAAAGCCATTACATTATAGAAATGGATCTACCAAAAAGTGGCGAGTGGTCCAGAATCCAGAATAGTTATCCTATGTAGGTGGAAGATATTGAAAAAACTATGTTGCAGGCATCATGTTAATAACAAACGTAAATTTGTCCCCTGAAATAAAGTTTGAAAAAACCACCCCTAGGACAACATTTGTAGGAAGAGACCATGTCACAGAAATAATAACTGAAGCTCTCTTGATTCATAGGATCTATTAGGAATGTAAACAACACATTATTTACAAGCTTTAGAATACTAACCTCCATAAGATTGGCCAGCTACGTAAAAATCTCTGGACTGAATTCTCGGAAACATGGTAAAAAATTGAGTCAAGGCATTGTATAAATCTCGAGACACATCTCTCTCGTTTCTGGCAAATCCATTTTCATCCTCTGTGAAACTAAATCCACATCCTACAGGATTGTCAATGTAGAGTACCGAATGCGTAAGAGACCATGGATTACTTCGGAAACGTAAATAACTTTTTGAGTCCACAAAAAATGGGCCATGTTCAGTGAAAAGGCCAAATAGAGATCTGCACAACCAAAAAAACAACATTGTTTATCCCTCACCGAAATTCTACGGGATTATCCAAATGTCAAGTACAAATATTTAGTTTTATTATTTAATATTTGTTTTTAAATTCTATGCCACGACAAATATACAAACAAATTCTATAGACTTACGGAGCTCCAGGTCCACCTTGAAGCCACAGGACTACTGGGGCATATTCTGCATTGTACTGTAAAATGACAAGTAACAATTCAAATTCAGTTTGTTAAAAAATAACATTCAAAAATTACATTTAGCTGGATTTCACTCCCATGCTAAACTCGGCTTATTATCATTTCTGCAGGTGTATAGTGTATACTTGTATATTGCGATTTGAGAACATTAAGCTAACTAAATAGGATAAGGTCGCTCGCCATTCTTTATCATAAGCATGATGTGAAAAAAATTAAATTTTTTACTGTGCCATATTTGATATCAAGTTTTGCTTTAACAATAGCTAAATGAATGGATACTGCATACAACAACTAAAATATTTGAGAATCCAGTATCCTGAGCTCAACTTTGCCTTCCACGCAATGCATCAAAAACACAGTTAGCTTGACAGATTCCCTCACCACGACAAACACAACTCAAAAGTTGCACAAGTCAAGTTAGGCATTAATTCATCCATCCTAAATACTCGGAAATTCATTCTACTCAGCAAAGTACTACAAAATGTCTTATTACACACATTTCGGATGCAGAAGATCTACATTTCATCGGAAATCTCAATCTGACTACTAACTACCAACAAGCTCGTTAGGATGCATGCATTGTAACTATACTTTGTTCAAACAAACAACCAATAAAAATCTTCCTCTTCCGTTACATTCCCATTAATTACTTTTTCAATGGGACACTATTCCGAGAAAAATGTTAAATTTTTGCAAAACCTCTAAGAGATTCCTTCATTTTTAAAATACTCAAGAACCTTTTTAGCAGTGCTATCACTACTAACTAACTAACAAACAATAAAATTTGCAAGAGTTAGGACTGTTGAGAACTATTTACATAAATCGCTCGTTAGTTTTAGACTAATACATTGCAAAAGAAAAAACATTGCTCCACATCTTACCGCAGCAGGGAAGAACCAAAAGAACATATTGGAATTGTACGTGGGATTCACATTGAAGAAGCCCGAGTAACTCTGGACTCTCGTGAAATTGTGTACTCTGGACAAGTTCTGGGCCTTCTCAATTTCTCCAGCGGTTATATATGGCGTCAAAATCAGTCTGTCACTACTCTCCAAGTTGGCAGAGAAAATATTGGTCAATGAATTAGACTCTATAGCTGGTCCAGAGTTTCCACTACTAAATCCCCCATCCTCTTGACCTTTTGTGGCAGGCAGTACTAAAGTAAACACAACTCCCACTGTCCAAAGCAAATACACTGAAGTTGAAAACACTTTCGATTGCATTTTCAGTCTTTTAATTGAAATCGGGGCGAGAAAATTCCTTTGTCTTACTCCTCCAAACGGGATAAGAAAACAAAATTTTGCAAGTAAGTACGTAGCTGTAGCCAATCACGGGTTACGTGTGAGTTCCATTGATTTCTTGTTGGCGTCACTTTTTCGTTTGCCACTGTAACTCAATGTACTACTGCGATGCCGGTTGAAAAAAATAACCCGAAATCGACGGTGGTCTGCAGTTTGTGAATTTCAAAGTAAGCAAATATTATTAGAACAACAAGTTTTTGTCGGTGTGTTTGACAAGGCAATAGTTGAGATTTGAGAATTTTTCTATAGTCGTCAATCCCAATTTTTTATTTGTGGAATTTACAAATCACTCAACCAGGGTGATATACTAACTAGTTAGTTAAGGTTTTCGAAATGCTGTCTCGCCATTTAGTCGGTTTGTTCACCTGTTGGATTCTAAAAGGGTACTGATTGGGTTTACCTCATTTGACTTGAGTCTTGGGTATATTTTGCGTTGGTTCAAACAAAACAGAGTGGATTTTTTATAAATTGTAAACTAACAATGGGTGGGGTAATAAAGTCCATCCTCACTTTCAGTTTCAGTATTCCGAGAGTGTGAGTTAGTTAGTTATTGACCCTCTGTCTGGGAACATTTACTCTATAGGACATGTAGGTATTTTCTTGTGGTAAATGGATTTGTTAGTTAGTTAATTCCCATCGTAAGGTTTAGTTTGTTGTACTGTACCGTTTACGATTGTATTTATTCGCTCGATCGACTAATAATAAGTTATAGAACAAAAATATTGTATTTCAAACTTTACTGTAACCATTACTTTGTTGATCTTTTTTTTTCTATTCGATTGCCCAGTCAATATTTAGATAAACTAAAATGGTGATGTGTTTCTTTTGGAAAAAGGTTTCACCCATTATATAAATTGTGTCGCCAGAATTGGAAAAAGAATCCATCTTATCTTTTTTTCGTATATTTACTATTCATCAAGATATTTTTGATGATATTACATTAAGTATTCTGTCTCACTCATTAATGATGTATGTTATTTAAAAAAATAACATTGCATCCTTGTTTATTATACCATAATGAGATATATAATATATGTTTATAAGCAGAGGGGATGCATAGTGAGAAAAAGATGAATACGATGCCATGTTGAATAATACAAGCCTTTTGTGCTGGGATTCGCATGTTTCAAGTGTTCTCATGAAAAAGAGGTCATCTTCATGAGAATCCTTTCACTGTACCATCTAATAACCTTTTTGTATTGTGTGAAGCCAGAAGTACACTATATACATATGCGATGTGGTGATGTCCTATTCTGATTGCATTTTTTCGATTGACTGAAGAAAAACGATGTGCTAAAGTAGATGTTATGTAATCTGATGCTCGCCTATAATCTCGATGAATGACTTAATATTTGGTTGGAAAGAACGACAGATATTGGATGAGATAAATATTCCAGGGAGGAAGGGCTGTTTAGAGAAATCCATTTTCAACATGTATGGATCGATTTTGCAAAATTTTGCTCTAAAAATGTAAATTTTTTATTTACTTTATATCATGAAAGGCAAACATTATAATTTTTGATACTAGACTATTCGGTCTAGTCTAAACAGCTATTCACATAACGTACATTACGTGCACGCTGGTGCTGGAATTTAAACATGATTGCAATTTCGAAGAAATATTTGACTGTTAAAACTGGA
>Ga0210040_10006044_pt1 | contig 15216 bp, 17 predicted proteins | sample CryGeyCG12114_NA_FD_185462 | JGI IMG/M metagenome (GOLD analysis project Ga0210040, IMG submission 185462) | Groundwater microbial communities from aquifer - Crystal Geyser CG19_WC_8/21/14_NA (SPAdes) (version 2) | ecosystem: Environmental > Aquatic > Deep subsurface > Groundwater | place: USA... | reverse complement strand
CAGCGCGCCGAGGCCGTGAAGGTCTGGAACGTGCACTACAACTACCACCGACCACACACCGCCGCCGGGAACCAGCCCCCAGCCTCACGCCTCCACGCCGGCGTCACCAACCTCATGACCAGCAACAGCTAGGCGGCTACGTGCGCCTCAAGCTCACCGACGGCACGTGGCTGCTCGGCGCCTGGGGAGACTCGAGCCCGAGCAACAACCTCCCCGGCAGCTACGCGGCCGGCTTCCCTCACGAGCAGGACCTCTACTTCGTCGACACCTACGAGGTCGAGGACGACGGCCAGCCGAAGCTCGACGAGGCCGGTGCGCCCATTCGCACCGGCGCCGCGAGCCTCGTCAGGTGGGACCAGGTCACGTACGCTGACTTCATCGAGGGATAGGAGAAAGATCATGAGTACCCCCGCTGAGAACAAGGCTGTCGGCTCCAGTCAGGTTGAGAAGAAGGGCGGGTACCCAGCCGGGCGCCCGGTCAGTTCGGGTCCCATGCCCGCCAAGTTCCCCTCCCGGCCTGCGCCCGCCCCCCCGAGCAAGAAGTCGTAGCCGTCTTCGTTGGCTCGCCGAGCGGTCTCGCGGCCGGCCGGTGCGCCTGCCGAATGCCGTCGCTGCAGGTCAGAGAAGTGCCGCGTCAGAACATCAAGCTGCGATACACGGTTTAGGAAAGCAATACGAGTCAGGCAGTAGTGCAACCATATGTCCTCTGAGCTGCGCAGATTGATGTTGCCAGTGTTGCGGAGTTACCCCTGTTGGCGGCAGTGGTACGGACGAGATGCGGACTGACGGAGGAGCTAGACGATCAGGCCGTCGCCCGGTCCCGTGGGGGTCTTCAGATGGCCCCGGAGCTGTGCCGATCGGCGTCAACGCTGGTCGAATAGGTGAAGTTCGCGGTGACGAATCTAACGAGGCGGCGCTGGGCGAGGGTCTTGGCCCACTGGCTCTCGATGAGGGCGTGAGCCCTGGCGTCGTCTAGCGCGGCGGCCAGCCGCCCGGAGTGCATGGCGTCGGGTGGGCGCACACCCGGCGGTGTCGGCAGCGAGCTCGGTAACGAGCGCGTCGTCGGGGTTGGCGTCGGCCAGGTGCAGGGTGCGGGACACCGGGTCGAGGCGGGCGCGGTCGGCGTACATGCCGTCCTCGGTGGCCCAGGCGCCCGAGACGTGATCGTGGCGCGAGCACCCCCTACGCGGGAGCCTGCCCGCCAGATCGACGGAGGCGTCACCGAGTACGTGTACGCGAGTGCACTGGCGCAGGCGTTGAACCTCGACGAGGCGCAAGCCCAGATCGCCACCGACGCCTTGTACCAGGACGGATACCTCGATGGCGTCCACGTCGAGGAGGTGCTCGACCCCGTCGTGATCCCAATGATCACCGCGAAGGCGCGGCGTGAGCTGCGCCTGTGGCCAAGCCAAGAGGTCGGCGTCGAGCGCCTCGTGGCCGCCCTCGATGCGCTCATCGAACGCAGCGTTGACCCCGACCAGCGCACCTGTTGGCGGAAAGTTCGAGACCACCATGGGCCGCGTCACCTCATCCGTGGACAACACGATGATGGAACGCCTCTGGTCGACGATGCAGCGCGAGCTCCTCGACCGAACGCGATGGGCCACCAGAACCGACCTCGGCTCGGCGATCTTCGAGTGGATCAAAGGCTACTACAATCCCCGCCGGCGCCACTCCGCCATCGGCTATCTCGCCCCGATCGACTTCGAGGCACTTCATACCGCAGCCGTCACCGCGGCATGATCACCATCCCCGTCGTGTCCGGGCAACCGGGTCAAGCTCCGATCGGGGTGATGCCACGGCAGGACCCCGATCTGGCACGTGCGACATGCTACGAGGGGCGGGTAGTGCGAGTGAGCTGGTCGATGACCGCAGGCAGATATTTGCGTACCTGCTCTCTATCGCTTTCCTGCTCAGCATCGGTCAGGTCGGCGTAGGGCGTCGCGATCTGCTCTGACCAGCGCGCCACCAGGGCGGCGGGGATGAGCAGCGATCCGTCCTCGGTGGGCTCGCCCTGGTCGTGCATGTACTGCTGCCAGTGCGCCCACCGCTCGTGCTCGATCGCGGCGAGCCGGTTGACGAACTCTTCGGCCTCCAAGATGGCGCGGACGTCCTGCTCCGACGACGTCATAGCAGCTGCTTCTTCGCCAGGCGCCAGTAGTGCTGGCCCTGGGCTGTCAGCTCGCACCCCTTGCTCTGCATCGCGGCGTGCCACATGTGCGGCTTGCTGGCGCCGACAGGCCGCACCAGCCCCGCCGATTCGAGCCGCTGAAGGACCCAAAATCTGGCGGTGTTGGTGGGGTTCGGCGGCGGAACCGAGGCGTCCTCAGCCCCGCTTCGCTCCGGCTCATAGCTGGGGTCGAGTTGGAACAGTTCCGTTGCAGACCCGAAAAGCGTCGGGAGCTGCTGCAGGTGGCGCAGATCAAGCAGCGCCTCCGCCGTCCTGAGCTTGATGAACTTCTTGATGTTGGTCTTGAAGACGGGTCGCTGCGCCCATGGCCCGAGCGACTGGTCGATGTGGGCGTACACGCTGCCGGGGGTCACGGTGCCCAGCACGTCCGCAGCTGCTCCGTTGAGTGCGTCGACCAGCAGAGTTGTGAAGATGCCGCCGCCGCCGCTCTCCATGGAGAACTGCTCCGCGGTGGAGGCCGTCAGGATGGTCATGCCGTTAGGCACCTGCGCCACGCTGGCGTCGAGCGGGGCGGCACCGGCGTCGCCGCTGAAGCAGCTGTCCAGGATGATGACCTTGTTCTGGGCCTTCGACGCGCTGGCGATCTTCATGACGTCGGTGAGCGGGAGCCCATCGTCGCCGTCTCTGCAGTCGCTCGCGCACAGGTAGCCGCCGCCGGCGTCCTCGATATACCCGTGGCCGGAAAAGTAGAGCAGCGCGATCTCGGGGTCGTCGGCAAACAACTCCTGGACGGCGTCCTTGAAGTCCCGCTTCGTTACGGCGGAGCGCGGGTCGGTTCCCGTTAGCAGCCTGGGCGTGGCGAAGTTGACCGAGCCGTCTGCGTTGCGTTCGAGCGCGCCAGCGACCTTCACGGCGTCATTCACGGCTCCGTGGAGGTCGTCGAACTCGTCGTTGTCGTAGTGGTCGATTCCGACCACGAGCGCCTTCCTCACAGTGGCACGCTTACAGGCTGTCGATGAAGTCGCTGATGTTCTTGTCGCTCCACGTGTAGGTCGCCACTCCCGCCACGTTGGTGCGGTCGTCGGAGTAGGCCCAGATCCCGCGGATCTTCTTGCCCTCCTCCTTGGCGCACTGGATCTCCCACTCTTGGCCCGTTGACATCAGAGAGTTCTCGCTCACCAGCACGATTACGCCGTCTGATCGGCGGATGCGTGTGCGGACCTTGTCCTTCCAGCCGCTGTCGTACGGCTCCTTCACCGACATGTCCACGAACTCGTACGGCGCCCGAGGGCTGAGGGACTGCCCCTTCAGGAAGTCCCGCTGACGCTCATCTTCGATGGCGAACGCGATGAAGATCGTCTTGGTGTCTGACATGTCATCCCCTGCTCGGCTGTGGACCCTCAGCAGCACCCGGCCAGCTACGGATGCAGCTCACGCCGACGGCTCAACGACGTGCTCGAAGCCTACCGCCCACCTCCGAGAACGGACTCCGCGTTCTGCTGGACCGGCCCCCGCGGCATGTGACGCCACGGCGTCACCGTGGGCCAGGCCGGGCGAGAATTCGGCCCGTTCCAAGTGCCGCCTTAGTCCCATCATAATGTTGTCTCAGCCCGACTCTGTTAGAGGCTCGGAACTAAAGCGGCGACGATAGCCGCCGCGACCTGGTGCCGGTAGTGTTGATCTTCGTAATCCGTGGGTGGCACCAGACCCAACTGGCCGTGGAGGCGGCAGTGGTTGAACCAGTCGATGCCCTCCACGGCCCGCGGTTAGGGACTGGCTCGGCTTTTAACAGTGAGTTGAACGCCTCGGCCAGGGCATTGTCGTAGGAGTCCCCGTTCTCGCCGACGGACGCCACGCTCTACGATGCAGCGGGCGGTCGGGTGCCCGCTGCATGACCAGCTCGGCGTGCAGCTTGCGCGGTGCGCGCGGCGTCGGTGACCGACCGCATCGACGGCAATCGCGTCTTGGCGGCGTTCTAGGTGCTCGGGGTGATCTGCGTGCCAGCGGCGCTGAGCACCCGGCAGATCGGCTCGACTCCGAAGTTGCCCTTGTGGGCGTCGACGTACGCGACTGATCACTGCAGTCGGCGGTCGAGCTCCGTCGCGGCGAAGAACGCCGACGCTGTCTTGAGGATCTCGTTGGCCCGGCGCGGCTCACGCACCTCACGCTTAAGCTCAGCTACCCGCGGACTCTCCGCGGTGGTGGTGCCCGGCCGGCTGCCCTCATCGATTTCAGCCTGAGACACCCAGCCGCGCAGAATTTTGGGGTTGATGCCCAGGTCCCCGATCCGCCGGCACGCTCCCACCCGTGTCACCGGGTCCCGGCGGACTTCGACCGCCATCCGGATCGCTCGCTCCCGCAGCTCATCGGGGTACCTCCTCAAGGCTGCCACGACTCTCATCCTTCCGTGGATTGCGAGCCTCCGTCAGAGTCGGGCTAAGACAAGTCATGGCTCTCCCGTTCTCTCACATGCCGCTCCCTCATCAACTCCGAATGAGGGAGCGCAAGCGCACGGCCGAAAGAAAATTGCACGGTTCCGTCAAGTTGTTGCACCAGCTTTATTGGTGGCGGGTCCGCACTGACATCTCGGGGCGGCCCAAGAATTGTGGTTGCCCAAGCGTCGGGCAGGGGTAGCGCGAGGACCCTTGCCCCCGGCGGAGCAAGATATGCGTCTGGTCCCCAGCCGCCCTGCCCGCGCGGCGGGTGCACCGCCGCGCGGGCTCGTGGCGCCAGCGGTCGCCACGAGCGGGAAGTCGCCGGGCTCGACGCCGGAATCCCGGTTGGCGATCGGCTACCGGGACGAGGCCGCCGGAGTGGACCCAGGCTCAACGCCTTGGTCGCGGGAAATCGCCGCTGCAGTCGACAGCATGTTCGGGACGAACGACCGAAGTTCTTCCAAAGACGTGACCGGTGAGGCGATCGAAATGGCCGAGACGCTCCCGTTGGCCTGCATGACCGGGGCTGCGATGCAGTGAACGAGAGGTTCATGCTCGGCGTCGTCGACGGCCCATCCCCGTTCCCGGGTGATCGCCATCTCCGCCAGGAAGGACTCGCGATCGGTGATTGTCGTCGCGGTGTGTCGCTCGTACTTGAGGCGCCGAGACAGGTCCTCGAGCTGAGCACGTGGCAGGAAGGCAGCCATGGCCTTCCCCACTCCGGTGCAGTGGATGGAGCCGCGCTTCCCGATGCGTGACCACATGCGGACGGCGGCCTGCCCGTCGATCTTGTCGACGTAGAGAACCTCGTCGTCCTCACGGATGGCCAGGTGGACGGTCTCTCTCGTCGTGTCGTGCAGTCTCGCGAGATGCGGTGCGGCAATAGCTCGCAGGTCGCTGTCCTCGAGGGCCTGCTGGCCCAGGGAGATGAGCATGGATCCAGCTCTGTAGCGGAGGTCCCCTTCCCGCCGCACGAACTTTCTGGCCTCCAGCACTCGCAGCAGTCGGAGGGCGGTGGAGCGGTGAACGCCCAGCTCCCGGGCCACGTCGCTGATGGACTTGGGCCCGGCCGCCAGGATCGTCAGCACGGACAGGACCCGGTCGACCGCCTGAGCCCGGACCTCGGTGCTCTGTTCGTCCATGCCTCTCCTATTGGTCGCCGCCGGCCATGCGCCCGTCGAGCGACGAACGTACTGCTGGGCCACAGCGCTAGGGGCCTCCTGGGGGACGCGCTCACCAACCTGCCTGCCCGCACCGACGCGGTCATTGACATGATCCGCAACGGTTCCTACAGTGTTGCACGCACACAAACAGTGTTGCAACCACCGCAACGAGGGAGTTGCCGTGCCTCACGCCCATCTCAGACACCGCCGGATCCTCGCCGGCACAGCGGTCGTCGCGCTGGCGACCCTGACTGGATGCGGGGCAACGACGTCCGCCCCGCCCGCGGACTCCGGGGCCTCGGACGACTCAGGGTCGCCCACCGTCGCCTTCCTGCTGCCGGAGAACGTCAATCCGCGGTGGGAGAGCCAGGACGCCCCCTTCCTGGAAGAGGAACTGCAGAAGCTCGACCCAGACGCGCGGCTGGACACCTACAACGCCAACAACGACGCGGCGGCGCAGCAGCAGCAGGCGGAGCAGGCCCTCACCAAGGGTGCTGACGTCCTCGTCGTGATCCCGGTCGACGCTGACGCGGCCGCGGTCATCGCTACCACAGCGGCTCAGTCGGACGTTCCCGTCGTCGCCTACGACCGGATGATTCAGGCCGAGGAGGTCGCCGCGTGGATCCAGGCCGACATGGTCAAGGTGGGAGAAGACCAGGCGCGCTGGGTGGTTGACCACACGGAGGTCGGCGACAACATCGTGCAGATCAAGGGATCGCCCACCGATACCAACGCAAGACTGTTCGACCAGGGGTACCAGAACGTGCTCGGGCCGATGTACGCGAGCGGTGAGCGCGTCTTGGCCTACGACACCTGGACCCAGGGCTGGGACCCTGCGCTCGCCCGGACCTCGGTCGACCAGGCGTTGACCGCGCTCAACAACGACGTGCAGGCCATCCTGGCCTCCAACGACGGGAACGCGGCCTCGGCCATCGCCTCCCTCACCGAGCAGGGCCTCGACGGGCAAGTTCCGGTGACGGGGCTGGACGGCACCGTCCAGGCCCTGCAACTGATGCTGCAGGGCAAGCAAGGGATGACCGTCTGGCGGCCCTTCGACCAGATGGCCGCCCGGACCGCGGAGGTCGTCGACCGCCTGCTCAACGATGAGGACATCGCCGACGTCGCGACGAGCCAGGTGACCAACGACACGGGAGCGCAGATCCCGCAGGTCCTCACCGACTACTACGTCGCCGCCGATGAGGAGGGGGTCCAGTACATCATCGACAACGATCCCTCCATCGAGATGGACGACGTCTGCACTGGAGCTACGGACTCCACGCCGTTCTGCCAGGCGTCATGACGACGTACAGTGAGGAGAAAGCACCGGTGAGCCCGACTGCCGAGCCGCTACTGGCGGTCAAGGGCATCCGCAAGAGCTTCGGAGCCGTGCAGGCACTGCGCGGTGTCGACTTCGAAGTGCGCGCGGGTGAGGTTATGGCCCTGGTCGGGGACAACGGCGCCGGGAAGTCGACGCTGGTCAAAGTCCTCTCGGGCCACCACCGGGCCGATGAGGGGGTCATCACGTTCGACGGACGCCCCGTCGACGTCCGCTCGCCCCAAGACGCGTCCACCTTGGGCATCGAGACCGTCTACCAGGACCTCGCGCTGTGCGACAACCTCGACGTGGTCGCGAACATGTTCCTCGGACGCGAGAAGCACTGGAAGCCCGGCCTACTCGGCCCCATGCGGGAAGTGGCGATGGAGAGCCGTGCTGTGGAGGTGCTCCGCTCTCTGGGCGTGCGCACCCTGAAGGACCCTCGCGCCAAGGTCTCAGTGCTCTCCGGGGGTCAGCGGCAGTCCGTCGCCATCGCCCGGGCGTCGATGTGGAACTCGCGCGTGATCATGCTGGACGAGCCGACCGCGGCACTGGGCGTCGAACAGACCGCCCAGGTGCTCTCCCTGGTCAGCGCCCTGCGATCACAGGGCCTTGGGGTAATCCTCATCTCGCACAACATGAGCGACGTGTTCCGGGTCGCGGACCGCATCAGCGTGCTGCGATTGGGGGAGACCGCCGCAGTGTTCAACGTCTCCGAAACGACACCGCAGGCCGTCATCGCGGCCATCACTGGCGGGAGGGACCTCGCCGCATGACTATCAAGACCGATGCGCCGCAGCTACCAGCGCCCGAGGGGACAGTTCGAGAGGGCCCGTTCCGCCAAGTCCAGGCACGGCTGAACAACCAGGTGCGCCACATGCGCCACGGCGAGCTGGGAGTCCTTCCGGTCGTCCTCGCGCTGGTAGCCATCTGGACCTACTTCGCGATCGACGAACCGCTGTTCCTCTCCTCCCGCAACATCACCAACTTGCTGCTGCAGGCCGCAGTCGTGGGCACCCTTGCCCTCGGGATCACCATCGTCCTGCTACTCGGGGAGATCGACCTATCCGTCGCTGCCGTCGCCGGGGTGAGCGCCGCGGTGATGGCCCGGATGATCCAGGACGGCTGGTCGGTCGGAGCCGTCCTGGCCGCGGCACTCCTGACCGGCATCGCCATCGGCGCGCTGCAGGGCTTCTTCGTCGCCGTCGCCCGCGTCCCGTCATTCGTCGTCACCCTCGCCGGCCTGCTGGGCTTCCAGGGCCTCATGCTCGCGGTCCTGGGAAACAACGGGGCGATCAACGTGGACCAGCCGTTCATCCGCGGCCTCACCACGACCTACCTCACGCCCGCCGCCGGCTACGTCCTCACCGCGGTAGCACTCCTCGTCTACGCCCTCACGCAGCTGCGCCAACAAGCACAACGCCGGGCCGCCGGGCTCGCCGCCGCCCCGGCCAGCGTCCTGCTGCTGCGGGTCGCCGTGGTGGCGGTCGTGGCGCTCCTGGCCATTGCCAGCCTCAACAGCTACGCCGGTCTGCCGCTCATCGTGGTGCTCGTCCTCGCTCTGTGCGGCCTGCTGAACTGGGTGCTGCAGCGCACCCGGTACGGCCGCTATATCTACGCCGTTGGGGGCAGCCCGGAGGCAGCGCGTCGCGCGGGGATCAGTCTGGTCGGCATCCGCATGAGTGCCTTCATGCTCCTGGGCCTCGTCACCGCACTGGGCGGCATCTTCGGTGCCTCCCGCTACGCATCGGTGTCCTTCAACGCCTTCGCCGGAGGCACGCTTCTGCTGCAGGCGATCGGTGCCGCCGTCATCGGCGGCACGAGCATGTTCGGCGGGCGCGGCCGGGTCACGAATGCGCTGCTGGGCGCCCTCGTCATCGGCAGCCTCTCCAACGGCCTCGACCTCAAGGGGGCGGACTCTGCGACGAAACTGATGTTCTCCGGCGCCATCCTGCTGCTCGCCGTGACCATCGACGCGCTGTCCCGGCGAGGTCGCAGCCCAGGCAGCTGAGCGGCACCTCTTCCCCGCGCCCGCCACGGTGGCGATGAGCGCCACACGGCGGCCCCCTCGACCCGCGACTACTGGAGTCCTCATGCGCACGCACGCCCTGCCGTCGATCCCGGTCCCGGCATCCGTAATCGGTCTCGGCACGATGATCTTCCATCCCGACACCGAAGACCGTGATTTCGCCCTGCTCGACGCCTTCGTCGACAACGGCGGCACCTACATCGACACCGCGGAGGTGTACGGCGCGGTCGAGGAACACGGGTACTCCGAGATGGTGATCGGGAAGTGGCTGGAGCGCCGGCCCGGCATGCGCGACCGCATCGTCCTCGCCACCAAGGGCCTCATCCCGGGGTTCTGCGCTCCGCTGCACCCGGGAGGTGCAGTGATCAGCCCGGACGCGATCGACAGCGCCATCGCCGGATCGACGGACAGGCTCCGCACCGACCGCCTCGACATCTGGATGTTTCACCGCGACGACGAGCAGCTGCCGGTGGGACCGCTCGTCGAGCGTCTCCACGAGAACGTCGCGGCCGGACGCATCCGCAGTTACGGCGCGTCCAACTGGAGCACCCGCCGGGTCCAGGATGCCATTACCTACGCCGAGACGAACGGGCTGACGCCCATGCAGTCGGCCAGCCCGCAGTTCTCGCTGGCGAAGGCGAAGGAGCCCTACTGGCCAGACACGGTGGTGACCAGCGGAGAGGACCAGGACTGGTTCGCCGACCGCAAGCTGCTGCTGGTGGCCTGGTCTTCCCTCGGCCGTGGGTTCTTCGCCCGCGCCAACCGTGAGGACCTCAGCGACGACGACCTGGTGCGCGTCTTCTACTCCGAGGACAACTTCGCCCGCAAGGAGCGCGCCGAGGCGCTGGGGCGGCACAAGGGCCTGTCCATGTTCGAGGTCGCGCTGGCCTACGTGACCAGCCAGGCGTTCCCCGTCGTCGCGCTGGCGGGCGCAGCCACCCCACAGGAGGTCGAGTCATCCCTGCGAGCGGGCGACCTGGAGCTGTCCGCCCCGGAGCGCGACTGGCTCGACCTCACCACCGACCAGCGTCCCTACTGACGAACGTCATCGGAGGAACTGCCGTGAAGCGCATGTACATCGCCGGCGAGCTGGTCTCGGGCGGCTCTACCCACGAGGTCACTTCCCCGGCGACCGGGCAGCCCGTCGCCACCGTCGCCTGGGCGGGCGAGGCCGAGGCCATTCGAGCTCTGGAGGCGGCGGAGGCCGCTCTGCCCGCATGGTCGGCCAGCTCTGTCGAGGAGCGCGGCGAGTGGATGCACCGACTGCGCGAAGCGGTGCTCGCCGAGGCCAAGATGCTCCGTGAGTGCGTGGTCCAGGAGACGGGGAAGACGTGGGAGCAGAGCGAGGAGGACGTCCAGTCACTCCTCGACTCCCTGGAGTTCTACGCCCGTGAGGTGAATCGCTTCGCCCCCGAAGAGCTCCCTGACGCGGCCGGCACGCATCGCCACGAGCTCGTGTACGAGCCTGTGGGCGTCGTCGTGGCCTTCATCGCCTGGAACTTCCCGCTGCTCAACCTCGCGTTCAAGATCGGCCCTGCCATGGCGGCCGGCTGTCCCATCATCATCAAGCCGTCGGTCAAGTCGCCGCTGGCTGCCTACGCAGTCGGCGAGCTGTGCCACCGGATCGGGCTACCGCCGGGGGTGGTGAACATCGTCTGCGGGGACGACGACGTCGTCGGGGACACCTTGTCGAGGAGCACGGTCCCGGCCCTGCTGACGCTCATCGGCTCCGCCCGCACCGCGCGGCGGATCATGGAGTTGGGGTCCTCGTCGGTGAAGCGCTACTCGATGGAACTGGGTGGCAACGCGCCCGTGCTGGTGTTCCCCGACGCCGACCTGGACCTCGCGGCAGACACCGTCAGCGCCCTGAAGTTCGGCAACGCCGGGCAAGTGTGCGTCGCTCCGAACCGCGTGTTCGTGCACGTCGACGTGGCCCAGCAGTTCACCGAGCGCCTGACACAGCGGGCCGGTCGCGTCCGCGTGGGGGCGGGGCCTGAGGGGTCGGTGGACATGGGCCCCCTCATCGACGCTGGGGCCGTGCGCCGCGTCGCAGGCCTCGTCGAGGACGCCGTCGCCAACGGTGCGCAGTTGCTGACCGGAGGCACGCGCCCACCCGGGCTCGAGGCGGGCTCCTACTTCACGCCGACCGTCCTTGCTGGTGTCCAGCCGGAGATGCGCATCTACCAGGAGGAGGTTTTCGGTCCCGTCGTCAGCGTCCTCACGTTCAAGGACGAGACCGAGGTGCTGGCTGCAGCCAACGCCACGCAGGCGGGGCTGTCCTCCTTCGTCTTCACCGGCGACTCGGACCGCGCCGACCGCTGTGCGCAGGCGCTTCGCTTCGGTGAGGTCCAGGTGAACGGGGTCAAGTACGCGATCGATCTGCCGCACGGCGGCATCAAGCAGTCCGGCGTCGGCCACGACTGCTCCTACCTCGCGCTGCACGACTACCTCGCGCCGAAGCGCGTCACCCGCGCACTCGTCAGGCAGAAGGGACAGGGGGAGCACGAGCTCCCGGCCGCTCCATGAAGATCACCAAGATCGTCAGCCACGTCCTTCAGTACGACCTCGATGAGGAGCTCGGCTACTCCCAGCAGTACTACAGCCGCCGCACCGCGCACCTGGTTGAGGTCCGCACCGACGAGGGGCTCGTCGGCTGGGGCGAGTGCTTTGGGCCCGGGGCCGTCGCTCTGGCTAACAAGGTCATCGTCGAGAAGGTGATCCAGCCGATGCTCGTGGGCGAGGACCCCTTCGACCGCGAGGTCCTCTGGCACCGCGTCTATAACCTGCTGCGCGACCACGGGCAGAAGGGGATGCCGATCCAGGCGCTGTCAGGCATCGACATCGCCCTGTGGGACCTCGTCGGCAAGGCGGCGGGGTTGCCGCTGCACAAGCTGCTGGGCGGCGCCGCCCGCCTGGAGGTCCCCGTCTACGGCTACGGGATGATGCTGAAGCGCGGTGGCGACCTGCCGCGGCGCTTCGCCGAGGAGGCCCGCTCCATCCAGGAGGCCGGCTACCGCGCCACCAAGATGAAGATTGGGCTGGGACCGCGCGAGGACGTGCAGCTCGTCGCCGCCGTCCGCGAGGCCATCGGTCCCGACATGGCGCTCATGGTGGACGCCAACCACTGCTACACGGCCACCGAGGCCCTCGGCGTCGGGCGGGCCCTGGAGGACCTCGGCGTCGAGTGGTTCGAGGAACCGGTGGCACCAGAGGACCGCGACGGCTACCGGTACCTCACCTCCCGCCTCGACGTGAAGATCGCCGGCGGCGAGGCCGAGTACACCCGGTGGGGGTGGCGGGACCTGCTGCAGGGCCGTGGCGTGGACATCGCCCAGCCGGAGGTGTGCGCCGTCGGTGGCATCAGCGAGTACCTCAAGGTCGTGACGCTCGCCCACGCCAACTTCATCCCGGTGGTGAACCACGTCTGGGGGTCAGCGGTCTCCATCGCGACGAACCTGCACCTGCTGGCGGCATTGCAGGACTTGCCTGGTGCCGCGCACCCCACTCCGCCGATGCTTGAGTTCGACACGACGCCGAACCGGTTCCGCGACGAGGTGCTGCAGACGCCCCTGGATGTCCAGGGACAGGTGGCGCGAGGTGGGACGGTGGCCGTGCCGCGCGGTCCCGGCCTGGGTGTCGACGTGGACCTCGACTTCGTGCGCGCCTTCGAGCTGTCGTGAGCAGGAAGACGAAACCGTGACCTTCGTCGGTGTCGACTGGGGGACGACCTCGCTACGGGCGTACCTTCTCGACGAGGGCGGCCGAATCCTCGCCCAGCGGCAGGGCAGCGATGGCATCAAGAATTGCCGCGGTGAGTACCACGAGACGCTGCTCCGCTACATCCAGCCATGGCTCGGGACGGACGTGCGCCACGTCGTTCTCTCCGGGATGATCACCAGTCGCCACGGGTGGGTGGAGACGCCGTACCTGCTGGCTCCGGCTAGCGGCAAGGCTATGGCTGAGTCGCTCGTGCACCGGCACACCGCCGACGGGCTCGACCTATGGTTCGCCCCCGGTCTCCGGCTGGAGCACGACCACAACACAATCGACGTGATGCGCGGCGAGGAGACGCAAGTGCTGGGATGCCTGACGGCCGGCGCGCCCGACGTCCAGCTCGTGATCCTTCCCGGCAGCCACTCCAAGTGGATCCTCGTTGAGTCCGGGGAGATCTCGTGGTTCTCCACGTTCCTCACGGGCGAGCTGTTCGCCGCGGTCGCGAAGCACACCATCGTCGGGGCGACCCTGCTTCCCGAAGCGCCATCCGAAGTTGCTCTGCTGGAGGGCGTCCAGCTCGGGCTCTCCGACGACCAGGCGCTCGGCGGGTTGCTGCACAAGTTGTTCAGCCTGCGAGTCCTAGGCCTGTTCGACCCCCGCGGTGGTGTGCCGCGGGACCTGCTGACCGGACTAGTCCTCGGCACCGAGATCCGCGAGGCGCTCGCGCAGGTCAACGTGCCGCTGCCAGTGGCGACCGTGATCGGCCATCCCGCACTGGCCGAGCAGTACGTCACAGCGCTGCGCGCTGCCGGCCTGCAGGCGGTCACGGGCCCGGACGACGCCGCTGCCGTCGGCCTGCACCAGTTGGTTAAGGCGAAGGGGCTCACATGATGGACTTCAACCGGGCTTTCGGGGAACTGCCGCTGGTGGCGATTCTGCGAGGTGTGGATCCCGTGCAGGCGGTTCCGGTGGCCGAGCGCCTTGTTGAGGCCGGATTCAGGGCCATCGAGGTGCCGCTGAACTCACCACGGCCGCTGGAGAGCATCGAGGCGATGGCTCGGGCGGTCGGGGACGCTGCGGCGATCGGCGCCGGGACCGTCTACACGGTGGATGAAGTGCATCAGGTGCGTGACGTCGGTGGTGTCTTCATCGTGTCGCCGAACTGCGCGGTGCCTGTCATCCAGGCCACCACGGAAGCCGGGCTCAGTAGTTGCCCCGGCGCACTGACCCCTTCAGAAGTGATGACCGCTGCCGCTGCTGGCGCTGCGGTCGTGAAGCTGTTTCCAGCCGAGGCGCTGTCCATCGCAGGGTTCAAGGCCATGGTTTCAGTGGTCCCCCCATCGGTGCAGCTCGTTCCAGTAGGGGGTGTCGACACCACCAACATCGCCGAGTACAGGCGCGCGGGCGCGGCTGGTGCTGGCTTGGGATCGTCGTTGTTTAGCGTCGGTCGACCCGCTGACGAGGTCGGCCGTCGCGCAGCGCAACTGGCCGCCGCTTGGTTGATTGGCTGACAGCCGACGTTGACAAGCCCCACCAGCGCCTCTGGTCTGCGATCTCGTCGTGACCGCAGCGCGATCTGTGTAGAGCTAGGCGTGGAATGCGTCGACCGTAGGGAGTACGAAGCCACTTCGCCCACGCTCAGCGCCATGTGCGGGGCCTTCAGGCGCGCGCCTCCGTCACCGACTGCCCGAAAGGCGACCACATGACGGCGCCGCCGTCCGACACGACGATCGCCTCTTGGCGAGACGGTTTCACATGCCGGCCCTTTACTGACGAAGCCCCAGGCCGCCGGGCAAACGCCCAACCTGACGAAGACGTCGTCGCCGTATGACCCGCCCGCTGAAGTGCCCGGCAAGGGTGCCTCGTGCGGTGACGCGGACCAGCCCTTGCCCGGCGGCGCTTTACAGCGACGTGTGGCCAAGTCGGCAAGTCATCGATCCCAACTGTCGGGCTTCGCGAGACCATCGGGGAGCTCCCGACTCATCCCGCCGAGGCTGTCCCTGACCTGTCTGCGCCGTCACGCAAGCCGTCGGGCAAGCCCGGTCCGGCTCACTGCTTCCGGCCGGAGGTCCAGTGCGTCCGCTCTTGGACTGGCCGGCCCGGACGGCCGGGGAGGAGAACAGTGGATGGCTACGAGAGGTTCCTGCAGGCCCTGACCATGGAGCCCTTCGGCGGCGCAGTTCGTGCGCAGCCACATGCAGCACTCCGCGCTGATCAGGACTCGTCCTGTCAGGACCAGAGCCTTACGGATGAGACACGTTCGCCAGGCGCGCGAATGCGGCGAGTCGAGCCGGGCCCGGACAGGCTTCTGCTGCGCGTCGAAGAAGCCGCGCAGGTGCTCGGTGTTGGCCGGACTCGCGCCTATGAGCTGATCGGCTCGGGGGAACTGCGGTCGGTGAAGATCGGCGGTTCCCGGCGCGTTCCAGTTG
>Ga0210040_10006043_pt1 | contig 15216 bp, 13 predicted proteins | sample CryGeyCG12114_NA_FD_185462 | JGI IMG/M metagenome (GOLD analysis project Ga0210040, IMG submission 185462) | Groundwater microbial communities from aquifer - Crystal Geyser CG19_WC_8/21/14_NA (SPAdes) (version 2) | ecosystem: Environmental > Aquatic > Deep subsurface > Groundwater | place: USA... | reverse complement strand
TTGTCTTTGATGTCGTTGAGCGGGTACTGGCTGGTCACCTGGTTCAGTAACGCAGTAACATTTTCGTACTCCTGCGCATCATAGAAGCTGTACGCGGAGTCGTAAAGCGCCTGGGCTTTCATATTATCTGCCGCATTCTTCGAAAGGAACTCAGCGTCGTCGAGCAGTCGGGCAAAGGACGTGTTCGGGAACTCCTGCTTTATTTTGTTGTAGTATGCCTGCTGTTGCGAGGTGTTCCCCGCTTTGCCATATAGTAAATACAGGCTGTAATAAGCTTCTGCCGTATGCTCAGACTTCGGGAAACGCTGCAGCAAGGCAGCATACGTTTGCTCGGCTCGCACGGTGTCGTTCAGGTTCTGGGCATAGATGTTCGCTAACCTGAACAGTGCCTCCTCCACCTGCTTCTCCGAGCGCTGCATGGCGGCTGTCGTCACGGGCACGTCCTGCAAATAGGTCTGTACCTGGGCAGAGGCCCGCTCTTCGGGGGAGACCTGCGTTTGCGCCGTGTCCGCTACCGGCGCTGCCTGGGCCACTTCTACCTGGCTGTTGGTCTCGCCGCGGCTGCGGTTACGCCAGAAGTCCTGCAAGGGCCTGTCGCCCCAGCGGCGCACGAATTCTGCCCGGGCCGACGACATGGCAGACGGGTTGTCGAAGTACCACACGCCGCCGGCGGTAGTGGTGGTGCCGAAAGCTTCGCCGTTCTGGCTGCGCCTGTTATTGCGGCTCGGCTGCTCCTCGGCAAGCTTCTGCTGTTCCTGTTGGCGGGCCATTTCCTGCTGCCGGACCTCTTCTTCACGCTGCACCAGCGCCTGTATAAACTGCAGGCGCTCCTCCTCGCTCATGCGGGCAATGCGCTGCAGGCTGTCCTGTGTCTGTATGGTGCTGTACTGCCTGGCAAAGTCTGCCAGTATATCCCGGCGCTCGGCCACCGCCTCGTACTCCGGCGCCCGCTGCGGGTACACCTGCACGGCACTGTCGTAGTAAGCGGCGGACAGGTCGTACTTGTTCAGGTTGTCAAAATATATTTCGCCGGCCGACAGGTAGCTGTAAGCCTTTTGGTTAGATAAGGTGCCCGGCGTTTTCAGCGACTGCTGCAGGTACTCCAGTGCCTTGTCGTAATTTTTCTGGCGGAGCTCAAACTGCGCCATCTCGTAATATATCCTGTCGCGGTACTCCAGGTTTTTTTCGTCTTTCAGCAGCTTCTGGTAATATCCGGCAATGCGCTCTTTGTCCTGCTCATCCGACAGTTCCGACACCTGCCCCAGGTTCAGCCGGCTGAAAAAGCCGAGGTCGTACGGCGGGTTCTTGCGCAGGATCTGGGTATATAGCTCGTAGGCTTCCTTTTTCTGGTTCTTGAGCTGATACAGCTGCGCCAGAGTGTACCGCACCCGCGACTGATTATCTTTATTTTCGAAGTTGGGGAGCGAAAGCGCCAGGTTCTCGATTACCTGGGCCGTGTCGGCCTGCAGGCGGTAGTAGTGCGCGCGCGCCAGGTATAGTTCCCGGGCGTTGGCTTTGTTCAGGCGCTCTTTGCGCAAGAACTCCGATACCTGCTGCGCATTGTCCATTTCCTCCAGTTGGATGAAGGAGCGCATGAGCCACACCAGTGCCTCATGGCGGTCGTCGGCGTCTTTGCTGGTGGCGTTTACATATTTAAACGTGCGTGCGGCTTCGGCAAAGTTCAGCTGGTAGTAGTTGGCCTTGCCTATCTGTATATAGCTGTTATCGATCCACTTGCTGTTCTTGTGGTACTGGATGGGGTGCGAGGCTTTTTTCTTCACGTCCTCCAGGTCGGCCTCAAAGGCTTTGGCTGTGGTAGTATCCAGCAGGGGGTATATAGGCAGCACCTGGTTGTAATCGTACTGCATCTGCTCCTGCAGCCCTGCCTCAACAGTGCGCATTTTCTCCCTGGCCAGGAAAAAGCCGTTGTAGCGCGCAGTGGTATTGTGGTACGTCTTGCTCAGCGGGTTATTGCGCTCAGCAGAGCACGCCGCCAGCAACACTCCCGCCAGGATAAAGAGTAGGTGCAGTGATTTTCTGTTCAAGGTAGTAACGTGTGCAGGGTACTGTGGCACTATATATTAAGGTATAAACGTTGTGGCGTATGTTTTAAGTATGAGGCAGCAACTGCCGGCATGCCCCTTCTGCGGGTGACTTCTGGTCTGCAGGCAAAGCGCCTCCTGCAAAAATACAACAATATGCCAATAGTTGAGCAAGCGGCTGTTTTACAGCCTGCTATTGAACTATACAAAAATCTAAATGGTTTCAGGCGGAGCCATACTTTCTGAGCAAAGCGCTTTTGTGCACTTACAGCAGAGATCAGCGTAAAAAGCGTATCTTTGTAAACTTCTGACAGCCATGGATAACGCACCAGACCAGAAATCAAGTCCTTCGCGGGGCGATAACGTAAGGCCTTACCTGAAGTACTCGGGCATTGCCTTTCAGATGATCGGGGCCATGGTGCTGGCGGCATGGGGAGGGCGCAAACTGGATGCTCATTTCCAGACGCAGAACCCCTGGTTCACGATCGTGCTGCTGGTGCTGGCCGTGATCGGCTCTATGGTGCTGGTTATCTTATCACTCAACAAAAAATAGACCGCGTGGGTTTTATACGAAATCTGTTTGTACTGACGGCCGCTATATGTGCGGCGATTGGCCTGCTGCTACACTACACCCACTACACGCTGGTGCACCCGTTTATCTGGTATATCCTTCTCTTCTTTGTGTTCGTCACCGGCTTTACCTACTACATTTCGGAGCTGGGGTACAAAAACGACCTCGACAATTTTCAGGTGTATTACTTTGCCTCCATGGGCTTCCGGATGGTGCTCAGCATCGGGGTGGTGGCGCTGTACGTGTTCTTCTACAAAGAAGGGCGATTAGCATTCGTTTTCAACTTCTTTGCTTTATATTTTATCTTTACCGGGTTTGAAATTTACAGTTTGTTGGCTAACTTGCGGCCCAATTTGAAAAAGCAGGATTAACGGTAATTTTTGCTTGTAACATATTGCTTCTAAATCATTCTTAATGAAGAGGTTATTCGTTCTATTGTTTTCTTTCCTGACGCTGACGGCGTTTGCTGAAGCGCCTGCTGAAGGCGGGGAGTTCAAGCCCGGTGAGATGATCACGCATCACATCGCTGATGATTATACCTGGCATTTTGCTGATGGCGCTGTGGTGTACCTGCCGGTGATCCTGTTCGATAACGGCGCCCCGAAGGTGTTCTCTTCGCATAATTTCTACAACCACAACCACGAAACGGTGCCTTATAACGGCTATGCGCTGGAGCACGGGCACATATACAGAGCCAACGCGGAAGGCGAGCCGCTGGCAGACCAGAGCGGGTTATATGATTTCTCGATCACTAAAAACGTGGCTTCCCTGTTCTTAAGCGTAATCCTGCTGTTCGCCGTGTTCCTGACAGTTGCGGCACGTTACAAAAAGAACGCCGGCAAAGCGCCAAGCGGTATCCAGTCTTTCTTTGAGCCGATCATTATCTTTGTGCGCGATGATATCGCCAAGGGCAACATCGGCCCGAAATACGAGCGCTATATGCCGTACTTGCTCACCGTGTTCTTCTTTATATGGTTCAACAACCTGCTGGGCCTGATGCCGGGCGGTGCCAACTTAACAGGTAACATCGCGGTAACGCTGATACTGGCTGTTATCACCTTGCTGATCACGGTTTTCAGCGGAAACAAGAGCTACTGGAGCCATATCTTTGCTACTCCCGGTGTTCCGCTGTGGCTGGCGCCGATCATGATTCCGGTGGAATTGATCGGTATCATTACGAAGCCTTTCTCGCTGATGGTCCGGCTTTTCGCAAACATCACGGCCGGGCACATCATCATCCTTTCCCTGTTCAGCCTTATCTTTATCTTCGAGAGCATCGCGGTCGGGCCGTTGAGCGTGGCCTTCGCCACTTTCATGAACTTCCTCGAGCTGTTCGTGGCGCTGCTGCAGGCCTATATCTTCACCCTGCTGTCTGCCATGTACTTCGGCGGAGCCGTGGAAGAGCACGACCATGTGGAAGACATGGGCTTTGGAGACGCGCCGCATCATTAATACTGAATTTCTATTTTTTTAACTATATATAACTACAATTATGTTATTAGCAATTTTGCTTCAAGCAGCAGCAGTAGCGACTGATTATGGTCTGGCTATCATGGGTGCCGGTATCGGTGCTGGTTTAGTAGCCCTGGGCGCTGGTTTGGGTATTGGTAGAATCGGTGGTTCAGCCATGGAGTCTATCGCCCGTCAGCCTGAGGCTAGCGGACGTATCCAGACTGCGATGATTATCGCTGCTGCCCTTATCGAAGGTGTTGCACTTTTCGGTGTGGTAGTTTGCTTGCTAATCTCTTTCTTAGGCTAACCGGCTTAAGTCATTGGTCTCACGTCCAGACGTATGGTCTGGACGCTGAGTCCAAAAATGTAGTTAAAAATAGTAGAAAAGGCAGACGCGCTGCTGCGGTAGCAAGCGGAGCCCTATAAACAGAACCTTATTTTCAACTTTATATACAATGGAATTAGTAACCCCGGGTATAGGTTTGATTTTCTGGCAGACGATCACGTTCCTGATCGTGCTGTTCCTGCTTGGCAAGTTTGCCTGGAAGCCTATCATGAAAGCGCTGAACGACCGCGAGGCGTTCATTGAGGATGCATTGAGCGCCGCCGAGAAGGCGAAACTGGAGATGCAGGGCCTGAAGGCTGAGAATGAGAAGCTGCTGGCGCAGGCGCGCCTGGAGCGCGACAAGATTCTGCGTGAGGCAACAGAGGCTGGCAATAACCTAGTGGAGATGGCGGAGGAGAAGGCGAACGAGGAAGGTGCCCGCATGATCACCATTGCCCGCGAGGCGATAGAGAACGAGAAACGCGCGGCCATCGCCGAGGTGAAGAACCAGGCGGCATCACTGTCTATTGAGATTGCGGAGCGCATCCTGAGAAGAGAGCTGAGCGACCCTATGGCACAGCAGGCGCTGGCACAGGACTACGTGCGCGAAGTAACACTTTCCTAAACATACAAAGCTTGATGTTGCCTGACTTAAGAGGCGGCTTCATTACATAACAAATTATGTCAGATATTAGAGTTGCTTCCAGATACGCAAAGTCGCTGATTGAGCTGGCAAACGAGAAAGGGGTTTTGGAGCAGGTGCACCAGGACATGGTGCTGCTGTCCAGCGTTGTTTCCCAGAACAGGGATTTCGCATTGCTGCTCACTAACCCCGTCATCAAGTCAGACAAGAAACTGGCCGTGCTCAACAGTATCTTCAAAGGCAAGGTGCAGCAGATGACGTCGATGTTCTTTACCATCGTGGCACAGAAAAACCGCGAGTCGGTGCTGGTATCTATTGCCTCTGAGTTCGAGAAGCAGTACAACGATATAAAAGGCATTCAGATAGTAACTGTTACAAGTGCCGTTCCGTTCGCCCCGGCGCAGCGTGAGGCACTTGTCAGGCAGCTTGCCGCCGAAACCGGTAAAACCGTTCAGCTGAAAGAGTCGGTTGACCCGTCGCTGATCGGAGGCTTCGTGCTTCGCGTAGGCGACAAACAAATAGACAGCTCTGTGAAGAACAGCCTTCGCAAGCTGAGAAAAGATTTTAAAGACAACTCCTATATTAATAAACTATAATCATGGCAGAAGTAAGACCTGATGAAGTATCAGCCATATTAAGAGAACAGTTATCTAACTTCCGCTCTGAGGCAGAACTGGAAGAAGTAGGAACTGTACTGCAGGTAGGTGACGGTGTCGCGCGCATCTATGGCCTTTCCAAGGCTCAGTCTGGTGAGCTGCTGGAGTTCGAAAACGGGCTTCAGGCACTTGTGCTTAACCTGGAGGAGGATAACGTAGGTGCCGTACTGCTCGGTGACTACAGCGAAATCAAAGAAGGCGCCACGGTAAGAAGAACAGACCGTATCGCCTCTATCAGAGTTGGTAACGGCATTATAGGGCGTGTGGTGAACACGCTCGGCCTGCCGATAGACGGAAAAGGCCCTATAGCCGGTGAGCTGTTCGAAATGCCGTTGGAGCGCAAAGCTCCTGGCGTTATTTACCGCCAGCCGGTAAACGAGCCGATGCAGACTGGTATCAAAGCGATCGACTCGATGATCCCGATTGGCCGTGGCCAGCGGGAGCTGATCATCGGTGACCGCCAGACTGGTAAAACGGCGGTGGCCATTGATACAATCCTGAACCAGCGCGAGTTCTTCGACAGAGGAGAGCCTGTGTTCTGTATATATGTGGCCATTGGCCAGAAAGCATCCACGGTAGCCCAGGTAGTAAAGGCCTTGGCAGAGGGTGGCGCGATGGACTATACCGTAGTGGTGGCCGCGTCTGCCGCTGACCCTGCGCCAATGCAGTTCTTTGCTCCGTTCACCGGTGCCGCGATCGGGGAGTTCTTCCGCGACACAGGCCGTCCGGCGCTGGTGGTGTATGATGACTTGTCGAAGCAGGCGGTGGCTTACCGTGAGGTGTCCCTGCTGCTGAGAAGGCCACCAGGGCGTGAGGCATACCCGGGAGATGTGTTTTACCTGCACTCCCGCTTACTGGAGCGCGCCGCGAAGATCAACAACTCGGACAAGATCGCTCAGGAAATGAACGACCTGCCGGAGTCTATCCGTCACCTGGTGAAAGGCGGCGGGTCTTTAACGGCCCTTCCGATCATTGAGACACAGGCGGGCGACGTTTCTGCCTATATCCCGACGAACGTAATCTCGATCACGGACGGGCAGATCTTCCTGGAGACCAACCTGTTCAACGCCGGTATCCGTCCGGCCATCAACGTGGGTATCTCGGTATCGCGTGTGGGCGGTTCGGCGCAGATCAAATCAATGAAGAAAGTGGCCGGTACGCTGAAGCTGGACCAGGCGCAGTTCCGTGAACTGGAAGCCTTCGCCAAGTTCGGGTCTGACCTGGATGCTTCTACCAAGCTTACCATTGAGCGCGGTCGCCGTAACCTTGAGATTCTGAAGCAGGCGCAGTTCTCGCCGGTGGCGGTAGAGGAGCAGGTAGCCATGATCTACTGCGCTACCAACGGTTTGCTGGACGATGTGCCGGTAACAGAAGTGCGGGCGTTTGAGAAAGATTACCTGCGTGCCCTGCGTGCGCAGCACACCGATGTACTGAACGCCCTGCGCGCCGGTAAACTGGATGACCAGATTACCGGAACCCTGAAGCAGGTAGCGCGTGAGGTTTCAGCTAATTACAAAAGATAGGTACATATAAAGAGACAGAGGTTAAAGGCACAGCGCTTTTAGCCTCTGCTTTTATGCTACAATAACCATATGGCAAGTTTAAAAGAAGTTAGGAACCGCATCGTATCGGTATCTTCGACACAGCAGATCACAAAAGCCATGAAAATGGTGTCGGCTGCGAAGCTTAGACGTGCACAGGATAACATTCTGCGCATGCGCCCTTATGCGCAGCGTTTAAGCGGAATTCTGGCAAACCTGTCGTCGCAAACAGAAAACTCGGCTACAAGCGTGTATTCTGAGAAGCGCGAAGTAAACCGCGTGCTGATCATCGCTGTAACCTCTGATCGCGGTTTGGCGGGCGCCTTTAACGCAAACATCGTAAAAAGCGTCGTAGCCCTCATCAACAGCAAGTACAGCAGCCAGGCGGCCGCTGGGAACGTCACCATTCTGACTATCGGTAAGAAAGGGCTGGATGCCTTCAACAAAAGAGGCATCCGGGTTATCAGCGACTACAGCGGCCTGTTTGCCAATCTTTCTTTCGATACGGTTCGTGCCGCGGCAGAGCGTGCCATGGATGGTTTTGTTTCAAAAGAGTTTGACCAGGTGGATGTGGTCTATAACGAGTTTAAGAACGTAGCTACGCAGATCATCCGCCAGCAGCAGTTACTGCCTATTGAGGAGAAACCGGCTGAGGCAGCGGAAGCATCAGCAATGCTAGTGGATTATACCTTTGAGCCGTCGAAAGAGCAGATCATCGAGGAGCTGATCCCTAAATCGCTGAAGATACAGGTATATAAGGCGGTGCTGGAGTCGAACGCATCGGAGCACGGTGCCCGTATGACGGCCATGGACAAAGCGACCGAGAACGCCGGTGAGCTTATTAAAGAACTGAAGCTGACTTATAACAGGACGCGCCAGGCTGCCATCACCAAGGAGATCCTTGAGATTGTGGGTGGTGCAGAGGCGCTGGCAGCAAAATAATACAAAGAAGCCTTTTAGCAGCAGCGCCTATCCACAGATTGGGCGCTGCTTTTTTTTCCGGGTAGCGGTAGCGGCGTGTTATATAATTGTAAAAACAGCATGTCCCTGCCTCCGGAGCGCCACAATTAAGCTGTGCCTGTTATATCTTGTGGCAGGTTAAGGACAAGAAATGAATAAAAAGAAGTTTTTCAGCCATACGGCTTTTGTGAAAGTGGCCGCGGCCTGCGTACTGGTGCTGAATGCCTGCGCCGGCACCTCTACCACTACATCTGCCCCAGAAAATAAACCTGTCAGCACAAGTCAGGAGTTTAACACGGTACTGCCGCGGCCAAAGCTGGTGGTAGGCATTGTGGTAGACCAGATGCGCTACGATTACCTGTTCCGCTACTGGGACAAGTATGGCAACGATGGCTTCCGCAAACTGGTGAAGCAGGGCTTTAACTTCAAGAACAACCAGTTCAGTTATGTGCCCACCTACACAGGACCCGGGCACGCTTCTATCTATACCGGCAGCGTGCCCGCCTTAAACGGCATTATCGGGAACAACTGGTATGAGCGGGAGCAGAACAAAATGGTCTACTGTGTGGAAGATGAGACGGTGAACACCGTAGGCAGCACATCCGACGCCGGAAAAATGTCTCCCGCCAACCTGTTGACCACCACCATCACGGATGAACTGCGCCTTGCTACCAACATGGGAGCCAAGGTAATCGGGGTCGCGCTGAAAGACCGCGGCTCCATTCTGCCGGCGGGGCACCTGGCCAATACCGCTTATTGGTTTGACTCGCCGAGCGGCAACTGGATTACGAGCACCTACTACCGGAGCGACCTGCCACAGTGGGCGCAGGAGTTCAACGCTCAAAAGTACCCTGACCAGTACCTGAGCCAGCCCTGGACTACGCTGCTCCCGATAGCGGAGTACACCGAGAGTTCTGCAGACGACGAACCCTGGGAAGAGACGCTGCCGGGGGAGCAGAAGGCGATCTTCCCGCACAACTTACCGGCTATCCGCGGGAAAGACTACGAACTGTTGCGCTCTGTGCCTGCCGGTAACACCATCACCAAAGATTTTGCGCTGGCGGCGCTGCGGGGGGAGAACCTCGGGAAAGGCAACTTTACGGACTTCTTAGCCGTTAGCTTCTCCTCTACTGACTATGTAGGGCACAAGTTTGGCCCTAATTCTGTAGAGGCCGAAGATATATTCCTGCGCCTCGACAGAGAGATTGGGGAGATGATCAGCGAAATTGAGAAAGAGGTGGGTAAAGGAGAGGTCCTGTTTTTCCTGACGGCAGACCACGGTGCAGCGCACGTGCCGGCATATCTGAAAGAAAAGCATATTCCATCGGGTGTTGCAACATCCAGTATCGTACGCGATTCCGTAGAACAGTATCTGAACAAGCAGTACGGGAACGGCAAATGGGTGGAGCGCTACACCAACCAGCAATTGTACCTGAACCGTAAGCTCATAGACAGCAAGAAACTGAACCCGGCAGACGTGCAGCAGCGCGTAGCGACCTACGTTATGCGTTTCGAGAGTGTGATGCGTGCCGTAACGGCAAGCAGCCTGCAGGGCACCAGCTGGAACCAGGGCATGATGGCCCGCGTGGAGAACGGGTTTAATGCCCAGCGCTCCGGTGATGTGATCGTGCTGCTGCAGCCCGGCTGGTTCGAGGGGTACGGCAACGGGGAGCCCAAAGGCACCACCCACGGCTCTTACTCCAACTACGACACCCACGTGCCGCTGGTATGGTATGGCTGGAACGTAAAGCCCGGCGAAAGCGCAGTAGCCACCGAGGTAGCGGACATTGCGCCGACCATTGCCTCCTGGCTATATATACAGGAGCCGAACGGGAGCGTGGGACAGCCGCTGCAAGAGTATATGAAATAATAACCATGGCGCCTGATGAAGAGAATAAACCGGACGGCGGAGTATAATCAATAAAAATCTATATGGAGAATACAGAGAACAACAACCCTTGGCACAGCGTGAGCTACGGTGATGAGTCGCCAGCAGTAGTGTCGGCTATCATCGAAATCCCCAAAGGGTCTAAAGCTAAATATGAGCTGGATAAGGAAAGCGGCATGCTGAAACTGGACCGCGTGCTTTTCTCATCCATTCACTACCCGGCCAACTACGGCTTTATTCCGCAGACGTACTGCGACGACAAAGACCCGCTGGACATTCTGGTGATCTGCTCTATCGATGTGCAGCCGATGTGCCTGCTCGACGCGAAGGTAATTGGGGTGATGCAGATGATCGACAACAACGAAGAGGATGACAAGATCATCGCCGTGGCACATAATGACATGTCTGTGCGCCACATCAGCGATATATCGGAGCTGCCGCCGCACACGCTGTTGGAGATGCGCCGCTTCTTCGAAGACTATAAAAAATTAGAGCACAAAGAGGTAATAGTGGAGCAGTTTCTGGGCCGCGAGCACGCGTACAAGATCATCCAGGACAGCATCGACCTCTATAACACTACCTTCGGAGAGCCGAAGAAGAAAGAGAAGGCACTGTAAGAACATTACTTTTCCTGTGAAGCCTGGCGTGGATTTTCCTGTGCCGGGCTTTTTATTTTGTGGCTTGTGCTAATTTGTCTTCCAAAGTCAGCCGTCATTGTTCTCAGGTTCTGACGTAACTGATTTGGGCGGCATAACGGGGCACCGGCATACAGTTCAAAGCGGAACAATTTTGAGAATAGATTTTGGCGCGGCAGGCATATAGTGTAGGCTGTCAGCGATGGCAGAAATAACACGTTGTTTGAATCAAGGTTGATTTGTTGCGTAATTGCATAAAGGGATGGAGCAAAACAGGAGCATCGGCATGGGCGACCGACTGGCAGGAGCAGGAACTTACGCGCTGATAGAGCGCGTGATGGGCTGGCTGCTGTACAGCAGCGTGTTCATTTCGTGCTGCGCTTTCAGCCTCACGGTGGAGACGTACTTGCTGGCGGGGCTGCCGGTGTCGCTGCCGATGGCCGTGTTTGCCTTTCTGGCTACCTTGTTCACCTACAACCTGAGCAGTGTGCAAAGCGTGCTGCGCTACCCGAGGCAGGCAACGTACAGCCAAAGTGCCTACTGGAGCCAGCGGAACAGGAAGCTGCTGGCGACCGTAGGCATGGCCAGCATTGCCGCTGCCGCCGGGGTATATCTCTACTTTGGGCTGCGTATAAATTTCTGGCTCATGCTGCACCTCGCCCTCATCTCCATCGGGTACACGGTGCCCATCGTATATAAATCGAAAAAGGTAAAGCCGCTGCGGAGCGTGCCGCTGCTGAAAGTGTTCCTGATCGCTTATGTGTGGGCGGCTGTAACGGCGCTTTTCCCGCTGATGCACGCAGGCATGGCGCTAGGGGATTCCACAGCCCTGTGGTTTTTCCTACGGCGCTTCCTGTTCATACTGGCCCTGGCGCTGCTCTTCGATATCCGGGACTACGCCTACGACCGCACCACCAACACCCTCACCTTCCCCGGTTGGATAGGCGTGCGCAATACCAAACTGCTTTCGCTGGGGCTGCTGCTCCTCTATGTGTTGCTCCTGGTGAACACGCAGCATGGTGCGGTATTGTGGGCGCTGGTCAGCGGTTCTGTCGCTGCGGCTGTGGTGGTGTCGCTCTCTTCTGAAAACAAGCCCCGTGTCTACTATGCCTTGTTGGCAGACGGTGCCATGCTGCTCCACGCCGGCTTGGTGTATCTGGCTATGGCATAGGCTGCTGCAGGCACAGGAAAGCTTTGGGCAAGTGATCCACCAGGTCTGATGCTGTCATGCTGATGTCTCCTACAGTGCGAAGCGCCAGGTCCCCGGCCAGCCCATGTACATATACCCCCAGCAGGCAAGCTTCCTGCAGGTTATAATGCTGCGCCACTAATGCGGTAATAATGCCGGTCAGTACATCGCCAGTGCCTCCTGTTGCCATACCGGCATTGCCCGTTGTGTTGAAAAAAATGTTGCCGTCCGGCGTTCCGATGGCCGTATGGCTGCCTTTGAGGGTGATATAGCACTGGTGTTGTCGGCAAAATTCCCGGAGGCGCTCCAGGCGCTCGTAGTCATTGGCCGTTTTGCCCGCCAGCCGTTCAAATTCTTTCGGGTGTGGGGTAAAGATAACCCTGTTCTTCGGGATCTGCTCCTTCAGGCGGTCACTGCCCGCAATGATATTGATTGCATCGGCGTCTATCACCAGCGGATGCGTGGCGGTAGCCAACAGTTGCCCGATAGCAGTGCTGGTGGGAGGCTCTGTGCCGATGCCCGGGCCAACGCCGATCACAGTGAACTTGTCTATCTCCTCCGGCAGGTCTGAAAGGTGTTTGCGGTTAGGGTCAGTCAGCGTCATCGCCTCCGGCACCGCGGTCTGCAGCACGGTATAGCCTGCAGACGGCGCATGGATGGTGAGCAGGCCAACCCCACTCCGGAGGCAGGCCCTGGCAGCCAGCACGGCGGCGCCCATTTTGCCGTACCCGCCGCCCAGCAGCAGCGCGTGCCCGTACAGGCCTTTGTGAGAGAACTTCTTACGGTGTTTCAGCAGGTGCTGTACGTCCTGCCGTGCGGTATAGCACATACGGGTCTCCACTCCGGCTATATACCGCTCACTAAGCCCGATCGGCACCACATGCCATTCGCCCACATACTCCTCGTGCTGCGGCAGGAAGAAGGCCAATTTCGGCAGTTGAAAGCTGATGGTGTACTCTGCCTTTACAATCGTGCTGCCTTCCGGTGTCTGGCTGTCGGTGTAAAGGCCGGAGGGCATGTCCACGGAAATAATGCAGGCACCGCTGTTGTTCAGTTGCTCCACCACCTCCTCGTACAGGCCCGTCACAGGTCGGGTAAGGCCAGTGCCGAAGAGCGCGTCGATCACACAGGCACACAGAGGGAGCTCCGGTATATCCTGCTCTTCCTGTATATGCTGTGGCTTTATATCTTCGGGCAGCCGCTTCAGGTTCGTCTTGAAGTCGTCGGAGGCTTTGGCTGTGTCGCCCACGATATAAACCTGCACCTGGTAACTCCGCTGGTGCAGCAGCCGGGCCACCGCCAGCCCGTCGCCGCCGTTGTTGCCGGGGCCGCAAAAGATGAATACTTCTTCTGACGGCTGGAATTTGTTTTCAAACCAACCGGTAAAGGCTTTTGCGGCACGCTCCATCAGTTCAACGGAAGTAATGCCTTCTTCCTGCAGGGTGGTTGCATCGGCTTCCCGGGTTTGGGCGGCGGTCAGTATCTTCATATATGGATCAGTAGGTTCTCTCCATATACTAATTTCACGATATGGAGGTTAGTCTGCCGGGAGAGAAAACAAAGTAAAGCCGTGCCGGCTGAGGTCTTTGTCACAGCTGCTTCTTACGAAAGCTTGCCTGGGGCAGCCTGGCAGCAGTGCGTGTGGTGAACGCGCCGAAGGTCGGGGGTACAGGATTGATTCGAAACAATAGAAGAAAGTACGCCTTTTATCACATTTCGCATTCGAACAACATGGTGGTAGAAGGAAGAAAAAGGAACCGTTGTTTTGGCTTTGCGGGCAACAAGACGTAGTATTATATGTAGTTATCGTTATATATGATTGCAAATATTAAAGATTCGCAAAATCCGTGAAACTATAGCGAAAAAAAGCAGTACAAGCCCTTGTTGATCTTATCAGTTGATTGACATTCTACACTATAATTATTACATGCAAAAAGAATCGAAGATCTACGTGGCGGGGCACCGGGGGATGGTGGGCTCGGCGCTGGTGCGGAAGCTGGAGGCGGCGGGCTACGGGAACATAATTACCCGCTCCTCAGCGGAGCTGGACCTGCGGGAGCAGGGGGCGGTGCGGGCCTTCTTTGAGGAGGAGCGGCCGGAGCACGTGTTCCTGGCGGCGGCCAGGGTGGGGGGCATCGTGGCCAACAACACCTACCGGGCCGAGTTCCTCTACGACAACCTGATGATCGAGGCCAACCTCATCCACTCGGCCCACCAGGCGGGGGTGCGGAAACTGATGTTCCTGGGCTCCTCCTGCATCTACCCTAAATTAGCCCCCCAGCCTTTGAAGGAGGGGTATTTGCTCACCGGGGAGCTGGAGCCGACCAACGAGCCCTACGCCATCGCCAAGATCGCCGGCATCAAGCTCTGCGAGGCCTACCGCGACCAGCACGGGGCGGACTTCATCAGCGTGATGCCCACCAACCTCTACGGCTACCGCGACAACTACCACCCGGAGAACTCGCACGTGCTGCCGGCCCTCATCCGCCGCTTCCACGAGGCCCGGGAGAGCGGGGCGGAGGCGGTGACCATCTGGGGCACGGGCAGCCCGCGCAGGGAGTTCCTCTTCGCAGACGATTTGGCCGAGGCCTGCCTGTTTCTCATGGAGACCTACTCGGGCCGTGAGCTGGTGAACATCGGCACCGGCCAGGACGTCTCCATCCGGGAGCTGGCCGGGCTGGTGAGGGAGGCGGTGGGCTACGGGGGCAACTTGGCCTTCGACACGACAAAGCCCGACGGCACGCCCCGCAAGCTCATGGACGTGACGAAGCTGCACGCGCTGGGCTGGCACCACACCACCGAGCTCAGGGAGGGCATCCGGCTGGCCTACGCCGACTTCCTCTCGCAGGAGACGCTGGCCGAGCGGTAAGCATTTACCAGTGATCATTTAACAGTTATCATTCAACATATATCGTTCCGGGCCTAACAATTCGTAATTCGTAATTCGGAATTCGTAATTAGACAAGATATGAAAGTAGCCCTTATCACAGGCATCACCGGCCAGGACGGCGCCTACCTGGCCGAGCTCCTCTTAGGCAAAGGATACATGGTGCACGGCCTCAAGCGCCGCAGCTCCCTGTTCAACACCGACCGGGTGGACCATTTGTACCAGGACCCGCACGAGTCGCACGTGCGCTTCAGGATGCACTACGGCGACCTGACCGACTCGACCAACATCATCCGCGTCATCCAGGAGACGCAGCCCGACGAGATCTACAACCTGGCGGCGATGAGCCACGTGAAGGTGAGCTTCGACACGCCCGAGTACACGGCCAACGCCGACGGCATCGGCACGCTGAGGATTCTGGAGGCCA
>Ga0210040_10006042_pt1 | contig 15219 bp, 15 predicted proteins | sample CryGeyCG12114_NA_FD_185462 | JGI IMG/M metagenome (GOLD analysis project Ga0210040, IMG submission 185462) | Groundwater microbial communities from aquifer - Crystal Geyser CG19_WC_8/21/14_NA (SPAdes) (version 2) | ecosystem: Environmental > Aquatic > Deep subsurface > Groundwater | place: USA... | reverse complement strand
CATTTACTTCTCTGTACACCTTCCTAGCTGCATGCTGCGAACCTCCTGCATCAGCTCTTTCTCTTTCAATGTCAATGAGCCCTTGTTCTGATTTCAATTTAGTGAGGAATTTCCAAATGGTTGGACGAGAATGGGACATGAAGGAATTCAATCTATGATGCCAACCTTCCACGGCATTATTTGTTCTTTGACGGTTTTCTAGAACGGTTTCATGAACATTCCATAAATCAATGGCGAATACAGGTACACTTCGAGATCTTCGGCGTCCTCCAGACAAAACGCCAATCCACGTGTATTCAAAATAATCCAAAAGTGGTTTCAAAAGATTTTTATTTTCGACAAAAAAATTCAGTTTCCAATAAGCCATCGTAGGCTTTGAGGACATCCACTGTTAGCATGTGAGCTATGTTAGCAATGTTGGCTATGTTAGCTATGTTAGCATGTTAGCATGTTAGCTATGTTAGCTATGTTAGCTATGTTAGCTATGTTAGCTATGTTAGCAATGTTAGCTATAGCTATGTTAGCTATGTTAGCTATATTAGCAATGTTAGCTATGTTAGCTATGTTAGCTATGTTAGCAATGTTAGCTATGTTAGCTATGTTAGCAATGTTAGCTATGTTAGCTATGTTAGCTATGTTAGCAATGTTAGCTATGTTAGCTATGTTAGCTATGAGTAGGTGTCATGGGCGTAGGTGTCATGGACAGTAGGTGTCACGGGAGTAGGTGTCGTGGTGTAGGTGTTACGGTGTAGGTGTCGTGATCGTAGGTGTGTTGTCCATACACGATGTACCTTGCTTTACGACAACCAGCAAAACTATACAGAAGTTAACTGGCGCTTTAAGAAGGAATTAAGACTTAAATTTGACTTACAATAATAAATGAATAAATGAACTGTTTACAAAAAGATTCTGCCATTGCAATATGAGACGAAACACTAGAATTTATTCATTAAGTGCTGGTTACAGACTTGCATAGTTACTACCGACCGACACAAGTACTTCCACTACTTCTTTTGTATTGCGCACAAACTCATTAGCTGGTAACTTCTAAGTATAAAAATTAAGTTGCTTAAATTAAATTGACTAAATTTAACGACTAAACGCTGCACTTGGTCCAAGGGCTTTTGGCCCAAGTAGCATCTGACGTTGTTGTAGTTTAGCTTGCTCTTCCATTGAGAATCTTTCGGTTTCAAAGATAACAGGTGCAAGGGCTACTACAGAGGATGAGAATAGTACCCATGAAATAGTTCGTGACCAACCGTATAGTGCTGCAGAAAACATTATCGTAAATTAGTACTCAGTCAATAAACTATAACTCACCATCCAGCAGGCATAGTACAAAATTCGGAACTGATGCATTTAGCAAGCCAAGTTAGCAATAATAATACAGCGAGACTTACTTTTAACAGAATTCAGAGCAAACTCAACACTTTTCGTAGCACCGTGCCTGAACCTATCCGGAAACATTTCTGTCAGTCCAACTAATCGCTCAGTCATACTTTCATCGATTTCCTGAAAACATAATTAGTAAAATAACTTAATTCAATAAATAACTATACAATATATCTTCCCAACGCAAAAAGGTGAGTAGACTAAATAAACTGAAATACTCACATCATCCGGAATAAAGTCATCACCACGATGATCCATTTTGCACACCGGTCAGTCAGAAAACCAATACCAATACCAATTTAAAGCGTTGTTAATTTCAGGGATAGAGTCCGATAATCATCTATAAATTATGTTTACATTTATTTGATTAGTCAACTTAATTTAAATGAATAACATTAATAATTAATGTTTACAAATACCTTCCAACCCCACTTGACTTCGCTTCTTAACGCCGCACGTACACAGAGCAAGCACGAGGAGTTGAGACGGACGAGAGCTTATTAATGAAAAAGAATAGTAAATTGGTTCCATGTTCCGCTAGTTTGAAATAAACTACTTTTTCCCACGCTAAATAAAGTACCATTGATTTTAGGCCATGTCCAGTCCGCTATATAAAACGTTAATTTATTTCCAGCCGCAGAACGGCGTCAATCTCGACAGAAGCCAAGCCTATCCGGCCAACCCTTTTATAGTCTCTTTTCAGCATTGCTCTCCACTTCTCTAGCAACTTTCAATCATTGTCATTCCAAATTGAAATTCCGAATAAACCTTGATTACTTTAATCAACTAAGTGTTGACACCTTGACTCATTAACATCATCATAATTAGTTCATTTTACTCAACCTAGCAATAATGATCATATTATACAAAAACGCAGTACATAACTGAAACTATGCATCTTAAATTAGAAAATATATTCTGCAATAATTACGCGTACGCCCTATTTAAGTTATTTCCAGTTTGAGCTGACTACATGCTCCCTAAAATCAATAATATTCCAACAATATAAAACAATTAAAACATCCGCATCTGATGCAATGCAACTAATCAACTAACAAATATTCTTGGTTGAGCATATTCTGGAAAATGCGCACCAAACTGTGCTTGTATGCATTTTGTTGGGCTTGGGCAGCCCCACCATAGTCACACAGTGCATTATAGCTACTATACAGTCCATTCCATACACTCAAAGGCTACAAGGAGCACAGTATGCAAAGCTGTACAATTTTCAGTGTGAGCGAATCGACTATACAAAAGGCCAGCATTAGTTAGTTAGTACTTTGGTTTGGTGGCCTACTATTCTATGTAAAAGGTTGAACGGCGTTTTTGCCTGCACAAGTTGAAATATTATATGAGAAAAGCCTATTGCTGTTAGTGCTGCAGCTATATGATATGTATAGAAAAAATGCTGATGATCGTTCATTGTGTACGGATGGCGTATAAGCCCTCCAATTTGAGCCATTTTGTCTTAGGAAGTTGTCGTAATCGTAGTTTTGGTCATTCAAAGTGGAATTTCGAATGAAATAAAAATATCCGAAGACCTGGAGGAATTAAATAGCGGTGGAAAGGGTTATTGGTTTTGTTAGTGGAATTGGTTTTCGCGGAACGAGCCACGAGACGAGCTCTACGGACTTGGATTGTATGCCGCCTTTCATTTTATTCAAATATTCAAAATTTTAAATTTACTTCCCTCCCGAACATGTAAACACATTAGTGTAAATGTTTCCTTCAGGAGTTTGCTCATTAAATTAGTTGTTTTAAGGGTGAAAATAGGGTGAAGATGGGCTTTGTGACACTGGGCAAGGTTTTTATGGGTTGGGTGTGGAGTTTGGAAGGTTTTTGTGAGGGGTTTGTGGTGGGGATGGTTTGCCCGCCTGTTTGTTTCCATTGTTTGAGAATCCGGCTTTCGGAGCTTGGTTTAAAGTGTTTGTTAGTGGGATTCGTGGTAGGATAATTATTAAATGCAATTTACCGTGTGGAATTATACTTGTTATGAAAGTTTGGTAGTGTTATTTGTAATGATAGGTCCGCATTGCATTTTGTTCCATTGAAAGGGCAAATTATAGATTTTTTTTTGCTTATTCTGCATCTATGTATTTTAAAGTCCCCAGATATGTTAAACTAAACTTTAAGGTTAAGCCTGTATTGGGTATTCGGTCTTGGTGTAATTAATGTCTACAATTTGTCTATCCTAGAAAGTTTGAGTCATGGCGGACCAAGATCAGGATCAGGAAGGACTGCCACCTGGGTTTAAGGAGGAGCTGTTGCAACAGCTCTCTGATGGGACTGTCGTTTTGACATCAGATTCTATTCAGATGCAAGGGGAAAGTGAAGTTGTCGAAAGCATGGTCACAGATGACGCTCACGAAACCCAACAGTTCGTTGAAGAAATCATTGGGACATCAGAATCACATGATGGTGGTGAGGAAGTTACTCAACAGATCGAAATGGACGCAGATGGAAACACACAATTAGTTACAACCGATGGGAATGGAATGCAAGATCTGATCACTTTGCATGCTGTCGATGCTCAGGGAAATCTTATCACAGATGCTGGTGAAGTTATGGATGATGGGAGTTTAGCAGACCATGTACTACTATTTGAATTTTCACTTGCAATTACCATTTCGGATTTAGATGCAAATAACAGAGAATATTCTTTGTTTTAGGTCGGGATATCTATGGAGCAAAATTCTATGGAATTAATGCAGGAAACCATTTCAGAAGAAGTGATCACTGCTGAATCCACAGAGATTGTTTCTGATCAACAAGATGAAATGACTATTACTGGTGACATGAATCAGCAGCAAGATACGCGACTTAATGTGGAAGATGCTGTTTTCAACCCTGAGACGGGCACTTTCCAATCAGTTTCCCATATGAATAGCATGAATAATTCTCAGCAGTCTACTCCCCAGCTTCAAAAGATTGCTCCTAAAAAGTCTAATAAAGCGCAGCCAAGAAAGGTCAGTAATACAAGAATATGAGGGCAAGGAGAAGGAGCGAATAACTATTATTTAGTTTCAGCAGATTTTAAATGCTTTGGCATGTGACTTGTCGTATGGACTCCTTAGAGCTCATTAATAATCTTATTTACTATTGACTTTGGGTTTGCAGTCTATGACCAAATATATAATCACTCAACCTGGCGCCAATATGGCTGGTGGAACACAACCTCAACAAATTATACTGGACGCTAACTCTTTGCAAAATTTACTTCAAGGAGGTGGAAACATTACATTAGCCACCAATTCAGGAAAGGTGAGTTGAAACGGGGAAAAATTATGTTGTTGTTGAAAGCTGTCATGATGATGTTCTTTGATTTTATTGTTTAGAATGTTTTCCTGTCCCCATCTAATTCCCCAATGAAGAAACTTACAAAAAGTCCAGCTAAAATTTTACCAGCCCCAGTTCCTGTTGGAGATCAACAGCAAGGAGGGGGTGGTCAAAGGATTATGTTGAAGCAAGGAGGTGTCCTTACGTCGATTTCTTCTGCGAACCAGATGGTAATTCGAAGTTTACATTTTTGCACATGTACAATAATAATTAACTTTTTAATCTTAAATTCAAAATAACTTTTAACTTTTTCAGTCTGAATCAAAACTTTTACCAATGACTAGCTCATCTGGAAATCAGGTATGATTATGATGACTTCGTTATTGCCTGTCCTTTTCATTAATTTTGGTTTGATTTTGTGTTATGATTTCCTGGGAATAATTGGATATGAATATGAAAAATGGAATGAGAATCACTTCAATTTTTTTTTCAGTTGCAATACATAAGAGTAGTCCCGAAAGGAATGCAGGGCAACAAAGTACCAATAGCACCTGCTACACAAAAGCCAAAATTGGTTGCACCTCGGCCAGTTTCTGGGCAAACAATTTTACTGCCAGCCGGAAGTAACACAGATCTTTCATCTTTGCAAGCCAATCAGGGACTTGGGAACATTGTTGTGCTGCCTAATTATGTTGTAAGTTTAGAGTATTACAGTCATGATATGATGATATCTTAGGGCGAAAAACATGTGAAAAATTAAGTGACTAATTAATTAATACCTCTAGCAACAAGTTAAATCAGACAACACACCTATTCCTATTAGACCTCATCCCGAAACTTCTACATCATCATCATCATCTCAAGTAGCTAGTATATTGTCCGATTCAGGATTAAACCATAGTGTTGGAGGAAATACGAGTTCTGGGAATCTAGACTCTTTTAGATCTTTACTCGAACCTAATGGAATGAGACCTAGAAAGCCGTGTAATTGTACCAAGTCCCAGTGTTTGAAATTGTATTGCGATTGCTTTGCTAATGGCGAGTTTTGCCATTTATGCAATTGTACAAACTGCTTTAATAATCTTAATCATGAAGAAGACAGACAGAAGGTAATTTTCTCTATATCTTTATTTGTACCGAATGAATTTTCTTAAATCAGAATAATATACATTATTTTTAATTTCAAGGCAATTAAACTGGTATTGGAAAGGAATCCTGGAGCATTTCGACCAAAAATTGGCAAAAGCTCTACAACCGGGGAGGCGCATGAAAGAAGACATAACAAGGGTTGTAATTGTAGAAGATCCGGTTGCCTTAAAAATTATTGCGAGTGCTATGAAGCAAAAATTTTCTGTTCTGGAATCTGTAAATGCACTGGCTGTAAAAATTGTATTGAAAACATCCCGTCTGGACTCCCGAATGGAGTTGGTGTTGAGCAGCACTTTGCTGGTGCTGGTACATCTCACCGACAAACATTAAAGGATTTAGCGGAAGCTGCTGAAGTTCGTGTACAACAACAAAATCAGGTCAAAAATAAAATGCGAGCTCAACTTCAGGAGATGTCACCTCAAAATAATTTGGGAATACAAGTGCCACCATTGGTTTTCAAGTAAGTTATTTATGTACTGATGAAACAGCTTTAGCTTTCAACTGTAAACTACAGCCTGTTTTTGTATTCAAATGTTAATTTTTGATGGCGTGTTGTAGATACCCCAATGGGTCTATATCTTATGAGGTGGTGACATCTACCGTGGAACTTCTGTTAGCTAAAACTGAAAACGCTGAGAAGCAAAAGTTACCTGAAGGAGAAATAGAGCGAGTGGTTTTGGAGGAATTCGGAGACTGCCTGTCGTCAATAATGGAGCTCGGAACAACGGTAGAGTAACGTCTTCTTTCTTATACACTGCATTCATAATTTAATAATTTACATCTTGGTTTACTTGGTGAGTAAACCATGTAAACCTCGCCAAATAGTTAAATATGAGTTAGTTTAATGTAACAGTTAACTATTTTTAATGCATTCTTTCGTTCATCCTTCTTCATTTTGAACATTTTTAGATACCGTGTCAGGACAACGGAGGTGATATATCACTTTTGTGAAGCTCTTGCTCTTCAAGCACTTGTTTGACGGTATTGCATCTTTTCTTGCTACCCTTCTTTTATATTTGGTTTGTAAGTTGTTTTTTCTTAGCAAAATTTTTCCTTCGACTTCACAAAGTATGACTTGTTGAACAGGATTTAATTGATCTATTTAGAATGTAAATATATTATCTAATATGTTATCAAGAATAAAATACACATGACAGCAAAAGGCAGAATCTGTTTCTTCCTCTTCTATTAAAATGTTATAGTTTAGTAGTAGTAGTCTGTTGTGGAAACGTGATCCCAAAGGAATAAAAAATATTACAGCATAAGGAAGTTGGATGACACTTCATGAGTTTGATGGATACTGTAAAGTAATTTAGTTTTGACCAGCATTAACGCTATCTGGCCTCTTTTGGTAGATTTCATGGTTATCAATAATTTTTACAATTCTGTTCTGCCTGATTTTATATCCCTGACTGATTAACGTATTAGAAACCACTTGTTCGATTTGCAACTGAACAGTTGTGTGAGTTGTATCAAGTGATCAATTTTCAATCTTTTAGTGTAATTATTTGCACATGAGATTATGTGGCCATGATTAATGTGAAAAGAGTGAAATGAAACTGTCTATGGACAGACTAGGAATAGGATATTCTACTTCTGCTGGTTCACTTGAGAAGTCTACAAAGGGAGACCAGCATTCAATTGTTGATATTTGACACATAAATAAAATGATTTTGATTTAAATAAGAAGTCGTCCCCAAGTATGAGATTTGGGTAAACATCTGTCAGTTATTTTTGTACGAGTAATTTCTTGTGTGAAATCATTCCAACATAAAAGAATGAATTTAATAGGATGAATTCATGAGACAAATAAAAATCAAAAGTTTTATTAATACAACACACATTTAACAGTAACTTAAATAAGCGCATAAAAGCTGAATATCACGAAACAATAATTCATAAGTTGAGACTAAAGATACTTGGCAAAACGCTGCTCATTTCAATATTTAGGAACCTGGTTGGTTAGTATCTTTCGGTCTTCTGTACAAAAACCGCATGCTTTCACTGTCATATAGTATGGTTGCCAATCATTCATACATGACTGTTTGTAAGAGTTTTCATTACCCTCAGTTTTTCTTGTAGCCGATTTTGACCATTTCTACAGAAAAAGTAAATAGTTAGTTGAAACTGACACTCACAATGAGGTGCTGTAGGTGGTTGGCGGAGTTATATGAAATGAAAGAAAACTTAAAATGATTTTCAAAGGTCCTACAACAATCCCAGAAAATATTATCCAAAAAAATCTAAAAATTAAGGGAAACAAGGAGAGGGAATTTTTATTTTTTGGCGACACAGCAGTTTAGATGCGTGTAAAAATATTCTTTTTGATGCTTTGAGAGTTTGCGGTCTTATGGGAATCCAATATTTTTGGGGGTTCTTCTTGAACTTTAAGGTTTTATTTGAGCTATAATGAAGAACTCCGCCACCAAATTTTGGCATTTCATTTTCAGATTAATGTACATATTTAGCCATTAACGACACTCAACAAGATATGATCGGCAACTCACTTTTGTAGTAGTCATCTTTCAAAAGGAGATTTTCTACGATAGATCTATCGATATACTCCTCATCAGTTAACTTTCCCTTCACAACCTGAGGTAAAAGGTTGGGGTCAATTGATTTGTGCAGTCCATTGGGTAAATCCCGGGTGTGAAAAATCATCTAAAACACAGATTTTCATCAAACCACGCACGAATACAAAGTGATTCGTTGAGAAATAAATATTACAGCCTTTTTCTTACCCGTTTGCGCATTTTCTCTTTGAGAAAGGGCTTTATGATATTAAAGACCATGTGGAAAATCATAGGATGATTGATCACATGTATTTCTTTGACTCGCACAGGATAAGAATCCTATAATAATTCAATGCACAGTGGTTAATAAGCAGCCATTCACATTTCATTCAACCATAGTTTAATATTTATACCTGGACCACATGAGCTATTTGCTGGAGCCTTACAGGGCCACAATGACGAGCATGATTGAATCCAAATCCATTGAAATCAAGGATAGCAACGATCCCTTGGAATTGTGTTTCTATACTAGACAATGCTTCGTCTAGAATCAGGAATGACGAAACAAGAACATCATCAAAGGCCACTTCATCTGGATTCCATTGCCCTGTGGTTCCCATCAAAATGCATAATTTGACTCAATCGCTAACATGAGACATGAGTATCCAATATGTGCAGACTATTGCAAATCTTACCAACTCGAACGATGGCAACAAGCCTACCCTGTGAATCACGTTTAATCCCTACAGTGAAAAAATCTTTTTTATAGAAATCAACATGCAACGACGGTATAAATCTATCCTCAAGCTCCGTTACGTTTGATTTCAAAGCTAAGAATTTGTGCACCTGAAATCATAATGATGGTGTTATTAGGAAACTAAACGAACTTTTTAACTGGATTTTAGTTAGTTAGTGTAATAAACAACTGATTGAGTATTTACCAGTTTTAAAGACTTTTCAATATTGTACTTTCTTGCACGAAGACATCTAAGCAATACATCATCTTCATCACTGGGGAGCATCAAGGTGTTGTCCTCTACGCCAAATAAATACAGAGTTAACATAGAAAACATGATATAAAGAAGGGTTAATTTGCAAAATACCAGTTCCACTCTTACTCGCAACAGCTTCCTTGAACTCGGCAAGGATTTTTTGTTCATACAAAGCAAACTTTGAGGTTCTCCTCAACCGGTCAAACTTTTTGTGTTCCATCATCTCACAATCAAATTCGTCGTCCGAAGACATGTTTCCTTCCTCAAGTTATAGTTAGTTATTTAGTATCCAAAGACAGGTCAAAAGTGTACGTAAAACAATGTGATCCCACGAAGTTTATATTGAATATTGAGTGAGTTGCTGGCTACACAAGTACGGCACTGAAAAGACAAAAGGACGAAATATTGATTAGGGAGGAGCTTGTGACCACATTATCAATTTTTCATATCTAATCTGTTATTTTTTATTCCACAATACATATTCGTTTTTTCATGAAAGTTTTAGGAATAAAATGAAGAATTTTCTTGCATGAGTGAACTGTCTGGATGATATAATGTACATCCATGCTTTATGCATTAGTTAATTTAAAAGGGAAGTCCACTCGGAATAATATCCTTTTTCAGCTAACACTAATGCACCATTTTTTTCATTATCATGCAAGGAGACAAAAAAAAATGATTCATAGCTTTGGACAAACCCCAAAACGTAAATTTTATGCATGCGATTCACAATTTCACGTGTCACAGGTATATTACATTACAGGTATATTACGTGTATATTACACACAGTATAACGTAAAACATGGTTTATGGCTTATGGTTCTAACTAATTAGACTAAAAGTTCAAAATGTTACCTTAAAATGTACGTGTAGGGTAATCTATAACAAGTGAGTACGAAAACAAATGTGTTCCAGAACTGCACCTATGAGTTGAGCTGTCTAATTGTTTGAAACCATTTAATTAATTGCAAGTAAAAGCTTTATAGTGACTCTGATACTAATAAATTGTGACTAAAGTGAATTTGGATCTAAGGAGCATAATAAATACTCCTGCATACATGAATGCGTAGTGTACCCGTAACCCGTATGCAATACTAGAAAATCTAGTTTATGAAATAAAAATCTGACGTCAGTTATTCCAGTATTTATCATTGAATGAAAAAATAGTAAATACACTCACGATTAAGGAAAGAGGGTACGGAGCATCTGACTAACTGCCTGGGTCGGGAAAAAACCATGAACTTTAGCCTTTTAGTCTGTTAAGCTATCGCATAGTACCCTGATACCTCGAACAACAGTAATCTGGAACTGGCTGGACAACAAACATAATGGTTAGTTTGTTTTGACGTTACAGACAAAATAAATAAAAATCCTTTCTGATAAGGATTTACAAGCGCTTTCTACCAAAATTAATCTCTTTCCAGCAAGCTATTATAGTGCATCGCATGCGAAATTAAATTGTACTACTTACTACACTAACTAAACATAAACCATATGCGGACAGTTTATCTTTAGCTAGTGGTTAGCAAGTTTGCTAGAAACGCATGTGTATGCATAATTATGAAATAACTATATGCAGAGATGAACAAAACTTTATACCATGAAATAGAAGTATAGTGATCTATCTTAATTATTTAGCAAGTTAGAGGCATGTTGGCCGGATTGAATGCAAAATTTGATGAACTGATCATAACTATTTATTTTTGCAAAATTCTTCGTCATATAAATTCGACTGAGGATAAAGGTCTAGTTCAAAACTGCTTATTAAGAAAATTATTTTTCTGGGTTGTTCATTATATTTAACATTGATTATGTACAATTTACCCTTTTCATTTCATATGAAAGTTATCTAACACAGAAAACCAAAAGCTACATTTACTGTCATCATATCTACATGTGATGTGACATCTCCCATTCGTGAATTGAAGCTATTTATTAAACAATTTTATTTGCATTGATCAAAGGTTGATGGTTGATCACTTTACCAACTTTACTGTATCAAAAACATAGACAATTGGACTTTACAGATCATTCGCAATAAATTCAATATAACAAAAAAGATAACGGAAAAATAGCATTGAGATTTCGTAACCAATACTTAACTGATTGATGACAAGATTGTATACTTCTATTATTATTGATCACGGGACAAAATATATCCCGTTTTATCTATATCATGTTCTCACCTGAACAAGAGCACGGTGATCGAGGTAAACATATTGTTCCTACAACGGATGCTGGAAAATCACTGAACACAGATGATATTATTTACATTATATCAGTTGTTTAACATTCCGGGCATGAAAAATTGCTCCCCAAGTATTTATATTGTCCTTCAAATAAAGAATGACGAAATACATTCGTACAATGAAATATTTAAAACCTTTCTTGTGCAATAATAATAGTCACACGAATCTCGCGATGCCCGCACTTTGATACAAAAAATAAGCCAGTCAACGACTGGAGTGGGAAACAAACTTGTGTATCTAACTTTATATACACTACAGACTACAGACAAAGAAGCGAGCAAACCGAAGGAAACTATCATATGTATTATTTCCAGCTCTCTTGAGTAGCTATATATGGCTGTAACGAGCCCACATTGTTTTTTTCGTAGCAAACATGTGAATAGCACTGTAGTCAGTGAAAATCTCACCCTCTTTTCTCATTCAGGCTACCCTGTCTAGTGTCTAGTGAATTTGACTGCAAACTAAACCTTGCATAATATTTGCCATTATTCCAATGCTTTGTGCATATGCACAATGCACAATCAGTACATAGTCTTTCCTATCAGCAGTTCCTGGATTAATTATTTCTAATGAATACATAATTTACAATTAAAATATCAGCAATGGAAATGTACGTAGTATGTAGGATATGGCCCCGTGCTAATGAATACATAATTTACAATTAAAATATCAGCAATGGAAATGTACGTAGTATGTAGGATATGGCCCCGTGATTGAAACTCAAGTCTGATCTGATAAAGAAGCATGCTCTTGGAGTCTAGCAGGACAAATGTGTTTGGTAACAATTAGAATTAGCGACAACGATTAATAATTAAATAGGATTTTTCTCCATTTCACATTCAATGCCATTCGACGCCGTTCCATAGTGATTCGTAAAGTTTGTCAGCCTTTTGTCATGCTACATGTTTCTAACCTTGGCGTTCAACTGAGACTACCGAGGTTAGTTACATTTATGACCATTGGTTATTTGGAGCACAATGGTTAGTTTAACTCGTAGAGAAAAAATTAAATCAAGCAAGCATACCATGAAGTGAGACGACTGGAATTTCCCTTTGTTCACTAAATATTTCACAACTATATTTGCACAGAAAACGAACCGACAAACTCCCTACCACCGAATTTTTGAAATTCGAAATCAAATTTCGAACTACTCAAAAAATTCACAAACTTTCGTCACGCGTGAAATGTTATTGCGGAACTAAATCAATGACAAATGTCGTTGTACCTCTTTATTAACTATAGCAAACAATGGAGCCAGTCTCATTCCACCAGAGATAAAAAGTACATGGAACTCCAGTCTTATCTCTGAGCCGACTAATTCAATTCACAAATATCAAAAAACTTCATGTGGTTACGCAGTTTACACAGGTACATTCCCAATGTAAAACGCACATTTCCCACGTAATAACTAACACAAACTTACTATATAGCTAACTAACTAACTAAGTATACAAATTCACTGACCAACAACAGACCTAATGGGTAGTTCCAGATCCACATACTTGGTCACCGTCAGTCCCAGTAACAAATTATAATAACTTGCAAAAAACTTGTCTTCCTTCTCACTCACTCAAGATATATCATTATTTTTTTCTCATCCTAACTAACTAAACTAACTAATACACAATACACTGGAATATTAAAAAAGAAAAATGCTATCCCTACATGTTGAGCACACCTTCATTAGTATTCATTTGATTAATATGACTAAAAGTTTGCTTCGCCAGCTGATAAATTAAGCTTAACATTTCGCCCACATAGTCAATCGAATGTTTTTTTCTTCGTTCTATTGGCAATATGGCCGAATCCTGTGGGATAGTGTGTAAGCAACATACACATGTATTGTACAGCATTACAAGAAAACAGTAGTGTGTATGGAATGTGCACACGATCGCAGAACAAAGGCCACCATTTTATCTGCTAAAATTGTATCACGAGAACGAAACATGAAGTACTATGTTTTGTTGTTTTTTTGTCTCCCATGCTGAGTGCGTAGTTTAGTTAGCAAACTAACTAACTTAGGTTTAGAGAGAGAGAGAGCTCACATTTTCGTCGTCGTTATTTGTATCTCGTATGTTTGTTTGTATACACAGTTTGGTTGGACACGTGGATTTTTGGAATGAGACGTATAATATAACAATAATGCCAGGGAAGGAGATTGTTTTGTCTTGGTTGGAAATAACTCAAGCAAATAAGTATGGGGATAAATTTTGTTTTTGTTTATGATTATAACTTTATGACAATTGAGGTCTCAGCCATTTGCTAACAACACAAAAGATGCACAAAGCCAAAAATGGTAGGCAACTGGCTTGCAGTTCCTTTGTATGCTAATAATGTGACAGTACAGGGTGTCCTTGAGCTGAAGAATTTGAAAAACTAGTTAGTTTGTGGGGGAAATAAATTTTATGTAAAACTTGTTTAGAATAAACTATCGATTTCTACAGAAAATTGTGCTTTGGACTTTGGACTAGTTAGTATTAGTATTTACAAGCAAAGGCTTATCTTTTGTTTTAGATTCTTGTGTAGTGGGCAAGTAAGTTCAGTAATTGAAGTAAAGTAACTAACCAACCAACAATGAAAGTGTAAGAATACATTTAGAGCTTAGACACTCTGTACCGATGGTAACAATGCAAGGCAACCCCTATCAAAACATGCTTACATTGTCAGCGAAGCTATTTTGCTGTACACATTATAGCGACAAGCAGACTTGTATGAAAACCTATCACTTCCTACACATACGATTCAAAGGTTGCGTAACAATTTACAATTCAGGCATTAATTGCTTTACTAAATGCGCCTTTCCATTATTGAAGTAAGTTGCCAGACTATATAGTTCATTCATAAACTAAGGAAATATTTTTGCCGGCAAGCCCGGCCCAATTGTACACGTCACAAACTGTTTTCTACATTAGGATTAAAAGTCAACGGGTGTTCGGATATCATTATATTTTTTTATTGTGCCAAGCTTTCACTAACAAACAGTTAGCATCATCAGGGCTACAAAATGTTGTACAAAATTGAATCATGCAATTACAAGCTGACAATGTTGTACTCCTAAAAAGTATCATATTGTACATTGAACATACCTATGAGCATTAGGAAAAATACTCAAAAATTAGGAATTCGATCAGAGATAGATTTAAAGCACAAATTACAATACAGAAAAATAAACTGGCTTAATGTTTTCTACATGTCACGTGTGCAAAGGGGCATAACTTAGTGACAAAAACATTGTCTTTGTTTTACGACCGGACTATACTATATATTATAGCAACCAGTCTTCTTCCAATAAATCCCTGCCATCACTTTGTAGTTAAGTATAGCCATAGTGTTGTAAGCCCAATCATTGTTTGTTCAACGCAACCGTAGATTCAACAATAGGACTGGGGCTAACGCTAATGCAAACAAAAGGTGAAAGTGTTTAGTCACACATGTGAATAAAGGATAGCATTAATTGACTTTTTATAAACTGGCTATTGCAAAATTGATTGCATGTTACGTGATCATCCAATTTGTAAGAGATAGGTGAAGCCAGTCGGTTAGTTCAGTAAGTAAGTTTTAAATCAAACGATTTTAGAAACAACAGAGCAGTTTGTTACTGATTAAAACTGAACAACTTTCTCAAGGACATAGTATGGATGTTCCCAT
>Ga0210040_10006041_pt1 | contig 15221 bp, 10 predicted proteins | sample CryGeyCG12114_NA_FD_185462 | JGI IMG/M metagenome (GOLD analysis project Ga0210040, IMG submission 185462) | Groundwater microbial communities from aquifer - Crystal Geyser CG19_WC_8/21/14_NA (SPAdes) (version 2) | ecosystem: Environmental > Aquatic > Deep subsurface > Groundwater | place: USA... | reverse complement strand
CAGGAGACCCGGCACTTCCACGAGGACACCGGCACCACCTCCTCCGGGCGCAGCAAGGAGGAGGCGACCGACTACCGGTACTTCCCCGAGCCCGACCTGGTGCCGCTCGCCCCGGACGCCGCCTGGATCGAGGAGCTGGAGGCCGCGCTGCCCGAGCTCCCGGCCGCCCGCCGGTCCCGGCTGCAGCAGGAGTGGGGCATCTCCGGTACCGAGATGACCTGGCTGGCCAACGCCGGCGCGCTCGGGCTGGTCGAGGAGACCGTCGCCGCCGGGGCCACCCCGGCCGATGCGCGCAAGTGGTGGCTGGGCGACCTGGCCCGCCGCGCCAACGAGGGCGGCACCGAGCTCGCCGAGCTGCCGATCACCCCGGCGCAGGTCGCGCAGCTGGCCGGCCTGATCACCGCCGGCACGGTCAACGACAAGCTCGCCCGGCAGGTGCTCGACGGCGTGCTCGCCGGCCAGGGCGACCCGGCGGAGATCGTCGCGGCGCAGGGCCTGGCGGTGCTCGGGGAGAGCGACGAGCTCGTCGCCGCCGTGGACGCCGCGATCGCCGGGGCGCCCGACGTCGTCGCCAAGGTGCAGTCGGGCAAGGTGCAGGCCCTGGGTGCGCTGGTCGGTGCGGTCATGAAGACCACCCGCGGCAAGGCCGACGCAGGCACCGTGAAGCGGATGCTCGAGGAGCGGGTGCTCAGCTCCTAGGGTCGGCCGGGTGGAGCTGCCGGCGGTCGAGCTGCGCCCGCTGCGGCGGGCGGACCTGCCGCTGGTCGCCCGCTGGCTGGCCGAACCACTGGTGGCCCGCTGCGGAAGGGCCTCCGTGCCCCCACCACTCGCGAGCTCGCGGCGGGGCCCTGCACGGAGGCCGAAACCCGACCGCGGTGTACCTCGGCTGGTCCGACGGGGAGCCCTTCGGGCTGGTCCAGGTGTACGCGTTCGCCGACGAGCCGGAGTCGCTGGCCGAGCTGGCGGAGGTGTGCCCCGTCCCGCCGGGCGCACTGAGCATCGACTACTTCGTCGGGGAGCCCTCGGCCCGCGGCCGGGGCCTGGGCGCGGGGCTGATCGCCGCCGCGGTGGCCCGTGGCTTCGCCGACCACCCCGCCGCCCAGGACGTGCTCGTGCCGGTGGCCCTGGGCAACGAGGCCTCCTGGCGAGCGCTGCGCCGGGCCGGCGCGACCTGGTACGCCGAGGGCGGGATGACCCCGGACAACCCGGTCGACCCCCGCGACCACGTCGTCCACCGGTTCACCAGGTGACGTGCTGGAGCGGCCCCCTGCAGGGGCCCGCCGCGAGCTCGCGAGCGGTGGGGGGCAGGGGGTGTTTCTTCAGAGCGGGGAGTCGGCGCCGGAGGCGGGCGGGACGACGCGGAGCACCCGGTCGTCGTCCTCCTCGGGCATGCCGATCCCGTCCCGGTTCGACGTGGTGATCCACATCGCGCCCGAGGCGTCGAGCACCACGGTGCGCAGCCGTCCGTACTCGTCCTCCAGGAACGGCTTCGGGTCCTCGAGCGGGACGCCGGCGCCGTCCAGCTGCAGCACCTGGACCTGCCGGCCGTCCATCGCGCCGAGGAACACGTACGGGCCGGAGACGGCGCAGCCGCCGAGACCCCCGTCCTCACCGGCGACCTCGAACACCGGCGGCACACCACCGGGCCCCTGGTCGGTGCCCTCGACCAGCGCGACCAGCTCGTCGGTCCCGGTGAGCGCCTCGTCGGTGGCGTAGAGCTGCTCGGCGCCGGTGCAGATGGCGGTGACGTTGCGGTGGCCGCGGCTGAACACCGGGGAGGCGCCGACCGGCTGACCGAAGACGTCGATCGCCAGCACCTTCCCGGCCAGGGACGCCGGGTCGGCGGCCAGGGCTGCGTCACCGACGTCGCCGGTACCGACGTAGAGGGTGCCGTCCAGGCCGAACAGCAGCCCGCCGCCGTTGTCCACCTCGCCCCGCGGGATCCCGGTCAGCACCGGGTTCGGGCTGCCCCCGAGCGGGAAGCGGACGACCCGGTTGTCGGTGGCCGTGGAGACGTAGGCGTAGAGCAGGCCGTCCTCGGCATAGGTCGGGGAGATCGCCAGGCCGAGCAGCCCACCGTCGCCGGCGCTGTCGATGTCGGGCAGCACCATGAGCTCACGGGCGGGGGACCGGTCGGGGAAGACCTGCAGCAGCCGGCCGGAGTCGCGCTCGCCGACGACGGCGGTGCCGTCGGGCAGCACCACCAGCCCGGTCGGCACGGTGAGCCCGGTGGCGACGACGTTCGGGTCGCCGTCCTGCTCGTCGTCGGTGCTGGGCGTGGACGGGTCCGCCGGCGGTGGCACCGGGCCGGTCTCCGGGGGCGGGGCGACCTGCGGCGGCTGCCCCTGGGGCACCTCGCGGAACGGGCCGTCGGGCTCGTACCCGCCGCCGCACCCGGCGATCACCAGGCAGCCCACCGTCAGCGCGATCAGCCGCCGTCCGCGGGGTGCCGTGCTCCGCCGTGCCACGCCGTCCACAGTACGGCGGCCCGCCGGTGCCCACCGCTGTCGGCGATCGCAGGACCGGGTCGGGCCGCCGGTCGCGCTGCGGGTTCGGGGCACCCCCGCCTAGGGTCGGGACCCGTGCCCGACACCACCTCCACCACCGCGCCCGTCCTGGACCTCGGACCGGAGGAGACGCTGCACGTGCTGGTCCCCTCCCGGGCCCTCGCCGAGGCGGTCGAGGCGGTGTCCCCGCGGGTGCGCGCGCACCGGTTCGACCCCGCCGACGGGCTCCCCACCGGCGAGGCCGCCCAGGCGCAGGTGTTCGTGCCGCGCGGTGGCGGCGACCTCCCGGCCGAGACGGTGGACGCCCTGCCCGCACTGCGGCTGGTGCAGCTGATGAGCGCGGGGGCGGAGAAGTTCGTGGGCCGGCTGCCCGAGCGGGTGGTGCTGTGCAACGCCCGAGGTGCGCACACGCCGTCCACCGCGGAGTGGGCCGTCACCGCCACGCTGGCCGCCCAGCGCGGGCTGCCCTTCTTCACCCGCGAGCAGGACGCCGGCCGCTGGACCCCGCGCACCGAGCACTCGCTGATCGGCGCCAAGGTGCTCGTGGTGGGCGCCGGTGACATCGGCGCCACCATCGGCCGGATGCTCTCCGGCTTCGACGTCGACCTCACCTTCGTGGCGCGCACCGCGCGGGACGGCGTCCGCAGCACCGACGAGCTGCCCGAGCTGCTGCCGGAGGCCGACGTGGTGGTGCTGATCGTGCCGGTGACCCCGCAGACCACCGGGATGGTCGACGCCGCCTTCCTCGCTGCCATGAAGGACGACGCGCTGCTGGTCAACGCCGCGCGCGGGGTGGTCGTGGACACCGACGCGCTGCTCGCCGAGCTGACCGCCGGTGGGCTGCGGGCCGCGCTGGACGTCACCCAGCCCGAGCCGCTGCCCGCCGGGCACCCGCTGTGGTCCGCGCCCAACCTGTTGCTGACCCCGCACATCGCCGGCAACGTGCCCGACACCAATGCCCGGGCCACCGCCGCGGTCACCGACCAGCTGGCCCGGGTGCTCGCCGGTGAGCCCCTGCAGAACGTCGTCGCCGACTACTGACGGCCCCGTCCAGAGGCTCGCCCCGAGCTTGCGAGGGGTGAGGAGGACGGGGTCCTTCTCCTAGGGGGCGGGGATCCGGCCGCCGGAGAGGGCGGCCAGCTGCGGCAGGTCGCGGGTGCGCAGGACGGGCAGCCGCACCTGGGTGCCGGTGGTGGTGACCAGCCACAGGTCGGCCCGGTCGCCGACCCGGATCCCGGACAGCTCCGACCAGGGCACGGTGCGCGCGCCGACCAGCGACCGGGCGGTGATCGCGTCCTCGCCGACGTCCACGCCGACCCGCAGCACGCCCGCCGCCAGCGCGGCCGGGACGGCGAGCAGCAGCAGCCACCACAGGGACGCGCCGGCCAGCGGCAGCACGCACACGGCCAGGAAGGCGATCGGGACCAGCGCCGTGCGGCCCATCCGGATCCGGGTCGCAGCCACGGTGCAGATCTTCCCAGATGGTGGGACGGGACGACCGGGGCCGTCGGTCGCTCGGGGAACCGGCCTACCATCGCCTGCCGTGACCACCGTGGAGGACCGTCCCACCAGCAGCACAGTCGACGTCAAGCCCCGCAGCCGCGAGGTCACCGACGGCGACGCGAAGGCGCCGGCCCGCGCCATGCTGCGGGCCGTGGGCATGGGCGACGACGACTTCAGCAAGCCGCAGATCGGGGTGGCGTCGTCCTGGAACGAGATCACCCCGTGCAACCTCTCGCTGGACCGGCTGGCCAAGCGGGCCAAGGAGGGCGTGTTCGCCGCCGGCGGCTACCCGCTGGAGTTCGGCACGATCTCGGTCTCCGACGGCATCTCGATGGGCCACGAGGGCATGCGCGCCTCGCTGGTCTCCCGCGAGGTGATCGCCGACTCGGTCGAGACGGTCATGTTCGCCGAGCGGCTGGACGGCTCGGTGCTGCTCGCCGGCTGCGACAAGTCCCTGCCCGGGATGCTGATGGCCGCGGCCCGGCTGGACCTGGCCAGCGTCTTCGTCTACTCCGGCTCGACCCTGCCCGGCAAGCTCGGTGACCGGGACCTGACCCTGATCGACGTCTTCGAGGGCGTCGGTGCCTGCGCCGCCGGGAAGATCACCCGCGACGAGCTGACCGCCATCGAGAAGGCCGCCTGCCCGGGCATGGGCTCCTGCGGCGGGATGTACACCGCCAACACCATGGCCAGCGTCGCCGAGGCGCTCGGCATGGCGCTGCCCGGCAGCGCCGCGCCGCCCGCGCCCGACGCCCGCCGCGACGCCATCGCCATCGCCTCCGGTGAGGCCGTCGTCGAGCTGCTCCGCAAGGGCATCACCGCCCGCCAGATCATGACCAAGGAGGCGTTCGAGAACGCCATCACCGTGGCCATGGCGCTCGGCGGCTCCACCAACGCGGTGCTGCACCTGATGGCGATCGCGCACGAGGCCGAGGTCGAGCTGACCCTGGAGGACTTCAACCGGATCGGTGACCGGACCCCGCACCTGGCCGACGTCAAGCCGTTCGGCCGGTACGTGATGACCGACGTCGACCGGATCGGTGGCGTGCCGGTGGTCATGCGGGCGCTGCTGGACGCCGGGCTGCTGCACGGCGACGTCCTCACCGTCACCGGCCGCACGCTCGCCGAGAACCTGGCGGAGATCACCCCGCCGGACCCCGACGGCGCGATCATCCACGCGATGAACGACCCGATCCACAAGACCGGCGGGCTGACGATCCTGCGCGGCTCGCTGGCCCCCGACGGTGCCGTGGTGAAGTCCGCCGGGTTCGACGCCGACGTCTTCGAGGGCACCGCCCGGGTGTTCGACGGCGAGCAGGGCGCGATGGACGCCGTCACCGAGGGCTCGCTGAAGGCCAACGACGTCGTCGTCATCCGCTACGAGGGCCCCCGGGGCGGCCCGGGCATGCGCGAGATGCTGGCCGTCACCGGCGCGATCAAGGGTGCGGGCCTGGGCAAGGACGTGCTGCTGCTCACCGACGGCCGGTTCTCCGGCGGCACCACCGGGCTGTGCGTCGGCCACATCGCTCCGGAGGCCGCCGACGGCGGGCCGATCGCCTTCGTCCGGGACGGCGACCCGATCCGGCTCGACCTGGCTGCCCGCACCCTCGAGCTGCTGGTCGACGACGAGGAGCTCGCCGCGCGGCGGGAGGGCTGGGCTCCGCCCGCACCGCGGTACACCAAGGGCGTGCTGGGCAAGTACGCCAAGCTCGTCGGCTCGGCCGCGCAGGGAGCCGTCTGCGGGTGATCGTCGGCGGTGCCCGTCCCGACGGGCACCGCCCGAACGGGTGAGGCCGCTGCTCCAGCGCTGGAGGGGTGCCCGCCCGGCGCCGAAGGTCCTGAGGTGGAGCAGAGGCGCAGGCGGGCATCCGCCCGGTGGCTGACGCACGTGGTGTTGATCGCCGCGGTGTCGGCCTTCCTCGCCGTGCCGCTGACCGGGGCCGACCGGCCTCCGGCCGCCGCGGTCGTGCTGGCCTGCTGCCTGGGGCTCACCTCGGCGTACCGCCTCGTCGCCGCCCGCAGGGAGGCGCACCGGGCCGGCCGGCTGCAACGCAGCGCGGCCTACTTCCGGTCGCTGGTCCGCTCCAGCAGCGACGCGGTGCTCGTCCTGGACTGCGACCTGCAGGTCCGGTGGGCGGCACCCGCCCTCCGCCCGCCGGTCGACCAGCCGGCGCTGACCGGCCGCGCGCTGAGCGGCGTCGTCCACCCCGAGGACGCCGAGGCCGTGGCCGACTGGCTGGGCAGCGGCGGCCCGAGCGGCTTCCTCAGCTTCCGGCTGCGGGACGCCTCCGGCGACTGGCGGGTGCTGGAGGCCGGCGTCAGCGACCTGCGTGCCGATGCCGACGTACAGGCACTGGTGCTGCACTGCCGCGACGTCACCGACCGGCACGACCGGGAGCACGAGCTGAGCTCCCTGGCCTACACCGACGCCCTGACCGGGCTCCCCAACCGGACGGCGCAGCGGTCGCTCCTCGGGGAGGTGCTGGCCGGGCTCGACGCACCGGCACCCATCGAGGGCGGACCCGAGGCGCCGGAGCGGGTGGCCCTGCTGCTCATCGAGCTGTCCGGGCTGCGGGAGGCCCAGCGGGCCGTCGGGCGGGACGTCGTGGACGTCGCGCTGGTCGAGGTCGCCCGCCGACTGCGCGCCTCGGTCCGCAGCGAGGACCAGGTCGCCCGGGTGGGCGCGGAGACCTTCAGCGTCCTCGCGCACGGCACCGGCAACGAACCCGACCGGCTGGCCGCGCGGTGCCTGTCGGTCATCGAGGCCCCGATCGCCACCGACGCCGGGATCGTGGACCTCAGCGCCTCCGTCGGGCTGGTGCCCCTCGCGGCCGGCTTCACCGAGCAGACCGCCCTGGACCGCGCCGAGCTGGCCCTGATCGACGCCCGGGCCGACGGCGCCGGCTCGGTGCGCCGCTACCGGCCCGAGCTCACCGCCGCCCGCGACCGGCGCGAGCAGCTGCGCACCGACCTGGTCGGCGCCCTGGACCGCGGCGAGCTGTCGCTGGCCTGGCAGCCGATCGTCTCCCTGACCGACCAGCGGGTGGCCGGCGTGGAGGCGCTGCTGCGATGGCGGCACCCGGTCTACGGCGACGTGCCGTCCGAGGAGTTCCTCCGGGTGGCCGAGCGGGCCGGGACCGTCGTCGAGCTGCAGCGCTGGATGCTGCGCGAGGCGACGGCCGAGGCGGCCACGCTGCCCGACGACGGTCCGGCGCTGCGGGTCGGCGTCAACCTCTCCGCCGCGCACCTGGCCGCCGGCACCCTGGTCGGGGACGTGACGGCGGCGCTGCGGGACAGCGGACTGGCGCCCGAGCGGCTGGTCATGGAGCTGCCGGAGTCCGCCCTCGGGGCTGCTGGCACCGGCGACGACGTCACCGCGCTGCGGCTGATGGGCGTGCACCTGGCGCTGGACGACTTCGGCAGCGGCAGCTCCTCGCTCATCGGCCTGGGCCGGCTGCCGCTGGACATCATCAAGCTGGACCGGACGTTGCTGTCCCGGGTGGACCGGGACCCGCACGTCCGGGCCGTCTGCGAGGCGGTCATCGCCCTCGGGGCCGCGCTGTCGGTCGACGTCGTCGCCGACGGGGTGGAGACCACCAGCCAGCTGGGCGTGCTCAAGGGCCTGGGCTGCGGCTTCGCCCAGGGCTCCCTGCTGTCCCGGCCGCTGGGGCTGCCGGCCCTGGTCCAGCTGCTGGAGTCCGAGGCCGGCCGGGTGTGGCCCGGGCTGGTCGGCGCTCCGTGACCGCAGTGCGTGCGGCGGGTGCCCCGGGCGCCCGGCGGCGCCTCGTGTGGTCCGCGGCCGGGGTCCGGGCGTCCTGGCCGGGCGCCGGGGTCCTCGTGCTCCTGGGTGTGCTGGCCGTCGTGCTCGGCGCGCTCGAGCTGGTGCGCCCCGACGCGAGTGCGCACGCCGGTCCGCTGGCGCTGGGCGCCGCCACCGTCGTGGTGGCGGCCGTCGCGTGGCTGCGCAGCCGGCTGCTGGGCTCCGACGCGCAGGTGCTGTGGCGGATGTTCAGCCTGATCGCCGCACTGCTGGCGCTGGGGCAGCTGCTCCGCGGAGCACTGGGCGTCGGCGTCAACCCGCTCTCCGCGGGTCTCTCCGACCTCCCGCTGGCCGCCACCGGGCCGGTCACGGTGCTGTTGTGCGTCCACCTGGTCCGCGCGAACGGCGGGCGGCTGCGCGCCCAGACCGTCCTGGACGCCGGGGTGGCCCTGCTCGCGCTCGGCGTGCTGGAGGAGGTGCTCGTGCCCGCGATGGGGGGCGTGGCCCACCTCGACGCCGACCCGCTGCTGGCCGTGGGGTACCCGGCGGTCAGTGCGGTGCTCGTGGCCCTGGGACTGGTGACGTTCGCCGGAGTGGGCCCGGCCCGCCGTCCGGCCGCCGGCTGGCTTCTGGTCTGCTTCTCCGCGCTCGCGGTGGCGATGACGAGCGGCTCGCTGGCCGCGGCCGCGCCCTCGCCGGTGCTCGACGTCGTCACGAGCACCGGCTACCTGGGCATGCTGGCCGGCGCGACGTGCGCGCTCGGCCGCTACCCGACGGTGCGGTCCGAGGGCGACCAGTCAGCGGCCATGCCGCTGGCCGGCGTCGTCATCAGCTACTGCCTCGCCTTCGGCGTGGTCCTGCTGCTGCTCGGGGGTTGGACCGCCGGCCGCCCGATCGCCACGGGGGAGGGGCTCGCCACCGGCCTGCTGCTGATGCTCACCCTGGTCCGCACCCTGCTGTGGGCCGCGGACGCCGCCCGGCTCACCCGGCAGGTCCTCCGGGCCGAGGCCTACTTCCGCACGCTGGTGCACAGCGCCGCCGACATCACGATCGTGCTGGACTCCGAGGGGCGGATCACCTGGGACTCCGGAGCGGGCCACCACCCGCACGGCTGGGCGGCCCGTGAGCTCGAGGGCCGGCGGCTGACGGAGTTCGTCCACCCCGACGACCTGGCCGAGCTGGTGCGGTCCCTGGACCTCGCCGGCGACCCCGAGGACACCCGGGGCCGCGCCTTCCGGCTCCGCGCCCGGGACGGCAGCTGGCGGACCTACGAGACCGTGCGGGTCGTGACGTCGGGGAGCCTCTCGGCGCCCGGCGGCGACCTCGACGGCGGCGACGGCGGCACCGGCCTCGTCCTGCACCTCCGGGACGTCGACGACCGCCGGCACACCGAGCTCGAGCTCGAGCGGATGGCGTACACCGACTACCTGACCGGGCTGCCCAACCGCGCCCGGGCGATGGTGGCGCTGGCGGGGGCCCGGAGCCGGGCCGCCGAGGGGGACACCTCGTGCCTGCTGCTGCTGGACCTCGACGGCTTCAAGGCGGTCAACGACATCGCCGGGCACGAGGCCGGCGACCTGCTCCTGGTCGAGGTCGCCGACCGGCTGCGCGCCACCGTGCGGGACCGCGACCTGGTGGGCCGGCTGGGCGGCGACGAGTTCGTCGTCCTGGTCCGGTCCGGGCTGGAGGAGGCCACCGCCCTGGCCGAGCGGATCCTCACCGAGCTGGCCGGGGTGCACCGCTCGGTGCCCACCCCCGGCAACGACCCGGACCTGGTCTTCGACGTCTCCTGCAGCATCGGCGTCACCGCGCTGCACCCGGGTGACGACGTCCCGACCACGATTCGGAACGCCGACCTCGCCCTGCGCGCGGCGAAGGCCGCCGGCAAGGGCTGCGTCCGCCGGCACGGGGAGACCGCCGACAGCGCCACCCGGCGCCGGATCCGGCTGGCCCGCGACCTGCCCGACGCGCTGGCCTCCGGGCAGCTGCGGCTGGTCTACCAGCCGGTGATCGGCACCGATGAGCGCCGGGTCCTGGGGGTGGAGGCCCTCGTGCGCTGGGACCACCCGGTGCTGGGCGAGGTCTCCCCGGAGGAGTTCGTCCCGCTCGCCGAGGACGACGGCCTGATCGTGCCGCTGCAGCGGTGGGTTCTGGAGCAGTCGACCGCCGAGCTGGCCGGGCTGCTGGCGCAGGGGCGCGACCTGCAGCTCGGGGTGAACATCAGCGTCCGGCACCTGCAGTCGGGCAGCCTCGTGCCCGATGTGGCCGCCGCCCTCGCCCAGTCCGGTCTGCCGCCGCGCCGGCTGATGCTGGAGGTCACCGAGTCGCTGTTCATCGGCGAGCCCGACCGGGCCGACGGCGACCTGCAGACGCTGCACGACATGGGCTGCGTCATCTCGCTGGACGACTTCGGCCGCGGCTACTCGACCTTCGCCTACCTCACCCGGCTCCCGGTCGACGTGCTCAAGATGGACCGGGAGTTCCTGGCCGGCATCGAGGACGACCCACGCGGTGCGGCGCTGGTGCAGACGGTCATCGAGCTGGGCAACCGGCTCGCCATCGACGTCGTCGCCGAGGGCGTGGAGACCGCCGGCCAGCTGACGGTGCTGCGCGACCTGGGTTGCCGCTACCTGCAGGGCTTCCTGCTCGGCCGCCCCACCCCGCCGGCGGAGCTCGCCGCGGTCATCGACGGCTTCGACGCCTCGCTGCTGGACACGCCCGCTCAGACGGCCGCCGTCCCAGTGGGTGAGTGAGCGTTTCCCAGCTGATGGGACAGCTCGGTTGACGGGGGCGCGCGCGGAGCGCACAGTGGTGCCGTGCCTCGCACTCGTCTGCTCGTAGCGATCCGCTAGCGCGCCGGTCCTCCCGACCGACGCGCCACCCCTCCGTGCCATCGGCACGAGGGGTTTTTTGTTGGCCGGGCACCGTCCGGCCGGCGGGATCGACCAGCGACAGCCGCAGCACCCCACCCGCGCCCAGGGAGATCGTCCAGATGAGCACCACCAGCAGCGCCGGCCGCACCGCCGCGGTCTCCGGCTCCACCGCTCCCACCGCGACCGGCCCGGCACCGGGCGCCGGCCCGGCGCCGGCCACGCCCACCACGCCCACCGAGGCCGCCGCCGCGGCCACGCTCGGGGTCGAGACCACCGCCCGGACGATGGCCGAGGCCGCCGCCGAGCCGGCCACCGGCATCACCGGTGCGCAGAGCCTGGTCCGCTCGCTGGAGGCGGTCGGCGTGGAGGTCGCCTTCGGCATCCCGGGCGGGGCGATCCTGCCCCTCTACGACCCGCTGTTCGACTCCCGGATCCGGCACGTGCTGGTGCGCCACGAGCAGGGCGCCGGCCATGCCGCCACCGGGTACGCGCAGGCCACCGGCCGCGTCGGGGTCTGCATGGCGACCTCGGGGCCCGGCGCGACCAACCTGGTGACCCCGCTGGCCGACGCCTACATGGACTCGGTGCCGATCGTGGCCATCACCGGCCAGGTGGCGTCGGGGTACATCGGCACGGACGCCTTCCAGGAGGCGGACATCCGGGGCATCACCATGCCGGTCACCAAGCACAGCTTCCTGGTCACCTCCGCCGACGAGATCCCGCAGCGGATCGCCGAGGCCTTCCACCTGGCCTCGACCGGGCGGCCCGGACCCGTGCTGGTCGACGTCCCCAAGGACGTCCTGCAGGCCACCACCGACTTCAGCTGGCCGCCGCGGATCGACCTGCCCGGCTACAAGCCGACCACCCGGCCGCACGGCAAGCAGGTGCGCGAGGCCGCGGCGCTGATCGCCGGTGCCCGCCAGCCGGTGCTCTACGTGGGCGGCGGCGTGCTCAAGGCCGGCGCCAGCGCCGAGCTGGCCGAGCTGGCCGAGCTGACCGGGGCGCCGGTGGTCACCACGCTGATGGCCCGCGGCGTCTTCCCGGACAGCCACCCGCTGAACCTGGGCATGCCCGGCATGCACGGCAACGTCACCGCGGTCACCGCGCTGCAGAAGGCCGACCTGCTGATCGCCCTCGGCACCCGCTTCGACGACCGGGTCACCGGCGAGCTGTCGAGCTTCGCGCCGAACGCCGCGGTCGTGCACGCCGACATCGACCCGGCCGAGATCGGCAAGAACCGCAAGGCCGACGTCCCGATCGTGGGCGACGCCAAGGCGACGATCGCCGAGCTGGTCAGCGCGCTGCGCGCCGAGCACGAGGCCGGGCGCACTCCCGACCTGGCCGCCTGGTGGGAGCAGCTGGAGGACTGGCGGGCCCGCTACCCGCTGGGCTACGACTGGCCCGAGGACGGCGCGCTGTCCCCGCAGTACGTGATCGAGCGGCTGGGTGCGATCGCCGGCCCGGACGCGATCTACGCCTCCGGCGTGGGCCAGCACCAGATGTGGGCCGCCCAGTTCATCTCCTACGAGAAGCCGGGCACCTGGCTCAACAGCGGGGGACTGGGCACCATGGGCTACGCCGTCCCGGCGGCGATGGGGGCCAAGTACGGCCGGCCCGACACCACCGTGTGGGCCGTCGACGGCGACGGCTGCTTCCAGATGACCAACCAGGAGCTGGCCACCTGCGCCATCGAGGGCATCCCGATCAAGGTCGCCGTCATCAACAACGGCAACCTCGGCATGGTCCGGCAGTGGCAGACCCTGTTCTACGAGGGCCGCTACTCCAACACGCACCTGCACACCCACGAGCAGGCCGGCGAAGCCGGTGCGCCGCGTTCGGTGCGCATCCCCGACTTCGTGGCGCTGGCCGAGGCGCTGGGCTGCGTGGGCCTGCGCTGCGAGAGCAAGGACGACGTCGACGCGGTGATCGAGAAGGCCATGGCGATCAACGACGCGCCGGTCGTCATCGACTTCATCGTCGGCTCCGACGCCCAGGTGTGGCCGATGGTCGCCGCCGGCGCCAGCAACGACGAGATCCTCGCGGCGCGGGACGTCCGCCCGGTCTTCGGAGAGGGGCAGGTCTGATGAAGGACCCCGTCTCCCCCCACCTCTCGCTCCGCTCGCGGCGGGCCCCTGAGACGGGGCCGAACTGCTGTCAGGAAGAAGGTCCCCGCTCATGACGAGGCACACGCTGTCCGTGCTGGTCGAGAACAAGTCCGGCGTGCTGGCCCGGGTCTCGGCCCTGTTCAGCCGGCGCGGGTTCAACATCGAGTCACTGGCCGTCGGGCCGACGGAGAACCCGGACCTGTCCCGGATGACGATCGTCGCCGACGCGGAGGCCCAGCCGCTGGAGCAGATCACCAAGCAGCTGAACAAGCTGATCGAGGTGATCAAGATCGTCGAGCTCGACGGCGGTGCGGCGGTGCAGCGCGAGCTGCTGCTGGTCAAGGTGCGCGCGCCGCTCGCCGACCGCCACCAGGTGCTGCAGACCGCCGAGCTCTTCCGCGCCCGGGTCATCGACGTCAACGTCGACACGGTCACCCTCGAGGCGACCGGCACGCCGGACAAGCTGCAGGCTCTGCTGGCCGTCCTCGCCCCGCTGGGCATCAAGGAGATGGCCCAGTCCGGCACCGTCGCGCTGGGCCGCGGACCGCGATCGATGAGCGGCGCCGGTACCTTGCGCCCGGTCGAACGCTCCGCCTGAAGAACGACCCCTCTCCTCCTCGTCCCTCGCAAGCTCGGGACGAGCCTCTGGAGAGGGGCCACACGAACCGTTCAATGCACGCAACCGAAGGGACGTACCACCGCATGGCCGCCGAGATCTTCTACGACGACGACGCCGACCTGTCCATCATCCAGGGGCGCACGGTCGCCGTCCTGGGCTACGGCAGCCAGGGCCACGCCCACGCGCTGTCGCTGCGCGACTCCGGCGTCGACGTCCGGGTCGGCCTGCCCGAGGGCTCGAAGAGCCGGGCCAAGGCCGAGGCCGAGGGGCTTCGCGTGGTCACCCCCGCCGAGGCGTCCGCCGAGGCCGACCTGATCATGATCCTGGCGCCGGACCACGTGCAGCGGTCGCTGTACACCGAGTCCGTCGAGCCGAACCTGCAGGACGGCGACGCGCTGTTCTTCGGCCACGGCTTCAACATCCGGTTCGGCTACATCAAGCCCCCGGCCGGCGTGGACGTCGCCATGGTCGCCCCCAAGGGCCCCGGCCACCTCGTGCGTCGCGAGTTCAGCGACGGCAAGGGCGTGCCCTGCCTGATCGCCGTCGAGCAGGACGCCAGCGGCGGGGCCCAGGCCCTGGCGCTGTCCTACGCCAAGGCGATCGGCGGCAGCCGGGCCGGCGTGATCAAGACGACCTTCGCCGAGGAGACCGAGACCGACCTCTTCGGTGAGCAGGCCGTGCTCTGCGGAGGCATGTCCGCCCTGGTCACCGCCGGGTTCGAGACGCTGACCGAGGCCGGCTACCAGCCCGAGATCGCCTACTTCGAGTGCCTGCACGAGCTCAAGCTCATCGTCGACCTGATGTACGAGGGCGGCATCGCCAAGCAGCGTTGGTCGGTGTCGGACACCGCCGAGTACGGCGACTACACCTCCGGCCCGAAGGTGATCGACGCCCGGGTCAAGGACACGATGAAGGACGTCCTCACCGCGATCCAGGACGGCAGCTGGGCCGCCGGCTTCATCGCCGACCAGGACGCCGGCGCGCCGGACTTCAAGGCCAAGCGCGCCGCCGCCGAGGCGCACCCGATCGAGGCCACCGGCCGCCAGCTGCGCGGCCTGATGAGCTGGGTCAGCGCCAGCGACGACTACACCGGTACCGCCGCACGCTGATCAAGGACCACCCTTCCCCCCAACGCTCGCAGGCTCGCGTCGGGACCCTGAAGGGTGGCCGTTCCAGATGCTCACCAAGGGCCCCGCAGCGTCTGCTGCGGGGCCCTTCGTCACGCGGTCAGCGAGCGGCGGTGCCGGTGGGCGGCGAAGAACTGGCCGGCCGACCGCAGGCACAGCAGGACGAGCATCGCGATCGACCCGGCCAGCAGGAGGAACAGCACCAGGACGCCGCCGAGGTCACCCTCCGCCGAGGACTGGCCGGCCAGGCCGGCCAGGAAGACCGGCCCGGTCGCGGCCACCGCGATGGACGAGCCCACGATCAACGGCACCCGGGTGCGTCCGCGCAGCGCCAGCACCGCGCCCCACGCCATCAGCACCGTCCAGGCCAGCGCGAGCACGCCGATGACCACCAGCACGGCGCGGATGTCGTCGATCGTGGAGGCCGCCTGCCCGGTGTCGACGCTGGGGTCGGACTCCTCGATCGCGTCGATCAGGTCGTCGATCACCGCACCGCCGGCGAACAGGCCCACCGTCACCAGCAGACCGAGGGCGGCGTAGACCAGCCCGAGGACGGCGGCGGTGATGACCGTCCCCGGCCGTGCGGGCTGCTCCGTCCCGTAGGGCGACTTCCCGTACGCCGGCTGGCCGTACTGCGGCTGGCCGTACGGGGGCTGCCCGTACTGCGGTTGGCCGTACGGCGGCTGGCCGTACTGCTGGGGCTGGCCGTACGGCTGCTGGCCGTACT
>Ga0210040_10006040_pt1 | contig 15224 bp, 8 predicted proteins | sample CryGeyCG12114_NA_FD_185462 | JGI IMG/M metagenome (GOLD analysis project Ga0210040, IMG submission 185462) | Groundwater microbial communities from aquifer - Crystal Geyser CG19_WC_8/21/14_NA (SPAdes) (version 2) | ecosystem: Environmental > Aquatic > Deep subsurface > Groundwater | place: USA... | reverse complement strand
TAGTGTGGCTGCGGTGAAAGTTAAGGAATGTGCGGTATAGGTGGAAAGATAAGACAAGTTCTTTTTTCTTCACTCTTTTTGCGCACGGGAGAACACTTTTGTAATCGCTTGTGTATTTTTCAGTACAACCTGTTCTTTGCCACAGTTTTTTGTTGAGTGCTTGTAATAGGAATGAGATGACGGAAAGTTGCCGTGTTTGTCTATTTTCTCTTCAGTTTGCTGCATGAATGACACTTGATTCGTCTTCTTATACTGTAGGTAGGTGATAAGTAATAGTATATTGATGTTTTTATTCGACCAAACAATAATATTATGGTGGTAATTACATCTGAAGTGAAAATTTAATAGAAAAAGGAAACGATAGGGGCTTTTTGAGTAAGTAACAAACTACTTAAGTCAAGTATGTAATGTCGTGAAATGGATACAGAGCTAAATTTAAAGCTATAACCATAATGTTAGGATGATGCTAGTGCTTTTTTAATATGACATCATATATGTGAAGCATATTTGAAAGAAAAGGGATGACAGGCGCCAAGAAATTGAGGAAAGTGAAATAAACACTCTTTGAAATAGGATTCCTTTGAGACTAGTTCTCATGATCCAATGTGAAAATTTGTTTTAAGGACACCAGGTAGTTTGCGTATACATGACTAGTTTTACAAAAAAGCGTTTTAATATCTCTTTGATGTTTACGTTTACGTACATTAGTTGGGTCTGATTAATAATTAAATAAACTCGTACACCCTGGATTTTGTATTAGAGTTAGTGTTTGCCACATATTTAGTTTAGCAATATGACGGAACACTGAAACCCAAACATTAGAACGAGTTTTACCAAACCCCAATGTACAAAGTACAAGGGTGATAAAAAAGACACCAGATTAATTTGCATTGATGCTGTATTTCCTTTTGTGAAAAGGTGCCATGATCATTCCGAACGAGAAATTCAACATGACAGAAGATCCACTTTCCCAATACGGCATTCGCATGAAACTTTATATCCGTCGGCTGGAGAAAGAGGACTTCACAGGCTATAAATGCATTTCTCAAAATTCGATGGGGAGCACCGAAGGGACGATTCATATTCATGGTACGTTTCCTTTTACTTTTTCCCTCAACCTGCCTAATGGATGCATGCAAAGCATATCTATGTGAAAGTTAAAAGAAACTTGCTACTCCTCTTGTTTTGTTTAACTAACTCCACAAAACTTGTTTTTGGTTAAACACCAAAACCACCCTATGTAATAACCCATATACGTAATTTCTTCTTGACAATAACCTATCCAACATTTTCCAAGGCTATATTAACCACCCACCAAATATTAATTCCTTTTCTTTGCATGACGCTATCCTCTCATCAGGGCAATGTAATACACAGTATTTATTGCTATGTAAATGCATTCATTACTAATGTAATTACCTGTTTTAGTTCCTAAAATTGATGACTGACTGTTGTCTATAGATCATTCATACACCTATTGTAATTTTAACTGGTAATAGACTGGAGATTAATTCTGTAATCATTAACCTGCGTCCTTATAAATACATTCTGTTGGTTTTGTGTAGAGATCAGTTACTCTCCTTCGGCAGAACGGGGAGGAGGGGATAACTTGTACTCAGCTAGTGACTCGGAGCATTATGAGAATCACCAGAGACACCATGGAGATCACAAAGGCGAGAGAGGAGGTGAACACAGCACTCGGATCCCACTTGTAGAATCTTTTCAACCCATTGACACTCCCACGTTTGGGAATGGTGGCAATAATCATCTCATCACTCATCCATTTGTGACCATTGTTTTGACGTCAACAGTCTTCGTACTTGGTTTCAGTCCTTGAATCCCTGAATTGGTTGGCAGGTTGTCCCGACTCATTCCTCCTCGTGTTGTACAATCCATATTTTACTAGTTTTTATGTTGATGATTGTTAGTTAGCACAGTTAAATTGCGTTAGTATGATGTAAAAGTGATTTATAGCTAAATCGTTTCACTTTATTGTGGTTTAAGTTTTTTAGGGTGAGGTATATACCGGTGCTTATTTCCCTTAGTTAGTTAGTTAGTTAGTATGCTAATACTTTATTTACAGTGTAAAGGCAAATAAAATAAATTACCCTCTGGAAGCTCATTTTAGAATAATGATTATTGTATTTGTATGATGAACCACTTTGTAAGTATGATTGTTGTTAGAGTTTTAGACTGAGTGCAGTAATGGAAGCTTTTGGTAGCTACCAAGAAAAATGAATAACTATCCTACTTGTTATTTACCTATACACTCAGCTCTGAATAAATCATGTACTGTTTACTGATTCTTTACTTGATGTTGGGAAAAGTTTTTGAGCGTGACAAGGGAACACGTACAATATGGCGAGAACGTCTTCAATTAGCATCCCCATTAGAATTCATATCATACAGATTTTACGAAATTAACTCCTAGCATTGTGCAGTGGGTTGTAGTCGCTCCCAAATAAACTAGATGAAAAACAGAGGGATGAATGCCAATGAGAGAGTTGGAACAGATTTTGACACGTTGGGTGAAAAAATAAATGTCCTTGATGAACTGACTGCACGTAATTTGTAAAACTTGTGTGCTCTACTACATACAGCAAAAGGACAATAGTAAGTTAGTAAGAATTGTTAAAATCGTTCACGGACTATGAAATGGTTCCCACCAAAAAAAGTATACATAGTCAGTCAGTCAGTCTTTTGCACATATTTTTTTCTCTCGTGTTCTCCAACTTAACTAACGAGAATGAGGGGAACCAGAATAAAATTGCCAGGACAAAATATACGAGAATGTGTGTCTTAAGTAGTTACTTACTCACACTACTGAACACACACAGAGAGAGAGAGAGAGAGTGGTGCAAAGCATATGGAGAGGGAAAATGCATGAGAAGAATGCCTGATCAGAAATTGTGCTAACAAGGGAAAGACACAGAGGGAAAAATTGTTTCATTACATGTACAGGGGAAGGAGAGTGAAAGGAAGAAGAGATTTCTTTAAGGGTAAATTGGTCGCTGGGGAATTCCCTGGCAGAATGAATCTGGGCCGAGACCGTCAGCTAATAATGTTTAAGACACATAGGAAATGCTATTACAGTACAGACGATAGTTAGTTAGTAGATACTATACACGAGTTCAAGAAAACACCTTGTACTAACTAACGAACTGACTAAATGACTGGACTCAAGTACAACGTCCCTCCTATCATGTTCACAGTAAGTAAGTATTGACGGAGTGATTAGTTTTGTACACAGTCTGTGGTTTCTCTCATTCCCAGAGTTGTGCAGATACTCATTAATTGATATTTATGGAATTACGGACCTCACTGACAGCCCAAACTTGTTGTTATGTTCCTATCTTTGGGCAACATTCATGCTCTCATCATCATTGTCATGATTGTGGGGTGGTGAGCAAAAGGAATGTAATAATGCTATCATTTCGTTCATCACGGGTTTCACAGATAAGTAGAGAGCGAAGCAAGTTTCTATGGTGGGAAGATGGACCATATCTAAAGGGTAATTTCCTTCTGAAAATCAGAATCAAAAGTAAGTTTCTCAAATTTTTGGCCTAGAACTTAGGCAATATCAATGTAATATCAAATATTGATCAATTATTGAACAAATTAATAACAAAAATTAGTAAATCTGATAGTGGACAAGTTAAATGATTTGTGAAGGCCAAGTGGGGAATTCCTTAATACTATTTTCGTGAGTGTGAGGGAAACTAACTTATTGCTTGAGTGCCGATACCAACCCTGGGCTCTAGATTTAGGCTCACTAACCAACTAACTAACTAACTATCAGTACAACAGTGGAGCGCTCAAGCAGCATATGGGCAAATACATAGTTTGCAGTAGTGAATAGAAAACTGCTTTGAATTCCTCCCTCGAAGCACTGCACGTACGGAAAACAACAAAGGCTTTCACTTGTAATAGCATTATTACTTGAACTCGTTTCGTTTCACTTGAGCCGTCATGAACGACTGATTTACAGACACCGGATTTGACACAATATATTTTGAGGTGGAGATGGAGAATTTAATTTCATTTTCGTGTGACACATTCATTTGATTGTGGTCAGGCCAGGAGAGCTCTATTTTCTGTTCTATTGTGTACAAGGATGTTATGTTGGCTGCATTCTCCTTTCATCCGTGGATTCTGCAACCCTAGTCTAATTTTACGCACACAGCTTGTTACAAGGATAATTAAATGGAGGAGAAACCGATCTTTCTAAGGAAAAGTGTGAGAAAATAGGTAATGCGTGTTTTTTTTTTGCTATGTCTGACTCTTGCGGCAATAACAAAACTGGCTTTGGCAAAAAGATCAACCCATCCATGTTTTCTGTTTAAAACATACAACAACAACTAGAAAAACTAAAATAAAATTTGGATTGAATTAGATAGAACACCACACCACAAACTACTGGGCATGGGCTATCAAAAGTAAAATTGTTAGGAAATGTTTGATTTTATGATAGGTTTGCAATTTCCCCTTCGATTTGAAAGACGCATCTCAGCTTGTTTCACATCAAGGTAAATGTTTGAACCTACGGTGAGGACAGCTGACTGACTAAATAACATTGTTCTTTCAAATAGGAAAGTGATAAGGTGGCCAAGATGACTCAAGAAGAAATGACAAGGTCTTGTCATCGATTTGTTATCTTTCAATTGACTCGAGCTTCCGGGAGCAAAACTAACTGGTTCACGGTGGAGAAAGGGTAAAGATATGGAAGAGATAACAATTCTATGGTTGTAATAGCATATAGAATCTTTCCACAAATTATCATTGTGGCAGTAAGGGTAAACGGAAGTGTATAGCTTTCAGCTTTCAATACCAGTTGATAGTTCTGGGTATCATATGAAATTGTTTAGCTAGACATTTTGAGTTGGTTGTTTACTACAGGGACAAAGTTATCAATTGCGTATTGACTAATTTTGATAGAAGAAAGCATTTGACAGTAATATTACAAAATAAAAAAAGTTACATCAACACACTGTATTATATTTACGATGAGTGTGCAGTATTTTTGAAAAATAAAAATCCTCGTTAACATTCTAGAACAGTGCAGCCAGACTGTGTATGCAATATTTTGCTGCTGTGCATAACATGATCTCACATCTGATTAAAATGTTGCTGGTTTACAGCATTTTCGTCCAATAAGCATTTTCATCTAATCCTCATGTTATACTACATTACAAAACTGAGGACAATAACGTTATTCTGTTATGTAAAGTCCAGCAGATGCATCCCAAGTTATCCATTATAATCGCAAATGGAGTCAGCCAACCTTACTAAGCCCGTATGGCAAAATATTAGTTTGCTGACAACTTTGCAGGTTAACGTTGTTTGTTACAAGTCTAATAACGATAAAGCAATGGAAATTGGAAACACAAGGCTAAAAACACGAAATCTAGCGAGAAATCATAGTAGATACTAGGTTGGCAAAAGAAGGAGTTCCCATTTAGCATAAAAAGGGTGAAAATAATGCAAAGTCCATAAAGATATGCACAGATGGGAATAAAGTTTTACATTCACATCCCAAAAGTCAATCTGTTCGATATGTTTCGTTCATTTTCAGCCCCTGTGATGTGAATAAAGTTTGAATTGAAATGATCAAAAGATGCAAAAGGAAAATTGAGTGGGAAAATCTGTTATCTATAGGTACGTACTGCGTATACACATTCTCCCGTATAAAAGTTGAGTTACTACTGACTTCCAACAAGGCCAATTCCAAAAGGAGGCGGCCAAACGTCTTATGTGCTGATAGATATGGGTCTCCAGTGACCTATCTGAGAATAAAAAAATGTATCAGGAAAAGTACAAGGTGAGCAAAAATTCCGTTACCATTACGCTGCACACAACTACTCAATCGCATCAAACATGAGGCAAGATTGAGTAAGTGGCAATGGGAAGAAGGAAACCAAAATGTACTTTTCACTTTCATCTTGCTTCACCACTGCGTACTTTTTATTCATCAAGAATGCCACCAGAAAGCAATGCATTTCAGAGACCCATGATAAAAATACTTGTGCACTTTACCCTTGCACTTTTGTGATCCTCACTTTGCTTTCTCAGGGCAAAAGGAATGTCCACTTTTCCTTTGAATAAAACTAACTTCTCTTATGTGTTTGAATTTCCTTTTTGAATTTTCTCAGTTGGTTAGTACTTAATATGGTTAGTTTGAGAAAAAATATAGCAAAATAGCTGCAATTTTTAGTTACGTTTAACAACTTTTTTATAACATCATTGGAGTGCCTGCGGGCAGAGTTATTTTAAAACGAGTCTCGTGGTGCAAGAAAATCGTAATTCCTTGGCAATGCCCGCAATATTTATAATTTTAAACTAATCCGATTAGATGAGAAACTAACTACATAGCTTATGGAGTGGAAACCGCAGAAAATTAGCTTTCAAACTGATGGGGAGTATTATGTGTTACACATGCATGGAGCTATTTACCCTTTAGCTGTGGCCTGTGGAAGGAACGGGAAACAGAGAAAGCAAAATAGTAATATGGTTCCGTTCCATGTGTAAGCTATATGTAATGTTTATCTGTGAGGGCTGTGCGGTAGTCGATGACGGGGAACAAAGAATGATGAATTGACATGGTATGGCATTGAGCTTCAAATCTATTTCACACATACCCGTTACCCTGCTTCTCTTTTTTGTTGAACCAAGTCTCATAAATTACATCAAATGCACAAACAAACTATTGAATTCATTTCAAAAGCATTAGACCACAATTGCGAATAGTAGTGATAATTTCTAGTTTTGTATATTTTTTGGAACTATGAACTAATGTATTTACATGGTTGCGATTTCGAGTGCAGAATGTTTGCATCAAACCAACCACCTACTATATATGATGCATGGGAGTTTTTGTGTATTGTTTATTGCGCACAGGCGTCAATAATTCTCCCTTTGTTATGTTTTGGCTCATTGAAATGATTGTTATTTTCTAGCAAATTTAGATTTTTGACTTTTAAATCTTGTGGAAAAATCATGGAACTGGAAGATTTGTTCAGAAGACGGCGTGTATGGTTAGACAGAATCAAATTAGAATAATATTAGGATTATTTTGAAAGATGATGGATACAGTTTTCTTATGAGTTTAAATGTCACATGCAGGTTAGTTAGGAATAAGATTCCAGATTATCTATTATCGGTACGTCTAATGCAATTCTTTATTTTGAAATAACAGGAGCTTAAATTGGATATTTTTTATTATATTTGAATAAATAATATCACATTTCTTCCGAAATGACAAAATCAGGTTTTTTCAAATAACCATATTTTATTCACGCATAGAAAGCCAAAGTAAGGAATAGGAATTTTTGTAAACTAATCTTCCAACGGATGAGTCCTTAAGTTTCTTTGAGTAATTTTGCATAATACGATACTAACCCGATGATAGATAAAATCATGCAATTTAAAAAAATTACTAAAAAAACAACAAACAAAAGAGCAACAATAATAATATGATAAGCCTTTTCAGACCAAAAATCATTGGCATGACCGAAAGTGAATATATTAAGGTTTAAATACGGCTACAAAGACAACAATAATCATCGAAACGTAGATTTGTGTGCTGAGCCTTCAATAAGAAAAAAATGTTTTGCCATTTATAGATTAATTAGTTTGAAGATAGAATTTTAGCCAATTATTGTATGGAATAACCACCCGACCACAAGGACAATACATTCGTTAACTCATGTATAAAGTAAAGTTGACAGACTGAAATTAACCTCTTCATAAAAAAAATTGAAGGGAAAATTACGGCAGTTAATGGTGGGCTAACTTATAAACTTAAACCAACGCCAAAAAACGTATACTATGAAGGAGCTGAACACGAAGTTCATATTAGGGGTACACGGGATTCCAATCCATGTACTTTCGTAGATTTCTACTGGTGTACTTCTCCTAGCCAATCAGAGCAGACTACTTACCTCTACCTACTGATCCGATTGGCTGGAGATTTACGCGCGTAGAAATCTACGAATGTACACGGCTTCAGGTGTACCCCTATTCTATTTTCAGTAGGATGGATGTGCAGGAAAGGAACGAGGATTTCTCAAGCAAAATTGGTAAGCGAGAGACGCAATAACCTATGTCCTCTGTTGTCGCAAAATAACAACATTTCAATCCGGAGAAACATTGCTTTCAACTCCATATGATGTGATAAAATCTACTGGTTAAACGGTTGCAAATTTATTAGAGAGCTTTATTATTATCATAGTAGAATTAATTTATAATAATGATTAAATTAATTTATTCGTCTCTATACTTGTATGATTTTAATATATTGTATGATTTTTGCTAATATTATTTTCCCTTTACGGCGTAATGAGTAATGAGCATCTGTTATGAGGATGTCGTGAATAAAATTTCAAATTAAAATTCTTTCACTTATGTTCGAATATTTTAATAATTCCAAAAATTACAGTTTATAGACACTTTTTTGATACATCACTATCAAGCTGAAGTCTAGGAGGGAAATCTGGAAAAAAATCTTAGATTTTCAGATTCAGGTAAATTTGTGATTAAAATGTGGAACGTAGGGCTAGCCGTGCTACCGTATGAGTGAATTTTATTACTCAGCAAATGCTGACTTCGAAATACGAAAGATATACTATTTTCCCATAAGAAGAACCGTGATAGTTGAATGTGCAATATGATCTCCGTACTGTAGTACCACCCCCATATTTAAAGAGTAGAAATCTCCAACAGCAATGATTATTTTTTGCAGGGCTTTTACTTTTTTGCGAATTTGTTTACAATTCTTACCCGCAGATAATATTTTCAATTTTTTTATATACCTTTCCGAAATTATATCACTTTTAGCGGCTATTCGCATCAAGCTCATAGTAAAAGCCAAAAATAATACCCCCAATTCAAAAAATAAAAAATAAATTGTAGTAATCATTCGATGGTACATTGTGATGATAATCACATTTGTAACTAATGTGACCAAGTAGGCAGAAGCTATGAAAATTGGTGTAATAATTCGTCCAGCGTCTTGTCCAACCGTATTGAATACTCTCAAAACACTGAAATACCAATACCCTTTCATGATGCATCGAGTATTAGTTGTTGCGAACAAATGTTTTTCCCAAGATATTATCAACTGTGTGTACATAATTGCAATACAAGCGGATAACAATACGCCTGCCAAAGAGATTAAAAGAAATTCAAAATAAAAAATAAAACTGAGTATGCAATAAACAAGCCAGAGAACATTTCGTTCAAAACCATAGTAAAAAATATGGATTATGAATGAGTGAAAGAGATTAAATTTTCGGTCAACAATAAACGGGGCGAAGGATAAAACCAGACAAGACACTAAACCAATAGGAGGAATGTTTTTTAGAACAAACCCAGTGAAATCCACACCAATTGGGGGAGGAGGCCTGAAACTATCTATACAGATCAACAAAATAAATTATAATTAGATATATTATATTTATATTTTGTTATAATTAGAATAGACTGGATCACCTTTAAACTTTGAAAATAGCTTGAAAGTATTATAAATAAAAATTATAGTACCTTGTAGAAATTTGTCTAAAATGAAAGCTTGATTCATTGCTTCTAGAAGTTCTTTCCATTTCAATGCAGTATGCAAGTTCAGAGCGAGTCCCATTGAACTTAGTGAGGCAAAAAAAAGTTGGTATAAGAGGTAATCAATGGAACCTGAATCTTTTCGGTATTCGTTTAATATGGTATACAAAATATGACACAGTACTAATGGGTGAAAAACGAAGGCGGAGGCATGCCAAACAATCAGTTTCCATTTTGGGCGAACAATTCTAAAATGTTGTTTCTTTAAGATGCCTTCTAATGGAAGAGCAACCAGATCGCTGCCCAACTTTAATGAACCGAAAGCTCCTTCAATCATAAGCTTAGTGTACATTGTTGAATATATTCAGGTTAATGCGTTTGTTCTTTCCTTTTTGTAGCGTCTTTCTCACAGTGGAAACTATAACTGACTATTTAAGCCAAATTAAATCGACGTCCTGCTGTCGAAATTAATGGACAAACTTGTATGTGACATATGTCTCAGTGTCCTTCGTTTTGTTGCCCAATCTTTATACCAATCTACTTTTATGGTCTGTTATGTATTTAACTCATCAAATTTAACAAGAAAATTCAATTTATATATACGATACTTTTTGTGGCAAAGTGTTTTGATAAATATCCGGGATTCAATTTCTCGATCGCAAATGCATGTTTTTTTTAATATGCTAGACGACATTGCTATGCTATGCATGCAGTTCACCTGGAAGTTTTGAAGGGCACAACATGACTCCAGCGCACGGTTAGATAAATGGTGAAATTATATATAGAGCAAATTTACTTGAATTCAAAAAATTTTGCAGCAGAAACTGGCAAAGGCTTTTCCTGCATGACTATTTTTAACATGTAAACGAGTTTTTGGAATGCGGACTGCGGACATCCTCTCCATTTCCAGTTCTTGAACAGCATAGAAATAGAAAGGCAACATTCAGCGCGGAATTTATTCAATGGATTCAAAATATTCTTTGGTCTTTGGTGTTCTAGCTTTGACTTTACACAGGTGATAAAAAACGATACCATAAAAAATACAGATACAGAGAATAAGGTTGTGAGAGTCAACAGTTATGTAGTGAGTCATCTACTTTTCATTAAAAGTGAAAAGTGAAGTCATTATATTCTTCTCATGATGATTCACTGAATGTTTGTCTTGTCGTCTCACTTCACAGTTCACATTAATATTTCAGGTTGATTAAGTTATTGCAGTACTGGGTAAGCAAAGGATCCTAGTTGTACAACGGGTCTTTAAGATTTCACGGATTTATCGTTGTTTGAAAAAACCCACACGTAATGGTATACAATTAATACAATCAAAAATTGTTTTGATGTTTCAGGTTTCGAGAAAAACTGACGAAACGTCAAGATTGCAAAATGTTTTCATCCGGGCCTAACTACAGTAAGCTGAAGACTAACCTAAGGCTGGTCATTAATCGCCTCAAACTTTTGGAAAAGAAAAAGTCGGAATTGGCGTTGAAAGCTAGGAAAGAAATTGCTGATTATATTGGAGATGGAAAATTGGAGAGGGCGAAGATACGCGTGGAGCACATAATTCGTGAGGACTATATTGTAGAGGCTATGGAAATAGTTGGTAATTACTTTTACGAGATTCACAGATTAAATTAAAGCTCTCCTTTGTCTTCAACCAAAGACAAAGATTTATACAAAGAATGTACAATACTAATTTTTCTTATCCTCCTTCAGAAATGTATTGTGATCTACTTCTAGCCCGGTTCGGTTTGATTCAACAAATGAAGTAATGCACGTTTTGATAATAAACATTATAAGATTTTATAGCTTTAAGATTAATCATCTCGCGTTCAATCTGATTAGAGAGCTGGATGATGGATTGGCTGAAGCCATTGCAAGCATGATTTGGATCGCCCCTAGAATGCAAAGTGACGCAGCAGAATTGAAATTAATTTCAGACCAACTAACTCTGAAGTATGGAAAACAGTATGCAGAAGCATGTCGTGACAACTCTATTGAAAAAGTGTCACCAAAACTGATGCAGAAAATGAGTGTTCAAGCACCTTCAAAGCTTTTAGTGGAAAAATATTTGATTGAGATAGCGAGAAATTACAACGTAGATTATGAACCAGATGAGAAGGTATAGCCTCTTTTAACTATATTTATAGTGTTGACAAGCTTCTTGTGTTTTTTTAATTACAATGTGTGGATACTTTTAGATAATGAACGAAGAAATTACTGAAGCCAACGATTTAATCGATGTTGAAGGTGGAGGACCCAATAATTTAGGTGGAAATAGCGGAGGTCCAGGTGGAGCTAGTGGTGGTGGTGGCGGAGGAATTCAACAGCACTCACAGCCCGGATTCATAGGTTAATTTGTTTTTTAATTGAAAAATTGCATTTTTAACCGGGGAAAATTCATCTGTAGCAGTTTTATTACAGAAACAATACAGTGATTCGAATAATTATGTTTTCCTTCCTTCTCACAGGCTATCCATATATGCCACAGCCCCAGGGCCACATGAACCAATTCGGCCCAATACCTCAACAACCTCCTCCGTATGAATATCAATATGGTGGACCTGAGCAAAACGAACCTAGAAGAGGGGGAGTGTTTAACTATCCAGAAGAAAAATTTCCATTAGGGGGTGTAGATCCACCGCCTCCTATGGGGTTCAATTCACCCAATCCAGGAGGGAATATGCCTCCTAACCCAATGGGTTATCCTGGACCTGGCATGAATATTCCTCCAATGGATGGCCGACCGAATGTAACCGGGGGTGTAAGCCCAGGACATGATTCAGAAAAGGTCTTAAATTCCAACTACGAGGTAATTTTTTCAATCCAGCTATATTGCTTATTGCTTTCAACCCGATCAGCGGGCTCTGGCTCTGTTCGATGTTTAATTTTGTTTTCGTTTATGAAGTTTAATAAACCAACACCAGCTCCACGAAATTTGCCTCCAAGTAATCCAATGGATGGTCTTCTCGACTTACCTTCTGTGCCTGACTCCAATCCTACATTTGGAAATAATATTGGAGGTCCTAAAAATGATCAACACAATGATAACATCGACTTTGACGACCTTACTAAACGATTTGAGGAATTGAAAAAGAGAAAATAATTAAAAATTTGGTTTGGCCTTTGATATCGACGAAGGAAAGCGAGTGCTATGAACTTGACAGTGGTTCCTGGTGACCGTAATTGTACATACATAATCTTCACCTATGAGTTGGATCATACGTTAATATCAAGCATCGCCGTAAACTTTGTTAATAACTTGTGAGTCACTTAAAACAATAACAATAAGTTTTACAACTTGCAGACTAAATTAAAGCATCCATTTTGTTTGCTTGGACCTGTAAGTTAATTACTTGAATAGATTTCTTTGCCGTGCATGCAATACGTATAGTAAACCGGATTGTGCTATGGAAATAAATAAAATGGCGCATTTTCGAATTTGATTATTATATGGAATTTGCAATTTCATTTTAAACCTCCAATCATAAAATTGTCTTGTATCTTTTTTAGTCCTACGCGCATAAATATGCAATAAGCGTTTTAAAATCTTAGTGATCTGTCACTAAACTATACATCGCATATTCGATTTTACATATTTCTTTAAGTGAAAACCATGCACTGCTAACAAGCCTTGCATGCATAATATAGCGTGGGTTGGCTTGGCTCAGTTAGCACCATAATATGAAACTCTACTTTCTCAAATTATTACTTACTACGGTACTTTGAAGAATAAAAAAGCTGCTCGATTTGTGCCCCCGATAAATAGAAAATTTATGCCAATTATATCACTAAATCAGTAAAGTTTTGTGACTACAATCGGACTAATTTTACAATTTGTATTGCGCTAACACTATTAATTAATTATATTCATTATGTTTAGCTGAATTTTGCCATAAGCGCTTCAGTATACTCCTACCGACACTAAAAATTAACTCCTAGAAATGCAGAATAGCCGAATACGGTGTCTTTTTATTGAAGTTCGATCGATAATTTATGGAGAAGAATAGGTTATTTTACTAATGAGTTACTTTTATATTTACATTGAACGGATGTACATGGATTTGAAATTAAATAGCTTTTGCTATCAATAATTTTAAAGTAAAAGTATTTTTTTGTAAAGCGTTCACCTAAATACGTTTATAGTCTGTAATGGTAACTATGCCTAGAAAGCGGTCCATGCTAATTCACCTGCTTGTCTTTTGTCACTTCCTCCCTATCATATCCCTTATATTGCTGTTTATGTAACTTAACCTGGTTTCGTTTATATTATCGTATTGTATCCACTGAAATGCATTGAGAGATTTTTACATGGTTTTACAGTAGAGTCGTGAGAAAGTTTCTATTGTATGAAACCAAGATGATGTTTTGGTGCAATAATACATTTAATGAAGCATGAACTGTTATCTGAATGTGACATTTACCATACAAAACTTGGGAATAAAGCTCAATAAATAAATATTCGAATTCGAACACCATTTAACAGTGGTTTTAACAACACTTCATATTCTTATATACCTCGGTATTTAACATGGTCAAAAGTGTCTTTTTTTGTAGAAAGTAGAGCTTTGTAAGTGCATTCCATACACTGGAACAGTAAAATTTAATAAATTGTTTGCAAATGCTGAAAAAAGTGTATCTGTTGCAGTTGCAGGATATGTTCTTGACCCCAATAATAAAAATTAATATTTCCGGAGCTCACTGTGCACGCTTAATATAATTCAGTGTAATTTTCGTTAATTAAATAATTTGGCCAAACCAACACATTGAATTGTTTGACATTTAAGTTGGCTTGGGTAGAATTGCGGTCGTCCGTACGCAGGCATATTTCCTTATCCTACAAATACAACTACTACATAGGTTTTAAAAAGAACTGTGCGCCGAAATAATTGTTTCTGCATTTCTTCATAAAATACTCATAACGTGCACTAGTTTGGTTACTAAAACAAGATGTTTTTCCTTTTCAGTGCAAGGTTAAGACACTTAATACGTGAGAATTTGACCACATGCGATTTCCGTCTGAGTAGACAAATAAACATGGTTAAATTTTTGTTATCAAACTCGTAATGATATGACAGTCTTATTATGGACGTGCTAAATTTCACATTAGATTCAACCATTGGCAGACCCGGTGTATTAAGTGTTTGTTTTGTTCATGAAAACATGATCTCAAGTAACAAACCAATCTTTCTCTGCTGGCGTCAATCCCTATACTATTTTATGTACGAGTTTCTTGAACTCTCATTTAAGTAAATATTTATAATTCAAAATCTTAAGTAGGTGCAATCTTAACAGTTTTCCGTCACACTCGAACACAATTAAATATTTGAATGCTATTCGTGCATACATAATTCCCAACTATCTTACTCCCATTATTGAGACCCATTCATGTGCAGTAATGAGTGACTGCCATTTTGAAAGTCTTTTATATTCAAAACGAATATATACATGCATTATACATTATGCATTATGCATTATACACCCAACTTAATTACACCTTGTCTATACATGGACCACTAATATGGTGACGTATGCATTTTGAACTTTTCGTGACAGCTTTTTCACTCACTAACTATAACACTATTATATTCAGCGAACTATTAGTACAGTAATTCATACAAAAGATCATATTAAGAATACTGACACTGTTCTGCACTACAAGTTAAAAATGTGAGCTA
>Ga0210040_10006039_pt1 | contig 15224 bp, 14 predicted proteins | sample CryGeyCG12114_NA_FD_185462 | JGI IMG/M metagenome (GOLD analysis project Ga0210040, IMG submission 185462) | Groundwater microbial communities from aquifer - Crystal Geyser CG19_WC_8/21/14_NA (SPAdes) (version 2) | ecosystem: Environmental > Aquatic > Deep subsurface > Groundwater | place: USA... | reverse complement strand
TCATGGCCGACCCAGTTGGCGCCCTCGACGGACTTGCCGGGCTCGAGGTCCTTGTAGACCTCGAAGAAGTGCTGGATCTCCAGGCGGTCGAAGCGGGAGACGTGGTGGATGTCGCGCAGGTGCTCCTGGCGCGGGTCGGTGGCCGGTACGCACAGCACCTTGTCGTCACCGCCGGCCTCGTCGGTCATCCGGAACATCCCGATGGCGCGGCACTTGATCAGGCAGCCGGGGAACGTCGGCTCCTGGAGCAGCACCAGCGCGTCCAGGGGATCGCCGTCCAGGCCGAGGGTGTTCTCGATGTAGCCGTAGTCCGCGGGGTACTGCGTCGAGGTGAACAAGGTGCGGTCCAGGCGGATCCGCCCGGTGGTGTGGTCGACCTCGTACTTGTTGCGCTGACCCTTGGGGATCTCCACCAGCACGTCGAACTCCACGGTTCCTCCTCCTCGCCGGGTGGCAGCCGTTCGTCGCGCGCCGCCTGGGCTAGTGTCCCGCACCAGCCGTTGACGTCTGTGCCGAGGGGGGCCGCTGGTGCCCGAAGGTGATGCAGCCCACCCCTCACGTCGCAGCGGCCGGCTCCTGCGTCGGCTCACCGCGGGGCTGGTCGTGCTGGTGCTGGCTGCCACCGTGGCGACCTACGAGCTCGACCTGGGCACCCGCTGGTTCGGGCTCGTCAGGCCGTCCCCGGTGACCCAGCCGGCGCTGGTGCTGCCCCCACCCGGGCTCTCGCTGCCCCAGGCCGAGCGTGCCGCGCCCGTGGCTGCGGCCGTCGCTCCTCGGGCCGTGGACGGTGCTGCCGTGAGGCGTGCCGTCGCCTCCCTGGTGCGGGCCAAGAAGCTCGGCCGGCACGTCGTGGTCGCGGTGGCCCAGGCATCGGACGGGACGATGGTCTACCGCCACGGCAGCGGCGTGGTCACCCCCGCCTCGACGCTCAAGCTGCTGACCACCGTCGCCGCCCTGGACGCGCTCGGCCCGGCGCACCGGTTCACCACGTCGGTGGTGACAGGCGGCGGCGGAGGAGGCAGCGACGGCGACGGCAGCAGCAGCGGTCCCGTGGTGCTCGTCGGCGGCGGCGACCCGCTGCTCGCCCGGGCGCCCGGCGTACCCGGTGGCTACCCGCACCGCGCCGACCTCACCACCCTGGCCCGGTCCACCGCCGAGAAGCTGCGCGCACAGGGACGGGTCCGGGTCCGGCTCGGCTACGACACGTCGCTGTTCACCGGCCCGGCGGTCGACCCGCACTGGGAGCCCGACTACGTCCCCGACGACGTGGTCAGCCCGATCTCCCCGCTGTGGGTCGACGAGGGGCGCGAGAGCCCCGACTCCGCCGACCGGGTGGCCGACCCGGCCCTGGCCGCCGCCCAGGTCTTCGCCCGCGCCCTGGAACGTCGTGGCATCCAGGTCGTCGGCAAGCCGGTCCCCCGGGTCGCGGCCACGGCGGAGGCCGGGAGACGGGTGCTGGCGCAGGTCCGCGGCGCCCGGCTCGACCAGGTGGTGCAGCACGTGCTGCAGGTCAGCGACAACGAGGGCGCGGAGGTGCTCGCCCGCCAGGTCGCGGTCGCCCGCGGGATGCCCGCATCGTTCTCCGGAGGCGCCGCGGCGGTGCAGGCTCAGCTGCGCACGCTCGGGGTGCCGACCGGGCAGGCCACGACGTACGACGGCAGCGGGCTGTCCCGCCAGGACCGGCTCGCCGCGGCCACCCTGCTCGCAGTGATCCGGGTCGCCTCGTCCTCGGCGCACCCCGACCTGAGCAGCGCGGTGGCCGACCTCCCGGTCGCCGGGTTCTCCGGCTCGCTGACGGACCGCTTCGACACCGGGGACCCCGAGGGCCTCGGCGCCGTCCGGGCGAAGACCGGCACCCTGACCGGGGTGCACGGCCTGGCCGGCAGCACGGTGACGGCCGACGGGGCACTGCTCACCTTCGTCGCGATCGCCGACAAGGTGAAGCCGGTCAACACCCTCGACGCCCGCGAGACCATCGACCGGCTGGCCGCGGCGCTCGCCGGCTGCCGCTGCGCTGCCCCCTGAGGCTGTCCTGGGCCGCTCCGGGGCCGGTGATGGGCCGGTGAGAGGGCACGGCCGACGCCCGGACCGCCGCGGGAGCACCCCGTAAGGTCGACACATGACCGCACGCAGCATGATCGACTGGGACCTCGCGGTCGCCACCGCCACCCGCCTGGCCGGCCCGGGGCCCGAGATCAGCCGCCCGGAGGCAGACGCCGTGGTCGCCGAGCTGCGGGCGGACGCCAACCGCTCGACGGGACTCGTCCGAGACTTCACCGGGCTGGAGGCCCGCGAGCGCACCGCCCCGGTGCTGGTCGTCGACCGCGCCGGCTGGGTGCAGGCCAACGCCGACAGCTTCGCCGAGCTGGTCTCCCCGCTGGTGGCCAAGGTCCGCGACCGCCGTCCGGCGACGGGCTCGGCCGCGTCCGGGGTCACCGACGCCGTCGGCTCCAAGGTCACCGGCCTCGAGGTCGGCGGTCTGCTGGGCTTCATGAGCTCGAAGGTGCTCGGCCAGTTCGACCCCTTCTACGACGGGCCCGGCCTCGAGACCGGCGACGGACCGGCCACCGAGTCGTCCACCGGCCGGCTGCTGCTGGTGGCGCCGAACATCGTGCACGTCGAGAACGAGCTGGGCGTGGACCGCACCGACTTCCGGCTCTGGGTCTGCCTGCACGAGGAGACCCACCGCGTGCAGTTCACCGCGGTGCCGTGGATGCGTGACCACGTGCAGGGCGAGATCGAGGGCCTGGTCGGCGGTGTCGACCCCGACCCGTCGAAGATGGCGGCAGCGCTCGGCGAGGCGGTCAAGCGGCTCGGCGACCTGGTGCGCGGCACCGACGACGCCAGCCTCGTCGACCTGTTCTCCACCCCCGAGCAGCGCGAGGTGATGGACCGGCTGACCGGGGTGATGTCGCTGCTCGAGGGCCACGCCGACGTGGTGATGGACGGCGTGGGCCCGTCGGTGATCCCGAGCGTCGAGCACATCCGCACGCGGTTCGACCAGCGCCGCAAGGGGGCCGGCACCCTGGACCGGCTGCTGCGTCGGCTCCTCGGACTGGACGCCAAGATGGCGCAGTACCGCGACGGCGCCGCCTTCGTCCGGGGCGTGGTCGCCAAGGTCGGCCAGGAGGACTTCAACGCGGTGTGGGCCGGCCCGGAGAACCTGCCGTCCAAGGCCGAGATCGGCGACCCCGACGCCTGGGTGCGCCGGGTGCACGGCTGACGCCGGTTCCCCTGGTGCCCCTGGACCCGGCGGTCGCCGCCGTACGCCGGGCCGTTCAGCCGTGCTTCCCCGGCAACGCCCCGGTGGCCCTCGTGGCCTGCTCCGGCGGCGCCGACTCCTTGGCGCTGCTGGCCGCCGCCGTCCACGAGGGGCACCGCGTCGACCGCCACGTCGTCGGGGTGACCGTCGACCACGGTCTGCAGGACGGCTCCGCCGGCCACGCCGACCGGGTCGTGGCGCAGATGGCCGAGCTGGGTGCCGACGAGACCGTGGCCGTGCGGGTCCGGGTCGAGGCGGCCGGTCAGGGCCCGGAGGCGGCCGCCCGTGAGGCGCGCTACGCGGTGCTGGAGCAGGTCGCCCAGCAGGTCGCCCAGCAGTCCGGCACCGCAGGCGAGTCGGCGCGGGTGCTGCTCGGCCACACCCTCGACGACCAGGCCGAGACCGTGCTCCTCGGACTGGCCCGCGGCTCGGGGACCCGGTCGCTGTCGGGGATGCGGCGCGGCTTCGACTGCTTCTCCCGCCCGCTGCTCGAGGTGACCCGCGCCCAGACCGAGGCGGCCTGCCGCGCCCAGGGCATCGAGTGGTGGTCCGACCCGCACAACGACGACCCCCGGTTCCTGCGCTCGCGGGTGCGCCGCGACGTGCTGCCGGTCCTCGAGCGCGAGCTCGGCCCCGGGGTGGCCCGGGCGCTGGCCCGCACGGCTCGGCTGTGCCGCAGCGACGCCGACTTCCTCGACGACCTCGCCGAGCGGGAGCTCGAGGCGGCGGCGGCCGACCCGGACGCCGCCGGTCCCGACCGGGCCGCGGCCGGCTACCGGAGTCACCCGCTGGAGCGACTCGACGACGCCGTCGGGCTGCGCACCCTGCGGCTGGCGGCGCTCGAGGCCGGCGCCCTCGCCCGGGACCTCACCTTCGAGCACGTGCTGGCGGTCGGCGACCTGGTGACCGGCGCCTGGCAGCACCAGGTGAGCCGGCAGGTGCAGCTGCCCGGCCACGTCACGGCGTACCGCGAGGGCGACCTGCTGAAGTTCCGCCGGACCGCTGTGCCAGGCTGAGGCCCATGGACGAAGCCGACATCGAGGGCGACCTGGTCAGCACCTTGTTCACCGAGGAGCAGATCCACGCGAGGCTGGCCGAGCTCGCCGCCGACGTCGAGCGGGACTACGCGGGCGAGGACATCCTGCTCGTCGGGGTGCTCCGTGGCGCGGTCATGGTGATGGCCGACCTGGCCCGGGCCTTCGGCCGGCACGTCGAGATGGACTGGATGGCGATCTCGTCCTACGGCTCGGGGACCAAGTCCTCCGGTGTCGTCCGGATCCTCAAGGACCTCGACACCGACATCTCCGGACGCCACGTGCTGGTCGTCGAGGACATCATCGACACCGGTCTCACGCTGTCCTGGCTGGTCTCGAACCTCAGCTCGCGCAACCCGGCGTCGGTCGAGATCTGCACGCTGCTGCGCAAGCCGGAGGCGCTGCAGATGTCGGTCGAGGTGAAGTACGTCGGCTACGACATCCCCAACGAGTTCGTGGTCGGCTACGGCCTCGACTACGCCGAGCGCTACCGCAACCTGCGCTGCATCGGCACCCTCGCGCCGCACGTCTACAGCTGAGCGGCGGCCCCCGGCGTCGCAACCTGGGCTGCAGCCTGGGCGGCAGCGGTCTCGCGAAGGTGCCGTGCGCTGAGAGCGAACAGGCGATGATGGGGGAGGATGGGCGGAACGGGCGCACCCGGCGCCTCGTTGTCCCTTCTGTGTACGGTCGTCATGTCCCAGGTGTGACTGCGTCCCGGCGCCTGCCGGCGACGCTGCTGCCTCGGTCTACAAGCTAGGAGGTCGGGGCACCCGCCCCGAGCAATGGACATCAAACGCTTCTTCCGTGGTCCCTGGGTGTGGATCGTCGTCGCTGTCGTCGGCGTGCTCGTGGTGCTGCAGTTCGTGACCCCGAACGGCAGCTACCAGGAGATTGACACCTCCAAGATGTCCCAGTACATCTCCGGCGGCGAGGTCAAGACCGTCACCTTCGTGGACAACGACCAGACGATCCAGGCCGACCTCGACAACGGCGACAAGGTGTCCGCCTCCTGGGTGACAGGACAGCAGCGCGACCTGGTGCAGAGCGCGCAGGCCCAGGTCAAGGCCGGCACCATCGACGACTACAACGTCAAGGTCGCCAAGCCCAACGTGCTGGTGAGCGTGCTGGTCAACTTCCTGCCGATCATCTTCATCGTCGTGCTGTTCCTGTTCTTGATGAACAACGTCCAGGGCGGCGGCGGCCGGGTCATGCAGTTTGGCAAGTCCAAGGCGAAGCTGATCAGCAAGGACATGCCGAAGACCACCTTCGCCGACGTCGCCGGGGCGCAGGAGGCGATCGAGGAGCTCGGCGAGATCAAGGAGTTCCTCCAGGAGCCGGCCAAGTTCCAGGCCGTCGGCGCCAAGATCCCCAAGGGTGTGCTGCTCTACGGCCCGCCCGGCACCGGCAAGACGCTGCTGGCCCGCGCGGTGGCCGGCGAGGCCGGCGTGCCGTTCTACTCGATCTCCGGCTCGGACTTCGTCGAGATGTTCGTCGGTGTCGGTGCCTCCCGGGTCCGCGACCTGTTCGAACAGGCCAAGGAGAACGCGCCCGCCATCATCTTCATCGACGAGATCGACGCCGTGGGCCGGCACCGCGGCGCGGGCATGGGCGGCGGTCACGACGAGCGCGAGCAGACCCTGAACCAGCTGCTGGTCGAGATGGACGGCTTCGACGTGCGCGGCGGGGTGATCCTGATCGCGGCCACCAACCGCCCCGACATCCTCGACCCGGCGTTGCTGCGCCCGGGCCGCTTCGACCGTCAGATCGGCGTGGACGCCCCCGACCTGGCCGGTCGCCACCAGATCCTCCAGGTGCACTCGCGCGGCAAGCCGATGTCCCCCGACGTCGACCTGATGAGCGTCGCTCGCCGCAGCCCCGGGTTCACCGGTGCCGACCTCGCGAACGTGCTCAACGAGGCCGCGCTGCTCACCGCGCGCAAGAACCTCAAGGTCATCGACGACGAGGTGCTGGACGAGGCCATCGACCGGGTGATCGCCGGCCCCCAGCGCAGCAGTCGGCTGATGAGCGAGAAGGAGAAGCTCATCACCGCCTACCACGAGGGCGGCCACGCCCTGGTCGCGGCGGCGCTGCCCGGCACCGACCCGGTGCACAAGGTGACGATCCTGCCGCGCGGACGCGCGCTCGGCTACACGATGGTGCTGCCCGACGAGGACAAGTACTCCCAGACCCGCTCGGAGCTGCTCGACAAGCTCGCCTACATGCTCGGCGGCCGCGCCGCCGAGGAGATGGTCTTCCACGACCCCACCACCGGTGCCGGCAACGACATCGACAAGGCCACCTCGGTGGCCCGGGCGATGGTCACCGAGTACGGCATGACCGAGCGGCTGGGCGCGATCAAGCTCGGCGACAACTCCTCCGAGCCGTTCCTGGGTCGCGACATGGGCCACCAGCGCAACTACTCCGAGGACGTCGCCTCGATGGTGGACGCCGAGACCAAGGCGCTGCTGGCCAACGCCCACCAGGAGGCCTTCGACATCCTGGTGGAGAACCGCGACGTGCTCGACACCCTGGTCACCGAGCTGCTGGAGAAGGAGACCCTGGACAAGGCCCAGATCGCCCAGGTCTTCGAGCCGCTGCGGCGCCGCCCGTCCCGGCCGGCGTGGACGGGATCGCCGACCCGCGAGCCGTCCTCGATCCCCCCCGTCCACGTGCCGAAGTCGGCGCTGAACGGGCAGAACGGTCACCTCCCCGACGGCTCCGAGGGCGCGGTCATCCTGACCCCTCCCGGCAGTGGCGGCGACGTGCACGGTCCCGGCATCGCGCCGACCGACGGCTGACCGGACCGCCACCACGACCATGGTCGACCCGATCAGCCACGTGCCGCGCACCGACGTGCCCGCCTTCGACCACGTGCGCGCCGAGGCAGCGGTCCGCGAGCTGCTGCTCGCGGTGGGGGAGGACCCCGACCGCGAGGGACTGCAGCAGACCCCGGCCCGGGTGGCGCGCGCCTACGCCGAGCTGCTCGGCGGCATGCACCTGCGCGCGGAGGACGTGCTGACCACGACCTTCGACGCCGGGCACGAGGAGATGATCCTGGTGCGCGACATCGAGCTGTGGTCGATGTGCGAGCACCACCTGGTGCCCTTCACCGGGGTGGCGCACATCGGCTACATCCCGGCCACCAACGGCCGGATCACCGGGCTGTCCAAGCTGGCCCGGCTGGTCGACGTCTACGCCAAGCGGCCGCAGGTCCAGGAACGGCTGACCACCCAGGTCGCTGACGCGCTGATGGAGATCCTCGAGGCCCGCGGCGCGATCGTGGTCATCGAGGCCGAGCACCTGTGCATGACCATGCGCGGCGTCCGCAAGCCCGGCGCGAAGACGGTCACCTCCGCCGTCCGGGGCACCATGCACAAGGCCGCGACCCGCGCCGAGGCGATGAGCCTGATCACCTCGCGCTAGCTGTGACTGGTGCCGGCCGGTGGTCGCGTCCTCCCGGATGTCACTCGGTAGCATCGCCCACCGCGTGCCTGGACCTTGCCTGAACAAGCTGGAACGGCACCTGGGTAGAGTCACGCGCTCAAGTGCTGCCCGTTGCGTGCCGATGTCATTGAGGTCAAGCGAAGTTGTCCTAGATGTGAGGTAGTCAGTGATGCGGGTCTCGAAGCGGCTTATCGGTGTCGGCTCGACCGTCGCCCTGATGACGGGTCTGCTGGCTGCTGGAGGCGGAGGCTCCGCGACCGCGACGACAGCTACCGACGTGCGGGTCGCGAGCTACAACATCTCCAACCTGGCGTTCGATCCGCAAGCGACCGGTGACCACGCAGTGTGGAAGAAGCGCCGACCCGTGATCCGCAGGCAGATCCTCAAGCAGGACCTGGACGTCGTCGGTCTTCAGGAGGCCAACCAGAGCAGCAACTACACCAGCTCGGTCACCTACGGCGTCAACCAGTACATGGACCTGAAGAAGGCGATCAACGGCCAGGGAGGGCACTACGCACTGACGAACGAGTACGCGTACAACTGTCTGAAGTCGACCAGCTCCAAGAACTGCACGTACGTCAACCGCGGGGCCTCGCAGGACACGCGGATCCTGTACAACACCGACACGGTGAAGATGGTCTCCCAGGGCTCGTACCTCTACGAGACTCAGACCGCGGGCAAGAACCCCCGCTACCTTGCGTGGGCGGTCTTCCAGCTGAAGTCGAACGGTCAGCAGTTCCTGTTCACCGACACCCACCTCGATCCCTCCAGCATCGCCACGCGCAAGGCGCAGTGGAGCGAGCTGATCACCAAGACCAACCAGCTCAAGCAGTCCATGCCCGTCATCGCGGTCGGGGACTACAACACCTCGAAGTACGACGACTACGCCGCCACCTACCTTCCGAAGATGAAGTCGGCCGGCTACGGCGACGTCCTCAACCAGGAGTACGCGACGAACCCCGTGCGCAAGCCGCGGGCCGAGACGACGACCAACGCCTGGATCAACTCCTTCAACGGGTTCCGCAGGAACGTCGCCGTCTACTCGTACTCGACCCGTCGCGACAAGACCGGTAACGGCATCGACTGGGTGTTCGCCTCCAACGACCTGCCGGTCAAGAACTGGTCGGTCCTGATCCCGATGCACAGGTCCACCCTCAAGGCCACCGGCGTCATCCCCTCCGACCACAACCTGGTCGTGGCGACGCTCTCGCTCGCCTGAGCGGTCCCACACCCGACGTCCGGAGTCCCCGGGGGCCACTGCCCCCGGGGACTAAACTCGTGCCATGCACGCGCGCCCGCCCCGCCATGTCGAGGGCCTCCCGCGGCCGGACCGCTGCCTGGTGATGGGCGTGCTCAACGTGACCCCGGACTCGTTCTCCGACGACGGTCGCTTCCTGGACCCCACCCTCGCGGTCAAGCACGGTCGCCAGCTCGTGGCCGACGGCGCCGACCTGGTCGACGTGGGCGGTGAGTCCACGCGCCCGGGCGCCACCCGCCCCAGCCCGCAGGAGGAGCTCGACCGGGTGCTGCCAGTGATCTCGCTGCTCTGCGCGGAGGGCGTCGCCGTATCGGTGGACACGATGCGGGCGTCGGTCGCCGAGGCGGCGGTCCGTGCCGGCGCTGTGCTGGTCAACGACGTCTCCGGTGGCCGCGCAGACGACGACATGCTGCCTCTGGTCGCCCGGCTCGGCGTGCCGTACGTCTTGATGCACTGGCGAGCGCACTCCCACGAGATGGAGCAGCACACGTCGTACGTCGACGTGGTCGGTGAGGTGATGCGAGAGCTGGGGGAGCAGCTGGACGCCGCGCTCAGGGCCGGCGTGGAGCCGTCCCGGATCGCGGTCGACCCCGGCATCGGCTTCTCGAAGACCGCGGACCAGAACTGGGACGTGCTCGCCGGCATGACGCGGCTGCACGAGCTCGGCCACCCGGTGCTGATCGCCACCAGCCGGAAGCGGTTCTTGGGATCCCTGCTCGCCGATCCCTCGGGCGAGCTGCGACCCCCCGCGCTGCGGGAGGACGGCACCACGGCGGCGTCGGCGCTGGCCGCAGCAGCGGGAGCCTGGTGCATCCGCACGCACCTGCCGCGGCCGACCCTCGACGCCGTGCTCGTCGCGCGCCGCTGGGCGGGAGCTCCTCGGTGACTGATCGCGACCTCGCGGTCCGGGAGGTGCTCGCGGTGAACAACGCCTTCTACGAGGCCTACGAGACCGCCGACCTCGACACCATGCGGGACCTGTGGACCGACGACCCCGACAGCGTCTGCATCCACCCCGGGGCTCCGCCCGTGCGTGGCGCGGGGCCGGTCTACCGGTCCTGGGCGCTGGTGATGGCGCACACGCCCTACATCCAGTTCTTCCTCACCGATATCGAGGTCAGTCTGCGAGACGAGGACGTCGCCTTCGTCACCTGCACCGAGAACGTGCTCACCGGTGGTGAGCGCACCGGGCCGGACGCCTTCGGCGGCGGCAAGGCAGTGGCGACCAACGTGTTCGTGCGCGCCGCCGACGGATGGCGGCTGTGGCTCCACCACGCCTCCGCGGTACTGTCACCGGGTAACCATGGAGACGAATGACAGCTCGCTCGGAACTGGGGCACACCCGACTCTCGACCGACTGGTCGTCCGCGGCATCGAGGCGTTCGGCCACCACGGGGTGTTCGACCTCGAGCGCCGGGACGGACAGGTCTTCTTCGTGGACGTGGCGCTGGCGATCGACACCCGCACGGCCGCACGCAGGGACGACTTGCGTGACACCGTCGACTACGGCAGCCTCGTGGCGAGAGTGAAGACTGCCGTCGAGTCCGACCCGGTCAACCTGATCGAGACCCTGGCCAGCCGGATCGCGAGCATCTGCCTGCAGGACGGTCGTGTCCTGTCGGTCGATGTGACGGTGCACAAGCCGCACGCCCCCATCGAGGCGACGTTCGACGACGTCGCCCTGACGATCACGCGCACCCGGCCAGACCTGGACAGCGCACCCCACAGCACCGGGAGCCCACTGTGACTGAGACGCCGAATCCACACATCGTGGACACCGACACCCTCACCGGTGACATGCACCCCATCCGCCGCTGCGTGCTCTCGATCGGGTCGAACCTGGGCGACCGCCTCAGCAACCTGCAGGGCGCGGTCGACGCGCTGGCGGACACACCGGAGGTCTGGCTGAGCGCCGTCTCGCCGGTCTACGAGACGGCGCCCGTCGACGCACCGGATGGCTCTGGTCGCTTCCTCAACGCGGTCGTCCTCGCCGACACCACGTTGTCCGCGCGCACGCTGCTGGAGCGGGCACTGGCCGTGGAGGACGCCTACGGACGCGAGCGCACGCCTCAGCGGAACGCCCCGCGCACGCTGGACGTGGACCTCATCGTGGTGGGAGATCGACAGGCCAACGACGAGGATCTGGTGCTGCCCCACCCCAAGGCCCACGAGCGTGCCTTCGTGCTCGCTCCCTGGCACGACGTCGACCCGGATGCCGAGCTGTCGGACCACGGACCGGTTGCGGAGCTGCTCGAGAAGGCCGTCGACCAGCCCGTCAGCCGTCGTGACGACCTGAGTCTCAGCTTCCAGTGACCGCTGGCCGACCTCGTGAGCTTCTCGTGAGCAGGGCGCCCGATGACCACCGGCCGGACGACCCGACCGGCCCGGAAGACGGGCAGGAACCTCCCCGTCGGGAGGGGCGGCTCCGCACCACGACACCCGGGTCCGTCGCGGGCTTCGCCGTCGTGGGACTGGTGCTCGGTTGGCTGACTCGACCCGTGAGTGTCCGGTTGATCGGTTATGCGCCGACCGTGGGCTGGTGGCCGGTGCTGGTCCTGCTCTTCGTCGCCGTCCTGGTCGGCTGGACGGCGTGGGCGACCTGGGCGCTGCGCCGCCGTCGCGAGCGTCTGGATCCCCACCACGCGGTGAATCGGCTGGTGCTGGCCAAGGCATGTGTGCTCGCCGGAGCGTTGTTCGCCGGCGGCTACATCGGCTACGCGATCAGCTGGGTGGGACTCACCGACGCCGTTCTCGCCCGCCAGCGGATCGGGCACTCGCTCGCCGCCGGAGCTGCGGGCGTGCTGTTGGTGGTGGGTTCGCTGCTGCTCGAACGAGCGTGTCGGGTCCGCACCGACGAGCAGTAGACCTACCCTGAGTCGTCCACCGACCGGTGCCATCTGAGACCCGCGGCATCGGCACCCCGGGTCGTGCGAAAGACTGGGAGCGTGACGTCCTCGAACGAAATGCCCGCACCGGGATCCGGTGCTGGCAAGCCCGCACTCGCCGGGCGTCTCGCGACGTGGTGCTGGAGGCGTCCCGACGAGAGCGACGCCGCCGAGCTCACCGAGCTCCTGCGTCGACACGAGGAGCATGGTCGCGGCTGGGCGAGCGCCTCCGAGGGCGACCTTCTGGTGGAGGTGTCCGCGCACGGGTACCTGGCTCGGGAGAACGTCACGCTGCGCGACCCGGACGCAAGGATCCGCGGCTGGGCGAGTGCTCACGACCGCGCGGCCGGACGGATGCTGCTGTCGTTCGTCGTGGACCACGACCTGGCCGATGACGTGGCCGACGACGTGGCGTCCACCCTGCTGGCGTGGGGCGACGAGGCCGCCCGTCACATCGGGGCCGAGCGGGGCCTTGCCGTGCAGCAGATCGACACCGGCGCCTTCGCCGGCGACCAGCGGCAGCGCCGGTGGCTCGCGCGGGCCGGCTTCGGCCACGTCCGCACGTGGTGGCAGATGACCAGGCCCACCTCCGCCGTCGACGCGGACGGCTACCTCGCAGCCAAGGAGGGTGTCCAGATCCGTCGCGTACGCCGGCAGGGGTCCGGGATGCCCGACGAGGACGACCTGCGCACCGTGCACGACATCTTGGAGAGCGCCTTCGCCGACCACTTCAACTCGCACGAGGAGACGTTCGACGAGTTCGTGACCCGGCTTCGGGAGGACCCGGGGCACCGCTGGGACTGCTGGTGGATCGCCGAGCTGGTGGACGACGGCCACGCGGGCGCTGCCCGCGCCGCGGGGGCGCTGGTCGGCTCGGTGTCGGAGGGCCGGGCCGGCAGCCCGGACGGCAGCTACGTGGAGTACATCGGGGTGCTCCAGAGCGCGCGCGGCCGTGGCGTGGCCAAGTCGCTGCTCAACACCGTCATCGCGGACGCGGCCGTGAGCGGCCGTGACCGGGTAGGTCTCGAGGTCGATGCCGACTCCCCCACCGGCGCCGATGGTCTCTACCTGTCGATGGGCTGGACCACGACCTACGTCACTGAGTCGTGGCACCGGGACCTCCCGGTGACGACCTCCTCGCCGTCGTGAACCGGTCGATGGGCGACGTACTGCACCAGCCGGTGGTCGACGGCGTGGTCAGGCGCCTGAAGAAGACGCGCGCCGGTCGCCTCGTGAAGCGACAGGTGCTGCGACGTCGCGCCGCGCGCCACCCCCGGTTGAGCGTGGTGGTGCCCTTCCACGACGCGGTGCACCACCTACCGGTCTGCCTGGACAGTCTCCTGGCCCAGACCTATCCGCACGTGGAGGTCGTCCTGGTCGACGACGGCTCACAGGACGGGTCCGCCGAGGTCGCCGCGGACTACGCCCGCCGACACTGGAACGTCCGCGTGGTCACTGCGGACCACCAGGGCGTGGGAGTCGCGCGCAACACGGGTGTCCGCGTCGCCGAGGGGACCTACCTCGCGTTCTGCGACGGCGACGACACGGTCCCGCCCGACGCGTACGCGCGGATGGTCGAGGCGCTGGAGCAGAGCGGCTCGGACCTGGCGGTCGGCTCGGTGACCCTGCAGACGGGCTCGGCACGACGATCGACGAGACGCCCGCGGTGGTGGGGAACCTGATCACTGGCGCTCGCGTGTTCCGTCGCTCCTTCTGGGACCGGCACGGGCTCACGTTCGAGGCACCCGGGGACCACGCCGACGTGGTGCTGCTGGTCCGGGCGCTGTTGGCGTCCGAACGTCTGGACGTGCTGCCCGCCGTCGTCTACCGGTGGTGCTGGCGTGAGGACGGCAGGACGTTGTTCCAGCGCGTGCTCGTCGACCAGCGACGCGTCGTCGACCGGCTCCAGCACGTGGTGACGGCCGCCCGACTCGTCGCCGACGAGGCGTCGCCCGGGGTGCGCACCGCCTTCCTCACCGAGATCTTCCAGACGACCGTGTCGGAGCTGATCCGAGCGGCGGTGGCCCGGACCGATGGCTACTGGGAGACGTTGAGTGAGCAGCTCCGGCCGCTGCTGACGCTGCTGCCCCACCCCGATCTGGTCCGCGTCCCCTTCGAGGACCGGGTGCTCGCCTGGATGTGCGCGAACGATCGTCGGCTGGCGACCCAGGAGTTCTTGGAGTACGCCTTCGACAACCAGAACGGCTACCCGTACTCGGTCGTCGAGGGCCAGGCGCGGATCGCCGTTCCGTCGATCCTGGACCCCGACGGCGCGGACGACGTGTCTGGGATGCCGGCCGACGTGAGCTTGGTGGCCCCCTCCGAGATGCGCTTCCGCGCGCGGCTGCTCTCCATGCGGTGGAGCCGGCCGGGTCTGCTGGTGATCGAGGGAGCCGCCTTCATCGAGTACACCGACGACCGGGAGGGCGCCAGCCAGGTCACGCTCGTGGTGCGGTCGCGCACGACCTCTCTCGAGCGTCGGCTCCGCACCACCCCGGCACCGGAGCTCGACGTCAACCAGTGGGCGGCGAGGGCGCACGAGGACCATGCGGGCGCCGGCTTCCGGTGCGAGGTGGACGTCAGCGACCTTCCGCGTCCCGTTGAGCAGCAGGAGATCTGGGAGGTGGAGGTGGAGCTCGACATCGGGGAGCACCAGGGCAGCGGGCCCTTCCTCAGCAGGCACGTGTCCGGCTCGGCCGGGCTCCTCGAGCCGTCCACCACCCCCCACGTCCACGCCAAGCCTGTCTGGCGGCACTTCGACGGCCTGAAGCTGGCGGTCCGGCCGGGCGACGCACCGCCGTTCGTGCCGGCTGTCGTGGGTGAGCCGGTGCAGGTCGACGCGGTCGGCTCTCAGCGCGGCGTGCTCAGGTTGGACGGTCAAGCGGACGGTGACGTCGAGCTGTGCCTGATCGGTCCGCGAGGGAGGTCCTCGTGGGTCCGCGCCGAGCGGGCGGGTGACCGGATGAGCGTCTCGATCGAGCTCTTCGACGACGAGTGGGGACTCGGTTCCACGCCGCTCCCCATGGACCTGTACGACGTCGTGGCCCGCGGCGAGGCGGGGGAGCCGCTGGCCGTGGCGCCCTCGCTGCGGCTGTGGCGCTCGATGCCGCTGCTCATCAGTGACGGGGACCTGCACCTGCTCCCGCTGGTCACGGAGGATCGCCGGCTGACGCTGAGACTGTCCGCGGCCGAGTGGCGGACCAGCCGTCCGCCGTTCCTGCGCAGGCGGCTGCGTGAGGAGGTCTACCCCGCGGCGCGGGAGAAGCCGCTGTTGGACGTGGCGCTGTTCGAGACCTTCGCAGGGAAGGTCTCGAACAGCGCCACGTCCAACAGCGGCTTCT
>Ga0210040_10006038_pt1 | contig 15225 bp, 9 predicted proteins | sample CryGeyCG12114_NA_FD_185462 | JGI IMG/M metagenome (GOLD analysis project Ga0210040, IMG submission 185462) | Groundwater microbial communities from aquifer - Crystal Geyser CG19_WC_8/21/14_NA (SPAdes) (version 2) | ecosystem: Environmental > Aquatic > Deep subsurface > Groundwater | place: USA... | reverse complement strand
TACTGTTTGTGTACATAACTATTTCACAAAACTTGACAAAGTATTTGAAAATAATTGGCTTGAAACAGAGGAGCCGGTGCTCACTCATTCATCATTCCGCTAAAAGAGACTCATTATTGTAGGAATGAAAAAATGGAAGACTGCGTGTGCACATACTGAATGAGAATGAGTAAGTAAATGAATGTTCCCTGACTATAATATATTATGATGATGAGTATGTATGGGCAAGTGTGATAAGCTAGTAGGGTGAGCGAGTGAGTGAGTGCAGGGACAATGGAATCATAATAAGACAAGACACCTATAACTCTGGCTATAAAGTCGGTCCATAAATGGTTCTTGTGGCATAGAAGATGACGCAAAAATTGTGGACAACTGGAAGTCATGAAAATCATGTATTAAGCACAGTCAGTGGCATTCACCATGAATGTGTTTTTAGCTCTTTCAAAATGGAGTCTCTCCACCCATGGCTAGTACCACTGCTGTTACTGCAGCTCTTCCTCCCTGTGAGTAACTTATTACATTCTATTATTCTATATAGAAATCCAAGATTTAAACTTTGCCCAACAAACTGCTCACCGTTTCTCAAACTCAATTCACGTCCGTTCCGAATGTTTGCACCCAGTCCAGCTCAACTACTCCTTAGTTAGTGGACAGTCTCAAATGTTACACTTTTCACTCTCCTTTTGTAAAAACCGGGTTACATCATAGAGGGAGACAGTGTCAATTGTCAACTGAATTTTTTTATCCTTTCTTCTTCCTATAAACAATCTGCTCACAGGTTTTGGTATTTACAAATTTTGGGATCCGGAAAAGCTCTCTGAAATTCAATAAACAAGTGCATAAAGGAACAGGAAATTTAGAATATCGGAGGAAATTCTAGACAATCTTTAATTTATTAGAGCAAATTATTTTTAATCGATACATTGAAAGTGAAGAAAAAAAATTATTTAATTAAATTGAGTATATTTTTTGGTAAAGTTTATTTACTGTTGGTACTAGTAAGTATTTGGTGTTGGTACTAGATTGTGTGAGAGGAGCACAGTTTAAATATTTTTGTCTCACAGATAAATACTCAAGTACCTGAAGTGAGTTCAGTAAAAAAGACAGCCCGAGAAAAGTTGGATCCTGTGACAAAAACATTGAAAACGGGCCCTTTGAAACCACTTGCAGCGCCAATAAGTCTCTTTCCAGTTCATTTTATTTGCTAAGTATAATTTTTGTAAAATATTACACTTCTTTTTTCAATTTTTGTTCATCAGGTACTTTACCTTTGATTGGGGAGGACGACTACAGCGGTAATTATATCCTCTGAAATTTTTCTTTCTTTTTGCGAATTGAACTTTCAAAGTTTGTGCATTATTGGTTTTTAAGATTTGGACTACAATGGTACTAGCGCCTTAGCAGGAGGTAATGTACCAAATTTTTTACAGAAACCCTTTTAATCCCTGTCCTATTTTTTATTGGTCTATCAGATTTAGAAATGTTAATTTTACTTTGCAGTTTTTGGAAAAGTCGGGAAAAATAAACTACTTGGTGGTACGCAAAATATTTTAATAATCTACAATGTAAATCCCATGGATTTTATTTGCATTTCATTTCATTTTTTGCATTTTTACTTTTTCAAATATTTTTCTAGATGTGTCGAAATTGGGAGGTAATTTCTCATGCAATGTGCACATTATGGTTGAAAAGTACTAGGAATGAATGCATTTTTAAAATATTTTTTCAGAAAATGTCGGTTTATCTGATTCGGAAGAGGCTGAAGAAGAAAGTTAGTTGAGCCATACAATTTGATTGTCTGTCCAATTTGTAGTCAGTGAGCTCATAATAGAGGATTTGAATGCATTTTTCATAGAGAAAGGATTGGGAGGCTTACTACAGAAATTGATGGACTCATTTATGAAATTTTTCAAGAGCTTTGGAGGACCCCTCACTGCACTGTTTGCCAACAATAAAAATGGGGAAGAAGGTGCTGAAGCAGAGGAAAAGCCAGCCGCATAGTTCATAGTTAATTTAACTTGACCCCCTTGCCGAAATTCCCCCTCCCCCATTATGTATGTGGGCATGTGTGCCCATATAGAATTTTAAAAACACTTTAGACTACGTGTTGTCCAATAAAGATGATTAACTACAATACTCAAGTGGTCACTGAAAAGACTGACTATAGTAATTATGAACTCATGAAAGGCACATCAAATATTTTAGTGGGCATAAAAATTAAACTCGTGGACTCCGGTGCACATATAATGCGTTGGGCCAAGTCTATGGAATGGATTCTCAGAATACAAATGCTCAACATGGAACTAAAACTATTTTTTAATTTTCTCGTAGTTGCGTGCACATTTGGTGTGAGTTACAACTATTTATCACTTTTCACTTGGTTACAGTTAAAATTGGCTAAAAAAATTCAACTTTTCTCACTTTTTTACACCCTAGCGAATAGCGAGGGCTCGTCCTCAAGGTAAGTAAAATTGTGGCAATTTTGGTTGATATTGCATCCCAAGCATTATCATTCAACTTTTACTTTTATTACAGATAATCCTTTGGGCGGTAAAATTGTATCTATTTCGAATGGTTGGGGATATTGCATCAAATGATTTCAATACACTTAAAATTTGTATAGGACTGATAACTCGGCTTCAAGAGGTAGCACAAGCTGGAGAAAAGGCAAAACCACCACCTAAAAAAGGTATTCTATCTTGTGATTAGAAAATCTTGATGATTTCAAAAAATTCTTATTCCAAGTTCTTTAGAAGAGCCTGTCAAGTCTGAAGAGGACGTTTCCGAATTTAACGCTGCCAATTATGATGACGGTGAAATTTCAGTTCCTCTTTAACTAACTATTCCATAATTTAAAGCTAACCTGTTAGGGAATGTTTAGATAGCCACATGAATGAAGATTATAATCTGGAACCGCACCCCATGTATAAGGATGACTATAAGGACGCGGCCACGAATCCTGGTATTGGGCCTATGGATAGTGCAGGCACTGCAGGGTCTGCTCCTGCTCCTGATATCGAGTCATTTGGTGATACAGGAGCCATTCCGGGTCCAATTGAACAAGGAAACCAATTTCAACCGAGTAAACCTGCTTCAATAAACCCAGGGTTGCCAACTGGAATGCCTGGAGCCCAAGGGTTTGCTAAAGAAACACCAGGAGCCCAAGGGTTTCCGAATGCAGTTCCAGGAGCCCAAGTGTTCCCAAACGCCGTGCCAGCATCTCAAGGGTCTCCTGATGGAACACAACCTAGTCCGGAGGGAACTTTAGGCTTTAATGGAGTCCCTACTGGCAGTCAAGGATCACCACATGGAATGCCAGCGGTAAATCAAGGATCCATGCAAAATCCCAATATCCAGGGTCCCGGCATGAATAACCAAACTCCTAAGAAATATCCAACGTTAGAGCCTCCTAAAGCTGTTGGTAAGAAACCTTTTGCTTGAAAAACAGAAAGTTTACAAATGAATTTAAACCAATAAGTTTAACTAAACATTTCAGTGACGGAAAAACCAGAATCTTCAGAGTCTGTAGAAAAAGCTCCAGCCGCACCTTCCGATCCTTTGTCAGGTATTGAGCTTTAACGTGAAGTTTCTTTGTTTTTGTTACTGACAAATCTACCATTTCACATTCTAAAATTTTTTTATTTTCTAAATTTTTTCTATATTTCACTTTCACAAATCTACTTTTGTTCAATGTTTTGTACAGGGCTTGTAGCACATTTGACCACAGCGGTGATACCGAAAGCTGAAAGTGGGTAGAAATGAATCTTTTGGCTCTTTCAAAAATCATCATCATGTTAAAAACGTATTTTTTTCAACATAGAACCAAAAGAAGATTCAAAATCAGGAAAAGGAAGAAGTGCTCCCAAAGATAAATTACCGGACAAGTTCAAGAATAAGTTTGGCAAGGGACCAAAAGACGAAAACTACGTTGGTAATTTGCTTAATTCAAGTTCTCAGGTCGCATGATGGAAAATAGAAACGCAGACAAAAAAAAAATAAAGCAAAGGCCAATGCATATTTGAAAGTTAAAAATGTGAGATTTTGATTGGTTGTCCTTTAGATTATGAAGCCCTTGGATTGAAAAAACTAGATGGAGTAGGGACGGATGCCAGTGGTCCTTTAAGTAACCGTAAGTATAGCCAGTAAAGAACTTAGACACTGACGCCGTTTTTATTATTTCATAACAAATTGGACTCCTTTGAAACGTACAGGTCCAATCAGGCCAATGCCAAAAATGAAAAATATGGGACCCATGGATTCAATGAGAGGTTGAAAGAAATTAATGTCCTTATAATTTATATTGAAAACTCTACATGACGTATTATATATTAAGGTATGAAATTGGATCCTGAGAACGAAGAAATGATGAGACGATTTGCTTCACAAATGATGAAAGAAGGTCATGGGAATAAATCAGGTCAGTTTTTTTCCTTTGAAATTTAGGAAACAAACTAATACTTAAATATTAAGCCCAGTCTCGGGTAAAATTTTGAATGTCAATTTCAAGTGTTTTCATACATTCCTTGTAGGCGGTAAAAAAAAATTAAAAAAACGTAAGTTATAATCAATCGAAATAAGTTTACCAAAAGTTATTTTTAAAAAAATCAGTATTTTTTCTATTTTTCTAACAGATCGTAAGGAACCTAATGGTAAACCTGTCCTATATTTCTATCAACCTGTTCTCTATTGACACAGTTTGATAAAATTTTCTTTTTTATTGATTGATTATAGAAACCGAAGAAACACCTGTACGTAAAGCTGTAACAAAAGGCCGTAGTAATGCCGACGACATTTTGGGTATACCTTTTTCCGAATACACAGATTTTATGGAATAAAAAAAGTAGTATTCTAAAAAGAAAATTTGACACAGGTGCCGGTAATTTCATGAAGCTGCTGGAAGATGTGGTCAATCATATTGTGACTTTTCTGTCTGAAACTGAATGAATACATCATATTGACTGACTGTTTGTAGTTTGTACTTATAGTGTAAGGATATTGAAAAATAAATTCTTATAGAAAAGGATTGTAATTTGTAGTATGCGCCATCTTGTGTGTACTCTTGCCGCCACTCCAACCCCAACTGAGAATTAGTCAGAATCATTCAGTTTGAGAGTATGACAAATCATATAATGTTTACTGCATTCTTGAAAGAGCACATTATATGAATTTGATTTAACGACAACCACTATTGTAGGATAATAGACCATAAAGTTTTGGACGACGCATTCAGTAAAATGACGTGAAAAGCATAAATTTATGTACTAGTAAGATGGATCTATGGTTCTACTAAAGTTGGCGTCCATCTTGGGTACCCCGAGTGAAACGACATTTTCAATATTCTGTCCATTTGGAAAAAACTACCTCCCCAAAATGAGGTCACTTCTTTACCTCTCCGCCTCATTTCTGGGCCTTACTCTTTTTTGGTCATTTCCGGTCAGTATCTATATGATTTATTAGCTAGCACAAAATTACTAAAATACTAATCAACATTCATTTCATTCTCAATCCCAGGTATTTGTCAAAGGAAGACCACAAGGTAAATTCATCAGTGGCAAATAAATATTTGAGTTTTCCTCAAAATTATTTTTAATAACCACGTGTTTGTTACTTCATTTCAGCTGGCAATCCATTACAACGTAAGAACGGATTAAAAAAAAAACTAGAGTTGGTTAACAATGTTGATAATAAAAGTGTTTCATAGCTGTCATCACTCAACTTTCGAGCTTACCAGCAACTTTACAAGGAGGAGCTGCTCCACCAGCAGAGTCTGGGGATAAAGGTTAACCTCTAAACAAAATGTCTTCAAGTTGGTAGTTGTAACTTTTTGAATTTTTAGAATCCACGAATGCCACGCTAATACTGAGTTGACTACCTCTATAAATATCCAATACATTTTGTTAACAATGTGCTCATTTGGGCAAATTCAATGATGGAAGTTGAACGCAATATTATTAATAAACGAAATAATTTGGAATTATATAATTTTTTTGGGAGCAGAAGATTATGGAGACGACGATTACTATGGTGGTAAGTTTTTCCTGCAACTATCCATCTTTCCTCCAATTTCTCGAATCTATGTAACGAAGAGTGATAGTCGCGGACGCAATTTTGAAACCTTATTGTAGTTCTCTCATTCCTCACAATTGCCAGTCAGTCACTATCAAATCATTGAGTACAAACTTTTTTGATGTCGGTGTATTTGGTTTCACTTTTGCGTAGTGAAGATCATTAGTTCGTTTCCAAATATGTAGAACGTAATTTTCCCTGTAAATTAATTGTAGCTATGTTTTGTTTATCGGTCAGAACTTGGAGGAGATGGAATTGCAGGGAACTCTGGCTCGGGAGAGAAAAAGAAAGGTGTTGGCATTGGTAGTAGGCAAAATTATATCAGGTAACAAGTTTTCATTCTTGTCTCCATTGTAACTTTAATTTTCATTGTAGGTGGAACGGATGTAACCGAATCACCCAATGCTAATGGTATGAGACCTATTTGCTTCTAAATATTTTTACTCTTAAATGTTTGTCACTTATAAATGTTCATGTGGTAAGTTTGCACACCATTTTGCAGGGAAACGAGGAGCTAATAATGACTCGGAATCCAAGAGTGGCTCAGAGTCAGATTCTGAGGAAGAAGAAGGTTGTCAAACATTCATAGTTCATAGTGACAGTGCACGTGTGCAAGAAATGTGTAAATTTCCAATGTGTTGTCCACTATCAATTGCAGAGAAAGCGGGCTTCATGGGGATGATCCAGTCCATGATTAAGAAACTGATGAGTCTTTTCCAGGGAGGAGGTCTGAGTGCACTTTTTGGGGGCAAAAAAGATGAGGCCAAGAAAGGAGACGGTGGGAGTGACAGTGAGAGTGGGAGCAAGGAAGATCAAGGCTCAAAAGGCAAACAAAGCAAAAAAAGCAATAAGAAGACATAAGAAGTCGTGACAAGAACTATAGATACTAATTATTGGAAACTTACTAGACTAGTGGAATTCATTTCATATCAATTGGTGTAGATTATAATAGTCCGTCATTTGACAAAAGTTCGATTCTTAAGTTAAATAATATATGTGAGTAGCAGTTTTCTAAGGATTGCAATAGATTTCCTGGGAGAAGCAACAATAATGATTTACTGGTATATGATCTTTTGTGTGTATCGTTTATATTTAATATTATGAAATCTACGTGGAATAAAAATGTTACATGTCTATTTATGCTGCATATGAATGGATTTTAATTTGAGGCGCATAAAAGACCCGTAAAAAATATTTGATAGCATCAAAGAATGACGCTAGTATGCATTTTATAGCTTTGAAGGCTAGTTGGTTTCGTATGTCTACCATATTATACAATATAGTATTAGACAGAGGGAATAAAAAATACAGTCCAAACTAACGAATGTGGTTTTTTTTTTTTTTGCAATAATACTAGAAAAAGATACAACCGTTAATACTATGGTGAGTTACAATAATGATGACGAGACGGAGACTTTTAAAATTTAGACATGATTTCGTCTGAAATCCTGTTCCTTCTTTTAATAGGTGTCAATATTTTTACAACTACGGTGAGTCTTTTGTGAACTTCAAGTAATTTTTTTCACTTTTGGGCCTACTCTTAATCAATTTCCGTCTTCTTCACAGATGGCAGCTCCACAAAAACCTCCCCCAAAACAAAAACCCAAAGGTGTGCAGTCAAATTATGTGCTCAATTTTTTTTAAGTCTTAATGAATGTCAAAAATACGGTACTGTCTGCATTTTTGTTTAGTTGCACCTGCTGTGCAGAGCAAGTCTTTGCTAACTGTGGTTTACCGAAGCGTTTTGAAATCATAAGCCCTATTGATTGGGGGTTTTTTCTATCATTATATTGAATTAAAATTAAACTTAAAAAAATGGAATTTCAAGCTGTTTAGATTTTTTGCCCAATTTAAGTCTGTATTTTCAAATATTTCGCAAAGATAAATAAGCAACACACATGATGTTTCCCTTTGTTTGTTGTGTTTATAAAATATGACCATCCGTTTTGTACTTTGGAATGAGATATCGGATATCGTAATCGTTTTCTTTCAGGAGCCAAGGCTGCAGGAGGACCTGGAGCCAAGCCTGTAGCTGGACCTGGAGCCAAACCTGCAGGAGCAAAGGGTGGTGGTGGACCAAAAGGAGGTCCACCACCATCACCAGAAGGAGGAGGCGGTGACGGAGGTGCCCTAGCGCGTATTCACAGATACTCACAATATAGCAGCCATTACCTACTCTAACATTTTATACAATTGAAAAAAATTAATCAATTTCACTCTAGCTGTAACTGGGTTACTAAAACCAGTAACTGGAACTTTAGGACTTGGCGAGGAACCAAAAAAAGATGGAGAAAAATCAGGTTTGTAACTGAATTTAAAAAATAATATATTAAAATTTAAAATACATTGAGCCAATTTGACTTGTTTTTTTATTGCAGAAGAAGAAAACGGTGACTTAACTTGATCATCAAAAAACTTTTTTTAGTGCGTGATGTAATAATTTAATTTTTAATCTCATTTTGATTTGTATGTACATTCAATAGGAGGACTTGTTGGAGGTATAATATATGTAGCTTCAGTAATTCATATGTGAAATATGTTAAAAGTACAATATTTGTAGAAATTTTATTAAATTTCAACATTTTGCCAGGACTGAATAAAGTAACGGGAGGTGTTAATTCAAAAGTTGTGAAACCGTTAGGAGATAAAGGTGAGGGGTTTTTTTTAACTTTTTCATCATAGATTTGTGTATATTCCATTTATCCTTTCATGTGATTGAGACAATTTTTAATCTTTATATGATTTGCGTAGTAAAAACTGTTGGAAAAACGGCTGATGGACTAGGAGGTATGCATTTTATGAATTATGAATTGAGAGGTTTTAGTATTTCATTTGATTGTGATTTTAACAATTTCGCACGTGAAAATTTGCCGCCATTTTAACATTTATTTATATTTCCCGCTATTTTACCTGTGAATGTTAGATGTTATTCTAAACTGGTACTGGGCAGAAATTTTACTTTCCATTCAATATTTTTGATAAGTTAGTATTTGGACGAATGAACAAGAAGTAGCGCATTTTCTTTAGCTATTTAGTCAGCATTTGATTCTACCGTAATATTAAAAACTGGGTACCTAATAATTGCAGGTGGATTAGACAGTATATTGGCGATGGGGACAAATCCATTCGGAGCTCTATTTAATATAGGGTTAGATTCCATGTTTGCTTCGTTGTCAGGTATGATAGAGCAACTATTTAACTCATTGTCTGGCTAAAACTTGAGCCAACTTAACAGAGACTGGGATAGAAGTACATGATGAAATTCTAAAGCATTATAGTCATATCTAACTTCAAAGATACATTAAATTATTCTGAATGCTCAAATGGTAATTTGTTAAATGAGTTGTGTTGTGAGTGAGTAATAACTACATGAATTTTAATACACTGTAAAAAATTCCAACGTGTCGATTTAAAATTTTTTTTTGTTTACGGTTTTATATTTTATAATAATTATAGTAATGTTGTAAGGAAATGAATTGCATAGGTTCGGAAGGCGAGTTTGCTTTTACAAATTTCAAAACTAAATAGTGAATTTGGTCACTCAGTTATGTATGAGTGAAAACTATGAATTATTTTTCACTGCAAAAATCTTTTCATTGTCTGGATTTTAAAAATTCTTTTTGTTTATAATTTTATGCGTTTAATAAGTAATATGTGAGAATTTAAAGTATTGGGCTTGTTTAAGAGTTTTGTTTTTTAGTCATCTAAAATACGTGAGTAATTTATTCATTGGGAGCTGTGAGTGAAAACTTTGAACCTTGGCCAACTTTTTTTATCCTTTGCGAAATAAATATATTTTAAAGTTGTACTTGTGCCAATTCAAATATTGGCCGATTCCTTGCTTTGAATGCTCACACATTTTTTTTTTTACAAATTCTCTAGTTTGTCTTCAAATGTTAAATCCTTTAGCAATAGAAAAAGAAATATAATTTATTAGAACAATAAAGATCACTGCTGTCAATGGATAGTAGCCACAGACGACTCAGCCAGTATACAACAAAAATTTGTTTAATAGATTAACCATGATGAGAAATATAAATATGTAGATTATAGTTTTATTGCAGCCAGAACAGCTGTCCATAGGTAAGTGTACAAGTCATAACAATAATCTATTTAAATCCATGTAATATCCATTAAAAAGATTATCTATCGATTTCACTTGCGTAACTTACACACTATTGATTTTTGACCTTGTAAAAAAAAATCTTGAAAGCTAAAAACATTTACGTTGGATTTTAGTCATTTTGGCATCCAAAGTAGGAAAAAAGATGGAAAGAATGCATTGGATTGAAAGGGAACAGGAGGGCAAGGGCAAGTGAGCTAAGGAAGTCAAGTAAAAGAGAGATATATAGGGAAGGGAAAGATGCTGGATGTGAAGGAATTTTGATGAGACAAGTTTTTGTGTGCCCCAGTGGGACGTGTTGGTTAGTTTAGTATTAAAGTTGGATCGGGCGATGAAGGACGTCAATACCAAATACCACTCACTCACTTTCTCCAAGCCCAACTAACTACAGACTATAGAAAAGGAGCCAGGTTGAGAATCCACTTTGAGAATTCAATATTGAGGGGAGTGAGAAAGTTGAGTTGACTATTCAGACGGTTTATATTGACTGACTGACTGAGAGCATGCACACAGAATATGCACGTCCATCTTCCCTAAACCTGACGAACCAACCAATATGAAATGCACTAATCTAAAAGCCATCTCTCCTCTCCAAAGATCGGAATCTTTTACATGCAAAAAGAATCATGTACTTTTTTGCACGCTGATGTCATACAAATTGCAAACCAGTTTAAAAAAATTATCTATGGAAATAGAATGCTTGTATATTTTCTGCATTCTAAATTCCAATTCCTACCCCTACACTACATACTGCATTTTTCAAATGGTAGAATTCGGCCGTCTTTCAAATAATCATTTAGTTGTCAGTGTATTCTATATGATGGTCGCTGGGAGTTGCTTTTTGCTATCTTATGTTTTTTCACATGAGAATTGTAAAAAATGAAATTTTTGGGTTGAAGAATTAGCCAGTCCGCCCTAGGAAGTAAAACCACCAGTGGCACTTAATAAATGGTGCAAAGGGACGGACACTGATGAATGCAAATGGCCGCGTGCGTCATCTCATCATTATTACTCTGGTCTGGTCCAGACACACACACACATTTATCTATATTTCTACCTCTCTCTCTTTATGAGCCTGTACAGAAGACATTCTCTATAGGATGTATGAACCAGAACAGAAAGTTATGTATTCCAAGTGAAAAAAGCGTCCAAGGTCTGACTGACTGGCGCTAACTGAGTAGCAACTAAAAGAGTGCTCTTTTCAAAAACATATGGTTCTCTGTATATGAAGATATAGGATATATGTAGAAGATAAGGTGAAAGTTGGGCGCAAAATCGGATCCACATTTCTCTCTTGTTGCTTCAACACACTTTCACTTTCACTCACTCACGTTCACTTTCCTTTTCTGTACAAAATTACCTTATTTTGTTCCCTTAGTTTTTAAAATATTTATACATTTATGTTGTTCAGTCACTAACTAACTGTAGGGTAGTTAAGATATGGGCAAAGGGTTCACGAAATCCAGGGATCCATGCACTAACTAACTAGAGTCATACAATGTGCAATGTGAGTATTTTTTAGACCATTTCAAGGTTAGCATAGTGTATATAGCAGAGTGAACGGCTGAGATATGCCCATTTCTTTAGAGTAGCAGTTGCCAATTGGGTACATTGGCCTTCCACAAGTTTGTTATTCCTAATTGTTGTTATCATTAGGGGTATTTGCATTGCAACTTTGCGTGATTCGGGGGATAGGATAATAGAGAGACACTTATACAGATAGATAGTTGAGTACATGTGTGTTGTTTGGTGAGAAAGGCAACAGGTGAACTAGTAAGAGAAGCTTGCAAGGAGCTGCTCATAGGATAATAATATTCGTTGGGTGAAGGCAAGGGGGGAACGGGGATCAGGGGTTCAGGGAGGGGCTCTTCGTACCGGGGAATGGGGAGGAGACCCACTTGGGATGGGAAGGAGCACCCACTTTTCAACTTGAGGCTGTGTCCATAGTCCAATGAGTCATGCTGCCCAACAACGTCTACTCTTTTATGAAAAAAGTGAGATTTTTTCCCACTATGTTATGTTAATAATCGATAAAAACTGCTTTACGGGATGATATTTGAATATTTGATAGCTATAGCTTAGCTTAGCTTAAAATACTAAAACTTATCAAGTACGCAAGATCGAAATTTAAATATTGTGCTCCAAAGCATTAATGACAACATAAATCATAAATTTTTGGTACCTTTTAATCATCAAATTAGATAATTATGACAAATTGTGGCATAACTTTTTCATTTAAATCTGAATCCCTGCATTCTATTTAATATTTTCGTCTATTATATTTATTTTTAATGTTCATTCTTCTTGCTGCAATGATACATGTAAAATGCTTAAACTGGTTACGATTTTTTTTCTACTTAATGTGTGATGAAATGTAGATATTTGATAAGGAAACGAAATTAACTTTTTGCATAAACTGTAAACTATAGCTATAAGATTAGTGAATAATTACTCTCTACTCTCACAAAGAGAATGTTGTTCCTGACCTTTGATTGTGACTGACTGAGTTTGTGATGTTTTCGATGGAATGACTTAGATGGTCTCCTCGCCCTCAACCCAAGGGACGGGATCACCGTCATCTTCGACACCAACTGGAGGAACTCCTGTGTCCACTCCAACAAGGACATTGCCCGGAGTGCCCAGAGTGGTGCCCAGTCCTGTGATCTCGGAGACATCAAGTGGTGGTAGCACAATGACCCGACTAAGACAGACATTGGCCCATGCTCAAGAGACCGTGTCCACCAGATGGACCTCTTCGAATCGTACCCAACAAGACAATCAAGCTTACGAGCAGTCTTTTGTTCCACTTCCGAAGGAACCAAATGTACAAATATCTGCTCCGCCCGAACTTGTCCTTCAAAAGTCAGTCCTTTTGTTATTTACATCTCGAAATTATGCGTCCTTGTGGTCTCAAAAATAAGCAAAGAGAGAGTAAAAAAATTTACACATTACTGTTTTTTTTTTTTTTTGGAAAACTTAATTTTTAATAGTTTTTGCATGTAGTTACACTTATCATCCAAGCTTTTGGATTGATAAATGTATAATTGGAAAAGAATTAAGCTAGACTAGTCCACTAGCAAATTCCCTTGGAGTCATGCTATACGCGCAGTTGTGGGTTGCATTCAATCAGAGAACAAAGTCGGATTTTTTCATTTTATCATCCCGGTTATTCAGAAACCACGTTTAGTCAGTGTCTAAATATTTGATGTAATTGGTGAAGACATTTTAAATCTTCTAATTGGTAAAAAGTTGAATGCGAACCAGCAAACATTGCTATGCTTTTATTTGAAGGCCGGCGGAGCCAGTTGTTGAAGAGAAATATGATCGCTGTCGTGTGTGCGTCAAATCAATCAAAACTGGAGAATTCTTTCGAAACTGTGCGGAATGTTTTTTAAAAGTTTGTGAAGATTGCGCTTCCTATTCTTCTTATCAAGACAATTCTGAGGTGAGTTTAATTGTGAACTGGAAAATTCACGCCGCTATTCATGAGGATGCATAATATCAAATAAGTGAAAAGCAAAACAGAAGGGTATGAGAATCTCACGATTCTGACTAACAACAACAACTAATACTGTTTATATTTTAATGCAGGGAACATGGCGTTGCAGCGCATGCCGTCGAAGAGGCGCCGCCATTATAGCACGTGGCGTGAAAGTAGGCATCGAACAAAGTGAGGCGCTAGAAGGTGTAGGCTTCGAAACAACTGTGCGCAGATCTGTTAAAACGGACAAAACGAGTAAACTAGGAGGGCGTGCTGATTCCGAGACTGAAGTTTTACTGTTAGCACCCAAAGCTTCGGATGTTCGACGACACTCGGATGTCAGTTTGCGAGATATTGCCAAATTCCAAGAAATGCAATCCGGCCGAGGTCCCAATGCTTCCAGTCAAAGAGATCTTTCCGACTTTGGCAAAAATGAGGATGGTACACCAAGCGTCCAAGGGCAAACCTTAGCTATGCAGCAGCAACAACAGAGAAGGGTAAAGTGAAACAGACTCAAAACTTTTGAGTCTGTTGACTGACAATGACAATGAGATGCTGAAATTGGGTGGCGGAGTTGTACATTGTAGTATAGCTCAAATGAAAGGAAGTAGTTACGCTTGTGAGGGTTTAGAAACAGAGGAAAATAAGGAAATTGACCACTCACTGATTTTTTTGGATCCAGTTAATCCAATATGTGTATAATGATGGTAGTTGCACGATATTTCGGTCATTTGATGGACCTTCTTCAGGTGCACAAGCACAACACTCACTTTTAGAACTCGAAGGAGTTAATGTCCGGTGGTCGTGTGAGGACGGGAGAGTGAGGAATTGTGAAGGTGGTGAAAACAGAGAAGACAAAAGGAAGCTTCGAGATTTATGAGAAAAAAAAATATATATAAATATATATATGTAGTCGAAAGGATAGTGGCGTAAAAGTGTAACATTGCATTCACGACAATATTATCGTGAATGCAAAAAGTTACTGGTCACTCTCCCGTCCTCACACGACACACGACCACCGGACATTAACTCCTTCGAGTTCTGAAAGTGAGTGTTGTGCTTGTGCACCTGAAGAAGGTCCATCAAATGACCGAAATATCGTGCAACTACCATCATTTTACACATATTGGATTAACTGGATCCAAAAAAATCAGTGAGTGGTCAATTTCCTTATTTTCCTCTATAGCTCAAATGAAGCTTGAGTACTTCAATAAGAACCCCAAAAAATATTAGATCCCCATACGGCCGCTAACTCTCACAGGATCAAAAAGTGTATTTTTTTACATGCATCTAAATACACGTGTCGCCAAAATCGAAAAAAGGGTAACCCTTAATTTCGAGATTTTTCCCATGTTATTTTCCATAAGAAAAATCGAAAATTGATTGTCGATTTCCAAAATTTGTTTGGTCAATCGTAGCATAGGTATAACTTGAGCATAGGGAAGTAATATTTTAAGGGATTGTTGTAGGCACTCTCCAAGTCATTTTAAGCTATTCCTCATTTCCCAACTCCGCCACCCACTTAAAGCACCTCATTGTGAGTCAAAAGTCAAAA
>Ga0210040_10006037_pt1 | contig 15226 bp, 10 predicted proteins | sample CryGeyCG12114_NA_FD_185462 | JGI IMG/M metagenome (GOLD analysis project Ga0210040, IMG submission 185462) | Groundwater microbial communities from aquifer - Crystal Geyser CG19_WC_8/21/14_NA (SPAdes) (version 2) | ecosystem: Environmental > Aquatic > Deep subsurface > Groundwater | place: USA... | reverse complement strand
GTCGAACAGCCCGATCGTCACCATCGACGAGGCACTGCTGGAGCAGTCCTCCACCGCGGCGATCGAGCAGAACCTCAACAAGCTGCCGCAGTTCACCACCGCGCGCACGCCCGTGAATGGCGGCGGAGAGATCCAGGCGACCGCGACGGTCACCCCCGGCTCCGCGACCATCTCGCTGCGTGGCCTGGGCGCCAACCGCAACCTCGTCCTGCTAGACGGACGGCGCGCTGTCCCCAGCAATGCTGCCGGCATCGTCGACATCAACACCATTCCTTCTGCTGCGGTGGAGCGGGTCGAGATCATCTCCGGCGGTGCTTCGGCCACGTATGGCGCCGACGCGGTCGCGGGCGTGACCAACTTCATCCTGAAGAAGAACTTCCAGGGCCTCGAGCTCGATACCCAGATGGGCATCAGCGAGGAAGGGGACAGCTTCGAGTACCAGATCTCCGGCATCATGGGCTCCGACTTTGCCGATGGCCGCGGCAACGTGAGCATCGCGATGTCGGTGAACACCCGCGAGGCGAGCTTCCAGCGCGACCGCGACTTCTACCAGGATCTGTGGGCCGATCCGAACATCGGGTCGAACCGCTTGTTCGTCAACGCACCGGGCATCGCCCTCGGCGCATCGAGCGTTCCGCGGGATGTTGTCAACACGCTGTTCCCGGGCACGAGCAATGCCTGTGTCGGCGGTCAGCCGACGTCGAATGCAATCGTGAACTCCTGCACCGGACCGACCGCTGGCCAGTTCACCACGTTTAACGTGTATACCAACCCCGATGGCAGCCTGTTCACGATCGGGCGCAACCAGCAGGGAGGTCAGCAGTTTTTCACCGGCCCGACCCAGCAGGGTGATCTTCCATATCTGCGCAACAATGGGGCGCTGAACTTCGTCGACACCCAGTCCTACCTGGTGCTGCCGCTGACCCGCTATAACATGCTGCTGCGGGGCAATTACGAGATCAACGACTGGATCGGCGTGTTCGGCCAGGGCCTGTTGAGCCACACCCACACGGAAGCGACTCTTCAGGGAAGCTCGATCACCAACGGCTGGGACGTTTTCATCCCCTACGGCACCGGGGCCTACACCGGCAGCGCGGTCACCACCAATTCCTTCGGCAGCTATGGCATTCCGAGCTCTGTCATCCTGAACGGCATGAACCTCACGGGCCTGCCCAACAACGTGAATGCGCCCAACAACCCCTATGTCGATTCGACTCCCGGCAATCTGGCGGACAACCCGACAAACCCGCAATTCGCTGCGATCTATGCCGACCAGTTCGCCTGCGCCAATGTGGCAGCGAACCCGCTCGGTGGCTGCACCAACAACCAGCTGTTCGGCCAGTATCTTCCGGCCGACATGCAGACGCTCCTCAACGCGCGGACGCGGCGCGCCGTGCGCGGTGATGCCGAATATATCCCCGGCGTGGCGGCAAGCGGGCAGCCGATGGTCTCGGCCGCCAATGATCCGATGACCATGTTCTACAACGTCCCGGAAAACCGCTCCGGCTATACCGACGTCACCACCTACGAGCTGATCGCCGGGTTCGAGGGCAGCGTGCCCGGGACGGACTGGACCTGGCAGGCCTTCGGCCAGCACGGCCAGAACGAGACCTTCACCCAGCAGAACGGCTTCTTCTCGCTCTCGCGCGTGCGCACCGTGATGACCTCGCCCGGCTTCGGTACCGGCTTTACCAGCAACAGCAACCTGGCAAGCCCCCGCGTGAACTTCGGCGCCAATTTCGGCAGCTGCACCACCGGGATGAACGTCTACACGACTGCGTGGGAAGACATCTCGGAGGATTGCAAGAGCGCCGTCAGTGCCGATCTCAAGAACCGCGTGGTGACGCGCCAGACGGTGGCAGAGGCCAACCTGCAGGGCGGGCTGTTCGAGCTGCCGGCCGGCCAGCTGCGCTTCGCCGCCGGTGCGAGCTATCGTGACCTGCGCTTCCGGTTCATCAACGATACGATCAACCAGCAGGGCGCCTCGTTCCTGGACCAGGCGATCGGCCTGTACCCGAGCCAGGATGTCGACGCCGGCTACGAAGTGAAGGAAGTCTACGGCGAGTTGCTGGTGCCCGTGCTCGAGGACCTGCCGCTGGTCGAATCGTTCAGCCTCGAGCTGGGCGGCCGCATGTCCAGCTACAACACCACGGGCACGAGCTGGACCTACAAGATCCTGGGCGACTGGGAGGTCACCGACTGGCTCCGGTTCCGTGGCGGCTTCAACCGGGCGGAGCGCGCGCCGAATGCGTCCGAGCTGTTCCTCTCGCCCTCGCAGGTCGTGACGGGCAATGCGACCGGCGACATCTGCTCGCAGCGCTCACTCGCCCCCGTTTCGGCCAATCCGGGCGCCGCCACCAACACCGCGGAGCGCGCGGCGGACATCCAGGCCGTCTGCCGGGTCATCATGGATCGGACTGGAGGCGCCGGGACAGCGGCGGATTACTACGACAACCGCGCCCTGGCCGACCAGCCGCAGGGCGCTTCCGGGTTCGCCTGGGTCAACCAGGTCGGCAACCCGGACCTGAAGCCCGAGACGGCCGACACCTGGACGGCCGGCGCGGTGATCCAGTCGCCGTTCACCAGCGCGATGCTCTCCCGGCTGCGGCTGTCGATCGACTGGTGGAACATCAAGCTGGACGACGCGATCGGCGTCCAGGCGCCTGACGCGGCCCACTTCGCCTGCCTCGACCCCACGTTCAACCCGCTGGTGAACGGCGCCGCCGGCAATAGCGCCCAGGCGCTCCAGGCGGCGACCACCGACGCCTGCTCGGTGATCCGCTATGACCCCACCCCGCTGCTCGCCCCCGGCACCTTCGATGTGACCTTCCTGAACGCCGGACGCGTCGACATCATGGGAATCGACGGGCAGCTCGACTGGGCTGCGGAAGTCGGGCCGGGCACGCTGACGATCAACGCCCTCATCAACTACTACCTGCACTACAAGTCGGCGAACCTGCCGGGCGTGCCGCTGGTGGATTATGCGGGCACGCTGGGGCCGAGCCAGAACGCGCTCAACCCCGGCGCCTTCCGGTATCGCACCCTCACGACCATTGGCTACGGGATCGGGCCGGCCAGGCTCTCGCTGCAGTGGCAGCACCTGCCCTCCGTCGAACAGGCCGGCTTCGCCACTTTCGTCCCGAGCACGGCCGTGCCGGAGTACAATTACACGGCCTACCCGTCCTACGACCTGTTCAATCTCAACGGCAGCCTGGAGGTCACCGAGAACGTCGCCGTCCGCTTCGGTGTCGACAACCTGTTCGGCAAGGCGCCGCCGCTCGGGAACGTGAACACCACCGCGGACCTGTCGCTCGGCCAGCTGCCGGGCGGCGGGTTCAACAGCAACTTCTACGATGTGCAGGGACGCCGCTTCTATCTCGGGGCCAATATCGAGTTCTGAGGCGACGGAGCTAAACTGGCGAGGCCTTCCCTCCCTTGGAAGGCCTCGCCTCTTTTCTTTGGCAGGGGAGGCGCGCCGGCATCAGCCAGGCGCGCCTTTTCGCTATCAGTTCACCGGCCGGCAGCGATAGCGGCTGGATTGGTTGAAGCGGCACCGGAAGCTGTTCATCGAGGCCGGCTCTACCGAGAACCTGTCGCCCGCCTTGGGCGGCGTGAGAAACGTCTCCGCCTCCGTCTGCTCCCAAACCGATCCTTCTGCCGTGGTCACCAGCAGCATCTGGTAGCCAACCGTTCGCACGGACGCGATCGTCGTGGTCACTTCCTCTCGATTGCCCGCTGAGGGCACCGGCTGTGGCTGTGGCTGTGGCCGGGCGGGTGTCTGCAGTGGAGTTTGTACCTGTGCCTGCGGCGGAGCGGGCGGGGTGGTGCGCTCGGCTCCGGCCTGCGGGGGGAGACGTTCGTCCGCCGACGCGTGGCCGATGCCCGCCCGGCGAAGCACGTTGTCCATGCACCCCAGCCGCCGCTCGTTATCGGAGATGGAGCCGCACTCCGCGATCGCCGCCCAGTTCCGCACCGCCTCGCTCGTGTCGGCCTGGGCCTGCCCGGTTACCGGGATCGCCAACGCTGCCACTGCGCAGCAGACCGCGAATCGTACGCTCATCGACCTCTCCCTTGTGCTTGCTCGAGCCGTTCTACGGAGCCGTTTTCCGGCCTGTCCCGCAGCAATCTACGTCCGCCCAGCAGGCGAACGCAATGAGCTTCGATGAAGGCTGCGGGGCCACGCTCCAGGAGGACGCCGCCATCGCCACGCGAACCGGAAGCTTGCCTCGAACGCCGGTCGCCCATCGCCAATCGCAAGCACCGGGGCACCCGCGCCTCAGGCGCCGACACCTCGGTCGCATGGTCTCACCTTGCGCTCAGCCACGCCGCACCCGCTCCGCCGCTCAGAATTCCTTCTTCAGGCTCAATGCCCATTCGCGGGGCCGGCCGGGCTGGCCGATCGCGTAGCCCTGGGAGCCGATCGTCTGGTCGTTCAGGGTCAGGAGGTAATATTCGTCGAACAGGTTGGTGACCTCGAGGGAGACCTGCAGGTCATCCTCTACGTTGCGCCAGGTCAGCCGCGCATTGGCCACCGTGTAATCCTCGATGAGGTTGGAGGAGCGGTTGGCCGAATCGGTGAAGACCTCGCCCTGATAGGCGGCATCGGCGCGAGGCGTGAGCGTGCCGATCTCACCCAGGTCGATCTCGTACTGCACGCCCAGGCTCCACTTCCACTCGGGCGTATAGGGGGCGTAGTCGCCGAATTGCGGCCCGTTGATGTTGGTGGGCCCGCCGACGCTGACGGTGGTGGTCGCGCCAGTTGTGGGGTTGGTGGTCTCGAAGGTGCCGAAGCTCTGATAGTCGAAGTCGAGGTAGCTCACCGCAGCGTCGATCGTCAGCCCGTCCACGGGCCGGATCGTGGCCTCCACCTCCACGCCCTTGATTTCGGAATCACCCGCATTCACCGGAGCCTGGCACGGATTGCCGGCGGCGGGCCCGGTGATCGCGCTGCAATTGCTAAGCCGCAGCTGCATGTCGTTGTACTGGCTGTAGAAGGCGGCGATGTTCAGGCGCAGGCGCCGGTCGAACAGGTCGCTCTTGAGGCCGACTTCATAGGAATCCAGCGTCTCCGGCCGGAACGAGAACGCCTGCTCGACAAAGAACGGGCGCGGGTTAACGCCACCGCCCTTGAAGCCGGTGGAATACTGGGCGTAGGTCATCAGGTCGTCGGTCCAGGCGTACTGGACGTTCGCGCGATAATCGACCCGGTCGCCGCTGAACTCTCCGACCGTGCCGTTGAGCGGAAGTACGCCGTTGGCCGTGATCGAGGTCGGGTCGTTGTACGGGCGCTGGCGGATGTACAGGTAGGTCTTGGCTTCCTCGGTGTAGCGGAGGCCGCCGTTCAGCGTCAGCCGCTCGAACGGGGTCCACGCCACCTGCGCGAACACCGCCTTGCTGTCCGCGTCCACCCTATCGTTCTGCTGGAACTGCAGGGCCGACGAGCGGAGGTCCTGGAAGGTGGCGGAGATCGAGCGCTGGTCGCTGTAATAGCCGCCGAGCGTGTACTGGATCTGCTCGTCCGCCCCCAGCGCGCCGTTCAGCCGCAGCTCCTGGCTGAAGAACTCGAACTCGATCGGACTGATGCCCAGGCTGTGCGCCAGCGGCGAGGCGTCGTTGTCGTTCGTGAACACCGAATCGTACGCGCGATAGGCGGAGATGGAGACCAGTTGCAGCTGGTCGGTCAGCTCCCACTCCACCTGGCCCGACACGCCCCACCCCTCGAAGCGCACGCGCCCGTCGGCGGCCGCAGCGAGGTAGGGGCCGTCCGCCGGCATGTTGAACGTGCCGAAATTGCAATACTCGCCGCAGACGAAGCGCAGGTCATACGGCACCTCGGTGGGGAAAGGCTGGATATCGCGCGGCACCGCGCCCGACGGCGGCGTTCCGGTCGTGTAGGGCGGGTTAGGCGCCAGCGGAAAGTACGGGCTTGCCGGGCCACCATTGGGATAGACCCGGTCCAGCAGCACCGTGCCGGCGGCGGTGCGGTCGTCCTTGGTGTAGTCGGCCGCGATATTGATGTCGATCCGATCGGTCGGGCGATAGCGAAGCTGGCCGCGCGCCGCGATGAAGCCGACCTCGCCCTCCTCCGCCAGCACGCAGTCGCTGGCATTGGTCAGCGCAGGGATGCCGCCCGCCGGGTTCATCGGCACGGTGGCGCCGCTGCGGTCCACGAAGGTCGCCGGTCCGCCCGCGGGGTAGAGGCAGCCGAAGTCGAGCCGGTCGACATAGCCGTCCTGCTGCTTGGAGACGCCGGCGATCCGCATGTCGAGGTTCTCGGCGAGGTTGAAGTCCGCGCTGGCGCGCAGGTCCAGCCGGTCCCGGCTGCCATAGGCGGCGGCGACGTAGCCGGTGTTCGTTCCCTCGGGCCGCTGGGAATAGAGCTTCACCGCGCCGCCGATCGAGTTGCGGCCCGCCAGCGTGCCCTGCGGTCCGCGCAGGATCTCCACCCGGTCGAGATCCAGCAGGTCGAGGATGGAGCCGGTCAGCGTCGCGAAATAGACGTCGTCCACATACAGGCCCACGCCCGGTTCCACCGCCGGGTTGAAGTCGAACTGGCCGACCCCGCGGATCGACGCGCCGAGTGAAGGGCCGAAGGTCGCCCCCTGCGGCTTCAGCGTCACCGACGGGGCCTGGTTGGCGACGTCCTGCACGCTGGTCTGGCTGCGTGCCTCCAGCATGGCCGAGGAGACGGCCGTGATGGCGAGCGGCGTATCCTGCAGGTTCTGCTCGCGGAACTGCGCGGTGACGAGGATCTCCTCCGCACCCCCCGACTGCGGCGAATTGCCGACGGCTGGGTTGTTTGCCTCGCCTGCTTGATCGGCCGCCTGGTCTTCCGCGGGCGCCGGGTTGGCAGCGCTCTGGCCCTCGGTGGCGACTTGCGCGACTGCTGCCGAAGCTCCCGCTGCCAGCCCGATCGTCAGCGCGATCCTGCTCGCCAGCAACGCGGCCGCATTATGCCGAAAACGCATCCCTCATCCCCTTGCAAGCGATCCGCTGCAGCCTTCTGCGAGGCCTTGTCACCCACCGGGAAATCCGGCGACAACCCTGAGCGATCGTTCCGCAAGCAATGCTGCCAAATCGGCCTTGTCGTCAAGCCGGTCGTTCACCAGTGAACCGCCGCGACGCCGGCAGCCGGCTCCAATCGGCCCGACGGCTATCGCGCCTGCAATTCCTCATCGAGAAACGCGGCGATGTCCTCCAGCGACACCGCACGGTCCAGGAAGGCCTCGCCGATGCCTCGCAGCAGCACGAAGGGCAGGGTGCCTGCGTCCATCTTCTTGTCGTGGAGCATGTGCGTTGCAAGGCGCTTGCCATCCGCTTGCATGTCCAATGCGGCGACCTCGCTCGGCAGGCCGGCAAAGGCGATCGCCGTCGCCACGCGCTCCGCATCCGCTTCGTTGATATAACCGGCTCGGGCGGAAAACCTCGCCGCCAGCACCATGCCCAGCGCCACCGCCTCGCCATGCAGCAGCCGGTCGGAAAAGCCCGTCTCCGCCTCCAGCGCATGGCCGAAAGTGTGGCCGAGGTTGAGCAGAGCGCGGGCCCCGGTCGTTTCCCGCTCGTCCTCGGCGACGATCCGCGCCTTGGCCGCGACGCTTTGCACCACGGCATATTCCTGCGCCGCGGGGTCGCCCGCGAGCACCGCAGGGCCATGCTCCTCGCACCAGTCGAAGAAGGCGCGATCGCCGAGGATGCCGTACTTGATCACCTCGGCATAACCGGCCCGCATCTCGCGCGGCGGCAGGGTGCCGAGCGTGTCGAGGTCCGCCAGCACCAGCGCCGGCTGGTGGAACGCGCCGACGAGGTTCTTGCCGGCGGGCGTGTTGATCGCCGTCTTCCCGCCGACCGAGCTGTCCACCTGCGCCAGCAGAGTGGTCGGCAGCTGGATGAAGCCGCAACCGCGCTTGAGCATCGAGGCGGCAAAGCCGGTAAGGTCCCCGATCACGCCGCCGCCCAGCGCCACGATGTGATCGCCGCGCTCCACCTCCTCGGCCAGCAGCCAGTCGACCGTGCGGGCAAGGCCCTCCCAGCTCTTCGCCTGCTCGCCCGGCTCATGCACCAGCCAGCGCGGCTCCTTGGCCGCATCCCGCAGCGCCTGCTCCACCGCGCCGCCCCACAGGCGGTGCACATTGGCGTCGGTGACGATCGGCACCCGCGCCTTGCGCAGGCGCGGCCCGCATTGATCTGCAAGGTCAGGCAGCAGGCCCGCTTCGACGCGCACCTCGTAGGAGCGGCCGGCGAGGGCGACGGGAATCACAGCCATTGATCGAGTGCCTCCAGAATTCGGCGCAACGTTTCGCCTTGCGGGCCGGACTCGCTGGTGGTCCTGATCGGCGCCTGCGCGTAGAACGGCTCCCGCTCCCGCTTCAGCCGAGCGACGATCTCCGCGGGATTTCCGCCGCGCAGCAAGGGCCGCGTATCCTTGCGCCGCACCCGCTCCACCAGCGTGTCCACATCCGCATCGAGCCACACGGCAATGCCGCGCTCCAGGACCAGTAGCCGCGTCTCCTCCTGCACGAAGGCGCCGCCGCCGGTGGCGATCACCTTCGGCCCCTCCGCCACCAGGCGCGCGATCACCCGGCGCTCTCCATCGCGGAAATAATCCTCGCCGAAGCGCTCGAAGATTTCGGACACGCTCATCTGCGCGGCCTCCTCGATCGCCTCGTCCGCATCGGCGAAGGGCAGCGAGAGCAGCTGGGCAAGCTTGCGGCCGACGCTCGTCTTGCCGACGCCCATCATTCCCACCAGCACGATCGGCCGGTCGATCCGCGCGGCGAGGCTCTTGATCTGTGCGTCGCTGAGGCTGCTTGGCGCGATGGTCATTGCCGCTGGCGCTATAGTTGCGCTAACCGCCTGCGCAAGCTTGCGGGGACGGATGCGCAATTGGTGGCGATGCAGCCAGAAATGATGAGGTCGCGTAAGGTTCGGCTGGGATTGCTGGTGCTGCTGGTCCTGATCCTGCTCGTCGCCTGGATCGACGGCGGGCGGGAGCCGCAGCGCATGATCGAGCAGCCGGTGGACGTGGCGGCCGGTGCCGGCGGCGAGTCCGGGCGATGAGGCGTGCCCTGAGCCGCACCGGCCTGCTGGCGGGCGCAGCGCTGGCGCTCAGCTCCACGCTGGCACTGGCCGCGCCCGAATCGCTGCTGCCGCCCAGCTTCCGCACGCCCGCCCCTTCGCCGGCGCCGTCTCCCGCCCCGGCACCCGCGCCTGCGCCCCCACCGGTCGCGCGGCCGCGCGCCACCCCGGTGCCGGCTGCGCCATCCGCCCCCGCGCCGCCCCGCGTGCCGGTGATCCAGCCGCTGCCGACCCTGCCTGGCGCCGGGAGCCCGCCCGGTATCGTGGAGCCCCTTGCTCCCGGAATGACCAGGCGGCTCCCCTCGCTGCGTGAGCTGGAGCGAATGGACGAGGACGAGCTCAACCAGCTGTTCGGCCTCACGTCTGAATACGACATTCCCCCCGGTGCCCGCCGCGCCGTGCGCCGGGTCGGGATCATCGGGCAGGGCGAGGGCGGGCTCCCGTCGGGCTCGCTTGCCGGGCAGCCGGCGGCGCTGGTGCGCGCCGCGCTGGCCGGCATGCGCGGGCCGCTGGTCTCACGCTGGGGCCACATCCTGCTGCGCCGCGCGCTCGCCAGCCGGCTGGACGCGCCGCGCGGGATGGACCCGGTGAACTTCGCCACCCTGCGCGCCGCCGTGCTCAATCGCATGGGCGAAGGCACGGCGGCGCGCGGGCTGGTGCAGGATATCGATTCGGCCAACTACACTCCCGCGCTCGCCGGCGTGGCGCTCGATGCCTATCTGGCGACCGGCGACATCCTCGGCATGTGCCCGGTCGCGCAGCTGCGCGGCACGTTGCGCGACGATGCCGAGTGGAACATGATCCGCTCGATCTGCGATGCGCATACGGGCGAAGCGCGTGAGGCGGAGCGGCAGCTCAACCGCACGCGGTCGCGCGGGGAGGTGCCCCGCATCGACGTGCTTCTGGCCCAGCGCTACGCCGGTGCGGCGGGCGAGGGGCGGCGCGCCGTCACCATCGAGTGGGACAATGTCGACGAGCTGACGCCCTGGCGCCACGCCTTCGCCCGTGCGCTGGGGGTCGAGGTGCCGGAAGGGCTGCGCGAGCGCGCCGGTGACCGCTACGCCATCTCCGACGTGCTGATCCCCGCCGTGCCGCTGCCCCAGCGCGTGTCGGCGGCCGACCGTGCAGCGGAGCGCGGCGTGATCTCGGCCGCGGCGATGGTCGACCTCTACTCGCAGCTCTGGGGAGAGGGCGGCGTGGCGGCAGATGAGCGAGAGGCCGCCGGAACGCTGCGCGAGGCCTATGTGGCCGCCAGTTCCGCCGCGCGGCTGGATGCCATGCGCGAGCTGTGGGGCGGCGACGATGCCTATGGCCGCCAGGTGCTCACCGCCTATGCCGCCGCTCGCCTCCCGGTGACGGAGCCGCTGGCGGAAGAGGCGCCGCGCATCATCGGCTCGATGCTCACCGCCGGGCTGGACCGCAATGCGATGCGCTGGGCCGGGCTGGTGCCTGACGGCGGGCTCGCCTGGGCGCTGCTGGTGGTGGCCGAGCCGGGCGAGGCCGGCGGAGTGAGCAGCGGCGCGCTCGGCAGCTTCATCGACGATGACGACAGCGCCGGCCAGCGCAAGGCGCGCTTCCTCGTCGCCGGGCTCGCTGGGCTTGGGCGGATCGACGAAGGCACCGCGCAGAGCCTGGCCGGGGATCTTGGCGTGAACCTCGCGCGCGAAAGCGCCTGGAGCCGCCGGATCGATCGCGCGGCAGAGCTCGACAACGCCACCCTGGTGGCGCTGCTCGCCGGCCTCGGCATGCAGGGCGACAGCTGGGAGCGGATGACCGCGCGCCACCTGTTCCACATCGTCCGCGCGCTGAACCGCGTGGGTCTGGATGCCGAAGCGCGGATGATCGCGGCCGAAGCGGTGGCGCGCGCCTGACTCTCCTCCCCTTGCGGGAGAAGCGGGGCGGGCGAGGAGCAGGGTGATGTCCGCGCAGATCGACGCCTTTCTCGCGATGCTGGCGGCCGAGCGCGGGGCCGCCGCCAACACGCTCGCCGCCTATCGCCGCGACCTTGAAGGGGCAGAGGGGCTGGTCGGCTCGCTTGCCGATGCCGATCGCACGACGATCGGGCGCCTGTCGCAGCACTGGTCCGACCTCGCGCCCGCGACCGTCGCCCGCAAGGGTTCGGCGCTGCGCCAGTTCTACGGCTTCCTCGTGGAGGAGGGCGTGCGCGCTGACGATCCCTCCGCCACGCTGCCGCGCCCGCCCGCCCGCCGCACGCTGCCGAAGATCCTCTCGCATCAGGAGGTAGAGGCGCTGTTCGCCCGCGCCGAACTGGAGGCGGAGAGCGACCGCCCGCCGGCGCTCCGGCTGCTGGTGCTGCTGGAGCTGCTCTACGGCTCCGGCCTGCGCGCGACGGAACTGGTCTCGCTGCCCATGGCGGCGGTGCCGCGCGACGCGCCGTTCCTCACCGTTACCGGCAAGGGGTCCAAGGCGCGGATGGTGCCCGTCTCCACCCGCGCCCGTTTCGCGCTGACCCGCTGGCTGGCGGTGCGACCCTCCGGCACGCGCCACCTGTTCCCCTCGCGCAGCGCGAGCGGCGCCGCGCACCTCACCCGCATCCGCCTCTACCAGATGCTCAAGGAACTGGCCGCCCGCGCCGATCTCGATCCCGCGAAGCTGAGCCCGCACGTCCTGCGCCACGCCTTCGCCACTCATCTGCTGGAGGGCGGGGCGGATTTGCGCGTGCTGCAGACGCTGCTCGGCCATGCCGATATCGCCACCACGCAGATCTACACCCATGTCGATGCCGCGCGGTTGGTGGCGCTGGTGAACGAGCGGCATCCTCTTGCCGGGCGCGGACGAGGGGGTTAGCGACTTGGCGATGATCTCGTATCTTGAATTCGAAAAACCCGTGGCCGAGCTGGAGACGCGCATCGCGGAGCTTCGCGCTGCCGCCGAGGGCGACACGGAAGTGAACATTTCGGCCGAGCTGCGCCGGCTGGAGGGCAAGAGCGCCGAAATGCTCGCCACCACCTATTCCTCGCTCACGCCGTGGCAGAAGACGCAGGTCGCCCGCCACCCGGCGCGCCCGCACTTCCAGCATTACGTGGCGCATATCTTCGAGGATTTCATGCCGCTCGGCGGGGATCGCCTCTACGGTGATGACCAGGCGATCATGGGCGGCCCCGCCCGACTGAACGGCCGGCGCGTGATGCTGATCGGGCACGAGAAGGGGCACGACACCCAAACCCGGCTGCGCCACAATTTCGGCATGGGCAAGCCCGAGGGCTACCGCAAGGCGGTGCGCCTGATGGAGCTCGCCGGCCGCTTCGGCCTGCCGGTGGTGACGCTGGTCGACACGTCCGGCGCCTTCCCCGGCATTGAGGCGGAGGAGCGCGGCCAAGCGGAGGCGATCGCCCGCTCGACCGAGGCGTGCCTGACGCTGCCGGTGCCGATGGTCTCGGCCATCGTGGGCGAGGGCGGCTCCGGCGGCGCGGTGGCGCTGGCGAGTGCGGAGCGGGTGCTGATGTTCGAGCACGCGGTCTATTCCGTCATCTCGCCCGAAGGCTGCGCCTCCATCCTCTGGCGCACGGCGGAAAAGGCCCCGCAGGCGGCCGAGGCGATGAAGCTGACGGCGCAGGACCTCAAAAAACTCGGCGTGATCGACCGGATCGTGGCCGAGCCGACCGGCGGCGCGCACCGCGATCCGGCCGCGGCGGCAGAGGCGCTGGGCCAGGCGATCGGGGAGGAGCTGGACGCGCTCTCCGGTAAGAGCGCCAAGCAGCTGCGCCGCCTGCGCGAGGATCGCTTCCTTGCGATGGGGGACCGCCGGGGCAAGGGACGCGGGCAATAGGGCGGGACAGTCTCGCCGTAGTCCGCTCGTCCTAAGCCTGTCGGAAGCGAAGCTGGGGCGAAGGCCCAACGATGCTGGCACAGCGCTGGCGCGGTTCAGCAAGCTCCTCACGAACGGAACTTCGCTTCGGTGTGTCATCCGGCGCTACGGGTTTTCGCGGAGCTGGCTGTTGGGAACATCGGCTCTGTGGGCCGGTTGCTCCCGCATAAGCCCCGGCACCTCCGCAGGACCACTCGCGGGTGGAAAGTCGGGCCCGATGAGGAGTTTCCATGCCTGCCAGTCGTTTCCGCCGGATCGGCACAATCCTGCTGTCCGGCGCCGCTGCCTGTTCGCTCGCTTCCTGTTCCGCCGTCCCGGGCGGCAGTTCGATCGCCGCCGGCACCCCCATCACCCCCGCGGAGGCGCAGGAGGGGGCGCAGTACCACCCGCAGTTCGTTGCCGAGTTCGGCGGCGCGGTGACGGGCCCGCAGGCGACCTATGTGGAGCAGGTCGGCAAGAACATCGCCGTGCAGTCCGGCCTTGCCAACAGCCAGTCCGCCTTCAACGTCACGCTGCTGAACAGCTCGGTCAACAACGCCTTCGCGGTGCCGGGCGGCTACGTCTACGTCACCCGCCAGCTCGTCGGGCTGATGAACAACGAGGCGGAGCTGGCCGGCGTGCTCGGGCATGAGGTCGGCCACGTCGCCGCCCGCCATTCCGCCCGCCGGCAGCAGACGGCGCAGCGCAACCAGATCCTCGGCGTGCTCGGCCAGGTGCTCTCGGGCGTGCTGCTGGGCGACACGGCGATCGGCCGGCTGGGCAGCGAGCTTGCCTCCACCGCGCCGCAGCTCGCCACGCTGCAATATTCGCGCTCGCAGGAGCTGGAGGCGGACCAGCTCGGCGTCGATTACCTGCAGGGCGCCGGCTACGATCCGCGGGCGATGTCCACCGTGCTGCAGAGCCTCGCCGCGCAGACCGCGCTCGATGCCCGGCTGCAGGGGACCGATGCGACCGTTCCTGAATGGGCCTCGACCCACCCCGATCCGGCGAGCCGGGTGAGCAATGCCGCGCGACTCGCCGGGCAGGCAACCGGGCTGACCAATCGCGACACCTTCCTCACGCGAATCGACGGCCTCATGTATGATGACGATCCGGCCCACGGCGTGATCGACGGCAACAGCTTCATCCATCCGGAGCTGCGCCTGAGCTTCTCGGTGCCGCAGGGCTTCTACATGATCAACGGCGCGAGCGCGGTGTCGGTCAACGGCGACAGCGGGCGCGCGCAGTTCTCCACCGCGACCTATGGCGGCGATCTCGACACCTATATCACGCAAGTCTTCCAGTCGCTGGGCGGAGACACCCCTCTGGCTCCGCAGGCGATCCAGCGCACCACGGTGAACGGCCTCAGCGCCGCCTACGGCACCGCACGAGTCGCTTCAGGGCAGCAGAGCGTGGACGTGGTGGTGTTCGCCTACGAGTTCTCGCGCAACCAGGCGTATCACTTCGCTGCGATCACGCCCGCGGGCGGTGCAAGCGTGTTCAACCCCCTGTTCAACTCGATGCGGAGGCTGAGCGCGGCCGAAGCAAATGAGGTCGTGCCGCGCCAAATCGACGTGGTCACGGCCGGGCGCGGGGACACGGTGAAGACGCTGGCGGGCCGCATGGCCTACACCACCGGGCAGGTGGAGCGCTTCCGCGTCCTCAACGGCCTCTCCGCCTCCGAGCAGATTGTGCCCGGGCAGATGTACAAGATCGTCGTGCGGGGAAGCTGATCGCCTTTCTGAGACCGTCGCGCGCACGCAAAAAGGGCGGCAGTTGCCTGCCGCCCTCTTTCAAGTACCGCAATCGCGGAGATTTTTAGCCGGTCGGGGTGGTGGAGCCCGCTTCCAACTCGGTGCTGACGTTGTTGAACGTGTCGCTCAGCTCTCCGCCGAGGCTGGACATGGCGGTGATCGCGGCGACGGCGATGAGGGCGGCGATCAGGCCGTATTCGATGGCGGTGGCGCCGGCTTCGTCACGGCGCAGCTTGTTGAAGAACTTCATGTACCAATCTCCTGCTCAGTAGATCCGAAGGACCAAAAACTCTGCCAAAAACTTCGCGCCGGTGCCGACCATTGCGTTTGCCGTTTCAGACAAGTGTCCATCTAGACGGGGAGGGTTGATAAATTCCTAACCGTGATCCGATCGATGCACATCGAACAGGCGCATCGCCCGGGATGTCCCCGCCACCGGGTGCCTCCCGGCCCATCCTGGTCGTCGCCGCGGCCGTCACTGATTCGCGCGGACGGTGGCTTCTCCAGCAGCGGCTCGCCGGGAAGCACCATGCGGGACTGTGGGAATTTCCCGGCGGCAAGGTGGACCCCGGCGAGGAACCGCGCCCCG
>Ga0210040_10006036_pt1 | contig 15226 bp, 12 predicted proteins | sample CryGeyCG12114_NA_FD_185462 | JGI IMG/M metagenome (GOLD analysis project Ga0210040, IMG submission 185462) | Groundwater microbial communities from aquifer - Crystal Geyser CG19_WC_8/21/14_NA (SPAdes) (version 2) | ecosystem: Environmental > Aquatic > Deep subsurface > Groundwater | place: USA... | reverse complement strand
ATAGCTTGAAACATTCATTTTGGGGTCCGTAATACCGGTACAATCCGTAAGACCGTAATACATGTGCGTTCCCCAGGTCAGGGCATAAATCCGTTCTGAAATATCAAACATTATTGATCAGCTTGTAGTAATATATATACAGGAAAGGAGTTGTAGTCCCTAAGTTTAGCTAGCGGTATCATTAGCGGTCTCCACGATACATAGTTAGTTAGTAAAAGTTGAACCTTACATGGAAATCCCATGTTTGGGCACAGGCATGGACTTGCGGATAAAATGAACACTCTGATTCCATCTATGTATTTCCTTTGGTCCTTGATCCCCGGGCAGAAATAATGCGTACCAGGTCATCAATAATCGGGGGAATATGCTAGTGAGCATTTTTAATCGCAATTGAATTTAAAAGTGATTCAAAGCAACCTTGGCTAGCACTGGGAGTGTGTAGGAAAATATAAGGCAGTGGCTCCTATTTATTTGCCCATGAATTCGTATTCGTAGAACCATCTCAATCCTTCCCGTATGTATACCCACAGTCATAGCTGCATGCATGTGTCTAAAAGCGTACTTTGTTACTAATTGAGAGCACTTGACTCATTCATCAAGAAGGATTTTCTTATCAGACACAGTTTACATGTCCTTTACACATGGTCATTCACTATAAGTACGGCATTTATAGTTTCTGTCATTCGTAAGAACTTGACCATCGAGTTGAGTGGAAAATCCTACTGACTAACTTGAGTGCATTCACGTCAAACGATCTTTCACAGTTATTTTAAACATTTCCTGTGCACTGACCCTATAAATATGACTGACCACATAGGAGCCAAATTCAAGTGAAATGGATCAGAGACTCACCCAATTCTCTCCCTCGATCTTGTCATCCATAAACAAAATGCACTATGTATTAAAAAGTTGAACACAAATACATTCTCAACATTTGTTTTCAAATGTTTCTGAGGAAAACTAAACTTGGAAAACTTTTCTGCACTGCGGATTCCTATTTTGCAACTGGTGCATCTCTCAATCTTGGGACCTATACGCCATCTAGTGTGCAAAACTGTAGAAAAGCCATTCTCTCTTAGTCAAATGGCCCATTCACAAAAATTGCAAAGTGTTCTCAAGTCATGAAATTATTGTCCAACAATTACAAATGCTAACTGTGTACAACTATTGCTATACAAAAATGTGATGATCCAAATAAAAGCAAGCAAGGATTGTTATCAATTCGTATTTACCTTCACAGAGGCACCAATCCATATGTTATTATTGACTGAGAAAACAACAACAAATTGGACTGAGTAAGCAGAATTGCATGAGCCGTGTATAATGAAACTTTTAACAACCTATTGAGTGCGGCATGGGAATATTGCATGCATTTGTTCACAATCTCACATTTTAATATGTTCAGTTGGAGGAGTTTTTACCGTAGGGAGGGAGTAAAGAGTTGACATTATGCGCAATTTTGGTCATATTTTCTACTTTTGGGTGGGTGCACTTGTTGGGTTCATTTGCTCGTACTTTTATTTGCACCATTCTTTGAGGTATGTCCATGGTCCGTTTCATACTTTAAATTACAAACGAATTAATGCCATGTATGTGCTGTTGGTGAGCCGATCGACTGATGGAAGACAGCCGACCAGGCTGCTGCGGAGGACGACAGCCTATATTGCAGGCGCACGGATACGGATCCATAATGTATAAATAAATGTGGAAATATTTAAATAATCTGGATGGATATTTTGGCAGACTGGACGGACATGGGACTCAAGGCTGGTTCGGAAATAACACGACTGAGACTGAGAATGCATCGGTCAAAGACGAGAATGAGATCACAGCGTGGACAGAATCCATGGAACATTCTTCTAATGAGACCTTGCACCGCGGCAATAGCAAGGGGGCTCTGGAGTTGGCTTCCCAAGTGCGCATTTTGTGTTGGATTATGACACAGCCCGAAAATCACTACAAAAAGGCAATCCACGTGAAACGCACATGGGGGAAACGGTGCAACAAACTCATTTTCATCAGCTCTGAGGATGGCAAGTCTTATATTATTAAAATATGAATGATTCCATTTGAATTAAAAACCTGCAAATGACTTGTGTTTACAAAAATTTTGTATTTTAGACCCAAAACTGCCCGCCATAAGTGTAAAAGATGTGCACGAGGGAAGGGACTTTTTGTGGGGTAAAACAAAAGGGGCTTTCAGGTTAGTGCTGACACGTTTACAAAAACGTGTATAAAAATGCAGATAATGGTCACAAATGAAGTCGAGTAACTAAAGTGATCCAATGATCTTTTATTGAGTTATCCAAAGTTAGATGATTCAGGGCAAAAATATATTAGTAATTGACGCCGATTTAGTTTTTGCCGCAATTGGCAGCCTTTATAGTGAGAGCGCAAATACTGCTGAACGTTCATTTGGCTCATTTGTAAACTTGCCAGTACTGTTTCAGACTGATCTACGAAAAGTATTTGGATGAGGCGGATTGGTTTTTGAAAGCGGACGATGACACTTATGTTGTCGTTGAAAACTTGCGCTACATGTTGAAGCCACTGAATCCCCAGGATGGTCACTATTTTGGCTGCAATTTTCGACCAAATGATCTCCAAACTCCTTACATGAGTGGAGGAGCTGGTACACACAAAATTCACACATGGTTTGGATCCTGGCTCTGAAGAAAATTTAGACATTTTTTCTAAATATTTTTCCCTATTAAAATCAGGATACGTTCTGAGCAAAGCCAGCGTCAGACGATTTGTGGAAATCGGTTTGAGCAGCAAAATGGACACGAACTTGTGTTCCAAAGATTATGATGGCCTTGAAGATTTCGAAATGGGTAAAATTCACATCTCGCCTTTTCATGAAAAAAACTACAGTTTCTAACTACATGTTTGGATCCAAAGGGAAATGTTTGGCCAACATAAATATCAGTGCAGGAGACTCGAGAGACGAGTTGGGAAGATATAGATTTTTGCCCTTGCCCCCTGAAGCGCATCTGATTCCCAAAAACATGCGGGCCGTCTCATGGTGGTCCGAATATGCTCAATATCCTCAGAAAATGGTGCCACATTGTTCCAATGTAAATAAATTATTGGCTACAAACTATGCATTCATTTAATGTACAGATTTATGATAAATAATTAGGGATTCGGTTGCTGTTCGGACACAGCTATTTCATTCCATTACATTGGGCCCAATCAAATGTACATGCTCGAGTATTTCATTTACCATCTGAGGCCACATGGGATACGGGCAGGCCAGCAAACTCACTGACTCGGGAGCCTGCACTCCCACTTTTTAATAACTTATTGCTACTTTGTAGGTGAATTCAAATCCTGGATTCAAAATCTTATACTACACTGTGACTGACTCAAATAAAAGTACATTAGTACATAGTATCAAAGTATATGGAGTCCCTCGTCTGGAAATTGCAAGAATCCCTAAAAGTGTATAGAGCGCTGGGTCGATCATCTGGATTATTGAAAACGCTCTGCTGTCAGTCCGTCGGTGGCCGGTCCACTTTCCCCCCCCCCCTCCCCTCAATTTTGGCAAGTCCAAATCTTGAGTGCTTATTTACTGGCAATGGATAGGGTGAGACGCAATATGAGTAATTGCAAAAACTTGATGAGAGTTGGAATAATCAGAAGCCAGTTAATTCCAATTTTTTTACAATTTTCAAGGGAAATAAACATCCATCTGCCTCAAAGTTGCTATTTTAAAACTATGTTTTTCCTCTAATTTAGCATTACTCCACTACTTGGTTTTGTTATTTCCTTTTGCTATAGTTTATTATTTTGTATGCTAATTTAAGCAGCGTCCTTATTGTATGTTGTACATTTTCAATGAAATCCTATAATTCACAGTGCCTGGCCTGCACAGCTTTCATATTCGTCAAACCGAAATAAAAGCAAACTAAGGATTGTCAATTTTTTACGCACGATTTTTGATCACAACTCATAGTATATAAATAACAATCGAAATAGCTCCTTCTAAGATTGCATAATAGAAGCAATGAAAACTTTATTGCCTATTGAAGACGGCTTTGGAAAATAGCACATGCAATAAATCTGGAATCTTTGCACATGCACTTTCCTAAATATCACAGTTTTTTGTGCACACTTCAGTTAGTCTAACATTTAGAAAGAGATGCGCTATTTCAGCCATATTGTCTACTTTTGGGTGGGTACAGTCCTAGGGTTCATTTGTTCCTATTTCTATCTGCACCATGATTTGGATAGACAATTTAAAGATTTCCTCGATTCCTTAAGGTATGTTCACTCTTTAATGATATGATTATGATGAATGTGGCATGGGCTGGACATTGTTCAATATTTTAAAATTCCTCTCATGGGAATTTGGGTAGACTGGACCCGCATGGCACTCGAGACTGGTTTGGGAATGAGACGACTGAGAACCCATTGTTGGAAGAAGCGAATGAGATCATAGCGTGGGCAGAATCCATGGAGCATTCCTATAATGAGACTTTGCACCGCGGCAATAACAAGGGGGCTCTGGAGTTGGCTTCCCAAGTGCGCATTTTCTGTTGGATCATGACACAGCCCAAAAATCACTACAAAAAGGCAATCCACGTGAAACGCACTTGGGGGAAACGGTGCACCAAACTCATTTTCATCAGCACTGAGGATGGCAAGTCTTTATGATTGCATTTGAATTTACAAACTACAAATGCCTTGTGTTTATGAAATTTTTGTATTTTAGACCCGGAACTGCCCGCCATAAATGTAAAAGATGCACAAGAGGGACGAGACTGGTTGTGGGCCAAAACCAAAGGGGCTTTCAGACTGATCTACGAAAAGTATTTGAATGAGGCGGATTGGTTTTTGAAAGCAGACGATGACACTTATGTGGTTGTTGAAAACTTGCGCTACATGTTGAAGCCACTGAATCCTTCGGATACTCACTATTTTGGTTGCAATTTTCAACCCCAGGGCCTGAAAGCTCCGTACATGAGTGGGGGAGCAGGTACGCTCAACAAATATATTGCTACCAAGCACTATACGATTTGCAATTAGGTTCTTAATTGGAGCATGTATTCTTCCCTGCAGGTTATGTCCTGAGCAAATCCAGTGTCATCAAATTCGTAGAAATCGCATTGAGCAACAAAACGGACACGAAATTGTGTTCCAAGGGGCATGGTGGCGCTGAAGACTGGGAAATGGGTAAAACACAATAAGCTTTTTCAAACATTAATTTTCTGTGTTGCCCCTTTTGGACCCCTTATTGGTTGGTTGGCTGGCAGGGAAATGTTTGGCCAGCATAAACATCACTGCTGGAGACTCCAGAGACGATTTGGGCAGATATCGCTTTTTAGCAATGACCCCTGAAACGCACCTGATTCCCAAAAACATACGAGGCGTCTCATGGTGGTCCAAATATGTTCAATATCCTTACAAAAAGGTGAGCAGTCAGTGAATAATAATTAGCAATGACTCCTGTAGGTTCATTCCAAGTGACAAATGAATTGTTCTCACTCGAACAGGGAATGGGTTGCTGTTCGGACACGGCCATTTCTTTTCATTACATTTGGCCCAGTCACATGTACGTGCTCGAATATTTGATCTACCATCTGAGGCCGCACGGGATTTCTTCTCCTGGAGTCGAGCAAGTCATCCCTTCAGATTCGTTGATCCCCAGCACCACTACGGAATCCCCTGTCCACAAGAGAGGGACCACTCCCACACCCAACAATGGCAACAATGGCAACAATGGCACTGTTCCTGTCCACAAGGGGGGAAAGACTCCCAAGCCCCATAGTGGAAAAAATGGCAACAATGGCACTGTTCCTATCCCAAGTTTGCCAAATAAAACCACTAAAAATGCTAGTGGCGCTATGAATCGCACGCAGCAAACTCGGAATGGCACCAAAGTTCACTAGTATTCAATATTATGCTCAAATTGGGTAGGAAAAGTGTGAATTAGTTTTTTTATTTGCACTCGACCCTAACGTTTCCTTCACATGTAAATACTATATAGTTTTTTTAGTTGTTGATAAATGCATTACTATATTTTTACATTACTGTAGCAACTGTAGCTCATGCAGAGCAAAAAGAATGAAAGTGAATGTAATAAAAGTCATATGCAAGATACGTATGCAGTCCACACCTGGTTTAATATGATTGCACATCCTACATGCATTATTCTCACTGCAATCCAAATGCGGATAAGTATAATGTTTATAATGATTTTTGGGCCGATGGTTCCGCCGCTGATCCCCGTAAACCACACTTGTAGAGATTATCTTGTAGGTTACACTGTGCACCCCATTAAATGTGAATGAAATTCATGGGGCTTCATAGCTCCATACTTAAAGGAAGGAAGGGGAATGCTCCTGTTTTTGAGCTATTTATTGAGAGAGTGGACTACTCTACAGTTGGTTGGCTTGTAGACGTGAGAACTACAATGGCCACAACAGAGCGTTTCACTTTCCCATCATCTGACAAGTCAGGGATATGAAGGAAACACTTTCGTTTGTGAATTAGTTTGTGGAGCAGTGGACATAAGACGTGTCGGTTCCTTCCAAATCAAGTCATAGCTTTGGTTCATCTAAATCTTCACTTACTGATGATCATGTGGTCCATAGGCTCCATTTTCATTCTCTCAGCTCTCCACCCCATTTGCGCCCAGTCTGGTACATTTTTCACATTATCACACTACATCAAAAATTTGCTCATCTTATTTAGACCTAAAATGTTTGTTTTTTTCACAGAATTGACACAACTAATAAATTTTGGACTGGAGACGTTTTTCCCCGACCTGAGCAATCACACTGCAGAAAAAGTGATCAACATATTCCACTACCGTGACCCCAAGTAATAGCTATAAAATGTGTAAAATCATTGAAAACATTCCCAGATCATGCAAAGAGATTTGTTTGCACAGGAATGTGAGCAACTATGATGTGATCCCCTACAGTAAATTTGAGCAGTTGGCCAAATATCAGTTCAAACGAAATAGGCCATTCAAGATTTTGGTCCATGGCTTCCTAGCGGATTGCCACATCCCCATATTCCCTGTAGACATTATCCAAGGTATGTTGGGAAGTGTCCATTGTTTAGTTAGTCTCTGAGAATATAAATCTTGTTTACATGGACACGCAGCATACCTGGATGGGGATGAGGACAGGAACATCATCTGCTTGGACTGGAGCACTTTGGCAAATCCGACAATTGTGCCCAATCCGTTGTTGTATCCCGAAGCAGTGGACCGCTCCCAAGAGATTGGCCAAAAACTGGCCCAAATTCTAGTCACACTCAGCAATGCACAAGTTGTTCACAACTTTGATGAGGTGCACATTCTAGGCATGAGTTTGGGCGCCCATATTGCCGGCATAGCTGGTCACTATATGAGGGAACATTGGAACATGGCTTCCAAAATTGGACGCATTACGGGTACATATTAACATTGTAGCCAAGCCACCTAAATTCATCCATAGCATAGCTACCGAATGGGGACAATTCTATAATTTTTGTATCATTTACATACATATAGGATTGGACCCGGCAGGGGTGTTTTTCCGTCACAACTTTGAGGAGCTGGACCGTCGATTGGATGAATCGGACGCGGCATTTGTGGACATTGTCCATACCAATGGGGGTCAACTGGGATTGGAGTTGCCATGCGGTCATGTGGATTTCTACCCGAATGGGGGCCAAACTCAACCCTCCTGCCATCGGAGTACCAATGTCTTCTACAGTTGGAGGGAGCAATTGTCCGGTCAGTCAGTATACATAAACATTGTTATTTCCTAACCAGTGGCACAGACTATAGGGGTACACACGGCTTCAGGTGTACCCCTATGATTTAGGTACGGAAGGGGAATGGGGAGCCTTTTCTTTGTTTTTTAATTTTTGTGTCTGGTCCACCGTTTTGAATTGTGTACACAGGGGAGTGTAGTCATCTGATTGCGGGCACTTACTTTAAGGAGAGTATCACAGGGGAACGTAGTCAGTTGAGTGCTTGCAAGGCGGACAGTTGGGCTCATTTTGTGAACACCACCATTCTTGGGAAACAAGGTTGTGAGCATGAGATCCTCTTTGGTGACAAATGTCCAACAAGGTGAGCAAATACCAATAACTATTATTGTATTTAATAATCATGATTTATGCATCATTTTCTACAACATGGATTTTATACATGGATTTTATTTTATGTTGTGAATAGTGCAAGAGGACTATACTACCTGCAGTTGTGATGGAGTCATTCATTTCAACTAATCTTACTTACTACTGTTTGGAAACCATATTTTGTTTTCTTATGTGATAAACCCTATGAAAAAAATATATTTTATTAAACATATAGACTCTACTGTTTAAGAATAAACCACGTTAAATGAATTATGGAAGTAGTAGAACTACAATATTCTTTTGTTTTTCACTTTAATGGTAAAAATTGCATTAAATGAATGAACTCCAAAGATCTATGATAATCTACTGCGTGGAAATGTGGTGTTCATTTTATGAATTATAGATGCGTTTGATTATAGTTTTTGCAGCGGATGCGGGATAGTAATAATTCAGTACTATTTTTGTATTCTTTGTGAAAATGCAAGCAGAATTCTGTAGGCTTCTCTTTGGTGGGCGTCGGCATGTGAGTCCACTTCCATTTCATTCAGTTTCAGTTTATTTCCACAGTCAACCTGAAGCAGTAGATGGCGCTAAGGTAGAATTTTCCTCCACTGAACCTACTATATTTCTGATCTGTCCTAATCAGAGTGGCTACATGGCTTTAGATCACCACAGAAAGAAAAAAGGAAACGAACCGGAGCCATGAGTGGTTTGTCACTGTCATCAAAATGAGTATTACATGGGAGCATAGAGAAACTGATTAACATGGAACCAAAGGGATTGCTAATTAGACACAGGATGATGCACACTAATCAAAGCTCATTACTACTACTGCGACTATAAGAGAGTAGTTAGTTAGTTAGTTTGGCTCATAAACGGCAACCACATGTACATTCATAATCAAATATGCATGCATGATCAAAGTAATAAAGTGGAACGAAAACTACTTCTGGTGCCTCCCAACCTTCCCACTGGGAATTATATATTCAGCCATTCCCGTAATTTATTGGCAAATATTTGCAAAGCTAATGAATTTGAGAATCGTCATCTTCATTAATGATGGGTACATAGACAAGCAGTGAATAAGATAATACTTGGATCTGACTGACTGAAATGTACTGCTAACTAGCATAGCAAAAAGCAAATGTGGGAAAAATAACATTGGAAACATATAAGATGCACATTAAATATTATTGACATTACTTTAAAGCTGCTCACAGGAAAGAGTGAGTAAAGTTTTCTGAGAACCACAATATTCGTGCTATTGCTTAACAATGCTAATATCATGTTTTCAAAGCGGATTATTTTGGCAACTAAATAAGAATAACTACATATGTCTTTTAGCAGATTCCCAGAAATGCTCACAACCATACATAGACTCAAATCGGCAAAAAAGCAACTTGTTTTACTTTCACAGAGATTTCCCTGGATGCACGTTTCTAACTCAACTGCAGTTGGTGGCAAAAGTTGGCAGAACAAACTTTTTGGCTCACATTAACTTTACACGTGTGCACCATGCAAGTGGATATTAGCCCACACATATAATAGTATAGTATGTAGTATTAGAGTTGTGCACAAACTCACGGTGCTTTGGCTACTCCACAAATCTGAGCGCAAAATGAAAACAGTCTAGTCTGATTTATTTTTTCCCCTACTCGTATGATAAGTTTAGTCCTTACTTAGTGAAAAGTAGCGTAATGAAAGCTCTTTGAGCAATGGGAAATGGAAATCCTCAAGCCCCTTCTTGTCAATGAATTAAAATACTCGTAATTCGTGTTCACCACCAATTTATCGGTCCAATGGATATACAAACTCCTTGGCTCCTCATTTCTTGCGAATTTTTAAATTCACTCACAATCTGGTGAGTGGTAAACTTTCTATAATGGCTATTATTAGGCATAAGATGGCCAAAAAAAAAATGCGCCGTAAAATTTGTGTTCAAAATTGAAAACATTAGTTCCCGCATTGCGTTTTGCGTCCAAATACTTTCAAAGGATTTTTCAATTAACATAGGCAAAGATGCAAGTCTCAATTGTCTTTACATGTTTTATTCAGATCAGATATTTTGAGAAGGGATTCTTAATTTTTTAAGTTATTTGGGTTTGCGTAAAACACTTTAAACTTTAAGCCTTAACCTTAGTATTGAAGACTAATATTTTGGATTCCTAATAAATAGGTTACGGCGCATCTTCTAAGCCTTATTACACGTCAAGAGGCCATTGAATGGAAACATAGTTGACTGGGTCATTGCAAGTCCGAAAAATTTAAATTCATGCACCATAGGCAAATGTAGAAAGGAACGGAAGAATTAGGTAAAACCTGAAATTGCACAGCAGTGCATGAAGTATGAGCCAATAAATACATAATAATACCTACATACTAACATACTACATACTACATGTACAACGTCCAGTAAGTTGAGTGAGACCAGTATAAGAGTGAGTATAGGGAGGGAGGAATGAAGGGACTAAATAGATTGAGCACACTCACAGCTAGTAAAGATGATAAAAAGTGGAGCACTCTGATCAAATTGCATTCATTTTGTCCCTTGACAGTGGTCCATCTATTTTCATTCCCTATCCATGGGATCTCACTTTTTTCTGATCCTGCCAAAACTCATCAAAGAAACCTCCTTCCCTCCATCCATCCATCCATCCATCCATCCATATGAATCCATTCTTTTGTCTCTCCCCAAATATTTAGCCTGTCCAGTGTCAGAATGTACTGATCCAAAAAAAGCGTACATCAGTCCCTCCCTGCACCACCTTGTTACTCACTCAGAAATATAGATGCGGGCAACAACAAGGACGCACAAACTCTAATGCGGGATCCACATGAAGAAAGCCGCGAAATGCAGTCAGACAGGGAGATACATAGGTAAAACCATAGTTAGTTAGTTAGTTAGTTAGTATAATAATCCATTGTGAGCACAAAAAAGATGCAATGATCAAGTCTAGCAAAGGAAATTTTTATCCGTCTGTGGCACGTTTTGAGTTGAGAAAATATTCTTGCATACAGTGAGTGAGTATAGGACTACGCACAAGAAATAATAATAAGCAACCAGAGTTGAGCTCCATTTGTCAAAGGAATCCCACAGTGTTGCTCTCAGGCAAAATCGAGGAGACAATGTTTCCCTCAACAATTCTTTTTCCCCATTTGGATTGTGATTTTATTGGAGCTTGGAGCGAGCGACTAAAGTATATTTGTTCATTCCAGAAGGGAAGAGAAAGAGTGGCTGGAATGGCTGGGAACGGTGGAGGAAACCTGAGATGCAGGAGTCCTTTGGATCCCATCACTATGGTTGGTGGTTGTTGGTTGGTTCGTGGCAAATGGGACACCGTTAGTTGCGTCCTTCCATCCAATTCCCTCTGTGGCCACTTTTTACTATCTTTGTAGTACACAGTTTGAGCCAATAAAGTTGCCACTGGCATGACTGTGCACACAAATCATCAGTCTCATGTATATGCATTTTGGTATTCTTCGTTTAGATTCATGCAACCATAATATAGTGTGGAGTAAAACGAGAGATTGCATCAAAAAATGGGGCCAAGAACTCGGTTTGGTCAATATACAGTTGACAGCCGCAACTAACTAACTACCATAGTGAGACCATTAGTATCTATGGAAATGGAACCCATGTATGGGCCATGATTGATAAAATGAACTCGTCAATAATTGCATCCTCCTTGACCCATTTGATATTTATGATGATCGTGCTAACTCCTATAAGTATACTACTATAGCCCGTATAATAAGATGGAGCTGGTGGACCGGGTAACTCTCACATGCAGTCAGTTGAGTAGCAGTCAGTCAGTGAGTAAATGTACAGTTCCAGTTGCCTAACATCTTCAGTTGCCGGGAGTTGAGTGAGTTATAGTTAGCTGAGTGAGTGAGTCCATAACCTACTTATCTCATTTGCGTTCCACCGTGTCTCTATAGAGACAACCCCCTGTCTTACCTACCAAGTCTGGGAATACCTCAATCTCACTCACAATCCAAATCCAATGCAGGTGGAAATTCAACATGGGGCGCATCATAAATGTAGAGACCCAAATGACTTGGCTTCATATTTATTTCATATGCCTTGCTTAAGACAACTATTAAGAAGAAGGAAAGGAAGATAAGATTATATGGTAGCACAGAGTTAGTTATAGTTAGTTGGTGACGTTATTCCTATTTTGGTCTCATTAAAATTCACCCTGCAGTCAGGGCTTTACTTAATTTCCCCTTTGGCGGTACTCTTTTGGCAACCCTCATTTCCGCACATAGGAATTGTTGCACAAACTAACCTTTGATTATATACATGTTCCAACCATACTTCCTACATGTGCCAACGTAAAATGACATTGTATACACTGTAGTTAGTTGCCGTCTGTCAAAATTGACACATTTCTCCAGATTGAATAGTAAACCCAAAATGGGTCTGTGTAAACCTTATTTTGGCAGTTTGTGAGTTTGTCTAGCGGGCTAGCGGGGCTATAGATTGTTGATGAGTCTATTGAAAGGAAACACAGGGCGCTCACAATTGTCACAGTGAAAGAATGCTTTCATAGTTGACAACCTTAGCCATTGAATTGCACAATAGAATGACTGTATGTACATAGGGATTGGATTGGTGAGCTCATAAAACAGCAGGGAACACTGGACTCAACTCACTATACACTACAAACTCCAATATGTGTATGCATATCCGCATACAGTGGGTTCGTGTCCAATGGAGCGAAAGGAGTTCAACTTTGTGTCACCTACTGATGCCACACACACGGAATGGCCACTCTGGCAAATTATGTTTACCTAGCCCTTTAGCCAAAATGAACATTAGGTATAGTTAGTTACAATCTACCTAGGTAGATAGACGTGTTTTTTGGTGGCAATATTAGCGACATAATATATGCTCTCACAAAGCTATGGGTAATCCAGTCTAGGAAATGAAAAGATACGGCTCATTGAGATGTTCTTCAGGTGCCAGAGATGGCCAAAATACGGGCATAGTCAAATGTATGTATAATACACAGTGTGTACAACTCATGTTGGAGAATGGATGTACGGTGTAAAGGTTGTGGAGAAAGTCCACAGGCGGTCCCATTCTGACTGACTGACTGAGGAGAGGAGCAATGTTTCATAAATTGTGCCAACTCCTGAGCAGAGAGGATCCAATGCTCCTCACTAACCAACTGGAGGATGGGACAACACACATGCTTTGGCAATTAAGGGGAGACGTGAACCCACTTATGCTGACTCTTCATAGCCCACTAACTAACGAACTAACTAACTAACTAGCTCTAATGGCTTCTCATTAGATAAGTTCATCCACTCTGTCGCGCTTCATGTCATAACTACATAATGAGCATCCCAGCCACAAACTAATGCATATAGGCGACATGAAAACTCTTTTTCTACAAAGTTTACCACTTTTTTACAGCATTGCTTGCTTGCACTACCATATGCAAATTCCTGTTGAAAAGGTAATTATCATGGAAGACTGCAATGTAGGTAAACCCTTCCTACCTGTCAAGATTAATTTTTAGAGGGACGAGAGAAACTTTGGAAAAGATGGCTTCAATAATCCAATAGATTTAGTCCATTTGGATATTGGATCCCGTGTTGACACAAGTGCGAGGGCTGTGTAACGCAACTATATAGTGGACTCAACCAAAGGATTCATTATTATTGATTGACCACCTTGCGTGTAAATTGTCCGTTTATTGGATTGTAATTGGATTCTAGTCGGCACCTCTGTTCGGAACAAGGTGGCTGCCACCATAATCATATTATAAATTCTCAAGGTGTACTACTTATTCGGGAAAAATCAAATTTTCACACTCTACTCAGCACGCATGCTGCATTAATTAGGTTGCAACCACTTAATTCGTAATCAAGGACAGCCATTAACTATGTTTTTATATTCCTGTCCCCTTAAGGTTCCTTTGCCCTGATTTCATATGCGTGAATACATGTGTAAACACACTGGAGGCATGAGTAAAAGCAAGGGACGGGAAAAGTCAAGATGAGAGTTAATTTCTGTGCTCAGTCAGTCAACATGTATAAATAGCATGTTCATAATATAGAACATGGTGGATGCAAGGAAATGGGGAAGCAGCAAGGAAGGATGGGAAATCCCATAATATTCATCCTCACTGACTGACTGACTGACTGACTGACTGACTGACGGATGGATGGATAGATGGATGGAGGATGAAGAACGCAGTACGCGAGTTTATATAGTTTAATTCCAAACTACACTACGGACAAGTTGTGAGCAACAAGAGAGAGAGAGAGAGAAAAGTGGTGGTGGTGCCGGTGCATGGGTTTCCCAACTGCTCTGCCGTGTCTAAAAGTGACAAACATACTATATGGAGCAAGCTGGATCTAGTATGTGCGTTGAGGCTCTCACCTTCAGAACACACTCATTGTAGCTCACTCTCACGACTCTCACGTTCTCACTTTTGCAGTCACATTGGAGTGTTCAACCTCAGCACTTGTCTGTGTCCACAAATAATGGTTGTAGTTACACAATCCTTGTCCGAATCTGTGTGCCATTGGACCGGACCTTGTTCCACATAACTGTACATGTGTCCGTCGGATCAACGCGGGTCTACAGGTATGTACATGTACTCACAAAAGCCTTATGTCATTAGCATTGAGACTGTACAGAATCAAGTGGGGGCTAGCTAGGTATAGCAACCCATATAACTATAGTTAGATACCACAACGACTGCTGTCAGTTTCGGGATAATTAGTATGAAAGACTACTGTTCAGCCGCCCCTTATTGGCATTCCGGATCGAAGTACCTGTGGATATTCAAAGAAAACGTTAAATTTTACGTTGACAACAGAAATAGAGAAAATAAATCTACATCAAAACTTGATTTGAATTTGTAAATGTCTGGAAACTACTAACTAGGAATGTTTTTGCAACGCGAACATTGCCTTTTTCAAAGCAGATATTCGAGATAGAGATCATCATTTTAGCTATAGACATTTCTGGTTGTAAGCTCTATACACAAAATGTTGGCAGTATGGGCCAATTTCATGTCTCCATAGTTTGCACTTTTCACTTTGCAACTTTTCAACTTTGCAGCTTTTTTCCAAAATGTTTGTTGCATGACTTCATTCTGCAGAGTGAAAAGTGAAAAGTGAAATG
>Ga0210040_10006035_pt1 | contig 15227 bp, 17 predicted proteins | sample CryGeyCG12114_NA_FD_185462 | JGI IMG/M metagenome (GOLD analysis project Ga0210040, IMG submission 185462) | Groundwater microbial communities from aquifer - Crystal Geyser CG19_WC_8/21/14_NA (SPAdes) (version 2) | ecosystem: Environmental > Aquatic > Deep subsurface > Groundwater | place: USA... | reverse complement strand
CTGTCTGCTATAGCATCAATGACCAAATAAACTGCTTTTGAGTACTACGTTTGTAAGATAGCCTATGGTGAATGTGAGAACATATAACCAAAACAAATCGAAAATCACTTTTTATCTCGCATCTCTATATGTTCTTCGTACTATGCAGCACTTCGTACATGTAATATAGCCGCCATATAGTCATGCATGCACTATGCACTATGACACGACTGAAGCACATAGATGAGCAGGATGCAGCAAAAAAATACTTAAACCAAAACAAAGGTATAGGCACTTAAAAACATCAACAAAGCCGGAACTCACATGACCAAAGTTTTTCTCTCGTTCCCATCCAGTGTGGGAAACTCATGCGGTTGAATAAATTAGTAAAATGTTGAGTTTGATCAGGTCGAAATGATTCACTCATAAATCAATGATATTCTATTTACTTGATTGCGTGTGGCGAAAGGATGGATTTCAAGGTTGATATTAATAATGCGTTGAGTATGGGAGGTGAATTAACATTTGTCATGTAAAGCTTAAAGTAGCAGAAGCTCCATTTTCATTGAAATCATGCTCAGATGAGAATTTAAAGTGATTCGAGTAACCGAGTGAGCCATTTCATATGTTGAAGTACAGTACAAGGGCACAAGAAAATATAGATCCATGCTATTGATGACATAATGACAATTTAAACATTTCTGGGTGTAAGTCAGGTAATTAGAATCAAACGATAAAAGCCACTACTTTTATTTTATTTTGCAATCAACAACAATACCCTGTGTATGTTGTACTTATGTGCTTGGGATAAATATTTGAATTTTGTATTATAGTGATTGGTAGCCGAGATGTCTTCTCCACTACATGATGTCAATTTGTCAGCATATGCAAATTTTCTCACACAAACCCGTCTTTTGGTTCACAAAAATTGGCTTACCAAAAAACGTATGCAACTTAAAAAGCTTGTTGGGGTAAGTCTGACAGCCTAAAATACCATGCATTGATGAGACTGTCTCACCAACGCATGGTACTTTTTAATCGCTATAAATAGTGTTTAACGGAGTTTGACATCTCACAGGAAATCGTCCAGCCAATAATATTTCTCGTGGTGTTGACTATCATTGTCCAATTGGACAATAGAAAGGAATACGAAGCTGTAGCAGAAGCTTATGAGCCACGTACTGACATACTATCTAGTTTTTCCCTTAATTTCAATTTTAATTCATCGGACACAATTCACGTAGCACCGAACACAGAAACTGTCAAAGACATAATAACAGTTGCAGCTAAAATTTGGGAAGACAGGGGAGATTCTCAGACAAACTTAACTTTTGTATTTTATGATTCGGAGGAAGACCTAATATCCGCTTATTTCAAAGGTCTTATAGAATTAGCAGTCGTTTTCACAGAATCTAGTCAACTCAACATTCAGTACAAAATAAGAACGAGTCCAGACAATATTGGATTTTCTTTACCTGGTGCATCGAATCTGAAAGCAGACTTAAGCACTTGCAGGGATTTAAAAGAAAAGTCTATGTACTTGGAATATCCGTCTTCATGTCCTGTCAATGCGTACTACTACACGAACTTTTTAGGACTACAAGGGCTACTTGATGAAGCAATATTGAGGGTAAGTTTTACAAAACGAATTTTTCGCTTAATTTAGGAGAAAATTTCCATCCGTAATGAATAATTTTCTACAGGCTAAGCAAACTCCAGTGGACAAAACGGCAAACATCAAAATCAAGATACAAAACCATCCAAAGCCGGCATATAGTCCAGGTACTAGGTAGCAAGCTCTGTAAAGTTTCATCAAAAATTTTGAATCAATTATTTTAACATTGCAGGAGTCTCCACGTTGTTGCGAGTTTTAATTCCTCTGTACAGTGCGTTGCCATTAGCCCAGTTTATTAACAATCTTTTGATTTTGATTGTTACGGAAAAGGAGAAAAAAATCAAAGATGGACTAAAAATGATTGGAGTTCTAGACACTGCTTACTGGTAAGTCAATTATTATGGCGGATTAAAACAAATGCAATCTGTATGCTCAATTATTTTTTTATGACATTTGCAATTGCAGGTGCTCGTGGTTCATTTTCTACGGTATCATTGCATTTTTTATAGCAATGGTGTTCACCATTGTGATGCATTTTGCTAACGTGATTCGCCACACCAACTTCTTGATCCTTTTCTTGTTGTTTTTTCTTTATGGATTGTCTGTAATTACTTTTGCATTTGCACTGAGTCCATTTTTTCACAAACCAAAGGTATTGTTTGTAGACCAAAGCTGACTTGAGATTATAATGATAATTTTGGCATGTGCTAATATTTTTGCATTTTCTACAGACTGCGGGGGTGGTGGGTACCCTGGCATTGCAACTTACCAGTTTATTATACATGGTTCAAACGTTTGCAGCGGAATCTGTAGAAGTGGCTTTAATTCCATTGAAACTTTTTAGTTCTTTGGCCTTTACTACAGGAATGGATCAAGTATAAATACATGTTCGCATGTTAAATTATCAAATGTTGGGTTTAAGGATTTCAATTAATAGGATTTTTTTCTTTCTTTTTAGGCCTGTGAATATGAATATTTTGGAGGAATCGGATGGAGTGATTTAGGTCCAGAATCCAAAGGAGATAGAATATTTTCTTCCCTTTTATTTCTTGTCTTCGACGTTGCTTTTTATGGACTCCTGGCGATTTATCTAGACAACGTTTTGCCGAGTATGTGTTATTTAATAATAATGGAGTAAAATTAGTTATTGGAGTAAAATAAGAAAAAAAGATAATGCTATTTTTAGACGAGTTTGGTGTGAGGAAATCCCCGTTTTTCTTTTTAAAATCATCATTTTGGAGAAGAGAAAATCTCAAGTCTTTTTCAGGAGAGGTAAAAGTTAGTACATTATTTTCTGCTTCAAACATTTATGTATCTCCTATTGTAAGAATTTATTTTCTAGATCAATCACAGCTATCATGAAGAAGAAGACGAATATGAAATCGATCACCAAGATGTGGAACCTGTTTCATCCGCGTTACTGTCGAAAGAAGCAGCCAAAATTTGTGGTGTGAAGAAAACATTTGTAGTGAAAAAGAAAACTTTTGGCCCATCTGAAAACATAGAAGCTTTGAAGGGAGTTAGTTTGAAGATTTATGAAGGGCAAATTACTGCTATTTTGGGAAGAAATGGGGCTGGGAAATCAACGCTTTTCAATATCATTACTGGGCTTGCCTTGCCTACTAGTGGGACATGTGTCGTTTTTGGGTTAGATGTGACGTAAGTTTCAAGTAATTTTATAAAATGTATTTTTGCGTTTTTATACCAATTGTATTTTTTCGATTCGCAGTAATGCATATGAGATGTCTATGTTAAGAAGAATAATTGGAGTTTGCTTACAATATGATTTGCACTTTGATGCGTTGACTGTAGAGGAACATTTCCAATTTTATGGGCAGCTAAGAGTAAGATTACAAGTGTTTTAATTGTTAAATGTGATTTTTAATATTGTATAAAGTTTAGTTCATACTATTTGCTATAGGGAATTAATTCTGAAGTCATCAAATCAGAAATGGGTGAAATTATGAAAGAGCTACAACTTTGGGATCACAGGAATGTTGCTGCTTCTAAATTGAGTGGAGGCCAAAAAAGAAAGTTGTCTGTTGGGCTTTCTTTAATGGGAGATCCTAAAGTAATTATGTTTCCACTGCAATCAAATTAAAATGACATGACGGAAACTGTTAAAAATTGCATTGCTTTATTCACAGGTTGTCCTTTTAGATGAACCAACAGCTGGAGTTGATCCTGTCTCTCGGCGTCACTTGTGGTCTTTATTACAAAGGAAAAAGAAAGGAAAGGTTTGTTCTGAAAATTTTGAACTTTTCATATAATTCGGGAATGTTTATACTTTTAAGTTCTGTAACCTACTTGTCCTAGCCCCTACCTAATTTTATTTGTTCTATAGATGATCCTTTTGACAACTCACTTCATGGATGAAGCTGATGTCTTGGCAGACAGGAAAGCTATCATTCAAACTGGACAGTTGAAATGTGTAGGATCATCTCTATTTTTGAAAAATAGATTCGGAGTTGGATATTACTTGACGTATGAAATATTTGAAATTCGAAATTGCATATTGGAATGCAAAATTGTATGATTTAAGCATTCTGCAAATGTTTATGTTTTAATGTTTGTAGAGTCGAGCTGGAACACAGAGACGACGAATCTACAGATTGTGATTCCCTAATAGAAAAGTGGATTCCTGCGGCTCTAGCGTCGAAGAAAGTGATTTCAAATGAGATCAAATATGCATTGCCGCATTCTGAAACGAAAAATTTTTCTCAACTTTTTCGTGATATTGAGTCTCGCATTGTTCAAACTGGATCCCCTATTCGGAGCTATGGTGTCTCAATGACGACATTAGAAGAGGTAGTCATTTAATGGATTTTTTTCGTTTAAATCTACTAGATTTTTGTGATCTAAACTGTCATTTTCCATCTAGGTGTTTTTAAAACTTTCCAACAATTTAGATGCCGGAAATAACCAACCCAGTGTGAATTTGGATATAGATACAGCTGCTGAAGGATCTACGAACTCAATTTTTAATAATGGAACAGATACTATGGAAAGGAATTTGATTCCTGAAATTGAACCCAATGAAGCCAAAAAATCATGTGCAACTTACAAGGCTTTAATTCAGCTACGACTAAGAAGACTGACAAGAAGTCCGCAAACTGTCTTTTTCATGATTTTTATGCCCGTGATATTTGTAGCCCTGGGTTTGGGTTTATCCAAAAGGCAGACTTTGGCCATCGACGAAGACATTATAAGCTTCAATCCAAACGGTAAAATAACTTTGTATGTAAACTGTAACGAGTCCTTGTGTTATAAGAACTAGAAAAAAAAAACATTTTTTAAAATGCGTTTTAGATATTTATGAAAACAAAGAACTGAATATTGCCGTCCATGAAACCTCTCCAACTAGTGACAAATTAATAGAATTTTTAAAACAAAAGGAATTCATTGTTTTTCCGTATTCTGGGAAATATGCCGATTTGCTTAATATCAACAACAATTCATATGGAACTATGGCGGCTATAAGTGCAAATTATTCATTTGATTCGGATCGTAATTGGAGTCTCGAAGGACTGATTAATATCAATGGCACCTTTCTGCATGTACCAGCGATAATTGTTAATGCTTTGCAGCAATTTTCGGCTTCGTAAGTAAAAATCCCGCGCATTAAACCTCATTCTAAAATAAAATTTACATTTTTACAATCAACCTAACCTAACGGTAAATTTCTGTCTTTAGCCAAATAGCTTTGGAAACGTCTACAGAGTTAGTCAATTTTGGAGCATCAAGTCAACCCTTTCTGCCCAAAAATCCTAGTCCATTTGATTCAACTTCGTTGTATGCAGTGTTTCTCATTGGACCAGCATTCGTTTTTTCAGGGATTGGAATGGTGATGGAGCTCGTGTCTGATCGTGAGGTATGTACTTCACTTTTATGAAAATGCTTTCATTAGTAGGACCATTTTGAAAACTAATAGCTATTTATATTAATAATCTTAGACCAAGACAAGAAACCATCTGCGAGTGAATGGATTAGATTCTGTCACCTACTTTGCGTCACTTATTATTGTGTTTTTCATCCTTGGAATGTTTGTCACTGTGTTGCAACTGTCCATGGTTTTTATATTCTCCATCGAAGCCTATACAAATGGTTACGCATTTACTATGTTATTCATTTTGCTCGCTCTTTTTATCCCATCTTCATTACTGTTTAGTGCAGTATTCTCTTATGCTTTCAATACTTTGGAAGCTGCGGAGACTGTGTATAGTCAATTGGCCTCTTGGAGCGGGACTATGGTTGGCATTGTTGTAAGGGAAAAATAACAGATTTGTAATTCAATCCATCACTATTGTTTAGTGAGCTAGTTTTACTTTATCCAATGTCTCAATGTCTTCACAGATCATAATTCTGGACAGTATTTATCCTGAAGCTACTGTGGTTTACGTGATTCACTATGTTGCATGTGCTGTAGACGTTTTTTACATCCCATTTGGTGCATTCTACTGGGTCAACAAACAGTACATCGTATGCACTATTAAGAATGATTGTGACCAACTTGGCTTTGATAATTACTCTGGGAAGGAATTTATTTCTATGATAGTTTGCATGTTATTGCAAATTCCTGTGTTCAGTCTACTTCTCATGATTGTGGATGTGAAAAATCAGGGGGGAAGGGCTTCAGACGTTTTCTCATACTTGTTTGTAAGTGCTGTTTTAATTATTACGAAGTTTTGTCTAGTAGTTTTAGTAAAGAAGTAGAAATTTATGCTTTAGAATTCGAAAAGCTCGAAACTTTATGGACGGACAAAAATTGGGGATGTAGAAATGTCTGATGATGGTAACAGTGAGGATATTGATGAAGACATAAAACTGGAAGAATCCAACGTGTCTGGCATTTTTGCTGGAACGATACCTCTTGACAAATGTGTTGCTGCTGTACAGGTATTCAAACGGATTTTTTAATGTACTTCTTGTAATTATTACCTGCATTGTTGCATCGTTGCATGTTGCATTTATGGTCTTCGATTTTTTTCAGAAACTTAAAAAAAGCTATCATGTAAAAAAGAGTGATCAAAATCAAAACACGGGGCTCAAGGAAGTTGTAAAAGGTGTAAGCTTTATGGTAGAGGAAGGGGAAGTATTTGGTTTGCTTGGGTAAGTTGAATTTAAAAATAATTGGAATTAAATCAGTAAATTAACAGGTGTAAGTTATTATTTTTTCACTCCATTAGACATAATGGAGCAGGTAAAACGACCATTATGAAGCTTATTACTGCAGAAGAGCATCCTGATTGTGGAAAGGTAACACGATTCAAGTACAAGAAGTTGCATAAAGTAATAAATAGTGAATGTTAATTAGGAATGTGTATGAATGTGTAGATCTTATTATGTGGATACGATATATCCTCAAATATGTCGGACGGATTCAAAAAATTAGGTTATTGTCCTCAACATGACGCTTTATGGGATTTAATTACGCTACGGGAGCATATTGAATTATACGCTACAATTCGGGGAGTGCCGTCGTCGCAGCAAAAATCGTAATAACATTATCGAAGCAGTTTAGCTAGTCCATATGATAAATGATATGCTACATTGCTATAAATGGAGTTTTTTCTTAATTTTCAGCTTGGTATCTCATTTTTTGAAAGGATTGCAAATTGAAGAACATGCTGAAAAGAAATCCAGTGAATTGTCAGGAGGAACGAAACGAAAACTTACATATGCTTTGAGTATGCTTGGGGAGCCTAAAATTGTCCTCATGGATGAACCTAGGTATATTTTCAAGTGTAAATAGGTTTTGAAACCATGTATCATTCTAATTACACAATATGTCTCATTTAGTACTGGAATGGATCCGCAATCAAAACGATTTATGTGGAACACGGTTTTAGGCACTTTTAAAGGTTAATTCCTAATTTACTGTAAATTTTAGCTAAATTAAAAGTTGTCTCCGTCTAAAATATTTCGTTTATAGACTCAAGAGGTGCTATTTTGACTACACATTCGATGGAAGAAGCGGATGCTCTCTGTAGTCGCATAGCTATAATGGTGAAAGGTTCCTTACGCTGTGTTGGATCGCCCCAGCATTTGAAATCCAAATTCGGTGGGGGCTATACTTTAGAAGTAAAATTGAAAAACGAATCTGCAAATTTTGGAGGCGAAGTATCGAGAAGGAGTAGTGCAATGAATCGAAGAAATAATTCTTTTGTCACTGTGCCCGACGAATTTCAGTTTTTAGTCTCCTATTTTCCTGACTGCAAGTTGAAAGAATGTTTTGGAAATCGAGCTGTGTTTTCTCTTCCAATGTCTGGAATATCTTCTATTGCTGAAGCATTTGCTTTGCTGGAAACACGTAAGCTGTTAACTGTACCAGCCGCAATGGATTGTTTTTGGCTCAGTTCAAGCTAATTTGAGCTTTTTAATTCCAGTAAAAGAGGAGCATAATGTTGAAGAGTACTCATTCAGCCAGACCTCACTGGAGCAAGTGTTCCTTTCGTTTTCGAAGGAAGATGAAGATGAGTTTGAAAAAGAATCTTAATCCGAAGAATGCAATGCTTAACATGGGATTTGCTGAACTTAATAGATCGTATGTCACGTGTAAAAGTTCCTTTATATGTATCCTGCATCCAGGACCAGTTCAGTATTTTGTCTGTGATTAGTATGTAATGCATGTAATGTTGTTTTGTGTTGGTCAGATTACGTAGTTACGTGTATGTCATAGAAATGCATATACTATGTACTACATGTATGTAGCATAGCTTGGGTGGAACGCTGGTACAAATCGTATACCATTTAAATGCAATATTTCTGCATAAGGTTTTTTTAAAATTGTTTCCGATGACCAAAGCTATTTATTTATTTATTTTCTCATCTTAGTAGAATGGTGCTCTCACACAGTTAAGACTTTTTATGCTATAATACATATTGATGGATATGTCGTCCACTGTGGTATTTTGTGATCATTGAGAATATATTTATCGCATTTAAATAAATTTTCTGCAACTGCACGAGAAATGAATGTTATCAAGATATCATCAAATTATATTTATATTCTACTGTTGACTAAAACATGTTTACTGTTTGCGTGCTGATAATCACTACTCTAATGTTTCCGTCCATGTAAGTAAGTGTCCGTTTAAAGGTGTTCCTGTTTGCTGTGTACATGGCACTACAATACCTTATTAAATTAAATACACATACACAACTTTTGTCTCGTTATGGAACAAATATTTTAAGCACTATTCACTGGTTGAGAAGTGTCATGTATATTGCTAAGTGTCGAATATCACCACGACTGAATATACTCTGTACAATCTACTCGTATGACTTGGCCAAAAAATTTCCTAACTAACTAACTGTGAGTTCAGCATGTCGTCTGTTATGATAACATTTCCAAGAAATTCGCACTCTTCTCAATAAATTTTCCGTTCAACTCAAGTGGTGGATCAAACCAAAGTAGTTGAAAAACCTAGCATAATAAGAAATATCCAAGCATAGGTGAATAATTAGATGGCGATAGTTTACATTTTGCATTCACTAAAAGGCAACTACTTTACTTTCCTTTCCCTGACACGAAATACTTATAACTGGTGTCACTCGATTCATGAGATTGAAATGTAGGGAGTCATTATGTGCGAAATTATATGGATCTATATTTCTTGTTAGTAAAACTAATATAACACTTTCTGGAACTCTAGATTTAAAAATTTCCTGCAAATTTTTGCATGGACATATCATATGCATACCTGACATCATGTAATGTAAACGTAAAGAAATGACATAAAAAGTAAATTATTGATAGCCAAGTAGTGCAATACTAGTAAGTAGTAAAAATAGTAGTAGAAAATGCTCATGTTTTTTAGCTATCTCCGTACGTTAGGTGAGTAGCGCTAGCGCAAAAGCACATTCTATCACCTATCGTCATATTCCCAAAATGCTCCATTGGATTCATGCGTGAGAGAGTTAAGTATACATATAGCAGCAAATAAGTTCCAAACCTTTGGCATACACAAGTACATATAAGCTTCAAATTTACGGTATACATGAAATGCACCGACCAAAAAGGGATGATGACGACGATGGCTCGCTCCTGTGCTCACTAACTAACTAACTATATACCGAACCAACCAAATGCCTGGCTTTTTCGGTACTACTGCACTTCTCGAAAGTCAGGAATTCACCTGTATTTCTCTTATGGACGTAGTAAGTGGTAAAAAATTGCTAGAATTCTTGTCTCTAATTCAAAGGGTTAAAGTATGCAGTCCTTGGTATGATTCTACAAATTATTATCTTTTTGGGAAAATTAAGCATTGATTTAATAAACACGGTCAATAAGCTATAGTTTAGTTTGAAATAATATTTTGCAGGAGAAAATTTAGCTTGTTTTATATGGTCTAGGGAAAGTCAAATTCATTTTCCATTTAAATGAATGACTGAAATGAATGCAAGTGAAAGTTTTGTTTTGCTTTGGAAAATATGCGTTTTGGTTAAGCTGAGCGTCGTCGTACATATCCCGTAATGAGTCTTTTTATAGGAACAGTATGGAAAGACAGTTGAGCGTAGGTTGTGTTGACGGCGTACACTTGAATCACTGTGTGTAGTAAGCCATAGCCAGGCATGTGTATTGTTAGTTCTCCTATTTATTCCATCATTTTTTCCTACTGGTTTTATTCCCACAAAGCAAATGCGCGTAGACTTTTGTATATATCATATAAATCTTCAAATATACTTTTTGATATCTTATATGCATGAAGTTCTCGGTTAAATTCATCTCGATCTATTGGGCAGGGAAATTATTATTTTTGTGTTGTGAGTTATTTTGTTGTCGGCTAATCATCGTGAATTAAAAACTAATTTCCAGCGTTCACGTCATCGTTTTCCACATCTTCTAGCATTCAGTCGCTGCCCCAAAGGTTAATGGAAAGGTATTTTTCGATTTCGCCTTTTTTATTCCTCTTCATTTAGGCGTACTTGTGATCGAAATATGTGCTTTTTTACGTATCAATCATGATAAGGTTCATTGATTTGTTGAGAAGAGAATTGCTATGTGCAAAAGATTATGACGATCTCATCGAATCATTTCGATTGCCCCTAATTTACTCTTGGTGGATTGTTGCGATTGATTTTGGGTTTCTTGAAGCCACTGAAGTGATGTATGGTCCAGTTAAAGAGGCGACGTGAAGTTGTTTGAAATCTTATAAAATGTTTTGTTTGGCGTACTTCTAACTACTATATTTTTCTTAATTTTCTTTTTATCCACATTGCAAATGCCGAAGTCCCGGTCATTTTTAGCAATTGTGTCTCGCTTTGTCAAATCAGTTATTTCTAATCTCTAAATAAACTTTAAACAAATATTTGAAGTCGCATTAAACTGTTTAATGACTTTTGCAGTCAATATTTGCGGCGACAAGTCACTTATATTTAGTTGGTTTCATAATTTAAAGTTTTTTAATCGCAGCAGACAAGGATCATTAATCCACTTTTGTCGAATCTACCTATTTTAGGCAAACCCCTCAACCCTTCATTGAAACCAAGTTTGCATGTATCGGTTTTGTAAAGTAAATGATAATTGAAAACAACTAACTGCAAGGTGCAACTTTCGATTGTATCGTCGTAGTATGTAAAGTTCCGTGGACTGGTAATTTAGTGTTTAATTTTGCAATTTTTTAGTTTCTAATGTTTGTAGTGTTTTTAATGAAGTTGATTGTTGATGTTTGAACTAAACCATTTTTTTTTCGCTTTTTTTTTGTAGTTTTTTGTAGTTTTCACGTGAGATACGTGGGACAGATATTGGTTCGAGACCTCTTCGTGCTTCTGTTTCCTTTTTTCATATGTGTACAAAATTGGATATATTAACAACACATAGATTACATTAATCATGAAGTCTGGATCCATTGAGGGTTTGTAATGCATTCATTTATTTTTTGGACAATCGCATGATGTTTTTATTTTTGTTTTTACTCATCAATTGTAACCCATGTATGCATGAGTATAATTAATTTTAATAAACCTTGTCGTTACATTGTTTTTTTAATTGACTGAATTTTTCGTAACATTTGGTTGTTTCCTTTGACTCAAAGCTCAACACGGTATCATGCCTGTCAGTTTATGCGTTTGTCTTCTCCAAATCCCTTTGAATCTAAAAAACGCAGGAATCGGTATTGACATAAAATTGTGATCGACTTTTGCAGATGGTGAAGCTGAAGAGATTCAGAAGCTGACGGTGACTGATTACTTCCAAAACAAAAGTGCAAGTGCCACACCTAAAGAAAATAATACAATGACTACAACCACAACTAGTAACGCTTTTGTGGACCGTATTGATCCATTTGCAAAAAGATCCTTGAAGAAAAAACAGAAAAAATCACAAGGCTCCTCTCGGTATCATCAAGCAAACGAAGCAGACATGGTTCCTTTGCCATTATTTAAAGGTTCGCTAAAAAAAATCCAGTTTCCATCTGCTAAATTTATAATGCTTATCGCATATTTTTCAAACTAGATATATTTATCCGTGCTTGGTGATTACACCAAGTGTATATTTACGGATAATATCGCAATCACAACATTATTGCTTTGCATTTAGCAGCATGGCATTGTTTTGTTAGAAATTGCTGACTTGAGTTCTACAAGTTTATTTTGAATCTAAGTTAGCCTTAGCCAGGCTTCCACTTTACGACTTGTCTGTAAATATAACATGCACATTTTACAATGCAACACTTGTTGACGGTCAAATTGGATTTTATTTTCATTTGCTCAAGCTGAACCCTAGTTTTCTTTGCTATCTTGAATATACAGTGATTTAGTCAATACAATCAAACCAAGTCAAAATAAATGCCCTTTTATGGTAATATTTTTATGGTTAAAATTACTGCGTTCGTTCCGGGCTAGTTTTATTTTGGTGACAGCGTTGTTAGCAATTATTAGAGTTAGGAAGGTTTTAAATGCCATCACAATATGTATAAAATAAATTGACTACGACGGTCACCACCTGTCTGTTATATTGGCCGTATCTGCACTTTGTCAAACATGATAGTGATGTTTTAACGCTATTAGTTCATTGGATGAGTTGCATCATCAATCTGTGTTGTCCTCCCATCCTGGTTGTGTTACCAACTAATTTGACTGCTCACTCAAGTTTTTTACAAAACCTTGTGCCTCTTTATTTTGGTTAGTTGGTTCGTATTATACTGGCTCACTCACAAGTCCGTGCTAAGTAATGTTCTCCGAATCAATGGCAAAGTGATCGATATGAAGAGAATAATATGCTTCCTCCTCCTGTAAACCTGACCTAAACTTTATTTTTATGAAGTACGTCGACTGAATAGCTAATGTTCAGCTAGCTTCATGTGGAGCCTTTCAATGGAAATCATTATTTGGGGCTGCTGCTTAATAGTGTGTATTGGCAAGATAAGAAACGTGTGGCTGCATAAAACCACCAGTTTTTTTAGCATGGGACCGGGATATGATTTCGTTGTATGAATATGTCACTGTTTACCACTCCTGGAATACTAAGTAAATGGAGGGTTTTAATGAGAGGAACACCTTATGTGCAAAGTATGGCTGTGTATTCCAGAGTTAGTTAGTTTATTTTGATTACTGCTCATCCCTGGCATATTGGAGGGGTTGGGTTTCCTGGTTAAGTTTTCCTATGCATGAAAACATTTTGATTTTATTTACAATCAAGTTGTAAGTAGTATGCAATCACAGCTTGCTGGTTTTTTTATTTGTCATAGCCGTCATAGAATATGAGTATGTGCGTTTTGCATTCTATAAATGTGAATAAATTGTTTATTTACGAGTTGTAAAAATTAAAATATTACGTGCTTCCCGACAGTAGGGATTAGAATGAAATATAGCCTTACTGACTGAGCTTTTTGCACAAGTTAAACTAAATACGTGTCATTCAGCGTTGAATATATTGATATTTGACTACAAAAACAGTAATTTAGTGTAGGTAAAAAAATATAACGAATAGTATTAATTTCTTGGTTGCTCAACACAACAAATTAGATGGTGCGATCGATTTGTGTGTAAATGGAAATCGAAATGCTTTCTTCTGTATGTTGACAACATTTCGTGAACTACACAATGTGTTAGTGCTGTGAAAACAGCCAATGAGCCAATGCATTATTTATAGTATTGAGAGCGAAAGGGAATCGCAAAAATAGAATCTGAGCTCAATTCAGTATAGCATACCAACCGTTTACTCACGGCAATTTAGTAAGTGCTCAAACATAATACAATGTTGATTTTTGGATCTTATTCTAACCACTTGTGTAAGTAAACTAGCTGATTTGGTAAATATTTCAGGATTGTATTCCCAAATGTGTCATTAAATCTATCTGGAGGAATAATAATAACACTGAAATACCATTGTAGCAATAATTTCTCGTTGACGTAATAGTATTATTATTAATTTTTAGTGAGCTTATGCATAGTCAGCGAGCTAGCTGCTTACATAATGGAACTGGCTGGTAGTCTGCTTTTACTTTTTCTACTCGGCATGCAGGCTTTTCACTTTTCCCATGTTACTGGCTCTCTATCTATCACACAATAGGGAGTTAAGCTGTATTCTCTATTTTCATGACATGGCTTTCATTCTATGCGTACTTTTCTATTGGAGTATTGGACTTGGTTGTGATAACTATTTGTGAAGTTTATTGCGACCGTAAGGTGATTACAGTTATAATGTAGTTGGACATTTGGGACGCATATTTTGTTCTGGTCGTCTTGTGCGCTATATATTTTGATGTGTCCTACAGGACAAACAGTGGGTGCCGGCCGGTTAGTATAAAAGACACATTCAATTTTTGTTGTTAAATATTCACTAGTTTTTATTATTGTTGATTGATGCATGTTTTGGAACATTTCTGTTATAACTCCGGTTTGGAATATCGATTTAAAGTGTGCTCAGTCGTTTTCCTCCCCTGGGTATAAAAATAAAAGGGAATACATGTAGTTTTTTTTGTAAGATCCTGTAAGTTGAATTCACCGGATTTCGGGAATCTATTCAACTGAAAGGATTAAGTTAGCTGACTGAGTTGAGCTAACAGCCAGTGAGCGAGCGAGTAACTGTTTGTAAAAAGTTGTAAAGAAAATGTAGTTGACTATGTTTAAAAGAAGAGTTCTGCTAGCAATGGAACTGACACATTAGTGTATAGTTTTAGAAACTTTTGAATCTACAACTTTTCTATGCTGGTGATAAAATGTTGTATGTAAGTGAAAAAACTAACTTACTGCAGTTTGAACTGATTTAGAAAGTTGATGGGAGAGGTTGCTATTTGATTGATTGACATTTGCGAGAATATTTTGGTATGCTTGATGCTTGTTTTTCTCTAGTTCTATAGCTGCCGTGCACCTACTGTCCGTTTCAATGAAATACGGAGTAACTTTTTTCAATAGTTACCTGGCAGAGTTTGTTTATCATTGAGCAAAAAATAAATAATACATAATAATAATAAATTCGTCTTAATCTCATCATGGGGACTTAAAATCTAGAACATATTTTGGTTGCCCAGGCAATTTTTACGAAATTTGCCTTTTTCACGGTGATCATCCAACAAGCCTAGATAGCCAATTTAACATTAGGAACTCCGTATTTCATTGAAACGGACAGTAATTTTCTTTCATTGTGAAGCTTTTCTTTCCGCTCTTGTGAACTTTGTGAACTCTGAAG